>Ga0307507_10005428_pt1 | contig 20957 bp, 4 predicted proteins | sample 7_EM_MG_FD_207223 | JGI IMG/M metagenome (GOLD analysis project Ga0307507, IMG submission 207223) | Populus trichocarpa ectomycorrhiza microbial communities from riparian zone in the Pacific Northwest, United States - 7_EM | ecosystem: Host-associated > Plants > Roots > Unclassified | place... | reverse complement strand
AGTGGCACTGGTGTCGGTGTAATGGAGGAGTTGAACCTATAGATGGATTCTGCCGGTCTTTTTTAGGGCGGTAAGTCAATTTTCCTAATTAGGAAGGTGCAAATTTAGATGTTAGCGACCTCCGTAACCAAGATGTAAATGGGATCTAATATCGCTCTAGGTTGCAAAGGTCCTTCCGTAGGAATATTTGCACTATATGCCGGTAGTTTTACCCTGGTGTATATTTGCTTTATGTATAGCTAACCCCCTCTAAGAACAACCTATGTAATTACACTAAGACCATTTATACTTCCATTCTTGGACATTGTCTTCGTCCTCGCCCTCGTCCTTATCCTAGTCCTTACTACTGACTTCACCCTTGCTGTCAAGTACTTCTGGCAAAGGTCCAGTCTTAGAATGAGTTTGTTGTATAGGGCCTTAATGCAAATTGAGGGGTGGATCCTTGGTGGGCAGCTTGCCTTTCCTCTTTTCGGACATTTAGGGTGGGTTATAATATTTCTGTTTATCGCCACTTAAAGGCCGACGATAAGGACCGAACCCCTTTCTACCTCTAATAATAGGGCCTTCACCCTCATTGTCTTCTAAATCCAGGCTCGGGTTACCATAACCGTCAATCTCTAAATCTAAACCTAGGTCGTTATTCTCTTTATCCTCTAAATCAAAACCAATATCTGTAATAGGTTAGACAAAATACCTAGAGGCGGGATAGTTAGCGGCCTAGAATAAGGGAAGATTTCAGTCAATGGCCTAGCTGCTAAAGAAACTCCGCTAAATATACTAAATCCATCCAGAGCCTTGGCTACGAGCCCAGCCATCTTAGAGGATATTAGTTGTGGTCTAAAGGCAGCGCAAATTATTTAAATATTTTCTAAGCGGATAGATATCCCTAGGCTCTTTTATTTCTCTTTATTTAATAGGCTTATTACTAGCATAATAGAGAAATATCTTCATATTATAGTTTTTAGTAAAAACGGCCTATAGTTAATATTAACATTGCTAGATTAAGAACAATTACCCATAATAACTGGAATAAATATTAGTACTAGGCTATGGGCATATATTATTAGGGTCTCACCATTATCTTAACTCTAGGTAATATCCTAAAATAGAAACCCATCCTAATAACTCTTAACCGTAAAAAGTATTGGTAGTTCGGTCTTTATTAATACTAGGGCTTAGCCAAGTTTCTGCTGGTTCCTTTTATATACTAGGTTATAAACAGTAATTAACGCTTTTCTATTCTTGGCTGTTGCTTTAATAAGAACCCAGTAAGACTTAGAAGGATTATAGAAAAATAGTACCACTTCTATACTAGCGGGCATATCCCCTATAGGGAACCCATCTTTTAGCACTCTAGGACCTTAGCTAATATCCAACGCCTCTTTCTATAGGCCACTAAGACGGTCTAGGTTTTTTTCCAGATTCTTATATAAGGTCCCTTACTAGTTATAAATAGGCCAATACCATACTTTAAAAGTTAGAGTACCTAAATGGTTTATTATATAAAGACTTATTAAGACGTCAAGGGCGTTATTAGAGTACTAGGTAGATATGGCATTATCTAATAGTTATGGATAGATTATAAGGATGTCTAAGAGTTTTAGCTTAAGGCCGCTGTTACCTATAGAAGTCCTTATATTGTAATTATTAATATATTAAGGATCTCTATAAGTCTTATTCCACTCTTTAATAGTATATAACTTAAAATAAGGAAAAAGCGCACTAAGTCCTTTAGCCTCTTTAGTTTTTAAGCTTATAATATAGGCTAGGATAAAGTTAAACTCCTAGACTGTTTCTTTATATAGCTTATTATATTCCAGCTGCTTTTAAGTATTAGTTATAGATAAGCCTTAACTGCTAGCTTTGGAGTAACTAGGAGTTTTTAGATTATTGCTATAGTTAAAAGCTTCCTCGCCATTATCTTAGAGAGATTAATTATCTTCCTTATCTATGCTTAATTTATACTAAGAGCCTTTATAAGGAAGGGATTTGCCTATAAAAGCTTTATTAATAGGAGATTCGCTAATAGGAGGTTCTAGTAGCACATTCTCCTTATAAGTTATATTAATAGGCTAAAGCTATAATAAAATATTCCTATAGCTACCCTTCAATAACCTAGCAATCTCCTCCTTTAAAGTGGTAAGTTCCTTTAATAACCTGGTAACCTTCTAGGACACATTAACTGAGCTAGTGGTATAAAATTAAGGCCTAGGGATTACACTTCCTACTATTATAGAGCTATGTTAAGGCTAGATAAAAGGCTAAGCCCTAGAATATATCACGCTCTTAGCAAAACCTATAATAGACTTATTAGCATCTAATAAACCTAGTAGGGGACGGGTCTTGGTATTTGTCACAGTGCTGTAATGAAGTAGACTGAATAACTACGTTATGCTATAAAGAAGAGAAGAAGGGTAAAAGGGGGTATTGTGTATAAAGAGTAGGGCCAGCCGCCAAGGCGCTAGTGGTGGGCCAGCCAATAGTAGGAAACAGTATGCGTTAGGTTAGTGCTGTAACAGTACTCCCCTCTCTAGAAGGTTTGGTCCCCAAACTAAACAAATAACTTTAAATAGGTAGTACACGGGACCACCTGTTTTCGCTACAGAAATATTAAAAAATCCTAATTGGTCGGCTTATTAAATAAAGTTGGCGCGTAGCGCTCTTGGCGAGAATTCTAACTAATTAGATAACTTTAACCGCCGGTTAAAGTTCTATGACATCTTAACTACCACAGATTTTTAACACGATGGTCGGCTATGACCTTAGCATGGCTTTTTCTTATCTTGTGCCTAATCTAGGGGTCTTAGCTTCTTAGGGTGTTGCTTATAGAGGCGCTGTATAGCTTATTCGTAACCCTTTAGGTCCTCTTCTAGCTGCTAGGTTATGTCCTTATAATATTTCCATTTAATTTTATAAGTTAGGCCTTAGGGGTCTTTGTTATATATATTAAAGATTTTCTTAAACTCCCATTTATCTTCTATATTTCCGTTATTATCTCTCTTTATTACTCGTCCTTATATATTATAGCGCTCTATAGTATTAATATTTACTTAGCTAGGGATCTCTTTAGCAGCCTAGAGGTAGACCTTAGATGTATAGAAGGATTTATTTACTTAGATATAGTCTAGGAGGTCTACTACGACTGCCCCTTAGTATACTACAAGTACGGGGTACAGGCCGTCCTATTTATCGTCCCATTTCTTCTTAGGTCTATTTATCTTTATATTTTCTAAGCTAACTATAACTATATCGCCTTTATAGAATAACGCACTCTTGTCTCTATAGGTATTGGTATTATCTTTATAGCGTTACTATAAAATCCGGGCTAGGGCCTTAAGCTATATTAATATCCGCTTAAAGCGGTTGGCTATAGAGTCTGCGCGGAAGAACTCCTTCTTTACTTATGCTAATAGTGTCGGTAGGCGGGGGCCAGCAGGCTTAATTCCAAGGCGAGGGTTAAAGCTATAGTTTGCAAAAAACGGGGAGATGCCTATACTTTCGTTAACTTGGTTATTTGTAGCAAATTCGGTAAATAGTAGGTAGTTAACCCAGTTGTCCTATATAAAGCTGATAAAAGTATAGAGGTACTTATTTATGGCAGTGTTAACAATTTTGGTTTAGCCGTCCGTTTCTAGGTGCTAGGCTAAGCTTGGTTATAAGGTTGTCTTAAGGCGTTCACTTAGTCGTCGCCAGAAGTTGCTAATAAATTATATGCCGTGATTAGAGATAATCGTGCTTAGTACACCGTGGAGCTTATATATATTGTTAATAAAGCTATTAACTAGCTCCTCTATTAAGAGTCCTATTACTAAAATGAGGTGTTATATTTTAGTTAGGCAGTCCATAATAACAAGGATATATTTGTATGCCTTACCGTGGCGTTAGCATACTGGTAGCGTTGTGATATAGTTAATTAAAATATCGGTCCATGGGTAAGTGGGTAGTTCTAGTGGCTTTAGGAAACCGGGTAGGGCAAAATAGGGGGTTTTAGTATAAAAGCATAGGGCACAGTCTTTAACGAAGGTAGCTATAAACTGGGAGATTCCTAGCCACTAGTATATTCGGTTTAAGAGGTTAAGAGTCTTAACCTGGCTAGGGTAATTAGCGGGGCTGCTGCTATAAGAGCGATGGATAACTTCTAGGTAGAGGTCTAGGGTATTAGGGACGAAGAGGCGTTAGTGGAAATAGATCTATCCGTTAACAATACTATATTCTAACTTATTGCAATAGAGTAATTTCCTAATCTTCTTTAGCTAATAGCGAGTTTTCTAATTACGTAAAGCTGCTACTATATCTCTTGCGAGTTTGTTCTCCTAGTATCCTAACCAGATTAGCTTATCTAGTGACTTTTTGGCTATTTTAGGGTCTAGAGCGGTTATAAACTCTATATCGTTAGAGTTATAGGATTTGTATAGTAATTCTTCTAAGATTATAGGGTTAACTTTCTAGGGCGGTATAATAACTTAGGCTTAGTGGCGGAGGCGTTTATTATTAGCATCCTTAGGTTTTATTCCTAGTAGTCAGCTTAGGGCATTAGGGAGCGTAGCTTTACTACTAGGTCTATATATAATTACAAAGTTAAACTATAAAAGGAACTCTGCCTACTGGACTTAGCGTTAGTTTAGCTGCTTAGTAGTTATAAACATCTGTAGGTTCTTATAGTTAGTAATAATTTTAAACGGCTCCTTGGTCCCTTGTAGCTTAGGACGCTATTTCTCTAAAGCCTTAACAATAGCTAAGAGTTTTTTATTATAGATCTTATAGTTACACTCTGGCGTAGAGTGCTTTGCGGAGAAGAATGCAACCAGTCTTAGTTTACCATCGTTGTTATACTAGGAAAGGACTTTGCTAGAAGCCCAATTTAATGCGTCTATCTCTACCACTATTTTCTTTGTATAGTTATAGTATGCTAGTACTAGTGCTGAAGTAAAGGCTCTCTTAAGGGCCTTAAATAACTTGGCTTGTTCTGGTCCCTATAGCCATCTAACGTCCTTTCTTAGGAATTTTATTATAGGTGTAGTAACAGCAGAATAACTTTAGATAAACCTGCGGTAAAAGTTTACAAATTTAAGAAACTGCTGTAATTCCTTAACTAAGGTTGGGTTCTCCTATGCTTGTAAGGCTTAGACCTTTTTAAGGTCCATGCTTATTCCTTCTATTAAGATAATTAAGCCAAGGTACTTTATCTTTATTATATAAAACTCTGACTTACCAATATTAATTTAGAGGCCGGCAGCTCTAAGGCGGCGAATTACCTCTTTAACGTGCCTAGTATGGTTAGCTTAAGTTTTAGAAAATACAAGGATATTGTTAAGGTATGCTGTATAATAGTCGTCTAGTGCGTTATAAAGAATGTGGTTAATATAGTTCTAGAATATAGTTAGGGCATTATAAAGGCCAAATGGGGTTACTAGTATCTTGTAGAGCCCAAAGCGGGTAATAAATACTGTAAGCTATTTATGGCCCTTGGCAATACAGATCCTATTAAACGCGGCAATAACATTAAGCTTAGTATAGAATTTGGCGCTATATAGGGCATTAAGTGTTTTACGGATAAGTGGGAGCGGGTATTAGTTCTTAATGGTGATGTTATTAAGTCCTCTATAGTTATAGCAGATCCTTATCCCTCTTTTTGGCTTAGTAGTGAGTAGGAGCGGGGCTATGGCGGGGGATATTAATTCTTAGATAAAGCCTTTATTGAGCATCTTATTAATCCATTTCTTAACGCATTAGAGCTTAGTAAGGGAGAGTGGGCGGTTTTTATAGTATAGGGACTGCTTTCCTAGCATAATTTTAATTTTATAGTCCTATAGGCGATATAGTGGGAGCTTATCGGCATTCTTTAGGAGAAACCCCTTAATATAGTGCCTGTATTCCCTTAAGAGGCGTTATATAATATCGTCCCTAGTTAGAGCGGGTTTGCCTTTTATAAACTTCTTAACGTCTATATCCATAACTTTACGGTAGAGGAACTTAGTATTTATAGTCTAGAGGTTTTTCTTAAGGAAACGATGAAAATAACTAGGGAAGACCTTGTAGGCTTCTTCTATTATATAATTACTATTAACTAAGCGGCGGAAGGATTCCTCTATTAGGTTTAGTATTTTAACTAGTCTAGTAGGGAGTTCATCTATTAATTATTTCCGTTCTTCTTGTTTTACTAATTCTACTAGCTCCGCTATGTGGATTCTTATTACTTTTACGCCTTTTTGTTTATAAAACTGGGCGAAATTCATGGCGTGTACATTTATGATATTGTCTAGATTGGGGCGTATTTAGTCTTCTCCTAACGTCGCGGTAGGGCTAGCTCGTCTTAGTTAGCTCTTAGGAGCGGTTTCTAGGCGGCGGCCTTATATAAGGTATATAGGGAGTGGGTATAAGGTTAGGTATTATAGTAGTATAGTTTCTATTATCTGGGTCTTAGTAATTCCCTAGCTAGTCCTTACTATAACACGGGCTATAGTGTGCGTATATAGTATATGGCTTAGTTCTGGGTATTGGGCTGGGCGGCTGGGGTTTAAAGGGTGTCTGAGTTGGCGTTAGATTCTTAGTGGTAGCGGCGTAAAGCGGACCTTCTTTCTTAGTCTTGGTAAGGCCAGCTAGCCTATTATTTTAGTCTTAAGTGCTAGAGTAGTCTAGTTTTCTACTATCTTATTGCTTTACAGCTATACGGGTTCCCCTTTATTAGGAACATCTTCTATTATTAGGGCTTTATATATAGTCTTAGGCACTAGGCTTAGTAGTGCCAAGTATCTATATAGGGCGTCCCTGCTACTATTGGCTGTCCCCTATAGGAGGTAGTTCCTAGAGCAGTAGTCTAAGTTAAAGTAGATCTTAAGCTCTTTAAAGCTAGGGCGGGGCTTATACTTTTAGAGCCAAGGCATACCTAAGATAATTAGGGTACTAGGTAAGAGTTTAGTAACAAGAAAGAGTATAGCTTTAGTATAGATGCTAATTAATATTCGGGTGGTAAAGTAGTCCGTAATAAGTAAAGTCAGGATGCTATCTATAAGGCGTAGTGGCCTAGGTACTAACAGTTTCTTAGTTATAATGTTATATTTTCTTATAATAGACTCTGTGTTGGTAAATGCCATCGCAGTACTACCTAAGTCCACTAGGCTTACTATATTAATAAAAACTTAGGGGCATAGGTTGCGTAATAAGGAGAGTTGGGTTTAAATAAGGATTAATTTCTTATTATTGTTTGCTAATCTAAGATTAAGTGGTAGTTTATTAATAGAAAGGACTAATTGGTCTAGTAATAGGGGCCTAATCTTCTTATCTTCCTCCTTATATAGCTTGGACCCTTGGATGCGACTTAGTTTAAGGGTCTCCTTTTAATAACTAGGGTGTGGGGCTGTCTTGGCGGAGCGATCCAGTATCTATCTGGTTGGTAGTATTAGTCTTAGTTAGGGTATAGGGAGACAGCACCTCGCTAATAATATAGCCGTATTCGTATTTGCTAGCGTAGAGTTATTAATTCTAGGCGTTGTTAATGGGTTAGGCTTCTATATAGGGTATTATTTAGAGTGACTGAGCCGTAGGGTTAAAGGGGGGGAGTTGTCTGCCGCGGCTATAATAGACTCTATGGTTACTACGTCCGCGGTTATTAGTTTACATTATTTAACAGGCTAGTATTAGGACTGGGTTTACTATTATAGCGGGATTATAAGCGTCCTTTTAGTGGCCAGGTAGGCTATAGGCAAGGCATAGTCTATTATTAAAGCGGCGCTTATACTCCGTATCTAAGATTCTATTAAGGTTTATAGGTTCTCTAGTTGCTGCTAGGGTTAGGGTTAGGGTTAATATAGGGGCAGGAGCTTAAGTAGGTAGGCGGTAGTTAGTATTCTTAAGGTTTATCTCATAAATCAGACCCCCGGGAAGAAATTGCGCCATGGCGTGGCGCTAAGGGCTAGTGCTGCGCTTGTGGAGTCCTGCGAACTCCTAAGCTAATAAGATTACCTTACCCTAGTCCTATGGAATCCTGTAAACTCCTAGACCAATTAGATTACACTAAAAGGAATTTCTCCCTAAGGGTCTAAGAGCTTATGGGCGCCCTTTATATAAGAACTTAATGTTTCTTATTAGGCGATAACTCTTCTATTACACCGCTGTATCTTATACCCTAAATTAACTCTAAAATAGTTGCAATCGGAATTAATTGAAAGCTATTTGCTTACTCTATCCAATTAAGAAATAATGGACGTCGCCGGCCTAATACATGTGCCCCTATCTGAAGATTCGCAAAGTCCTTTATCTAACGCCCCTCTTAGCCCTCTTCTACCTCCTAACAGACACCCTAACGGACACCCAGATAAATATTCTGACAGCGATATGGACTACCTTAATAATGAGCTTAATAGCGACGCTATTAAGGCTCTTTAGCCTTCCTCTAACGAACCTTCTCCTACTTGTGGTTGATACAATATAAGCTCTAGGGAATAGCAGTCTACGCAATTTAAGCTATAATAGGTGGCTAATACACTCTGCTGTGTTTAATGGAGTTTTTAAACCTTTATACTTGCTTGGGCTAGGGCAGAAAAGGGTAAAGTGGTTATAATTTAGCACCTCTAATATGCCTAACCATAACAGCGACAGCGTGTACTAATGCGTGCTGTGGATAATCTACGTATAAGGGATATCTGCTAGCGTCCTTTTTTAGCAGATTCTTTTGCTGTAGAGCTTAATAATCTTATCTATTAGCTATACTTTGGTTAATTTAATTATACTACAGACCTAGAGACACTAGACTTTAAGCTAGCCTTTAGAATTATCTAGGAGGTTGCTCCAATATGGCACGCTATTCTTTTAAAACTTATAAGTAATTAGCGTGCCTACTAAGCTAGTTATAACGTTATATTTTAGTCTGATACGTTATCTAGGCGATTGTTTGCTATTACTAGCATAGTATGTTATTTTTGGGCTAAAAAGCGATCTAGCTTCCTCTCTTTAATACTAGATGTCTATTTAATAGGCTCTGGTGTAAAGCGGCGAGTACTTAAAACTCTATTAGGGCTTGGAATATGTTATGGTTATTATTAGGCTAGTTAGTTAATGGTAAAAGTTGCTAAGGAGGCAGAGGTATAGTACCTAACTTCTGTAAACTCCTGTAAACTCCTAGGCTAATTAGCTAACTTCCTTAGAGACAGCTCTAGCGTTAAGCGTTTAGTGAGTAGGCAGTAATTGTCTATAATAACGTTAATTTTAAGGATAAAAAATGTAACGAGGTCGTGGGCCATATAGCTACTATGCGGGTAATGACGACGGCGGCTATTATTCTTTGCCCTAAGCTACTACCTTTGGGTTTACGTCAAGGCATGCACAATCCAATAATACTACTTAGGCTTAAAGATATACTAAATGCCCCTGGTATATCTGGTAAAGATAATAGGATTAGGGTAAATATTATATAAAGCCTTATATCAGATGCACTTAAGAGAATTTATATAGATAGCGTTAATACTGTATTTAGAGATAGTAATCGCTATCCTAAAATGCTAAGTATATATTGTCTTCCTGTGAATAAGACTACGTTCTAGCAATTTGGCGCTATATTTAAGGACGAGGGTACTATTAAGGGTATATATAGTGTCTATAAAAGTATATTTCTAGACTAGCTTGGTCTATATGCACTAAAAGACCCTACTAAAGCTAGAGCTGTCCGTAACGACTTCCGTAATTAACTCTGGCTTGTCTATAGAGACTAACTTACGGTAATCTGTATTAGGGCTGTTAAAAACGAGCAAACCCAGGCTCGCCGACTATATAATTAATGGGATTGGCTTTTTAGTATACCTGCGTGGTTCTATATCTAGATAAACTTACTAAATACTATTATCCGTATGCATTGGGCACCTATTGTTTCTAAAGAGGAGGCTTATTATTGCTTACGAGCTAATACTACTATATAGGGTTACAGTTAGTATAGTTAGGAGAACGCTAAATATTACCTAATAGAACCAATTATTGCGCAGGGCTTCACGGCACACATAGTTATATTATTCTATGTAGCAATGCGACGTAAGGGCTACCTTATTGCCTCTAGTAGAGACTTCTTTAAGCGAATAGACTATGTTACCGACGCTATTGGTTCTCTTATATTAGATTAATTTTTAGAACTTATTAAAGACGTCCATCTAGCCGCCTTTATATTAGATGCGTGGAATGGTAATAGCTCTAATAAGTAACCGCATAATAATATCAAATTCCGGACAATGTGTTATATGCTTTAGGGGGTTAAGCTATTTCTAACTATTTGGTATGCTCTTAAACATACTAATATAGGCATACTAAGGCACTTTGTTGACCCTCTTATTGTCTACTTTTTTGGCGCGTCCTAGCTTAACTATAGCCGCGAGATGTTATTCTATTAATGGAATTTCTCCTTAGTAAACACTCCTAAATTATAGCATGTAATACTATCCTCTAGGCTTATTAACTGGCTTGGTAGGGTTACTATACATAAAGTAATTAACCTCGGGCTTAAGCATCTTAACAGTAGCTGTAAAATTAAGATGAAGTGTTATAAGAACTTAACCTATAATATAGATATTATATTTAACTGAGTATATCTATCTAATACTTGGGTTAGGGCGTTACGTAAAAGAGTAGAGGCTATATTTAACGAGCATATGCCTGGGACTTATACTACTGCTGCTATACTACTGGATATGTTTTTACTTGCTTATACCCTCTTTACTTTAGATCTAGCTAAACTATAGAGTGCTAAATAATTAGCTAGTAGGAAGTTTTTTAATTCTTATAATATCTTATAAGAAGGCATTAAGGTGCTAGCGGATAAAGTTAATTAGTTTAACTAGCAGCACATCTAATAATTAGATATGCTTAGGGGGTCGTACCCTTCTAATACCCTAAATAATCTTAATGGATTTACTAATATAGAAGATTATACCGACTAGGTTAGGGAGGGGTTAGATAGGGTTATTAATCTAATAATTAACCTTATAATAATTAACACAATCAACCTCACAGAAATTGGGGTGGCTGACTAATTTCTAGACTCCTATAAACTCCTATAAACTCCTATAAACTCCTACAAACTCCTAGACTAATTAAATGCCTGTATTTGTTAATGCTCTAAACCAGCATACCTATAATAGCTCCCTTAGGTTAAATTTACCTAATCCTTAAACTCCTGCAAACTCCTAGGCCTATGTTTCTGTTTAACTAGGCTAACTAATCCGTATAAACTTGTGCATGAACCTATGCACGACCTTTTGTACAACCTTTAGCATGACCTTTTACACAAACTTTTGTACAAACTTTTATATATAAGGCAACAATAGAACCCGGCAACTGTATTTAACCACCATCTACCTATACTACCTACTAGGCAACTCCGGGGCTTCCACAACACCTTATAGTTGGGCCTGCACCGAACAGTACCATTGTCTAGGATTACCCCTTGGATTAATACAGCCGGATTAAAGCTTGCCTGCAAAGGATGCCTTGTAGTTCGGCCTATACCGGATAGTATCGTTGTCTAGGTTTTACCCCTTAGATTAATATAGCCGGATTAAAGCTTACCCATAAAGAACATGCTATAAAAGCCGCTACTTTAGCGCACTGGAGTGCCAGAAAGCAACGCCAACCCCCCCTCCCCCTTATACTGTAATGCCACTACCGCTAGGACCTGGTGGTGGACTATTAGATGGCTTATACGCCGCTAAAGACCTTAGTTTAGGAGGTGGGGGTAAAGGATTCTTAGGGTCCTTACACTTACGCTTTAAGAGGCTGCACCCGCCGGAATGGGCCGCCACTTAGCAGTAAGCGCAGGTGTCCCCAGGCCTGCTTACCTGCTGTGCACCCTTTTTAGAGTATACCTAACACTCCTTACCTAAGGCTTGGCAGGCAGTGCATTGCTTATTACCCACTAACTCTACCCCTAACTCCGTCTCCATTATCTGGCCGATATGGCCCTAGTCTCTCCGCTTATTTAGCCCTATAGCCGCCAACCCTGCTGCTAACTGCGACCACTATTTGCCTTAGGTGGTGGGGGCGTACGCGGCAGTTGCCTTGCTGTGGGGGGCCTAAGCCTACGGTAGGCGGACGGGGTTAGCGCGCTAGGCGAGGGCAAACCCGGCGGCAGTAAGGGCCGGTAGCGGGAGGGCCGGCAATGGGGGGAGGGCTGGGGCAGGAGCAAGGGCTGGGGCAGAAGCAGGAGTAGGAGCCGGAGCCAGAGCCGGGGCCGGTAATGGTAATAGTAGTGGTGGTCTATAAATATATATAAGCTAAATACATACTATGCAGCTATTAATACTTACGGCTTCTCTCCTAACTCCCACCTACTAAACCATTTATCCTTATCGTCGTTGTCGTCGTTGTCGGCGGCGGCGGCGGCGGCGGGCGGCGGGCGGCGGCGGCGGTAGCGCTGGCGGCGGTGCTGCTGTTGCTGTTGCTGCTGCTATTGCTGTTGCTGCTACTGTTGCTGCTGTTGCTGTTGCTGCTGTTACTACTACTGCTATAGGGAGGGGAGGGCAGCGGTAAGGGCGAGGGCGAGGGCGCCTATTAAAACCAGTTAGTTATATCTCACAGTTAATGGTTAGAGTTCTAATACTAACTACATCTTAGCCCGAATTCTGCCAGACCAAAGCTAGCGATAACAAAGGAGGGCTGTAGCCCGCAGTGTTCTCTCCTTATTAAGGAGGATATTGGGGGGGTGCGCATGCACCTAGAGAGCAGGAGGAGACATTTTAAAGGCTTTAATAGGAGACGGTTAATAGGTGTAAGTATAATAAACAATTTTAAAGTGGTTAAAGATATTATTAAACGAAATTAGAATTTTGATTTATATTTACTTTAATATTCTTAATCTTTTGAACTACTATAAACTCCTAGGCTAATTAAAACAACGTACTATCTCCTACGAACTCCTATAAACTCCTATAAACTCCTACAAACTCCTAGGCTAATTAAACATCCTATATATCGATATAAAAGTTCTCTAAACCCTTTAGAGTTGCTTGCCTTACACGCCCTCTCTTTAAAATAGGTGTAAAGATTAGTATTTTATTAGCATTTAAATCTCTCTCTGCTAATAGCAATCGACGTATTAATAGGGTAGTAGGCTCTATACTTTTACGCCTCTACCTTTATCTTTTTTAACTAGGAGTAGCGCTTTTCTATATATCTAATATATTAACAACTAACTGCTAGATATTTAACCGGCTACTATTAGGGCTATACCTGGCGACGTTTACTCCTAAAGTGCGAGCTTATTTAAGCTGTCTTATAGCACGCTAAATACCTTCCGGTACACCATTAGGTGGGATAGGTAAGGTTAGTAATAGCAATACTAGCGTACTAATAACTCCGTTAACCCATTCTTCTAGTTATAAGGTTAACAATAGTGTACCAACTCTCGCTATATCTAACAATGTACGCTTATTTACTCTAGCCGTCTTAATTATGTGCAACTGTGCAACCCTAAATACCTCTTATCTTATAACCTATATGGCAAGAGTATTGTCCCTTTTGCGAATAGTTGCGGCGTAATTAGATGCACTGGTACGAGATTCCTAACTATGCTAGCCTTATAGCTCCTATAGCTGCTATTGTTGCTTTCTTATATATCTTGTATCCTTTATCTTAGTATATAAATTGTCTACCTCCTTAACAAAGTACTGAAGTTACTCTACTAATAGTTGCCCAGATTTCTCTCTATAAGGCCATATCTAAAGTAGAGGAGCTTTAGCACAGAGGTAATTAAAGGTTAGCGTGTTCTAAAAGTCTAGTCCCAGTTTATACGTATACGCAAGCTGCCAGCGGCATATTGTATCTATATACGCAGATAGCGGCATAGGGATGCGCCTATATATACTGCTATATAATACTTCTGCCCGTATAGTTGCCCATTTATTAATAAGAGTTAGGGTAAAATAAGCTCGCGTATTACTTCTTAGCTAAGTAATTAGTTATAGGATATCCGGAGCCTAAGTAAGAGTTAAAAGCAGTGCCGGATTATAATAACTGTAATATTAATCTGGCGGTACGCGGGTAACCTAAACTTATAGTAGTAAACTATCCTCCCTAAGGTAAGTTAGAAAGGCCTTTTAATGGTATATACTGTTAATCATTTCTATCTATATAGCTAATAGCCTAGCGCGATAAGACATCTCTGCCTTGCTTTAAAATCTAGTTATTATAGCTTTATTAATAGGAGCAGGAGCCTGGCTTAAAGCTAATATCTAAAAGGAAACACTTTCCGTGTCACTTACGTTGCTGGGCGTATAGCCGTTGGCTAGTTAACTATATGCTATTGCTTAATTAGCTAGTAGTCGGTTCTGATATAGCCTATAAGTGGTCTTCTAAGGTGCGTCTAGTTATAACTATAGCTGTTTAATTTCTGGTCTATTAACACCTTCCGTGTTAAAGGCCTAATATGGCAAAAATATGTAACCTTTGCTAGTCTAACTATAGCCCCGTCCACTATAACTAAGACGCTGCTATAGATCTTTAAGACTCTTTGTAATTGGAAACTTCTAAAGTACTGCCAGTTTAATATCTGGGACATTAACACCTATGCTAAGAGAGGTTATTGCCACCATAATTCTTATAGACGATAAGGATTTCTTAAACTCTTTATATCGAGTAGTATGATCATACTCTTAAATATATACAGTATACACCTAGACCATATTGGTAACGCAATAGGCTTTACTATTAGCATTAGTAGTATACTATTTGTTAGGTGTAAAGGTTAAAGTCTTTATAAGGAGTGCTCTTTGGAAGTATACCGCTGCTTCCTAGACGGACTAACGACCGTCTATAAAGATAATTATCTTTGGTATTTGCTCTGGGACTATAGTATCTAAATCTATACACACGTCTAATAGGAAGTATAGTACGTCCTATAAATCCACTTTGCCTTTACTAAGTGGCAGTACGCAGATTAAGACATTAGGGCGATCTATAGAAGTCTTAATAACCTTAGTCTGGTATATGCGGTTACCTACGGAGTGAAAACTGGTGCTGTTAAGAACTAGTTGTTCTGCCTCCTTATTAAGTGTAGTAGTATAACTAAACCAAACTATGTTCTAATAAAGTATTGTCCGTAGCTCGCCTAATATTGTAAACGTTGGTTGGAACGATTCCCATTGCTTTACTAGATGATACTTATTAATTATAATAAGTCTAATTCTAGCCTATAGTTCTGGGCTCTTTAACGCATCCCGGAAAGACTTTAATAAGGCCTGCTTAGGACTAAGAAGTACGTGTGTATACACACCATCCTTTACTTTTTTAATTAGGGCCCTATCTAGGCTCCTACTCTTAGCAGTAATAAGGCACGGATTAGAACTATTAAGCTTCTAAATATTATCTAACTGTTCGTTACCGAGCTTGCTTAGTGGGATTAACTAGATAGTAATCTTGCCTATTAAGATTAAAAAAGTATAAAAAATAAGACTCTTTCCAAAACCTATGCGTGCGATAAGAAGTGTATTACTAAAACCAAATATTAAATGTCTTAAAGTGCGTATCTGTTTAAAATGAGGGGTTTAAAGGCGACCTCCTAGGTTTATATACTGGAGTATTTGTTTAAGACATGCTTTTAAAATAGCTATCTGTAAAAGAATATTTTCCTTACGCTGAGCTTTCTTAATAATGGATGGTAATTTTTCTAGGTCTATTAAACCGATTGCTATAATACGATCTGGTTGTAGTGTTGGGCGTAGACAAACTTCCGCCCCGCCCGCCCCTATCTTCTACTGACCCTTGTACTATTTCTTCCTATAATCGCGATTTTGTTTAGGCATCTAATTAGCTTAGGAGTTTGTAGGAGTTCGTAGGAGTTAGCAGGAGTTGGTAGGAGTTAAAAAAGAATACAAATTGGCTGTGCTTTAATTGGTAACAGGTGGTATGTATAGAGGAGCAACACCAGACGCGCCCTAGGGCCCGTATACAAGCGATCTAATTGGCCTAAGAGTTTGCAGAAGTTCGTAGGAGTTCGTAGGAGGTAATAGGACTTAGCCGGTAACAAAAGTAGACGTAATATAGTTGTGGTGTAGGTAGTGGTGGGAGAAACGGTTTATAGGTAGTGTAAAAATTCAAATCCAAAATGCGGTTAAGGTTTTGCACGATGTATCTTATAGCTTTAACTGTGTTATAATTAGCTTTTCTATGTATAGAATTAAAGATTATTACCTTATGATTGAAATGCATCGAATAAAGCATTAATAACTGTTGGTGGGGCTGTGGTAGAGCCAGTTGAAGTTAAAATGCGCGATCTAAAACATTTAATTCTTACTAAAGCGACGCCTATAATCTCTTAGACGCTCCGTAGAAGATTTTGTTGGGTGATAGGGGTGTGCAGGGGGCTGATATTAGTGCACTGTTCTAATTGGTCTAGGAGTTAGCAGGAGTTGGTAGGAGTTAGGGCGCTATTCTAATTGGCTTAGGAGTTTGCAGGCGTTTTAGAGGGTCTATGCGTTATCCTATATTATGGAATAAATCTTCTGCGGAGCGTCTGATTTATAAGATAACTTAAGGTTAGCTTAGTGTATATAGTTTGCAAGGTTTTTAGCAAATATATTTATCTACTTACTCCAACCTATATAGTTACTATTATTAATTTTATAGGCAAGTCTAAGTACTAGCTCTTCTATCTTTAGAGAAATAAACTTCTAAAGTAGATCTACCCTCTGTTTATCTATCTTCCTAGCGCGGACTATTAATTTATTAAGCTCTCCCTTCTAGGAATAGTAATTACGCTTGCCCTAGGGAAAATAGTTAAGCTTATTTTTTGTAACCTAGGTTATATTATTATTATTCATTACTTAACGTCTAATTTGGATCCCTATTAGGCCTACGCGGACTACTCCTTATATATATATAGGGAGAAAACTCTTTTAAGAAAACCCCGTGATCTATCTCCCTACCTTTTAGGACTCGCCTATAAGGCGCCTACGAGTTACCTATGGTGCTTTACTACCTTACTTTTTGACCTCCTTGGGAACTACTGCTGCCGTAATAAGCCTATAGACGTGCTAGTATCGCAAACTTTGCTCTACTACTGTAGAGTTATTAGGGGGCGCCTATTGCTCGCCCCTTTATGTGACGGTGCTAGAGCGCGACCTGCCAAATTCTGCTATGCTGCTGCCATATTCTGCCAACCTACGATTGGCTCGCTTACTGCTAGCGCCTTGGCGGCTGCCCCTTTATATATGTTTACTATAGTCCTTACAACCCCCTTCTTTTCTTCTTCTTAGCTTAGTATCTTTACTAGATAGCAATCCACAAGCTTCGGTTTAGAGGCATTTATGTAAGCCGTCACATTATACTAAGCTCTCCCTATATTGCCTAGGAAGGCCTTAATAATATCCCATCCTAAAGAATATTCGTCTGCAATAACGCGTTAACGCGCTATACTTAGACACCAAAACAACTTTATACTGCCTGGGAAGGCCTTAACAATATCCCACTTTATAAGCTAGATAGGACTAGACCTATACCCCTAGAATTAAAACTAAAGCGTATAATACTAACGAACCCTAGGTAGCTAACGATGGCACCTAAAGTAAGCTTATTTAAAAGAGCTGCTCTAACCTAAGAAGAACACAAGATTTAATTAGGATTAGAAATTAAAGATAATAATAATATTATAGACGTATATAAATAGATTCGTGCCCTAATGGCTAATTAAGAAGCTAACTATCTCTAAGCTTAAAGCATACAGGAGACCCTATAAGAGATCCTAGACAGCCTTATAGCCCTATAAAGCAGCTTAGCCCCCCCTTTTAGAAGTCCTAGTTGTCCTATTAACTTAACCAAATGTAACATACTAGGGAGTACGGATATGATAACGAAGTAATTAAAGTCCGTTAAGCTCCCTAACCCCCAACCACTATCTAACAGGATAGACCCTACCTTTAAAAATTAGAGGATTTAAGTATAAGGAAAGCTCTGTGTTAACTATAACTATTTCCTTTCTAAAGAAGCCAAAATGCTTTACCTCTTTAGTTAAACTATAGGGGACGCCCAACGGCACTTTTAAGCTAAGTTTAAGAACGATTCCCCTATCCAATTTACATCCATTAATAAGATAATACGGCACCTAGCTATTATTTACGTTAACCCAAACAAAGTACGGGATGCCTAGTATAACTATAATTGCCTAATAATAAAACCAAACTAACCCTTCGCCAAGTTCTAGACTTAATTCCTATACCTTATAGGAGAAGGCCAGGTTCCCCTTAAGAACTACTATTTAGATCTATACAATAAGCTAACGATCCGGCTATAAGAAAAGATTACTGTAACCTTAAATAACCTATTAACCCACAAAAGACTTGTAGCTTGTTACCTATTATTAGACTTAGAACTAAAGCGGATTAACGCCCGCCCTAATTAGCAGAAGCGACTATGTAGCGATTAGAACTTGTTAGCTACACCTATAGAAGCTAGAGTAGGAAGACAAGCCACGACTGCTCTTGTACTAAAAGCGGTTACAACTATGCACTAGTGAGCCTTGCCTGACCAGCCACGTACTATACCCTCGGCTGGTCCCTGTTGCAATACCCCAATCGACCCTACCTTAGCTATATGCTATAACTGCGATAAGGAGGGTTACTTTGCCTCGTCTTGCCCAGAGCTAAAGGATATAGGCGATATTAAGGAGATAGAGGAAGGAGAAACGTCCAATAAGTTAAAAAAAGAAGAACCCTAGGGAAAGACTCCCCCTTAGGGTACCCTATTAATCTTAAAGAGATTAATCTAAGTTAGTTAATAGGTGAAAAACACTTTATAGTTCCATATATAGTATCTTAAAATGGATATAAAGTTAATATAACCACCCTTATTAACACTGGAGTAAATAGCTTTGCCTTTATAAATACTACCTATATAAATAATATTGCTAAGTTTCTAAATATAGAAGCTACTAGACTAGAAAAGCCTGTCTAAGTAAAAGGCTATAATAGTTAAGCCGGTAAGCCGGTTACCTATATCTTAAAATTGCATGTCGCTCTTAACAGACAACGCCAGTATGGTATCCCCTTTTATGTCCTAAACCTAGGGTCCCACAATATAATCCTTAGCCGAAAATAGATGTCCTATTTTAATATTTGGCTAAATGTACGACAAAGACAATTTGTCTAGCTAGAGAATAGACCGAAATTACCCTCCTTTATTAGGGAAATCCGAACCGACCGTAAGACACTAGCTGCAAAGGCTAACCCTACCTATTAGTAGGATGTTAGGGACCGCGACCTAGCCTTTACCTAAGAAGATACCTACCGTGAGGCCAGAAGGAACTTATTTATACTAACAGAGATACTTCCCTGGAGCGCTACAGTTAACAAAGACTCTACTTATGGCAGCGGGATAGATAGTAACGTAGACAACGTCTAAATTACGCAGATCTAACTAATAGGGAAGCGAACATACCAATAGGATATAAGGGACAACCTCCAAAAGATATAATAGGAGCTAAAAGAAGTAATAACAACACCTTTACCTTAGAAGCCCCTAAAGTCCTATATACCCCCATTATCACGCGACCCCCCTACGGTGGATATCGCTATAATTAGCGCTATAGCGTTCTACTTTAATATATACAGGAGGGACAATAAGGTCTTTACAACTAGCTTATATAAAATTAACCGGATTATTGCTAAGAGGGAAGAAGAGCTAGCTAAGGAAACTAATAAGGAGCTAGTTAAACGCCTCCTTTCTACTGTCTATGCGGGATATAAGGACGCATTCTTAAAAGTAGCGTTGGATAAGTTACCCCCTTACCAGATATATAATTATAAGATTTAATTAGAAGCCAATAACTCGCTAGGCTATAGCCCTCTCTACTAATAATTAATAGACAAGCTAAAAGCAACCAAGTAGTACTTAATTAATAACCTTAATAAAGGGTTTATTAAGCCAAGTTAAGCCCCTTTTACTTCCCCTATCCTATTTATAAAAAAGCCTAATAGAGGCCTTTATTTCTGTATTAACTATTAAAAGCTAAACACTATTACTTAAAAGGATCGGTATCTTATTCCTTTAATTAACAAGACCCTTATATGTCTAAGCTAGGCAAGGATCTTTACTAAACTTAATATCCGCTAAGCGCTCTACTAAATTAGAATAGACCCTATATCTAAATATTTAATAACGTTCCGTATATCGGGAAAATATTCGCAGGATAAGATTTAAGTAGACTTTGATTTTCGCGTTTCGCGTAATTAATATGCAATTTAACTAACTTGACACGCAATTGACCAACTTGACACGCAATTTAACCAACTTAACATACAATTGACTAACTTAACACGCAATTTAACTAACTTAACATGCAATTAACTAACTTAACACGTAATTTAACTAACTTAACATGCAATTAACTAACTTAATACGCAATTTAACTAACTTAATATACAATTAACTAACTTAACACGCAATTTAACTAACTTAATATGTAATTTAACTAACTTAATATATAATTAACTAACTTAATAACTTTAAAAGCTAACTATATATTTCTTAACACGCAATTAACCTACTTAGCAACTTTAAAAGTTAAATAATATGCAGTTAACCTATTTAATAACTTTAAAAGTTAACTATATGTTCCTTAATATACAGTTAACCTACTTAGCAACTTTAAAAGGTAACTATATATTTCTTGACATGCAATTAAGGTAAAGTTATATATTATATATTTAACTATTATATATTATCTAATATAATCTTATACAATCTTATATAGTTTTATTACTTGGAGGCTCTGTATAAGGCTCTATATAAGGCTCTACACAAAGCTCTACACGAAGCTCTACACGAAGCTCTACACGAAGCTCTACACGAAGCTCTACACGAAGCTCTACACGAAGCTCTACACGAAGCTCTGCGTACAGAGGCTCTGCACGAAGCTCTGCGCATAGAGGCTCTGCACGACGCTCTGCACGAAGCTCTGCACGAAGCTCTGCACGAAGCTCTACGTACAG
>Ga0307507_10005427_pt1 | contig 20960 bp, 23 predicted proteins | sample 7_EM_MG_FD_207223 | JGI IMG/M metagenome (GOLD analysis project Ga0307507, IMG submission 207223) | Populus trichocarpa ectomycorrhiza microbial communities from riparian zone in the Pacific Northwest, United States - 7_EM | ecosystem: Host-associated > Plants > Roots > Unclassified | place... | reverse complement strand
TTTCATTGTCGGTTACTTAGGGTTTCGCAAGTGGTTTATCAATTATTTCATTGAGTCAGGTGTCTACGGCAAGGGTTTTCCTGTTGATTCCTCCCCATGTATTTATTTGATGTTTCTTATTCCGCCCCCTTAGTCGGAGTTTGATTTCTTATTTTGCGTGGCTGGTGTGCGGTTGGTCTCGGACCAGAGAGACTTGGGTTAATGGCTTTTTCCCTGGCGCCGGTGGGTTCATGGAGGTTTTTCTTTACCATAGCTAGCACTGCACGTAGTCTTTGTACCTAGATGACGAATAAAACAAAGCACATGAAAAAGAAAAAGAAAAAGAAAAAGAAAAAAAAAAAAGGCAGGAGATTTGGGTTCTTCACGCAACCATCTAAGTTCTTTCATACACTATACTTTCAATACAAGATCTTTATCTATCACGCTTTCGGGAATCAAGACACCACTGTCTTATATGAGCCTAGCGATCAACGTTGCTAGATAGGAGTCAACGGACTTAGCTATCGCAACAGCTATTGGGTGAAGAGAAGTGATCGTTAGGATACTATCGGTTACCTGCTGCAAGTATCACCCCGGAGAGAGAGGATTGTAACATCATTGGGGTCCTAGGAGAAAGAGAAAATCAACTAAAAACTTAGAGTATGACTTCAAAAAAGTCTCTGTATATTTTGATCATGCAAGCAGTGTAGAGTTGATGATGTTCAAGAACAGACATGCCTGTGAGTCTTGATTTGAGTCTAAGTCAAATGAAGACTATTCTGAGCCAGCTCTTCAGGGAACAAGGAGAGTGAAGAGATAGAGAATACACTAAAGTTGGAAAGATAAGAAGTGATTGCTGGAAGAGACATGCCAGTGTTGGCCATAGAGAAAATGGTGATAATAATGGCAACAAGAGTGAGATTTGTTATGTTGGATCTGTATTGATGTTGTCTTTGGAGAAGTAGGGGGGGGGGAGTAGAAATGGTTTGTTACTTTCTCTATTCTCTACTAGATACTTGGTATGAAGAAATTGACCATACTTCAATCAGCAAAATTGAAAAACCGGACTTCAGCACTACTGGTCCACCATGAACCACCTTCCGACAGATGCCACATTTCTTATTTTGTAGCCGTTTGGGCTTTATACTAATCGGAATTTATTGACCTCGACCTTTTTGAAACACAAACCTTGTTAAATAATAACAATATCTCTGTTTAGGCTCAAAAAAAAACGATCTGATTTACTTCTGGCTCACAGGAGGTCATCAACTTCAACTGACTTGGATTTTCATGGTTCTGGAAGTGCCCTGTATAAGACTGAGAAGCTGCCTGAGACAAAATTCGGGTACTCAAGGTAGCAATGCTGGGAAGATTTTAGCAACCTTAATACTACCTACTCCCTAAAACTATAACTATAGAAGTGATGTTTTTAAAGTTTCCGTATTGAAATACTTGTTATATTTCCTGGTATATTTCATGACACTACCATGTATTTTTTTTACTTAGTTTGTGTTTCGACTCTTCTTGTACACCGCTTATTTTACCACAGCTAAGATATAATTTAGAGTGTTTGATTATTATTTTAGAATAATATTTGGGAATTTAACAGGTGCTTTCTTATCTGGTGTTCAGGATTTTATGCATTTCTTATGCACTATAGTTGGTCATGATATTTCTGATAATTTCATCATACTCTTATGGTTTCATGCACATTGTCTGAGATTTACTTGGCAGGATTTCAGGGTCAAGCATGTTCGCACTTATGTTTCTTACATTGTTTTCCCTATCTTATTTTCATACATATGGGTACACACTTTTGTATAAATATAGTTGCTACCGCCCTCCTGTTTTAGAATATTGAGAACGAGAACTGCTACTAATCTCCTCTACTACGTTACCTACTCCTCGCTTAGTGTGCCCCAGTAGTACCCCTCGCACCTGCCTAGTATTATCCACAGAGAATAGATTGTGCCTCAGTTCACATTTTGAACATTTGGCACCGGCAGGTCCCATACCTCTGCAGACCTGCCCTCAGCCGGCATATCAACCCTTGCTTCCGAACTGGAAACTATGTATGAATAAAGCTTTGGCGACCCTACACCTGGCGGAAACTCGACCAACATCTATCAGTTAGCCATAGAAGCCTTTACTCGCAGAACCAAGGGGATCCTAGTATGGAGCAACCCATCAACTACGCGGTAATGAGCAACCACTCTATGCGAGGGGTCCTTACTCAAGAGCTTGTGGAGATATTATCTACCAAGTTTGAGCGGTTGGATTGCCTCCCTCTAGGAGAGTCATGCGGAAAATTCTATCTCAGGTGTTTAGCGACAGACCCTACACCAGCAATGTTTCATGACATCCCTCTCTCATGAAAATCCTATTGATCTCATGAGCGCCAGCAGAGTCTTGGAGCTTATTGGGGCATGGTTTTCAGTCCACCTCATCTCTATAATTGTCCCCAAGGCTCTGCTTTTACAGCAATATAAGAATAGGGTATATGACCCACTATTCCTTTGTGTCATAATCTCGCAGGCGGTTTATATCAACGGTTATCCCCACTCCAAGTTATACTTTAAGTATGGAATTTCTATCCTGCGCCGACACCTACTACACTTTAACGAGTAAGCAGGATCTCGACATTAGAAATCGCAGTCTGTGCTCAGGTACGGTCCTCATTTTCTTTCTCAGATTCCTGGCTATTTCGCAGGATTTCCTCTGGAATCCGCCCGAATAACTGCAAACGCTGATAGATTGAGCCTTTATCAGGCCGAGAAGTTTTTCTTGCGCCCTTTGGGCGTGGAACAGCTTGAAGCGATCTGGGCTGGCAACGTAGTCTTTCATTCTACGTTAAACTAGGCATATAGAATCAAGCATGACAAACGATCGCCTTCAGCCGGGGGATTGACATAGTTCATGCTATTCAGGAGGGCTGCAATAGTCTATGATGCATGCGATTCAAGCCCGTTCTAACTCTCAAGAATTAGAATCCTGGGATATAAGCATAGGACATCAACCTTTTCACTTGCAATTTTACTACTCCTGTAAGACCAAGTCTGGTTTGGTGTCACTTGCTCTTCGAATGATAACCTTTGTTGAAGGTTATGTGATCGTTGGATTGATAGGTGCTGCGAAATCGCTATACTGGAGGCTATATTCTGGGTTTTATCGAATGGATTCATAGTAGTAGGTTTCACGGAGGAAGATCTTAATGGTCCGGATTCTGAACATTAATAGGGCGAGATTGCAGGCTTTACTAAAGTCGATGTTTCACTGTTTTTCATGTCACTCTAGAATCCATTCAACATGGTAATATAACTCCGGTTTGCAACATTCGCAGATAGTAATGGGCAAAATAATGCTCGAGCATAAAGTTTTGGTGTACTCGAGCACGATTTATGCTCCAGCGTGGGCCAAATTTTCTGCTAGAGCATGATCGTGCCCATCACTATTCGCAGATAGCAAAATCGGCACGAGATTTCAAGGACTAACACATCAATAAATTCTACGTTTTGCCGTTTGTTCAAATTATGATTCCTGGGAAAGAGACTACATCACTGGCTGGAGTTATGATATCTTGTCCTCTTGTGCCGTTTTCCTTTTCCCCAGGATTTTTCCCGTATTATTATAAGACCCTCTGAAGACATGGAAACACTGATCCAGTGTCGCGTTATGGAGAGTCCAATGCTTAAGCAGTGTTCCCAACCCTCCAGCCCGTCCGTCTTCGGGGGAGGACGGGACGGACTACCACTCGTAGTCCGTCTTTTTGGGGGTGCTAGGAGGGACTACGGCCGGGAGGGTGGGGACCGGAAGGACTGTAGGGGACTCTAGTTCTAGCGCTTGGACCTCTAGTACTATACCAGCCAGGTTGAAATAAGGAGACATCACTCGGGCGGTCCCCGGCAGTCCCCCACCAGCCCCTACAACCCCTGTTCTCCTGCCATCTCCCACGACCTCAAGCCTTTCTTCACTGTCCCTAGCTAATAATCGAGTTATTTTTTACACATATTGCTTTAATGTACTGTAGAGTCAGCTACTTGGTGAAGGATAAGAGGGGGGGTCGAAGTTTCACCAAGCGGGGACAGCGGAAAAGGAAAGTGGGAAATTTCGGAGTAAAGAGATGGCGTTAGAAATGGTGGAAATGGTGTGATCATAGTTAGGAGACTCCCGGAAGTGTCGCTATCGGTTGTGTATTTAAGGGCTCCGTCTGCCCATAGTTGTGGGAGATGCAAGTCACCGAATTATAAGTCTTTATTTCATATATCTCATTTCATTCCTTAGCACGCTTCCCTGCCAAACACAGCACATTGCCCCTCATAATTTCTCAATTGGGACCTAAATATCCGGCCACTGTACTAAGATATGTAATTAGGAATCACGCTCAGTGCAACTTTAGTCGAGTATCTCTTCTGCATTATATCTTTGTGAATTTTGTTTAAATTTTTGTTCTTACATTCACCTGTCGGCAGAATTAAGGAAAGGCTTGAGTGTCGGGAGTGTGATCAAGTGAATGCGCAGTGGCAAAGACAATTCATAGCCAACAGATAGCGAATGGAAATAGATTTCGGGATCAAATACTGCAATACAGTAGGGTAGAATTCAGGCCGTATTGATGATAGAAAGAGGAAAGAGTTGTTGTCTTGCTTGCTTCTTGATAGATCTGCCTGAGACTGCCTCACTTTTCAATTTGTAGCATGAATATATATGCATCGATATGACTCTTGTAATTTCCTAAATCCTGATGTCTCAACTGGACTGACAAGGGGCCGAACATATCTGGACCTCCTATCAAGTTGAAGTAATACTTCCGACATGCGATGGTTCATGGTAGTCGAGTGAGATTCTGTGACCACTGGAAGTTTCTGAATGCTACTTTTATCCGTTTGCATTGTGAGAGGAGCCATGCATCGCTGTGATCGGTGAGCGCCCAGTTCGCATTATTAGCTTTCACAGCGGGGCATCAGATCAGCATTCTAATAATCACCGTACTTTATTTGGCAAATATAGGGGTGTATCTTAGTATTGAGGATCTGCACTGGGAATGGTTTATACGGGGTTAGTGGAAGGGCGAATGAGGGCCAGTTGTTGGCACGGGAACTGTGATCGGTAATGAGCTTGGTCTACCGTAAAGCCTCACGCGATTCACTGCCTCCATCGTCTCGGATAGCTTTACTCTGATGGGTTTGAAGAATTGTATATGCCGATTGGTGGGGTCCGGCGAGCCCTGGGGAACTTTATACAGTAACCGGAAAACCCTAAGTGAGCCTTAAAGGCATTATGTCCTTTAATCCGTAAATCAGAGGCGTGCCGGAGATAGTGAACTGTAAGAGTTTTTGGTCCTTTCTTTATAGACAATTTCCAGCAATGTAGAATGGTTGAGTACTGGTGCTGGTGGAATAGGACATAGGAACCCTGCCGGAGTAACTAAAGGGATTTTTTGCATATTTTGTATTGACGGGCCAAGCAGGAGGTGTCGCAATCAAGGTGCCAATATTTGTCCTGATGGTGTTACTAGAGAGTATTGGAAGGCCTAAAGAGTTTGTAGTTGGTGTGGTGGTGAGATCAAAAGTTTACTCGCTGCAAAGGAGGCACCGCAAAAGTGCTCAAACACAGGGGTAATGTGCTAGGAAATTGTGATCGGCTCTTGCGCTCGCCAATTTATAAGGTAGCTTATCCAGATAGAGAGAAAACGAGTTGGCGCCAAGAGAGCTGTATTATCTGGTTTAGTTAACACGATTTGTAGCCGCTAGGAGCGGAGGAGGAAGCTCTCACATAGGGAATCAGCATCAGGCTTAGCGCTAGGAGACTTTCTGAATATCCGGATACTTTGTGAATTGGCAAGCAGCGCTCGAGTAAGTTTGCGCGTAGACTAGATGAGAGCTTAGAGAGGTAGCACCCTTGGCAGGCATGGCAAAAATTCCCGGGCATCATATCATGATTGATTCGTACCGAAATTTGGTGTCAAGTCATGCCAAGCCTCGCTGAGGGTGCTGCATCGCTGGGCGCTCACCCGGTGTGGAGCTGTGAGCTAGGGCGCTCGTCATAGGGTAGTTTTAACAGTCAAGAGAGCGTTTGCGCGCCCGCTAAACACCCCATATTGTATATAGCTTGGCATGCAGAGTTTTCTGCATGTAGACAACCACGCTCTTCCCTTAGTTAGAAACCAACCAACCGACACCCAGGCAATCAAAAAATAGAGATCGTTCCATCTATTTCAATTGGGTCCATTTCTTTCTCTGTCATCTTACCCTTGTTCAGTCAATTAAGCAATACGGCATCAGAGCATTTCACCATCGATATATTATCCGGCATAGTAGGAGGTCACAGCAACACACACGCAGGGTGGATCCGGCACGCGCGACACACCATCCAACCAAAGGGCAGTTAGCCAGGGAGCCCGTCACCGGTACCTTCTTATTTTTTTTGGTCTTAAGGGTTTGTTGCGGCTTCTCTGCGCTTATCCTATGTGAGGAATTTCAACGACCTAGCACCGGTCTTTTTTATTCGAGTATTAGTACCGGTTGTTATGGTAGTTGAAAGTGGGACATGTCTGCTACGAACGAAATCAGGCTGCGATTTTGGGTCTAACATTCCAGGAGAGCCAGATATACTCCGTGACCACATAGCATGGTGTATGGTCCTAGTTGAGGTATGCTTAGCTTCGCTCGCCGGTTTAATATTTTGGCACCCTCCTCACTCCTGCTGGACATAATGCGGGCTATTTGATTGTTAACTCAACCAGGGGCACGAGAAGAGCAACTGCCGGTGTGACCTAGGGTGCTCTCAATGCTCTCATAGGGTAATTTTAGCAGTCGGGGAGAGAGCGTTTGCGCGCCCATGCATCCTATTTCAATTGGGTCCAGCATTTCCTCTTTTGTTCTATCCCTATTTATCCTATTAAGCACGATATCCTCAGAGCATTTCCCTATCGGTTTATTATCCGATAGTAGAAGGTTCACAAACCACACTCACGCGGGAGGATACGGCACGAGCGACACATCATCCAACTAAGGGAAGGCTATCGAATACTCCCACATCGGTATCTCATCATTTCAGCCGCAGAAACTGAAAGTTTTTCTTGGGGGGGTTCCAAAGAGGTTTATTGGTAGGTGCTGCGGCTTGTTGGCGTGAAACTATTGGGTGGAATGCCGGGGTGTGATATCTCACAGCCCCACTCCCTGACACAATTTTCTTCGGCTCGGAAGAGGCCCTTGACTGCCTTGAGACCCCTACCATCACCTTTCTAAACAATACCAGCACATCTTCTATCGGCTAGACTTCAGACAGGATGGACGCTAAGGGGATTACCGGATCATTCAATGTCAACAGTTTCAACAAAATCGTCCACACAACCATACCGGATGACAAGAATCAAGTTCTGCAGTGGTTGTCATCACTGGAGCCTCAGAGAAGCCATCGACATATAAGGGAGAGCCGACTAAAGGGCGTGGGAGAATGGATATTTCAAACGGACGAGTTTCAGAGATGGAATACGACAGAAGATGGATCTTCTTACTTAGTGCTCTTCTGCCATGGTGATCTAGGCGTGGGGAAGACTCATCTTAGGTAAAACAGGAAACCATAGGGAAAGCTTACACATCACTAACTGCTTGCAATTCTAGCTCTCTAGTGATCAACCATTATTATGGTAGTGAACAGGATATCGTGGTTGTCGGGCTGTATTGTGACTACCTCGATAGAAAGGAGCAGACTACATCGAACATTCTAGGGGCCATGCTCAAGCAATTGATGGGGAGTGGAATCATCCCAGACGACATACGCAAAGCTTTCGAAGATGCGAAGAGGCATTTTGGTGGGGTACATCCGGAGGTTCCGGGGGTTCTTAAAATGCTGAAGATGGCGATTGGGCAACGGCGACGGGTGGTTATATGTATTGACGGGTTGGATGAATCTCTCGCGGCGCATCGGACTGGCCTTCTTAGCGCTCTCCAAGCTATCATAGGAGACCAGCTAAATGTCCGGCTATTCCTGGCTGCAAGGCCTTTCATCCGGCCTAAGGTTAAGAGATACTTCCCCAGCGTGGATACTATCCTAGTGAGTCCAACGAGGGAAGACACTGAGGAATTTTTGAGGATGAAGTTGGATGGGGACTCGGAACCTGACGCAATGGACGACGGTCTAAGAGCGGATATAATGGAAATTATTCCGAAGAAAATATCGGAGATGTATGTCCAGATACATAGTTTTCCCGTGTCGGGTAGATGTCATGTTACTCACTAACGATTGTGCATAGATTCCTTCTCGTCTCGCTCAGTATCGAGACAATCCTCGGGGAGACAACGATTCGTCGTCGTCGGGAAAAGCTTAAACAAATGTCAAATGGTCAAAACGTAGGGGATGTATATACTGCCACTTTGGAAAGAATTAGGGCACAAGGGGAGGACAAGGTGCGACTAGGGATGAAGGCCATGATGTGGATAGCGTACTCAGAGCGGCCATTGGAACCAGGCGAACTGTGTCAAGCCTTAGGAGTAGAAATAGGGTCGACAGATCTGGAAAATGATAATACGCCTTCGATCCGGACCATATTGAACTGCGCACTAGGACTGGTCACAGTCGACTCATCCTCTTCCAAAGTCCGCCTTGTTCATTTCACTCTACAAGAACATATCCAAGCCAATCCTACACTTTTTCATTGTCCCCACTCGATGATTGCGGAGGTTTGCTTGACCTACCTTAATTTTAGGTGCATCAAGGACCTTTCACCAACTCTCCGTCCACTCCCACCTACAACTCCCTTTCTTGAATATGCTTCTCGTCACTGGGGAGCACATGCTGGAAAGCAGACCTCCACAAGTGTAATTTCGCTTGCGTTAAAACTTCTTGATCAGTTCGGTGCGCACATATCTTGTGAGCTACTCTTACGCGAGCAGTTCACCGCGTAGAGTCTGGAGTATGGACCGTATCGTTCTTATTTCCGCTATGATGGCCCAATGCACTGCACGGCCCTCCACGCTGGAGCCTTTCTCGGGGTTTTGGAGATCATGGTTTCTTTACTTAAGATCAATAAATGGGATCTTAACTCAACAGACTGGGATGGTAGTACGGCATTGTTGTGGGCTACTAGGATGGGACATGGTGCGATCGTGAAGGTGCTACTAGAATAGGGCGGTGTCGATCCCCATATTGTAGATATCTCGGGTAGAACACTATTGTCATGGGCTGCTGCGAATGGGCATGAGGGAATTGCGGAGGTGCTATTAGGGAGGAACGATGTCAATCCCGATGGTGCTGACAACCGTCTCCGAACGCCACTTTCATTCGCAGCCGAAAAGGGGCGAGGAAAAATTGTGCGGATACTATTGGAACGGAACGATGTCAATCCCGACACAGCCGATGAGGGCGGCCGAACGCCGCTTTCATGGGCTGCTACGCTGGAGTGGGGGAAACGAGGTACTGAGAAAGGGCACGAGGGGATTGTAAAGATGCTGTTAGAGCGGAACGATGTTAATCCCAACACCGCTGATAGATATGGCCTAACGCCACTTATATGGGCTGCCCGGAAAGGGGGTGAGAACATTGTGCGGATGCTATTGGAACAGAACGTTGTCAATCCCGATACTGTGGGTGAGGACGGCCAAACGGCGCTTTCAAGGGCGGCCAAGGAAGGGGATGAGGAAGTTATGCGGATGTTATTGCAACGGGACGGTGTCGATCCCGACAGGGCTGACAGGAGTGGCCGAACGCCACTTTCATTCGCTGCCGAGGCCTGGCATTGGTCAAAAGATTTCGGGGGGGGGGGTATGAGAGGATTGTGAAGATACTGTTAGAGCGGAATGATGTCAATCCCGACAGCGCTGACAAGAGTGGCCGAACGCCTCTTTCATGGGCTGCCGAGGATAGGTGTAAGAAAGTTGTGCGGGTGCTATTGGAACGGAACGATGTCAATCCCAGCACTGCGGATGAGGCTGGCCGAACGCCGCTTTCATGGGCTGCCGGGGCGAGGCATTTGAGTCTGATAGCCGACCAAGAATGTGAGATAACTGTAAAGATGCTGTTAGAGCGGAACGAGGTCGATCCCGACGGTGCTGACAAGAGTGGCCGAACACCACTTTCCTGGGCTGCCGAGGATGGGTGTAAGAAAGTTGTGCGGGTGCTATTGGAACGGAACGATGTCAATCCACACAGTGCTGACAAGAGTGGTCGAACACCATCATCGTGGGCGGCAAAGAATAAGGATGAGGAGTTTATGGGGATGCTGGGGCTGCCGAACTGGGGCTATCCCGGCACGGCAGACAAGTGTGGCCCAACATCATATATACGGGCAATCGGGGATGGCTATGGGAGAGTTGCCGAGGGCCAAGCGGAGACACATGGCCTCCTTTCTATATCAGGACTCGGGGAGGAATATTTTGCCTTCAGAACTGACCCCTTTCCGCTCCCCGAGCCCCCCTCAAAAAGATCCGCCGGTTTTGATATACCACTGGCCGTAAGCTGCCTCCCTTCACTTACACACGTAAAGATCTATCTCCTGTTGATGCTGGTTCTCTACACATGCCTCGCCGGATATGCGCCCCCCATTTCCACAACTACCGGTACTAGTCTATGAACGAATTCGTTATTGCTTCTAAAACCCGACTATTAAGGAGGTTAGAAGGTTTTGATGTACCGGCCACTCGTTGTCTCTCTTCATTTTTACGCACAAAGCTCTCCCTCCTGTTGATTGCTAGCTCCCACCCTCGCCTCCCCAGATATGTGCCCCCACTTCCACAAATACTTGTCTGCCAACGAACCCGTCATCGATTTCTAATTAAGCCCGCGGGAAGGCTGTCCGTATATCTGAAACTGAGGAAGAAATATGCGTGTGAGCCGGCAAAGGATTCACCTTCTTTTCATCTCCCATGTCTGGCCTGTGGCCCCCTCTATTCTTCTAACGCCTTATTATCTCTTCTCTCTCACTCTTATTTTTATATCTCTAGGTAATTCGAGCTATATTACGGCTTTATCATGACGGAAGTGTGCAGAGCACTAGGGATAATATGTGTAGTGAGCCGTGAAAGAATCATGATTCCTTTTGCTATGTTTTTATATATTTTTTGTCTTTACTGTTGGCATTTGAGGGTTTGGAAGGATAGCAAAGTTTATGGTCACACCTTTCCTACATGCCCAACACAACGCCCAAGTCTCATGTGAGCCGCCTCGCTCCACCACTGTGCCATTTGATGATGTCATAGGAACACCCTCCCACAAAACAACCCCGAATGAGAGAGCGTTCGTAGGCGGCTATGCTGGACTGCAGATAGCCGGTAGATATCTGTTGAGAGTTGTAGGGTACAGGCAACCACCCTAGTTATGGTGGAAAGCATAGGGCGGCGTTGAGGGTCAACCACGGGTTGGGCACACATGTTTGCTAGTCCTTTTTAGTTAGCAGTCGGGCGCACCTGAGAATAGAACAAGTTCTCTATCATATCCACCACCTTCACCGATCCAACAATATCTGGGCTTTGTAGGTTAGGCTTTTTGGGAAGCTTGCTAGCTTCATGGATGGCTGGTAGCGCCGGTAGGCCCTCGGTATAGATCAGATTAGGAAATATTTTGTTAATGGATGACTGCCGTCTTTAGATGCTGAAAAAGGTTTATAGATATCTGAAATTGGCCCAAATATTTTCACACGCTAGAAGATATCTTCGGGTATTCGCTTATGTATATGCAACGTCTTCTGCTGGTCCCATCTTGGGAGAGGGTAGTATCTTTAATGTGCTCCAGGTAGTGGGAATAACGTCATTTACGGGGAAACCGATTAGGACCGGGATCCCGCTCACCCATAGCAACCACTAAAAATCAATCCCACATTTGATTATATCAATGAATAATAGAGATACCAGCTTTAAAATCCAGCTGCAAGTATTTTGAAATATAGAGAATCTGAAAATCTAGTTTTTATTTCTTGGTGATAAATTGTTCTTCTGGTATAGTAGTTTTAAGATTGCCTATTTCAAAAAAGAGTTGCACTCCTTCCCATGGATAAATGAGTTGATAACCCTCCAAGAATGAAATTCTAAAATGGATAGAAGGATAGTATAAGTCCTATATATTCAGAGTAATCTGGTTTTAATTTAATTTATAAGCATTTTCCAAAGCAATAGTGGTCAAAAGAGAGATGAAAAACTATATATAAATTACATACAAATTGTGTCAATTTTACCATGCAACATCTGTATTCATAGTTGGCCAATAACCTTAATTCCTTGGAATATCCTTTACTATGATATCTTAAGTATACGAAAAAGAAATTGCACCCACACGCCCCTTTTTTTCATCACATTCTATTTTAAGAAAAATGACCATATTCCCACGCACATACAAGCATCGCTTCGCTGTGGCTGTCCAGATTGGACCGATTCTCCGCTCTGGGTTCCGCTCGATGGTACCAGCCCAGTCACCTCCCCTCGTTGTCACTCCAGCACAGGACCAGAATCCGTTTGGATTTGGTACGATCGAAGCATTCATTGGTTGCACTGTTAAAAAAAACCAAGATCCTCGGCAAGAAAAAAATGCAGGTTATCATGTCCCTTGAGGCAGCCGCCAAGGCTACTCAAAAAAAATACTCTAGGTTTGGAAATTTGGGGAAACCCGGATACGTTTACACAAATGCTACTGGTGGAAGGGTGTTGAAGGAGTTGGGGTATCTCAGAAGGCAGGCGGAGGCCTCACACAAAATGTTTGAGGAGCTGAAGACCGAATTCGAGAAGGAGAGGATTAGAAACCATGAATGGCAGATCACTATGCAACCTGTCCGGAAGACGGCGGTGGCAATCAGACGGAGCTTTTGGGAGTATTCTCTCAGAAAGTCTGGAAAGGGGTCACGCGCTGGAAAGCCGGCCATATTACTTGGAAATGAAGCCGCGCATGAGGGAGATATTTTGACGGATAGCATTCTCCTTCAGAGAGGTGACCTAGCGGATGAAGCGACATTTGTTTCACTATATGGGATTGGTGCAGGAAGTTTGCAACGTTATCAAGGTATGTACTCCGCTACTTCAGAGTTATTATTGTTTGCTAAAAATCATAGGTTCACCCACTATTATTCAAATGCTGAATAAACGTGCAACAATAGTCGCCAACTCTACCAAGAGGGGAAAATGGAACGAGGTATTGGAGGCTGATTTCCAGCGGGTACTTGTGTATTTTGATGAGCATGGCGCAAATAGTATTGAATGGTCAATGTTGAAGAATGGGCACGCCCATGAATTACCTGAGATGAGGTGCTGGCTAGGAATAGTCTTGAGATGACTCTAAGTCAAATCAAGGCTATTCTGAGCCAGCACCTCGGGGGATAGGGGAGCGGAGGGATAGAGAATGGACTGAAGTTGGGGAGATAAAGGGCGATTGTTTCTAGACACATGCCGGTGTTGGCCAGGGAGAGAATGATGATAATAATGGCAGTGGGAGTGAGTGTCGTTCTGTTGACGGTATCTTCGGGGGGCGAGGAGAGTGGAAATTGTTTGTTACTTCCTATATTCTCTGCTGCTCGCTTGGTATGGGGAAATTGACCTTACTCCTTGTTCTGTAGCTTTTTGTGCTTGGTAATAATGGGGATTCATCGACCTCAACTTTTTACGAAACACTGACCCTGCTAAAACTATTGGGTAAAATGCTGAGGCGTGATATCCTCACAACCTTACTCCCGGAAATCGGTTTCTTCGTCTCTGGGTAGCTCTTGATCTCCTTGAGACCACCACTGTCCTTTCCGGACACCCCCTATCGGTCGAACTTCAGGCGATATGAACTCTCAGGGGATTACCGGGTCGTTCAATGTCAACATTTTCAACAAAATCGTCCACAAAACCGTACCGGATGACAAGAATCAGGTTCTGCAGTGGTTTTCACCGCTGGAGCCTCAGAGATGACATCGACATATAAGGGAGAGCCGACTCAAGGGCGTGGGAGAATGGCTTTTTCAAACGAGCGAGTTTCGGAGATGGAGTACGACAGAAGATGGATCTTCTCACTCAGTTCTCTTCTGCCATGGTGATCCAGGTGTGGGGAAAACTCATCTTAGGTAACACAAGAAACAAGAGGGAAAGTCTACATCGCTAACTTAACTGCTTCCAATTCTAGCTCTCTAGTGATCGACCATTTTCATGGTAGTGAGCAGGATATCACGGTTGTCGGACTGTATTGTGACTACCTCGATAGAAAAGAACAGACTACATCGAACATTCTAGGAGCCATGCTCAAGCAGCTGATGGGGAGTGGAATCATCCCGGACAATATACGCAAAGCTTTCGAAGATTCGAGGAGGCATTTTGGCGGGGTACACTCGGAGGTTCCGGAGGTTCTTCAAATGCTGAAGACGGCGATTGGGAAACGGCCACGGGTGGTTATATGTATTGATGGCTTGGACGAATCTCTCGCAGCGCATCGGACTAGCCTTCTTAGGGCTCTGCAAGCTATCGTCGGAGAGTTGCCAAATGTCCGACTATTCCTGGCCGCAAGGCCCTTCATCCTGCCTGAGGTCGAGAGATACTTCCCCAGCGTGGATACTATCCTAGTGAGTCCAACAAAGGAAGACACCGAGGAATCTTTGAGGATCAAGTTGGAAGGGGACCCTGAACCTGATGCAATGGATGACCATCTAAGAGTGGATATAATGGAAATTATTCCGAAGAAAATATCCGAGATGTATGTCCAGATGCCTAGTTTTCCTATATCGGGTAGAAATGATGTCACTCACTAATGAATTTGCATAGATTCCTTCTTGTCTCTCTTAGCATCGAGACAATCCTCGGGGAGACCACAATTCGTCGTCGTCGAGAAAAGCTTAAACAAATGTCAAATGGTCAAGACGTAGGGGACGTATCCAATGCCACCCTAGAAAGAATCAAGGCACAGAAAAGGGACAGAGCGAGGCTAGGAATGGAGGCTATCATGTGGATAGCATATTCGGAGCGGCCGTTGGGACCAGACGCACTATGTCAAGCCTTAGGAGTAGAAATAGGGTCGACGGATCTGGACAATGATAATGCGCCTTCGATCCGGACCATATTGAACTGCGGGCTAGGACTAGTCACAGTCGATTCATCATCTTCCAAAGCCCGTCTTGTTCATTTCACTCTATAGGAACATATCTTCGCCAATCCTACACTTTTTTGTAGTCCCCATTCGATGATTTCGGAAGTTTGTTTGACCTACCTTAACTTTGGGTACATCAGGGACCTTTCGCCAACTCTCCGTCCACTCCCACCTACAACTCCCTTTCTGGAATATGCTTCTCATTCCTGGGGAGAGCATGCGCGAAGACAAACCTCTGCTAGTGTAATTTCGCTTGCATTAAAACTACTGGATGGATTCGACGCGCACATATCATGCGGTCTGTTCCTATGGGGGAATTCAGGAAGTCTAAATGGATCTTTCCTGATGGTTTTGCTCCACTGGGATGCACGGCGCTCCACGCTGGCGCCCTTCTCGGGATTTTGGAGATTATGGTTTCCTTACTTGAGACTAATAAATGGGATCTTAATGCAATTGACGAGGACGGCAACACGGCGTTGTCGCTGGCTACCAGGAGGCAGCATGATACGATAGTGAAGATGCTGCTAGGACAGGAGGGTATCGATCCCAATATTGTAGATTTCTTGGGCAGAACACCATTGTCATGAGCTGCTAGGGATGGGCGTGAGGGAACTGTGGAAATGTTATTAGGTCGGCGCGATGTCAATCTAGACACCGCCGACGAGGGCGGCCGAACGCCACTTTTATTGGCTGCCTTGAATGGGCGTGAGAAAATTGTGCGGATGCTATTAGAGTGGAACAATGTCAATCCCGACACTACCGATGGGGACGGCCGAACGCCACTTTCATGGGCTGCTGCAGGAGGGCACGGGGAAATTGTGCGGATGCTATTAGAGAGGAGCGTTGTTAATCCCGACATTGCGGATGATGAGGGCCGAACACCACTTTCATTGGCTGCTGCCCCGATCTATGACTCATCATGGTGTCCTGAGGACTCGGCAGCGCGGGAGAGGGTTGTAAGGATATTGTTAGAGCGGAACGATGTCAACCCCAACAGTGCTGACGCGTGTGGCCAGACACCACTTTTATGGGCTGCCGGGAACGGGAGCGAGGAAATTGTGGGGATGCTATTAGAACGGAACGATGTGAATCCTAACATTGCGGATGAGGACGGCCGAACGCCACTTTCATGGGCTGCCAGGAATGTCCGTGAGGAAATTGTGTGGATGCTATTGGAACGGAACGATATCAATCCCGATAGTGCTGACGGGAGTGGGCGAACACCACTTTCGTGGGCTGCCGTGAATGGGGGTGACGAAATTGTGCGGATACTATTGGGACGGAACGACGTCAATCCCGATAGTGCTGACAAGAGTGGGAGAACACCACTTTCCTGGGTTGCCATGGATGGGCGTGAGAACATTGTGCGGTTACTATTGGAGCGGAACGATGTCAATCCCGACAGTGCTGACAAGAGTGGGAGAACACCACTTTCCTGGGCTGCCATGGATGGGCGTGAGAAGATTGTGCAGATACTATTGGAACGTAACGATATCAATCCTAACACTACGGATGAGAATGGCCGAACGCCACTTTCATGGGTTGACGGGCCGATAACTTGGTTACCCAGTTCCGAGGAAGGGCGTAAGGAAATTATGAAGATGCTATTGGAGCGGAACGATGTCGATCCGCGTAGCGCTGACAAGAGTGGCCGAACACCATTATCGTGGGCTGCCGAGAATCGGCATGAGAACATTTTGAGAATGCTTTTGGTGTGGTACGGTGCTCATCCTGACCCTGGAGATGGGGGTGGAGGGACACCATTTCCACGTGCTACCGAGAGCGGAGATGAGGAAAGTGTAGACATGCTGTTGGGCAAGAGCAATGCCAGTCACAGCGCCTCACTTGGGATTATCCAAACACCATTTTCATCGGTGGCCATGCTTGGGCGTGTCGCGAATGTGGACATGCTACCAGAACGGAACAACGCCAATCCTAACAAGGCGGATGAGAGTGCCCAAACACAATTTCCAGGGCCTACCGAGAATAGCTGTGAGGGAGCTGTCCATGGACGAGATGAGCGGCATGACCTTGATGCTATATCACAACTCGGGGAGGTATTATTTGGGCCCTTCGCAACTAACCCCACCCCACTGCTCACCCCACCTCTCAAAAAGATCCGCCGGTTTTGATATACCGGCCATAAGTTGGCTCCATTCATCTACACATAAAAGTTCGCTCCCCTGTTAAATGCTGGTTCCCCGGCCACGCCTTTCCGGATATGCGCCTCCCATTTCCACAACTACTTGTCCGGCAACGAGTTATTGCTTTCCGATAGCCGACTATGAAGGGACTGGGAATCCTTTCTGTGTTGCTGTAACTGGGGAAACCTATGCATGAGGGCCGGCAAAGGATGTATTTCCTTTTTATTCCCTAGGTCTAGCCTGTAATTTCCTCTATTCTTCTGGCGCCTTGTTCTTTCTTTCTCTCTCACTTCCACTCCTATATTTGTCTCGCCTGCTTATGGTGGAAGCGCTTTTATCCTTTTCTTTTGCCGAAACTTTAATACTAGCTCTTCATGATGCTCTTTAGCAATTCTACATAAATACTGTCGTACTTGAACCCTTGCTTTATCAACTTGTTGGAGGAAGGGAAGGAGGGACGAAAGCAGAGAAATGTCGATGTCCAAAGAAGGCGCTTGAAGGCGGATCAGGCTTTTGGAAGTTTCTTCATGTTCAGGGGGGGTGATTAACGGTTTCATTTGTTTTGCAATTATCGTGATTTATAGTGATGGTAATCCAATTATATTATTCCTTTGCCACAGCATAGGCGTGTAGAGTAATAGAAATAATAAGAGTAGTGATCCGTGCAATAATCAAGACCCAATTTCCGGAAGCCAGAACCGATTCATTTGAGATATATTAACCAAAAGAAATATACTTAGAAAGAAAAGTAAAACTAATAACGATAAAGGAAATACAGAAGGGTGTTCTTCGCTCACATCTAAGTCCGCTTGATCCACTGGGGAGGCATTGGTGAGGAGACCGCTGCCCTTGCCTTGGGATATTGTTACCGCAGAAGTATCCCAGTTTGAGGCAGAAGCTAGACTGTGTCCTAGCCTGCCGTTAAGAAGGTAACGTCTCTCGCCCAACATGAGGCAGGCTGGGTTGTTGGACTACCTGAGCGCCCTGTGCCGTTCATGTTGAAAGTGCTTGGATAGTTAGATCCAGTCATTTCTAGAGTACTCGATATATACCTTATAGGCATCGGATCGCCATCTGCCAAGTATTTGGATGTCGCTTTTGGAATACCCATCTCCGCCGCCCAGGTAGCGGCTCCTCTCCGGAAACTATGACCATTTCAGGCACCCTGTTCAAGCTGCACAGTAATCGCTAAGTCTTGGAGGCTTTTGACAACGTGTTCCCGGGGGAAGGCTTGTTGCTGGTGTTTGCCGATGCAAAATAGTGGCGAGGCTGGTGATCGGTGGTGGTCAGTTGCTTAAAGACACTTCATTGCCTGGACGGGGCATCCAATATCACTGCTAGCTACAATGGTAAGTGTTATTCCCTTGTGAAATGGGTCTGTTTTGATGCGGGGAGTGTTAATTCCAAATAGGTCTCATCCTCTGCCATTCGGACACTCTGTTTGGTTAGGGACCACTTGGAGTATGATGCTCCTAAATGCATGTCTGCCTCCCTGTATGTGAATTCCACACCTCTTAAAAATCCAGCAAATGCGAGAGTAAAGGCGGAATGCTGTATGATATGATCATAATTAGCGGCAGAGAGGGGGCTAAGAATGCGGAGCAGTGAGGGGCGGGTAAGTGGTGTAGGCATTCTGCATTTGGGTTCGTTGTGGTCACGGTTAATTCATTGAATAGGCCGTTCCAGTCTTGGGTCACTGAATGCAGTGTACTCGATACCATGATCTAAATGATATGATTTAAGGCTGGAAAGATATAACTTCATCGTCTTGACTTTGACAGTTCCGCCCAAAGAGCACAACCACTTGATTAGGCAGGTAACCTTTGCGAGGAAGCATCCTCCGTGGTGGTGGCGCTAGTTAGAGAGCGTGCAGAAAAGCCTAAAATGGATCTAGGGCCTTCCTAGTTGCGTCTGGTGGAGGGTGCGAGGCCTCTCCAGATATATATGCGGCAATACAAGAGAATCCCAAGGACTGAATATTCGCCACCCAAGTTTCCAGAGGCGGCATCGTTCTTGTGTTAACTGTGGTGTAAGGTCAGTAATCTTCTCATAATTGACTGGGAAGAGCGAGAGTGCATCTGCCAGAGCGTTCACCTTTGTCAATATTCATTCACCTTGAAGTTCTAAGTCATATTCTGTTGTGCGAAGTAAACATCTCCGCAGGACTTCCATTGATGCATAACAAATTGTCATTTTCGCTATGCCATAGGCCAGTCATCGGTGATCGGTATGTAACAAGACCCTTTTCCCATGGCAGCTTGGTCCCCAATGTAAGAGGGCCTGCTCTAGGGCCCCCATTTCTTGTGTATTAATATGTTGCGTTTTCTGGGTAACCTTTCACGGTAGTGCTATAGAATGCCGTATCTAGTTGTGAGATAGGTTTTAAGTGGCCTATGCAAAAGGCCCCAAAGCCATTGGTACTCGCAGCATCTGTCCAAGTTGAGATAATCTCTCGTTTTGGGGAGTGAATTGATGTTTGTGGAGGGTGAGCGAGAGCCGCATCCAACCATACTAGGTCCTTATGGGCGTCACCGGACCTACAGCGCTCCTGATGCTTGCTCCCAGCTGGGAAGTATAGCCCCATATTAGATAGCGATCGTAGAAATGTGCGCTCGAGAGATACTGCAATGGAAACAAAGTTCAAGTATCCAGTCATACTTTGCAGCTCTAGCAACAAGAGGGATTTTTGTGTAATTGTGGTTTGAACTAGAGCTTGTGCTTTTTGAAGTTTTTTGAGTTGGAGACGGATAACCATATTGCTAATAACAAATCGTATGCCAGCAAAACTAGAGATGCTTCCTGCCTCATTCTTTGCGGTTTTGTCACAAACAGTGACTAATCAAGTACGACTTTCGCATGACTAGAGGTTATTAGTCATTAGTTTGTTAAATTTTGCGCTAGGAGAGCAGGTAACTCAGAGGTTATCTGTAACCTGCTCCTGAGTATCGCGAGATTCCCAGAGGGAGATCCGGCGATACTAGAAGGACAGGGAGAAGAAGCGTCGATGGAAATCTCGAAAAGATATATAACAAAGGTTAGGGACTAGTAGAGTGACCGTTCAACTTGTGTATTAAAGTGCAGGTTCCTGTAAGGCTTGAGAGTTCGAATTCTTAAGGAATCTTCGAGCTCTTTAAATACAAATAAATTATAACCAATATCCTGTCCAAACGAAAATGCTAAGCTACAATAAGGTAGAAGCGAAAGTATCTAAGTCCTAAAACAAAGGTATAGATGCGACAGGATATAACTAACAAAACAAGTAATGGAATCAAACAAATAAGGGATCGCTACTAATGTACTAAACCAGTAATACATAGTAGGAAGTATAGAGTTTTCCAATTGGGTACAAGGAACGAAACGTAGTAATAAGCGAACTAAGGAAAGTACTACCTAACTAGCAGCCCTCTCGCCCCTACAGGTCTTAATCCAATAATTATGATATAAATGTAATACTAAGATCAAAAAAAAGTATAAATATATAAGATTAAGGGAATAAATACATGTAGAAAACTAAAATACAGGATGTAGGGAACTGAGATATATGTATCATTAACAGCATGCGGTACTGGATTCAGTTTCTCAGTTCAGTAGAAGTTGTGGGTAAGATACATCTGTGAACCAGCCTGAAGTTCCCATGGCTGGATTCCTATCATCAGTGGCTTCAGAAAAGTACTTCAGGGTATACTTATTGCTTAGTGTTAGATTCTACTTTATATTTCTACTGTGTCTAATATTTTGTACTGGCTTATTCTTGATTTTTATTTTTATTTTATTTTATTTTCTGGCTTTCTTTCTTGCATT
>Ga0307507_10005426_pt1 | contig 20965 bp, 21 predicted proteins | sample 7_EM_MG_FD_207223 | JGI IMG/M metagenome (GOLD analysis project Ga0307507, IMG submission 207223) | Populus trichocarpa ectomycorrhiza microbial communities from riparian zone in the Pacific Northwest, United States - 7_EM | ecosystem: Host-associated > Plants > Roots > Unclassified | place... | reverse complement strand
TTTTTATCATAACTTTCGGCATTTATTAGCTAACTACCAGCTATCTAATACACTATAGGGCTTTTTATAGCATTTAGTCTGTTTGCCCTTAATCAACTACCACCTTTGACCAGCCCGCTCGCCTAACCAACACCAGGATCCAGCCCCCTCACCATTCTAGCGGCTCGGTTAGATAGACCTCCCCTGTATGGGTGCTCACAAACCATCGGTCCCAAATCAAACAAAACAAAATCTCCAAAAACAAAAACTCAAAAACAAAAACAAAAACCTAATCTCAACCCCTCTCACGCCCATGGGAATACTAACACGCCATGTGTCAAGACTCCCATAACCATGAGGAAAAACAATTTAAACTCCTCTTCCCCTGTACCTATCTCCTCTCCCCCTATACCCGTAACTACCAACCCTCGGTCTCAGCTGGTAATCCCCTCCCTCTCCAGGACTTTGGCGCCTGGCATCCGGCCGCCGGGATAACCCAACAGCAGCAGAAGACGAAGATCCACCACCGGCAACTAGCCTTGGGTCAGCTCCTGCAAACACTGACTCCTTCCCAAGCTCTCTCATCAATCCACCGCAAATAGTCCTCGGGCCTAACGGCACGATCAACCTCCCTCTCACTAAGCCCGCTTCCTCCTCATCCACCGTCATCTCTCCTACCCTCCTCTTCTTCTTTCCCTCCTCAACCACTTCCACGCTAGGCATCCTAACCACCGGCTTGGACACCTCTTCCTCAACCTCAGCCACACTCTCCGCCACAACTGCCCTCGCCACATCCAATTCAGCCACCTTCCATTTCGTCCGCCCCAAGTACTTATCCCTGGCTTGGCACTCGAACGAAATTTTCTCCGCTCCCTCTTCACACCATGGTGCCGGAACTCCGTCACCATGCGCCTTTTCCCTCGCTTCCTCCCCAACCACAGTTTTCACAACCCTAGCCCTCAACTCCTCCTCATCCGTTTCCCATCCCACCTCCTCATCATCGCTACTCATGGAAGCGTCACTTGCAATGGATGACGCCGCCACTCTCTTGCCATCCTCTACCCGCCGATGATTCCTTTTGGAAAGCACCGAAACATGATGTCGGAGCCTCTTTACCTCCTTCCTCAAATCACTCATCTCCGTTACCATCTCCGCAATGACAACTCCAAAATTGGCAACCTTGGCCGCCGAAAAACTCGTAGACTTCTGCTGAGGCATTCTAACAGTTGTTTATTGTAATAGAAAGCAAAAGTAAAGATAAAAGTAGATGAAAGTGATAAAATAATCACTAAAATCAATGGAAATATCTTGGTACAAGACAAAGATAAATAAAGACTTGAGGCTATCGTGTGATAAATCCCAAGGAACTTATTGGTCGAAACTCGAAAAGTGACGTGTCACTGTTGTTGTTATTTCTTTCACTGTAGGTGTAAGAGGGACGGTCGTTTCTTCCGTAGACTTTTGGATTTGGTAAGTACCTTAACCCGATGGGAATAATTATATTACTACAAGTTCTTTCAGCCCAGAACGTTTGGCTATAGCATTGTGTGATCACTTAGAACGGAAGCCATGCCAACAGGTAACCGAAACTCTAGTAAGCACTCCACCGACAATAAGCCAGAGAACGACAAGAAGGAAAACACGCCCTAACGACGTACGAACACGATGATAAGCTAGAGTTCCTACGGCAGGTCACCCCCGACCACTCCCATCTCGAACTACCGAACCTCCGACAAAGTCGGTGAAGAAACAAGGGACCCTGAACATCGATCATAACTAGAACACTCCTAATTTGTAGAGTCCACCAAGTGATGGCTTTGGAAGGCCTCTTACACAAGAGGTATTCGAGCACGGTGGGATGCAGTCTTGGGTACTGGACCTAGCTGCCCAGTTGTGAGTTAAATCGTTTTGTAACCTTCTCTCCCTCCCCCCATCTCATCCCACCCTACACAATGTTCCGAATACGAGAGCGATAAAGTGCGAGTGATACTTTATGATGCCGAAGCCTGATATTTAGAGGGGGAATGAACATTTGGAATGCATCTCACAAACTATTGTATTATTGAAACCGCGATAATCTGTTGTTTTTTTGTTTTTTTTTAGAAAGGGGCCAAAAGAAAAAAAACGTCTAAGTTATGGTACATTGAAGGTCACTAAGCTCATCCCACCTCGCAATCGCAATCGCAAGGCTAGCACAGGAGGGTATGGTGGTACTCACAAGTACGCAGCTTATATCATCAGCCGGTTCCTGATACTCCCATGCCTGCTGTAGTAAAAAAAAGCTTCTAGTAAATCCCTTGGACCCTGATTCTGGGTTGCGAAGGAAGGCGTGCGACGTACGGGTGTTTAGGCTCACCTGGCTGACTGGCTAGACACTTACTCTCGCCAAGGTCTTCCTCCAAGGGTAGGAAGTAGATTTGTCTATAGCTTGGGAGTTTGCGGGGAAAGGTTATTTCGGATTAGCTATTGAAGGGGAGGGTTATTTCCCGTTTCCTGAGGGTTTTTGCATGGTCAATGGGTCGGCATTATGTGTTTTTTCAAGGGGCTTCGGTTTAAATTATTAGTTAGATCACTGTACTTGTAGGCTAGTTTAGTCCTAAGTTCAGCGTTGGAGATGTTGAATGGGTAAGTTTGGGATTTGTCTCTCTACTCCCCTTGAGTTGCGAATGGGAGTACAGTAGCATTAAAGCCTGGACCAACAAACAAGGTTACCGTCTTCTACTGCCCCCTGCTGGAGAAGCATTTTGCGGAAAGGAGGATGGGGAGCCTGCACCATTTATAGACCGCTCACCTCCTCTCACATCTCTATCAGATCAATGGGTGATGACTACGCGCTCCCATTCTACTCACACTGCCATCCCAAGTCTACTGGTACGCAAACTGCAGGTTTTACGAAAGTTTTAAAGTAATTATCTGGCTTTCTTACCGATTCCCATGGAGTGCACTTCTGCTACTTGGGACCTTTAATAGCCCTTAACTTATCACCATCCCCAAGCAATCAATCCTCCGACTGCACCTTAACCTGAAGGTCAAGGAGTTTCCCTCTAGGATGTTGGAGGGGGGGTGAAATAAATGGTTGGCATGAACACAAGATTATCACTGTTGAGATAATATTATGATGGTGGAAGGGTTCCATTGTTCGCTTATGACGGAAGGCGGAACAATTGTAGCCTTCATATTTACCCCTCTTGTTAATTACTGTGAGAACTTGAATGAACAAATGAACTTTGTCCTAGGGCGTTGGAGTTGCCTCACCAAGGAGGGCTTTCTGTTTTTTTGCTTGTTTTTGTTGTTTTGGAAAGTATCATACTGTGGGTTCCTTAGCCGTGCTTCCCCCTTTTTCAGAGAAGGAAATTCTAGACTAAGAAACACGCACTCCGCTTGTTCGAGTTTTTAGGTACTCGGGCTGGCAGCAGCAGACTAAAGGCCGGAAGAAAAACTGCGAAACCTTTCTACAGAGTGTATTTGAACCTCCTTTGCTACCAAGGGCTGCTTTATCATTGTTTTAGCATCTTCCGAGTCGTTTTTTGTGTTGTTGAGCCGGTGGTTGGTGGTTGCCGCTTCCGGGCATTTGATCTCACTCCAAGTGCTGGAATGATGCTGAAACTTACATTGAACACGAGTGACATATGATGAGCGATGGCAGGTCTCCTTTTTACCATGCCTGTGCAATGGGAGCTGTGTATTTGGACGGGGTGTATATCTGGGTGTGCCATTGTGGTGGGCCCTCATCTCTGGAGCATAAGAAGTTGTAATCATATTTGTGACCCAAACATATCAATACCGGTACATACAGCGGAGGAGGGTTGGCGGCGAGGCGACTCGGCAACATGGCTGTCAATCCCGTATGGCCTCGGAAGCCGGCCTCTTGCGGAGTCGGCGAACCTAGACTATCCTTGCACGGATTCAACCCCAACCCCACTTCTAAAATCCCACTGCTCCACGTGGCACGTGACTGCCGACGCGAGGGGTTCCCAGTCTGGCTCGCAGAACCTGCGTCGACGCCCTTTGCTTTCTACCTCCCCCCATTGCCGTTACACACGTCTTCCCTCCCTGCTACCGAGCTCCACACTTTTATTTTCTTTGACATGCCCTGGACCAGTACTACCGAGGATTTCGATCCAGACAAAGCACCCGCCATGTCTCTCCTGCCGGAACTTCTTCTCACAGTGCTCTTTGGGGCGCAGGCTAGCTTCACTCATCCGGGGATTATTCTTCCCTCGAAAGAGCTACTAGGTGATTCGGAATTGAAAGCGATAATTAAGAGGACACAGAAGAGTCGGGACGCTAGGTATGCTATTGCGACAGTGATGTTTTTTTTGTCGCATCTATGCTGGGAGTCTACTAACCACTCCCTCTTTCTTTCCCGCAGAGAGGTTTTAGGATTCTCGCCTAGGATATGGGAGGCCTTGACAGAAACGCTTCGAGCCGGGAACGATCAATTGGCCGCCAATAAATATAACCTGGTTCCTAGAGTACGTGACCTAGTGATACTTGCGAGGAATCTTCTTGCGACTAAGGAAAAGGCTCAGAATTATGCTTCGTACTGTCTCCTCTATGGCCTCTACTTTGGGATGGAATGCCTTACTAATTTGTTTTGTTTCTACAGAGATGAGGGATTCGAAGCCGAAGTTCGAAGACTGCTGGATATATGCGTTGATAAAGCTAGTAAGCCTATTGCGGCAAACATTGACAAGCAAACACACGAGACGGAGATGCACATCAAGGGAAATTGTATGTACCAGTCCACTTATAAAATCTTAATTCTCTATCGGCAGGTGATACCAGCAGGCTAACATGAACATTTTAGACAAAAAAGTCATGATCACTACGCTCCAATTCCTCAATAATCTCATGAGCCAAAATGAAACTCGCAAGTTACACGTCTGGCTTCACATGTTCGGTACCCCAGCTGCGTCTGCTCCTTCGAGTTCGGTAGCACCGACCAAGGGGTCCCAGAAATCTAAAGGAAAGAATTCCCAGGCAAGCAAACCTTCATCCGGCTCTGGCGTAGGCATTGTTGGCTCGGGTGCGCTTGGCGCGATGCACCCACATAAGGAGACTGTAGCCAAGTGTAACTTTTTATCTGCTGGCTTCAATGCCAAATATTACAAACCCGGGTTTCTAACAGAGGTACCCCGGTTACTCCAGCCAGATGAGCTTCAGCCTCTACCGATGATTCTCCAGAATGGGGTGGTACCATTGGAAGGGACAGATCATGCAATGCAAGCTGTTAGGTGTAAATTGATGCTGGCCCAAGGCTATGGGCGCAGCTTGCTACGAGAGATTTTTGTCTTTCTTGGAGCTTGGGAGGTTGACGAGGAAGACTTTTGCTTCAGAATGATGTGAGTCGTTTTGAGCCAGACCTTTCGGCTTTTAGGTAGCTAACCCACCTTTAATTGCAGGGCGCAAGTTACTGAAGCTATCCTTCTCAATGGCTTAATACCATACGCATATGAATCTTTCAGAGAGTAAATCCCCCCCCCTCCAATCCTGCTTTAGTATCTACTAACAGTGTTTCTCGATGCAGTGAGAAAGACATTGTTACTCCAGCCCAGTCGGTACTACTAAAGCTCTTAGCATCTGTATATCGACAACCAGAAAGCGGAAGAGACCACAGCGCAAACTCCTCAGTTCATTCCTTCAGCATCTCCCCTCCGTCGATGTCATCAGGGTCATCGGCCTCACCGATCACAGACTTCGGGGAGGCTTTCGATCCCCCACCAATAATCGAAAGCTCAATACCAACCTTCTTCGTTGCGGTTCTTCGCAAGCAAGTCATACCCCCGACAATCGCGATCATCAAACTTCAGGGGGCTATTCGGGAAGGCAAGGCAAAAAAGGAGACGTTTGAGCTGAGCCTGTGGGACTTAGATCGTGTCTACGAAGGGCTCTATCAATTTTTCGAATTACTCGTACTGTTCTCGGAGGATGAGGAAGCGAAAAGGGTTCTAGTATCAAGCGACAAAGGGATAGTCGGAGATCTAGTGATATTCCTGAAGGAATTAGATAAAGCTATCCCTCGTTGGGTCGCATCGAAATCAATCCCACAGCCGCTATCGCCCTCGCCATCATCTCCACAAGAGAAGGAAGCAGGAAAGGAGGAATTGGATAAGGTACTGAAAGTCAACGAAGCATACCGTGTAGAGCGACCATTCGACGTCTATCCTGGTGATAACGACGAAGAAGGCAGCGGTGACGAAAGTGAGGACGGGGATGACGGAGAGCCGAACGATGATAGGGGGCTTTCCGAACCGGAGGAGTTTACGTGGCCCCATATTAAACGGTACCTCGTCATGCTGCTCAGTAGCTTCTCGTGGCAGAACAAAGCTGTGCAAGACCTCGTTCGGGAGAAAGGAGGTTTGCAAGCAGTACTGAATCAGTGCATGATTGACGATGACAATCCTTGTAAGTTTATTTTTCCACCTTATGGGCTTGGGATAGCTAGCAGATGCTAACTCCTCATACAGATATCCGCGAACATGCAATCCTATGCATCAGGAACCTCCTAGAGGGCAACCCGGGGAACCAACAAGTGGTGAAAGAACTCGAAGCTGTGCAAGCCATTCCCAACGAGGTTCTGGATCGTCACGGATACGAACATTATATTGACGATGCTGGCCGAGTGCAGTTAAGGAAGGTAAAGGGGAAAGGAGTTTCCTCAAAATAGTTTTCAAAACAGTTTTCCCCCGGATCTTTTATTTCCCCTACCACCCGAAATATATATAGATATATATATATTTTATTTGTGTAATTCATGTTTTGGTGGTACGAGCTAATGTAATTTACTTGTAATGATACTTTTACTATTAATGATAGGTGGTTGGTTATTAGATAAATGTCATATCCATTCTCTGTAGTTTGGGCGTTTGAAGTAGAGCCACTGTTAAGGGGTGATATCTGACCTTAGGGGGACAGGCGAAAGTAAGGCGGCTAATACACGAAATTAAAGGATCAAGTATTTTTAAACCCGAGGTCTCAACTACCGTATCGCGTGACCGCACCGGTACTGGGGGTGCGAGTGATGCATTGTGAACTTTCATTCCTTTTTGCATACTAACTGGTATCCTACCTGCTCCTGTTCTAGTGCTTTGGAGGTTTCCTATTAAATCACTCCAAGAAACTACTCGCTGAGTAGTATCATAGGTGATATTTCTGAAAACCTCGCCCCAAACCCACCTAACCTGTGGCGGCAAACCACTAGGCTTCGGAAATGTGTGATCAACTGTGTTTGTAACCTCATGGCACTGTACTTGTACCATACAATCTCTTGAGTTACGTGTAAGTATCCTCGCAAGGTGTGATTGGATGTGAAAATTTTCTCTCGCTCTCTCTCTGCGTGCTTTTTTAGCTACGGGTACTGGAATGAGAGATGGCATCACTCATTGGTGATTCTAAAAGACTCAACCTGCTTGCTGACTTTAAGGGTGTGGAGTGGAGTGGAGCGGCTTGGTTGGGACGGGGAATTTAGCGAGATCTTTGTGATCTCGTGCTGCTGCTGGCGGTGTGAACTTGGGATTTGATTTATTACATTTTGCAAACGAGCTGAGCTAACTCCCGTGTGAGGCTATTATTGTATAGTAGTAGTACCGGTAGTGTATTTCGTCTGGCATTCTGGATTGAGGGATGGTGATTTGGCTTATTATCACTCGAGGAATGGAATTCATTCCAGCAGGCACCAGTAGGACAAGGTCTTGTGAGCAGGCTTGGCACGGTCCGCCTTTAATGTTCTGGAGCACTTTGCCCAGTTGACTTATCATACAGCTACTAGTGTGATACAGTGGATTAACTTAATTATCATATTTTTGTCTGACTGTTCCTCTCTGCCTCTGCCTCCACGTTCTCATCCTAGCAAAGCCCCGACGGCTGTGCGGATTTTTCTTTTTTCTTTCGCCTCGATCGAAGCAACAAGCAAGAAGTAAATTAGAGCAGGCGAAGCACCGTCCATCCCCGGGCTCCTCCATCGATCAATACTTTTTTTCTTATTCTCAATTTCTATTCTAAAGACTCTAGGACAGTTGTTCAACAGATAACTGTTCTTTTTTTTTATTAATTTTTTTCTTCAACAAAACGGCGGTCGTGGGAGAAGAAGGGGATAAAACATACCGGTAGTCGATTTGACTATTTATATCTGACCCCTTGCTCTGTCTTGCTTGGTCAACAGATAGCTTCAAGCAAGCTCCCCCTAACACGACATTACAACTTCAACCACCTCTCGCTCTCTTTCCATTTCGACCGTTACACGTCCGCTTTCGCGCTCCCATCATTTCCCCTTCTGTATCACCTTTCCCCTGCATCGATCTTCTGTGTTTATCGATCCAGATCCCCCCCCCGGCGGCACCCTTTGTCATTGAGTCTGCCAGCGCGAGGCAGGTCAGGTGCTGCAGCGGAGCGAGCCTCCAACAAACGAATTCCTACAATATGACGGCGAGCGATAACGGGGGCATCGGCAATAGCGGTGGGAATAGCAATAATGGGGGTGGTAGTAGCAGCGGTAGTGGAAGCGTTAGCAGTTTACAAAGCTCGATGGGAAGCCTCGGATTATCACCGAGTACCTCTCCTATTTCGCCCACATCCCCGCCATCGGCTCCGCTTTTTAACCACTCTTCACAGTCCATCTTTAATAATCCCGGGATTGGATCCCCCGCATCTTCTCTGTTGGCGGTTCCGTATAGCAACGCTGGTGCTCGACTCCACTCGTTCACTTCTCGATCTCTGAGTTACAGTGGTGGAAGTGGGGGTGCTCTGGCTATTGCGAGCTCAAACGTGAAGGCAGTTGTTGTGGCTGGGAGTTCGAGTGGAAGTAATAGCCGTGGGACTGGTTCTGATCCTGCGGTCAAGGAGGTGGACGATCCCACAACTCCCTTGAGTCACTTAGACAAGGTTGCCGCGCCGAACACCTTCTCGAGGCTCTCTGCGACACCCACCCCGCAGACCACGTTTGGCCAGAGTGGTAGGAGTTACAGTTATCGAGGTAGCCAACCTTTCAGCCCTAGCATGGCTTTCTTTCCTTCGCTCTGTAGGAAAGTTTAGCTGACGTGGTAATAGGTTCTGATTCGGTCAAGTTGGAGGAGTTCCTCTACACTCGTGGTTTCTTGGAAGGGGCTTGCAGCGATGTCACCATCATCGCTTTCGGCACTCGATATTGTCTGCATCGCCTTATTCTGGATCGATCGCCTTTCTTCTCATCCTGTTTCAATGGTGGGCCTTGGCTAGAATCTACCTCATCGGAGATCTCACTGTCTCCATCGGACCCTAATATCACTCAACATGCGTTTGAGCTCGCCCTGGGAAGGCTGTACGGCCACGTTGACAGGCCTGAGGAGGACCGTCACGCGCTCCCATTGTTGGCTGCGGCGAGCTATTTAGATCTCCAGGACCTTGCGGAATCTTGTGTCAGCTCCTTACTCAGAAACCTCAAAACAAGTAATATCTCTACCGTCGTTAGATTCGTCACAAACAGCTATTACGGCCCGCTCACAGATAGACTAATGGAAAGTGCTAAAGCTATGCTATATCGAGATGGGTGGGAGATGAGTTTTGAGGAGTGGGAGGGGATTAGTGGCGAGGTTGCGGCTGAGATCATTGGGTATGATGGGTTCTACGTTCCTAGCGAGTGGTTGAGATACTGCTTCGTGAAGGAGATGATTGACTGGCGGATTTGCCATTCTTCCCCGTATAATCGCGCCACTAATGAGGGGTGTTCTTTGGATGACGAGGATTACGATGCGGATGGGGCTTCGGCTTTCGATGACGAGGAGACTGACGTTAAGCCCTTGAGAGAGCTCTTGGAGAATGGCATCTACTATATCCATATGTCTTTTGAGGAGTTGCAAAAGATTGAGATGGACCGAGATGTTCTCGGAAGAAGCACCGTGACCCAGGACACTATCAGAGAAGCCTTCTGGAACCAGACACGATTGAGACAAAAGGTCATGAATGTTCCGCTGAATAGCCCTGATCTTGGCATTACCGAGACGGAGACCGCACGCCAACCCACTCCTCTAGGAAGAAAGAGTTCCCAGAGATTGCCGACTCCAAGGTTTGGTGAGAAGCTAGGCGAATCGGGATCCGGACGAGTTACTCCTACACGACAGGATGATGGGGACGATGGGCCCGATACGCCAACTACCATACGTGGGCGCCAGACCAAGCGCAAGTATTATATTCCTACCGAGGATACGACCACAGTTATTGGAGATTGTCAGGATACCCCTCAGCACCTTGTCGTTTCCCATCCGGTACATAGGGCTTCTACTTCTAGGGCTTCTGAAGGTCAGACGGGCACGGAGCGGACCGGTGGTGACGAAGATAGGGACTCGTCTATCCCGTTCGAGGAATTAAGATACTCTGAGTTTCCACCATTCAGATTTTCGGCAGAGTTTAAGAGCGTCAGAAGTCTTAAAGAAAAGAAGAGAGTATACTCGAAGACGGTATTTTATGCTGGAAGTCACTGGAACATTTATATCCAGAAAGTTCGTAGCAAGAACGTTCAACTCGGTGTCTACCTCCACCGAGCCAAAGACAGGGAGACCGCGGGTGGAAGCCACGGTAGCTCATCTGCTTCACGTGAGTCCGAAACTGTTGGTCAGGTTATTACCGTGGACGAGAGGATTGGCACGATTGAGCTGCATACTCGCAACACAAATCATTCGACCGAGGACCTTGGGGACGTGACTGTTACTACCGATGGAGATGTTACGACATCTACTTTTACCGATGGGAATGTGTCGGGAAGGCCCGGTGCCAATACCAGTGCTACCAGGTCTGCTATGCCTCAACCCTCGTCCTCGGAGGTTGGGGTACCGGCGGTTCCGTATTACGTTGATTCCAGGCCCATGATTCAAACGTACTTCAAGATCTTTAGTCCTAGTAGAAAGGGCAAAGTCTTGAGTATGTTTTCTTCCGGGCCGGATAGTTTTAATTTCTCGCAAAGCTGGGTATGTATCTTCCTCCTCTAATTATTGCAATACTGATACTGACGGTTAATACAGGGGTGGAAGAGCAGTAGTTTGATACTAGAAGAGGGGATGATCGGAGGGGATGTTGATAAAGATGCCAGACTGAGATTCATGGTTGTTCTCGGTATGTTCCTCCCCCCCCAATGGATCGCCCTCTCTCCCAAGAGAAGATAGCTAACGAAACCTGCGAAATAGGTAATGTTTAAACGACAGGCTTGTTTAATTAATTAATGTTGTATCGATTCTCACGAAACTGTAATTTTCTATCGATGCTCTCTTTCGTTCTACCTAGCTTTTTTTCTTCTTTCCTTTAATACAGGCTGGCGCATTTCTTGGATTTTTAATGCTTTCTTTATCCTTCTTTCTCCATCTTTCGCTTTTACTAACCTTGTAGTGACTATTTTGTTTTCATTATTTGATTTCACTTTGTGGCCGGTAGACTGGCGGGAGGGGGTTATGTGTAAATTTAATTATTCTTCCAAGAAGGGGGAATGAATTATATACTTGAAGTGTAGTCCTCATTTAGCGGTTGTGATCTATGACTCCCAGTTCCTGCTATCTGCACTCCCCATCACTCGAAGATGACACCTAGCCGCCCTAGAGCTTACATAACCCCTCTCTGCGCCCCTCTTTTTGGCGGGGTCTTAATTCCTCTTGGCAACGAACCCTTTGACTGAATATTTTCTTTCCTTTGAGTCAAACCTCGATTGACTCGACCAGACGTTAGAACATTTAAGCAGACAAAAACTCTCTCTGCCCACTGACTTCAAGCAATAGAGCCAAAATGTCCGAACAACAACAACAACCCCCGGCACCGGCCGAAAATACTCCGAATCTACACCTCGATGAGGTTACTGGGGAAATGGTTTCCAAGTCGGAATTGAAGAAGAGGCAGAAGAAGAGAGAGAATGATGCAAAGAAGGCTGAAAAGGCCGCCGCGGTTGCTGCCGCTGCTCCTCCGGGGGGTGGTGCTTCTACAGCCCCAGCGGCCGGGACGCAGCTGGATGAGGAGGGACTTACACCGAATGTTTGTTCTTTCCCCTACCCTGCTTTTGTATAAGGGGATCAATCGATTGATTTGCCTTTGTGTGGACAGCAATTCTTCGAAATCCGCTCCCGCTCAATTAACCGTCTCCGCGAGACCAAGGCGCCGAATCCGTACCCGCACAAGTTTCACGTCAAGGACAAGCTTGAGGATATCATCAAGGCCCACAGTGGCACATTGGCCAAGGGCGAGACAAAGCCCGAAGTAGAGGTCCGCGTAGCAGGACGTATCCACGGTCTGCGTTCCGCTGGTTCCCGCCTCCGCTTCTACGACCTCCGCGCCGAAGGTACCAAGATCCAAGTCGTCGCTCAAGGTCAGGAGGCCGTGGGCGATTATCAAGCCCAGCACGAGCACCTTCACCGCGGTGATATTATCGGCATCGTTGGTTTCCCTGGAAGGACGAACCCGAAGAGGGCCGACAATCCGGGCGAATTCTCGATCTTTGCGAAGGAGGTTGTCTTGCTTTCGCCGTGTCTGCATATGCTCCCTACCGAGCATTTTGGCTTGAAGGATCAGGAGACTAGGTTTAGGCAGAGGTACCTCGACTTGATTATGAATAATAGCACCAGGGATATTTTCGTTACGAGGAGTAAGATCGTCTCCTACGTGCGTAGGTATTTTGACGAGAGGGATTTCGTAGAGGTGGAGACACCGATGATGAATGCTATCGCTGGGGGAGCTACTGCAAAGCCGTTTGTTACGCACCATAACGACTTGAACATGGACCTTTTCATGCGTGTTGCCCCAGAGTTGTACTTAAAGATGCTCGTCGTTGGAGGTCTAGAACGCGTCTATGAGATCGGCCGGCAGTTTAGAAATGAAGGAATTGATCTCACGCACAATCCTGAGTTCACCACTTGCGAGTTTTACTGGGCATATGCGGATGTCAACGATCTGCTGGATATCACCGAGGAACTGGTCTCCGAGATGGTGAAGAGCATTACCGGCAGCTACAGGACTAAGTTCCATACCCAAGGCGGAGAAGTGTATGAGGTGAACTGGGAGCGTCCGTGGAAGAGAATCGAAATGATGCCTGCCCTCGAGGCCGCTACGGGAAGGAAGTTCCCGCCAGGTGATCAATTGCACACTAAGGAAACCAACGAATTCCTCAAGGAGGTTGCAAAGGCACACGGAATCGAGTGCTCTCCACCTCTCACCAACGCTCGCCTTCTCGACAAGGCAAGTGCCCCCACTTACTCTTCCCTTCTTCCCATTTGCTAACCCCACCAGATGGTTGGCGAATTCATTGAAGAAACCTGCATAAACCCCACCTTCATAACCGGCCATCCGCAAATGATGTCGCCGCTCGCCAAGTACCACCGCTCGCAGCCAGGCCTCTGCGAGCGTTTCGAAGCCTTCGTTTGCAAGAAAGAGATTGTCAACGCATATACCGAGCTGAACGACCCGTTTGACCAGCGCCTCCGCTTTGAAGAGCAGGCGAACCAAAAGGACCAGGGCGACGACGAAGCCCAGCTCATTGACGAGAACTTCTGCACCAGCTTGGAATACGGACTCCCGCCTACCGGTGGCTGGGGGATGGGGATTGATCGCTTGGTCATGTTCTTGACAGATAAGTATAGTATTAAAGAGGTTTTGGCGTTCCGTGAGCTTCCACCCTCTACCTGGGGCAGAGTTAGGAGCTAATTGTTCGATAGCGTTTATGAAGGATGACCGCTCTGAGAAGAAGAGTGCGGCGGAGGTGGTTGGGATTCAGCCAGTGCCGTGAGTTTATTATATGTTATTTTTATTTTCCTCCTTCTTTTCATCTCTTGCTTGATTGATTGCTGGGATGACTGATTTTTGTTGTAGTGTTGAGAGCATTGGTGAACTGCAGTCGTAGACTTTTTTCCTTTCTTTTCCTTTACTTTTACTTCTATTAGAGGTTGAGTGAGTGATTGACTGTGATGCAAACTAAAAAAAACAAAACAGAAATGGATTTCGGGGAGTTTTTTTATATTAAATTTTATTTTATACACGTGAGGGATTACTATTTAATTTGATGTGAATTCTTCTTGTAGTTGCGGTATGGTTTAGAGGAAGGTAGAGGTGTGCATGAAGGGTAAGTTCAAGGTTTGAGTTGTGTGGTATGATACTACGCACAGGGCCTCTAGAGCAACATATGATAGGATTGGGTATTCGCGCCGGGAATGCACCACTTCTATTCCGTCTGCTACATGACGTTGTAGAAATCTAAAGTACAATGAGTGGGATAACAATATATACAAAAAACCTCCCCCTCCACCCATTCACACCCCATCTCGCCTCGTCTCGCCTGGTCTCGCCTCACGACCTTCTCTTCCCCCAAACCTTCTTCCCCGCCACCACCTCCAACCTCCTCCTCGCAGCACCGAGCGCAGCCCTGGGGAGCCAAACCCTCGAAGCGAGCACGATGGCGCCCGTTAACAGCGCCAAACTCCCAGCCTGGTGCGCAGCCGCTAGATGCGTAGGGACCATGTAAACCAACGTCCCAACGCCCAACAAAACCTGTAGGATGGCCAAATGCATCACTCCGGTGATTCCCTTTTTCCCATTCTTCGGAAGCGCCCTGGCAACAGCGGGGTTCAGTCTCGAGTAAGCGAACACCGCGGTGATGAAGGAAAAGGTGGATATAGCGAGACATCGGTGATCGAATTGAACGGTTGTGGGGTTTTCCAGCATATTGCGCCACCACAGGTCCGAGTGGTCTGGGCGTCGGGCGTAGAATGGGTTCATGAGTTCCGTGAGCGGGGGAATGTATCCGTTGCCCATTTTTGGGAATTCGTTGTAGATAAGGCCTGCATCCAAGCCAGCGACCAGACCGCCGGACATGGCGGTCATGAACACCAGCGCGCCGATCACGCTTACCAAGCGGCGGAACGGGCGCAGCGCGGGGTTGGATAGCCTGACGAACTCGTCGATCGCGGCTTTTGGGTTTGGCACTAGGAGGCGGTTCTCGCGGAGCACTGATAGCCCGTTCCACAGCATTGCCGCGTACACCGCGAACGCAGCGCCCAGGTGTGCCGTTAAGCGGTACTGGCTGACGCGCGGGTGCGCTCCCGGTTGCTGGAATAGGTCGTCCTTAAGGCCGGATTTCACCATCCACCACCCTATCCCGCCCTGTAGGGCTATTAGTCCGGATATACCGCCCAGGCGGAGAGCCATGCGCTGGCTTACACGCCCCCGCGCGACGAAGTAGATTGCCGGCAGGACGAAGGAGATCCCGATTATTCGCCCGAGAAGCCGGTGCGTCCATTCCATGTAGTAAATGAATTTGTATTCATCTAGGGTCATGTTTGGGTTTAAGATGCGGTATTCGGGGGAGTTGCGGTATTTGCTGAAGTTGGATTCCCAGCCTTCGGGGGAGAGGGGGGGGAGGGTGCCCGTTATTGGTTTCCATTCTGTTATGCTTAGACTGGGAGGTTGTTAGTGAGGGGTGGTAAAAGTTGTAGAATGGGGAAGGGAGGAGATACCCGGACTCGGTCAGCCGAGTGAGTCCACCTAGGACTACTATGCCGAAGACTAATCCCGCCGAGCCCAGCAGCCAGTAACCCACGGTCGGGGAACTAATGTCCGGAAAGAATGGTTGAGGTTTAGCACCGGCTTTGAGGTTTTGAGAGTTGCGGGCGAATGTGTTTGCTAGGGTACCCAATGGAGAGGAGGGTTTTCTGGGGGGGGTGGTAGAGGTGGGGATGGAGGTGGTGACCGTGCTACGGCTTGTATTGGTAAACGAGATGTTCCGTACTCGCGGTAGAATCGATGGAGAAGGTGACTTTGACTTCGCAATTGCCAGCAGCGGTCGCGGTACCCCGAGCGCTGTGGTGCGGGAGAGACATGTACGGCGGATGTTCGCCCAGATTCCTCGTGTGGTGACGACTGAGAAAGGCATTTTGCTTCTTGTTCATTGCTCTCTGCGGGACTGATGTTCGAGATTGCTTTTTCCCTGGTGTAAAGAGTGCCAATTTCAGAAGGACCCCACTTGCCCAGGGGGAGGTAGGTCAGTGAGACATTTGCGCTGTGGGTACCGTGGAGGGGCAAGCAGCGAGCTACCGGTATCAAGGGATGATCCGAACCCCTACCCATACCCCTGTGGCAGCTGACTAATCAGATTGCGGCAGCGCCCAAGAGCCCAGATGAGCCCCCCACCTCATAGAGTATCACTTGCCCTTATCATTAATTTTCTGGGAGGGAAGAAAGCTTGCTCGCGTGGGCGCACATATCCCGTGGTTGTTTTTCGGTTTAAGGATTTAGATTAGAAGTGGGGCATTTCTTTCTTGGATGGGGTTCGATCGTGGTCGGGGGGGGAGGTTGCATCGGTGTTTGGGAACCCCCCTCTGGTGAGAGTGGGTGTGTGGTTTTGAACTGCCCCGATGACAGCTGCCAGAGTATGATAAGAGATATCGGTATCATACGGTATCGCCGACACCCGGTTCACATGTTTTTGTATTGCCAGCGCTACACAATGTTCGGTCTACCACTGTCTCCAACCGCTGAAATACCAGGTACGAGTGAAGCCTACAACACCGAGACACAATTGCCCATTGCCAATTTGGGCAAACTTGCTCCAAGCAATACATCTACAGCTCATCGAGATCAACCCCTAAGATCTTTGAAAACCTTCAATTTTTTTAATGCTGATATCGAATGCTCGCCTTTCGTTATCGCCATCCCAGCCACTAGTCCAATTTGTCCACCTCTTTCAGGGACTTGGGTATGTGCTAACTAGAACTACTCTTTGTAGAAGGGCTGTTATGAAGGATTTACTAGAAGACTGTAGCCCTGCCCTAGAAGGAAAAGAGGAGATTAATTAGACTAGGCAAATAATTGATTTATCCAAAATCTGAAAAAGTATTGTACAAGATTTCTATCAAACTTACATGTCCACCTCATGCGCCGGTTGTCAAAAAACCCAACAGTGTGTAAGCTATCGTAAATTAAATAAGATTCCTCTAAAGGAATACTGTTGGTTCTATCGACGGGGTGGGACTAGACAGCTGAGCGAATTTCCTCAGTCCAGTTCCTAGTTTTAACCTCGCTAGTAACCCTTTATTTAACCGCGGCAACTTTCCTAAAGACACGATTCTCTTTTACGTTCCCTCGAGGCACCTTCCCGTTCAATCTGATTCCTTTGCTGTCAGTTGCTGGTTAGCAGTGCGGTTTCACGCGGCTTGAGATGGATGGTCTACCTTCGCGGCGAACCAGTCACCCCTGACACGCAGAGGGTGCGTTTAGTTTGGGCTTCTGGAGGCCTGGGAAAATGTTTGGTAGTACTGTAATCTTTTTGCAGATAATTAAAAAAAAATGGAGACACTCGATTTTGGAATCTCGCCTAGGGGTAACCTAGTATAGGTATAACTCCTACAGCTAGTGGGATGACCTAGCGTGCTGGTTCGTGAGACGAAAAAGCTCGAGCTTGGCAATCGATTCTGCTGCAATCAGAAGCCCGAATCATAGTTGGCTGTGAGGTACTTGAGAGTTGAAGGTACGGTGGGAAAGATCTCTATCAGCCTTCTTTAAAGGGAATGTGTGGGAGGTCCTTACCTTCCCGCATGGGAAAGGTGCACTTTCCCTCAGGTGCATTCTACTAGTACAGTACGTGTACTCGAGTACAAGTAAATTATCCAATCTACCAACGCTAACTCACTTTGGTAAGATAATTAATTAGCACGACTGCCTAGGCGGGAAATGTGGCACCTAAACAAAACAAGGCCGTTTCTGGAGATATTATCATGCTTACTGGCTGCAGTCTCACAGTGAAACTGTCAATCCCCCCCCCCCCGCATTCTTACCACGGTGGGACAGGGGAAATTTTTACCTCCCGCCGCCACTTTGCTAACGGTCGGGATCACCCGCACCACCTTATCAGAACCACTCTGCCGGAGAATATACTTAATCGGAAGGTGGCCCCCGAATGGAAAGGGTCACTGAAGCCTAATGTTTGTCCGTTCTCACATGTTCCCCCGCAGCACCCCCTCGCTTTATCACGGCGAACTTCAGAAAGCGGAGAATTCTCCCCACTTCCTCCTTCCATTTCCATTGCTTGCCGGTGGATTGGGGGTTATGGCTTCCCTTACTGTACTTGTACTTATTGAAGAATATTTTTTAATTTTAATTTTTTCTAAAAAAATCTTAGTGGGGTGGTGTCTGGGGGGTTTGTTGGAGATTATTGCGTCCGGTATGCTTCACTAAGGGGTGCTGGGCTACGGTACTCACAGCACCGGTTTGCTCTACCAGCTCCCACTGGTATCGCATCCTCGGGAGTGCAGAGCGAGCTAGGTTGCAACTGTGGTCCCCCGATGCATTTTATTGGCCAAAAAGCCCGAGGATGAGTGATACAGCCTTCACGGTAGTCGCGATGAGACTGGGGTGGTGACGAACAGGGGTATTTGGTGGGCAAAAAAAGAAATTGACAAGGTTAGGGCTACAGAAAATTACCTGCCATCGATCTCGTCACCACCCCTAGTTTCGTCTCGACTAGGTCACCCTGCACAGAACATTGTTGTGTAAAGTTTATTTTTCTTTTTCTTTTCAAAACTATTTTTATATCAGCTTTACTTCATGCTTTCCAGTTTGAACTGGTATAGAAACCCTACACTATTCGAATTGTTGCGGAAACAAGCAGAACTGGTAAATGATACTTCTTGTACTCTTTGTTAAAAGTGCAAGAAGTAGAACATTGTGCTGAGGAGTGCAAGTAATAGGAAGCACAACACTATTAAGGAGTACATTAGGGCATGGACTGATGAGTCTCAGCTCTCTTTTTCCACCTTTGCAAAGTGTGCTATCATAACTTACAGATTAGTGGTACTCCTCCTAGATACTATTTTGAATCGATTCATTGCCGACACTCAAGATGCCTGTGGGTGCTGGTAGATTATCTGGAAGTAAGGCATCATAGGTAGCCATGCTGATCAAAATGAACAGGTCTATGACTCTGTTACTTCGACTCCTCATATAGCGGAGAGCTTCCAAAGAGATCAGATTCACTTGAAATTTGACAAGTACAAGAAATATTGTCTACTAGTACTAGTTATTTATACAGTACCAGGCAAACAAGTGAGTAATATTACTCACTGCAAAACTCTATCTCTTGTCCTATTATTCTTTCAATATCCTCTATTACTACCAACAATTGGATGATAACTGCAACCAAGTCAGGAGTTTCACCATTATTCTTTTCAACAACTAAACCCACAGCTTCCAGGTTGACAAGACTAACAACTAGTAAACTGGGTCTACAGTAGTAGCAAAACCCTGGGTGCTAGTTCCCCATTTGAGGTAACAACAGTCCCCTCCTGTGTTAATACACCTAATTCCCGGATTTGAATCACTACTCTATTTACAACACCTTCAGTATATCCAGTATTTCTTCTAATCTTAATCACAGTTATCCCGAACTTGATGTCTCTAGACCTGATAATTGTTTTGTAAGCTAAGTTCTTACTGTTAAGGAACCTTTTCCACACCCTATTCTTTAACCACTGAATATAGCTGAGTCAAAGAGTGATTGCAAATTTCTCCTGGGCAGGGGGAATTCTCTTCTAGTACCAGTTTGGTTGCATAAATTTTGAGTTATAGCACGTGAGAAGACAAATATTATATTCCTGCATTGCAATTATCACTTTCAGATAACGTATTATACCTAGTTATGGGTCACCCCCTAGTAATGGGTCAGTTTCGGCCAGCAGGTAAAATTATTAAAAATCGCCACCACCAACTCAATCTTTCTTCCAAACACTCAATATTTCACATTAAAGAAGCTATATGTCTACTCTTTGTAACTGTATATTATAATGCAAAAATATATAAATCCAAACCTTTGACATTACGAAATCACACGAACCATCTCCACTACACCTCCGGGGATTGAAATCTCAACACCATGAGAATTCATCGTCCACATCCCCCGCCCCCGCACTCTCTGTGAGCTGCCCCCCCCCCTCCTGCCCTACTTCCCTCATCATGTCCTTGGGCTTTGGCGTCCTTGTTTCTAGTGGTCGTTTGGCTCTCTCTCCCCCTCTTTTCGCTCACGTTTTGGCTGTCTCGCTTAGCGCTTGCACGGTCGGCAATACCCTCTCGCCCATGTTACAGACGGCTGGGACTACAGTTCGCAGTAGGAGAAACCTTTTCAACAGGCCATGGTCGATTTCTCCATCCTCTTCATTACCTTTAGAGACTGCCTAGTCAGACACGTACATGGTTACTGATAGTTTCTACGGTTATTGGGTCTACCCCACCTTCTCCCCATTCAGTCTCGTCCTGTTGCTCGGTTACAGCTACCATCCACTCACTTGGCTGGCACCCTACTGCTATCTTGCCTTTCCCGCGGCTTCTCCATGGTCGCAGCTCTTGGTTATCCTCAGTCGTTGTATTGCACTGTCTTGGTGGCAGATGTCAATGCCTTGGGTTCTTGAGTAATTCTTGCACAGTCGCGTTGTTTTTATTGCTCCCCGCGTCGCCATTCTTCTTCCTTCATTGTTGTTACTTTGGGTTTCATTAGTGGTTATAACTATCATTTCATATGTTGGTGTCTTTGGCAAGGGTTTTCCTGTTGATTCCTCCTCTCTATGTGTTTATTTGATTTCATTTCTTGCTTGCATTAGCTAGTCAGGGTTGGATTTCTTATTTGATGTGGCTGGTGTGCAGTTGGTCCCATACCAGAGGGACTTGGGTTGATGGTTTTTTTCCTGGCGCTGGGAGGTTTTTGCATTGATTTATAGGTTTTTTGTTGCCATAGCTAGCGCTCCACACATGTTTTGTACCTTAAACAAATACCACTGATAAAAAAAAAAAAAGAAACATTACAAAATCATTATGATAATATATCACTCAGGTACAAATGCTTGTTGTTGGAGTTTAGGGTTGAGAAAATCCTAAGAATAAATACATGGATGTTGTAACCGCCTCCTGGGTGGTGGCGGAAATCGATAGGGTAACGATACTATCTCTATACCAAAGTGCGGTATGTAACGAGACTAAGTACCGGAGGCTTAGACTAAGTTGT
>Ga0307507_10005425_pt1 | contig 20967 bp, 4 predicted proteins | sample 7_EM_MG_FD_207223 | JGI IMG/M metagenome (GOLD analysis project Ga0307507, IMG submission 207223) | Populus trichocarpa ectomycorrhiza microbial communities from riparian zone in the Pacific Northwest, United States - 7_EM | ecosystem: Host-associated > Plants > Roots > Unclassified | place... | reverse complement strand
TCTTTATATAAAATACTATAAAATAAAATAAAAATAGGAAAAAAGAGAGGAGACCCAGCAGTTTAAATTTAGTAACTTTTTTCTACTCCTTATTATCCTCCAGTTCTACAATCCGATCCTTACCCTCCAGTGCCCCCGCTGCCGCCACTATAGGCTGAGAATTTATATTGTACGACGAACATCGAGCTCCATGATCCCACCACTTGCGATTTCCACAGCACCTACCACAGAACCCTAGGAGACTTCGACATTCAGTGAAGGGGTAAGGGCCTACTGGACGATGTAGAGTCGCCGTACAAGCCTCGCAAGGCTAGTATTAATTAGCTCTCTGCCTTGTACAAGTAATATAGGTTACTTACAGTTGTATTTAGAGACCCACGGCTCTAAATCAGAATTGCATTTATATATGAGGGCCTTCCTGTCCGCACCTGCCTCTCTGATATACCCCCCACCCAAGCCTCCACATTAATTGCCGGTAAAGCTTCTACCCTCTCCTGCTCATCCTAAGAGTAGTTAGTTATATAGGTATATTATACGGAGAGGAGAGTTTACTTATAGTATAATAATATTGCTGGAGAATCTGTTATATGGCAGGACAGGAAGTATACCAGATAATTATATTTCCCGATTCTCAATAAAGGACGACGTTGGTGGGATTTGAACTTATAATCTATTAAGTTTAAAGTTAGTATATATTTACCTACGCCACCTACGCGCCTTTAGTGGTTACCTTTTACCTAAAATTATTTTATTTATATGCCCCCCTTCCCCCTTTAGTGTTGTATAATATACCCCTTATATACTTTCCCTTGTACGACTATAAGGGAATACTTAGAATCTTATAAGCTGCCTAGTCCTTTGCGCACTCCGATGCCTTAAGTATTTGTGGAGTAGTTCTTGTACGATCCCATGGAATACGGCATTAAGAACCTAAAAATACTCTCTCTGGCTTATTGCTTATTCCAGGTATTAAGAGAACTTCAATTGCAAGCTATAAGAGTTGTGGAAATCTTATATACTAAAGAGGCTGATTCCACCATTAAATAGCTGTTGTACGGCTATTAAGCGGAATCGGATTCTTGTTAATATAGTTATTAAACTCATCTAGACTCTGTGGACGAGTATGTTTTAAATAATGCTAAAGACGAGCCTTATAGAAGGCAGAGAGATTTTCTTTAGACTCTAAAGGCAACTTTTGAGCTTTCTTAGTTGCGTACGATATAGTTAAACCTGAAAGTATTGCTTTCTCGCGGAATCTCTCCCAGAGCTTTTATACGCTAAAGAGCTTCTTTTCTCCTTTAACGGTAATACAATCATTCTAATCTTTTAAGAAAGCCGTATAACACTCTGGGTTAAGAACTTATGCCGCTAGATAGTAGGGAGAATCATCTAGCTTCTTAATATATTTTGCAAGCTTTTCCTTGGCACGTTGGAGTTAAGGAGTCATAAACTTATCCTTAGCCTTAGTAGCTGTTACCTATAGGAAATAATTAGCTAAAGAAACGTTAAGAGTATTATATAATTTACTAATGCGGTCTGTATTATATCCTTAAGGATATTAACTGATTCTAGAACCCTCTCTAGTGTCATACGATCTCCTTGAAGAAATAGAGTTGCTTTATGGAAAGACTAAAGGAAATCATGAATTATATAAAGATGTATCCATTCGCTTATTAAGAGGATATCATCTTTTAAGTTATCCTTATAGTGCTCTACGTAGAGTTGAAGCCTAGCCTTTACCTTATCCTCTAGAGCTATATATAGTATAAGAAACCAGCTATTCCATCTCGTATAATTATCCAGAGGAACTATTTTACTAGCACGTTTAATAAACCATGTTGTATAGTTAGCTGAGCTGCGGATATAAACAATATAGTTATAAAGCTTTCCCATTGGCCCTATAATATTTCGAATATTTTTACCCCTTTTATGCTTTTTATCCAATGCTGGCTCTAATTCTTTATCCTTTTTTTTCTTTCTTTTAACTAGCGGTAGTGCTTGTTGTACAACTTCTTCTTCTTCTTCTTTCTCTTCTTCTTTATCCTGTTCCTTATCCTCTTTATTATATAAGTTTATAAGTTTCTCATCCTTTTTTAAACTGAATAGAAAGGCCTAAATAATAAGATTAATAACATGCCCCTAATAGTGAATTCTTTAATATATTGTAATCTAGTTAATTTTATACTTAAGGCTAAGCCATTGGCCAATTGTATAACAGAGAACATTATTTAATCCAGTATTATCGCCAATAAGAGCTCCAATCTTTGTTTTAATGCCGTACTTAATAAGAACCGGACAAAGCGCCTCCCATTAATCTATACTACTTTAACTAGATACCGTATGAAGGGTAATTAAGGGGTTCCGGTATTTATCCTGGATATTAATAAAGCTAGCACAGATTCCAAGAAGAAGGGAATGACTTGGAGAGGTCCAGATATCTACGGCAAGGTGAATATTTGTTTTTGCAGATTAAAGTACTTTTTATATAATATCTTAACTCTTAGTAAAGTGTTTAAGAATCCAGGCTGTAATTATTAAGTAGTGTATAGGGATAATTAAGGGTGCTTCTTAATTTAATGCTTTTACGAAAGTATAAAACTTTAGCCATTCCACATATAAGAAGGGAAGCCGTTGTACGATAATCAGATCTAGAAGTGCTTGCTTTATAGTATTTTAATGTACTATATACTTTAGAACCTTACCCTTAAGACCTTAAACTTCTCCTCTTATTAAAAGCTTTTAATATAGTTCTAAAAGAGATCTCTCCCCCTAATCTTTTACTATCGTACGCTCTTGATTCTCTGCTGGATTCCATTTAATATTATGTTTTTTAAGATGGCCTTATAATCCAACGGTTGAGGAATAGTGTCCTTTTGGGTCTTAAGGAGGACAGTATTTGCAAAAGTAGCGTTTCTTTATATGAGCCTTTTCTTCCTTTGTTGCTGTATAAGTATGTTTATAAATTAAGGAGACTTGTCTTGAGATCTGTGTTATATAAGTAGTTGGGATTAAACCAGTATTAGCTTTAGTCTTAACGCCGCTTAAAAGGGCAGAAAGTGTGTTAACTTTAAAGGAATTATTATCGTTGAGGTTTTTGGGGTGAATTTCACTAGTACTAGCTATATTTATAGCGTTATATAATAGGGGGTAAAGGTTTAGTTTCGTAGTTAAAATTTTGCGGATATCTAGATATTATCCGGATATTATCCGATATCCGGGCTATCCTCGGATAGGATTATTATCCGCCCAACCTGTTACGGACGCTTTAAGTACGATGTTACGACTACTTAGGGAAGAGTCGCAGGAAGCTAGTTAGTTGATATAGGCATAGTCTAGGATGGATCCGGTGGAACCATATAACGAGGAATGGTAAGCGAGTTACATAATATTATACGCAGTGTATAAAGTGTATGTAGTGTACGGCCATATATAATACGTATAACACGTACCTCACGTATAAGAGAGGATTTCTTAGGAGTATAGTTGTGTATTTAAAGGACCTTAGTCCCTACCGTAGATAGTTCTCTCCTTATAGTAAATCTTAGAATATAATTGGAGTTAATCTGTTAGGCAACTACTCTACCAGTTATTATTATGTTGTTGTTTTGTTTATACCTATATACCCAGCCTAATAACAGAACCCACTGTAGTTCCTACTATAAGGTTCTATTACACATTCACTACTAAGGTTACGGTATTAGAATAAACTTAAATAATATACCACCAAGAGCAGTACTAGTCACGATGGCGTTAACAGCAGCCACAACCTTAGGGCTAGGTGATACCAGTATAGACAAGGGAGATTCTTAAGTGGTTACGCGAGGTTAGTTATAGGAAATGGTTAATCACTTATAAGATAATAATAGGATACTTAAAGAACGCATTAATGGAATTAGAGCAGTAAAGATTAAGTTACCATTAATTAAATAATTCTTAGGAGAGAAGTTAAAGCTTAAAGGATTTCTTACGCAGATATACTTTAAGGTAGTATAGAAAGAAGCGAAGTTAGCAATATTATTAGATTAAGTAGCCTATATAAGATTATTCCTGACGGGGAGGGCACTTAAGTAGTTTAAGCTATATCTTACAGAAATATAGGCTAATGGCATAACAACTACTAACTAAGACGTACGGTATATATTTGCTAGTTGGAGCGGGTTCGCGGAATAACTAATACAGATATTTAGAGACCTAGAAGCCACAACTATAGTAGAATAAAAGCTTTAGAACTTAGTATAACGCACTTTAGCAATTAAGTATATAACACAGTTTTAAACACTAGCTATATAGGTTAAGTGGAATAACAAGGCGCTTATAGCATAGTATAAATAGGGACTTAAGGCTAAAGTCTAGGACGTAATTATCCTAATAGAAGATGTGGACACTCTAAGAGAGTTAATAGATTAGTTAATAAAGATTAATAATAGGATCTACCAAAGGGAATAAGCTAAGAGAGGGCAAGATAGAGTTCTATAGTTATATAAGGCGTAGAGTACGCAATAATAGATATAGAGTTAAAAACTATGGAATGGCGTAGAGTTAATAGACCTAAGTGGTACCAAAGAAACCTAAAAGTAGAAAAAGAAACTATAGAAACCTAGAGGTTAAGGATTAAGTAATTAAAGGACCTAGGAGTAGAGGCCAAACTAGGAATCTTAATAGTAGAAGACATTTAGGCGGACTCTATAGCAAGAAAAATGGTTTAAAGATAGAGCTTATATAAATTGTAGAAAACAAGGTTATTTTACTAGAGACTATAGAGGTGGTTAGAGTAACTATATAGTAAGAGGAACCAGACCAACAGACAGCACGTACGTATAGAGGGACGACGGTGTACTATAAGGAATAAAAGAATGTTTAATTAACAGTTTTATGTATTATTATAATAACGCATGCCGAATTTATAAGGACGCTAAGTATAGCGTAAGCTATTAGCTGTAGGAGCTATTGTTATCTAAGTTTAAAGGAACTAATAAACCAGCTTATAGATTGGATATTAAAGATAATAAGTTTAATAAAGGCGAAGTATTTACCAATAATAAGGTAATAAAGGCAGCTTACTAGAAGTATATAGACCTTAGAGAAGTTAAAATAGAAGTAGAGACTAAGACCATTACAAAACAAGGTTTAGTAACGGGTATTATAATACCATTAGATACAATTTCCATCGCTTTATAAGATAATAGGAGTAATATTTAAAAGAAACTAAGTAAGTAAACAACTACTAGTACTAGCTTATCACTTAATAAAGGCAAAAGGCTATAGGCTTAAGATTCTTAAGAAGAGATAAAAGAAGCTTAAGATTTTTAAGATGAGATAAAACACACCTAAGGACCTATAACAGACGAAAACTAATAGGAAAGGGCAGTAACTTAGTTTAGTAATAAATAAATAAGTATAGGACGCAAGTTTAAGAACTACAAGTTTAGAGAATAAATAAGAACGTTAGCAATCCTAGGTAAACGTAGTGTTTAGCCTAAAGATTAAACAGTTAATACTAGGATTAAAAAGTAAAACAACTACAAAGATCTAGCTATAAGACGTAGAAAATAAGAAACTATAGATAAGTTTAGAACAAGAATTATTATATAGTAAGAGCAAAAGCTAAATAAGAGGTTAGCTACGCCAGGTTATATAAGGAATAGAGCACCTATATAAAAAGTCACTAATAGGCTAAGTACAGGGACACCTAAAGCAAAATAGTTAGATAAATTAGAATAAGAAGAGGATCTAGATATTCTAACTAGGTTTAAAGAAAGATATACTAAAGGATATTATAATGTAGTAATAATAAGGTACTTTCTAATAGATAGACCATATACACTAAACCAGTTATATGGAAAGTGGTATAGGCAACAACATAATAATAAATAGGAAGATTTTTATATATAGCTAAACAAAAAAGTTGTCTAAGACTAACCTATTACGGAAAAACGTATAAGTTACATTAAAGGAGTATTAATTATAATATTAAGGAATCTAGAAGAGGGATCTAGGGACTAGAGAAGCGAGCGATAAATCTTAATACTTGCAGTAGAGATACCAGTGGTTAGGTCAACTAGGTATAGGTTTAAACTTAAAAATAAAAACAAACCAAGAGTTAACCCAAAATATGCAGCGCATTATATACTATTGTGGATAGCTTGTGTAGATAATATATATAATATATATAGAGCACCTAAAGATAAGAACTGGAAGTACCTAGCAAGAATATATTAGGCACTAGAAGAAAAGCAGTTTAAGAACGCTAAGTATATATATAGTTAGCATCTAGTAGAAGTACAAGGTTAAGAAGACTTAATACTTTAACCAAGAAGATTCCTTACGGAAGAATGCCTAGATGGATAATAGTGGTAGAAGTGCCCAGAGAACACTTATCTATGGCATATAGAGGAAAAAAAATGAACTAAGTATTAGCTAAAGTTGGACTAAGTATAGGTAGGATTAAGCAGCTAATAATTAGGAAAAGGGGAGGCGTATGGGACTAGAGGGAATTAGTATTAGAGCCTTAGACCCTTAAGAGAATTTAAGGTTAATACCTAAATTTAAAAGCTAAGTGGCAAGATTAGCAGTTTAAAGCATTAGTAGATAGTAGAGTAACTAGGAACCATATATTACTAAAGGCAGTAGAAAGGATAGAGTTACTATATAGATAGAAGGAATACCTATATCCACTTATAACGATTTTAGGAGATTAGATAGCCTATAAAGGAGGTATTATTAATCTTAAAATAGAACCTATTCAGATAACTATTAAAGGGAGACTAGTTAGAATGTCTTTTAATATCCTACTATTAGGATAGGACGAGGTAATACTAGGAATACCTTAGTTACAGGAGTACAATCTAAAGATTAATTAGGTTATAGGTTAGGTTAATATTAAGGATATATAACAGCGTAAAGTGCAATAGTAAACCAAGTTAGTATAGTACTAAGTTAGAGCGACGTATAAAGAGACTAAGTAAGGCTTAAGTTATATACCAAAGAGATACTACAAGTATGGTAAAAAGTTATAGTTACCAGAAAGTGAAAAGCTGTTAGAGTATATAGTATGGGACTATAAGATAGAATTAGAAGAGGGAATAAGTCTAAAGTTCTTTCTAATCTATAAGCTTACTAAAATGGAGTTAGTAGCGCTTAAGGAGTTTATCCAGGAGAACTTATATAAGGGATATATTAAACTGTTATAGTTATTAGTAGGATATCTAGTACTATTTATCCCAAAGAAAAACGGAAAACTTAGGATGTGTATAGACTATAGATAGTTAAACAGTATTATTAGAAAGGATAGGTATTCTTTACCCTTAATTAGCAAAATCTAAGATAGGATAGGCAATATAAAGATCTTTATAAAGATAGATCTAAGATAGGCGTACCATTAGATTAGAATTAAGGAAGGCGATAAATAGAAGGCAGCCTTTAGGTTAAAGGAAGGACTATATAAGCCATTAGTTATGCAATTCGGGCTTATAAATGTATTAGCAACGTTCCAGAAGCAAATTAATAGTGTATTAAGAGAACACCTAGATAAATTTATTATGGTATACTTTAATAATATTATTATCTACTTAGAGAATAAGGAAGAATATAGAGAACATGTTAAATGGGTCTTAAAGAGACTATAAAAAGAATAGATGCTAGTAGCAATTAAGAAATACGAGTTCTTTACCTAGAAGACTAATTTTGTTAGATTTATTATTAAACTAGGCCAACTTAATATAGATCTAAAGAAGATTAAGGCTATAGTAAATTGGCAAGAACCAGAGAATGTTATATAGTTAAGATCGTTCCTAGGGTTTTGCAATTACTGCAGAAGGTTTATAGCGTAATAGTTATAGAATATTAAGCCATTTACACAGTTAACGAAGAAAGAAGAACTATGGGCATAGGGAAAGGAATAATAAGAACTATTTAAGAAAGTTAAAGAGTTGTTTATCTAGGAGCCAGTTTTTAAGATCTATTAACTAGGTCTAGAGACGGTTGTAGAAATGGATATATTAGACTTTATACTAGGGGCGTACTTTCTATAGAAATATTAAGATAGATGGCACCCAGTGGTATACTATAGTTGAAAGATAACACTACTAGAGTTGAACTATAACATCTACAATAAGGAGTTGTTAGGTATAGTTATAGTACTTAAAGAATAAAGAGCATTCTTATAAGGCATAAAGAAACTATTTATAGTTAAGATAGACTATAAGAACCTTATAGAATTCCTAATAATAAAGGAACTCAACTAAAGATAGGTTAGATGGGTGGAAATGCTTACAAAATACTATTTCAAAATTTAGTATACTAAGGGTACAGATAATGCACGAGTAGACGCTTTAAGCAGAAAGGCTAAACTATAAAGTAGTAAAAAGCTATCGGGAGCTTTGTTGTGAAAGGATTAAAACAGATTAATTAGGTATAATTATCCAAAGATTATAGCAACTAAGGAAAGTTAGATCCATAAATTACCAGAGAGTAATTAGATATAGAAGATTTAAGAAGTATAAATAGAGGATCTAGACTTAGAGTAATATAAAAATAGAGAAGTAACGTATATGCCTAAGTCTATTATAAAAGAATTTGTTAAGGAATTCTATAAGGGAATAATATAAGAACACAACGGAGCTATAGGCTTAGTATTAAGACTTTAAAAGGAGTATATTATTTAAGGAATCTAGGGACTAGCAAGATAAGTTATAAAGAAATATCTAGATTACCAAAGGAACAAACTAATAAGGCATAAGCTATATAGAGGGCTACAACTTATTAAGACACCAGGAAGACCATAGGAGGTTATATTATAGGACTTTATTATTAAATTACTAAAGTTAAGAGATCCTATTACAGGACAAGATTATAACGCAATTTTAATAATAGTAGATAAGCTAACAAAGTGGGGATACTTTATAGTATACATAGAAGAGATATTAGTAGAAGATATTGCTAGAATCTATATAAAAGAAGTATTTATAAGATATAGAGCACTAGATAAGATTATATTAGACAGAGATCTAAGATTTATAATAGTATTTTAGGAAGTATTTTTAGCAGAATAAGGAGTTCGCGTAGTAATATCTATAGTGTATTATCCGCAGACGGACGGATAAACGGAAAGACTAAACTAGACACTAGAGCAGTATCTAAGGCACTATATTAATCACGTATAGAATAATTGGGTATTGTTATTACCAGTTATATAGTTTACATATAATGCAACACTATAAGAAGGAATGGGAATATTATTATTTAAGGCAAATTATGGGTATAAGCCAAGAACATCGTTATCGCTATATTAAGTAAAAAAGACGAGTAGCATAGCTAAGTAAAGAATAGAGACGTTAATAAATCTTTATATAGACCTTAAAGAAACAGCTAAACTAGTATAAGAATAAATAAAAAGGTACTATAATGCTAAGAGATCTAAGGGACCAGATCTTAAGGAGGGGGATAAAGTATAGCTACTATATAAAAATTTCAAGAGTTGACGATTAAGTAAAAAGTTGGACTATATTAGACTAGGACCTTTTAAAGTTAAGTAAAGAATTTTATTGGTTACGTATAAGTTAAACCTACTAGTTAAAATGAAAATCTACCCTATATAATATGTTGTAATGCTAGAGCCAGTATATAGGAATGTTAAGCCACTAGTCTATAAGGCAGACACGTATAGAGGACAAGAGGAAGACAAATAGTAAGTTTTAAAGATTATTAGTTATAAGGATGTAGATAACGAAACATGGTATAAAGTAAAGTGGATAGGCTATAGTAAGACTACTTAGGAACCACTAAGCAACCTAAGGAACGCTATAGGAAAGGTATAGGAGTATTAGAAGAAAGTAGGTTAGGTAATATTAATAAATAAGAATTACTAAAGAATGAGTTACCTAAGGGGGACCTAAGAGGAGTAATTGCTAAGCTACTTAGAGTTGTTTCCCTTATAGGAGGAGAGCTAGTCCTTTTATTACCTAGCTTAGATAAACCCTATTAAACAAGTTTTTACTTCTTGGAATGGACCTTCTTACGGATATATTTAAGACGAAGAAGACGGGCAGAGGCTAATAGACGGGCTTTAAGGGTATGCTGTTAAGCAGCTATAGCCTCCTGCTTTGCTTTCCGCGAATAATAAAGCTTATTTAAGGCGCTTAAGAGCTTACCGTTAAGCTTTATAGTGGTAGATTAAATACGAGACCCTATAATAAGTTACTTAGGGAACTTAAAGACTGTTAAGAGTAATAGGACGCGTATACTTAGCGTTAGAGATAAAGCAAATATCATAGGATAATTAAATGTTTGCTTTAATACACTCTAAGCAAGATAAGGGTTGTTAAGATAAGGGACTTGCTATTATAATATATACTAACCCTGCTTTTGTATAATAAGAATATGGAGACGACATTATCTCACCAAGCGATAGTATGGCAGCCATAGTATAAGTATAATATTGCGCTTATAAAGAAGAAGAAGCTTTAGGTATAATAAGTAAGGATATTAACTAGACTAATTAAACGGATATTATACCTCTAGTGGACGACTTAGAGATGTTAGGAATCTTTAAGAACAAAGATAAAAAGGAGGGAGATGGTATTACGGACGCTTTAAGTATAATGTTATAACTACTTAGGGAAGAGTTATAGGAAGCTAGTTGGTTAATATAGGTACAGTCTAAGATAGATCTAGTGGAACTATATAATAAGGAATAGTAAGTAAGTTACATAATATTATACGCGGTGTATGAAGTGTACATAGTATATGGCTATATATAATACGTATAACACGTACCTTATATATAAGAGAGGATTTCTTAGGAGTATGGTTGTGTATTTAAAGGACCTTAGTTCCTACTGTAGATAGTTCTCTCCTTGTAGTAAATCTTAGAATATAATTGGAGTTAATCTATTAGGCAACTACTCTACTAGTTATTATTATGTTGTTGTTTTGTTTATACCTATATACCCAGCCTAATAATAGAACCTACTGTAGTTTCTACTATAAGGTTCTGTTACACGACCGGATAGGATAATTTATCCTCTATAAGCCTAAGTTAATGTTCTTAATCGTGCACACGGGCTATATATCTTAGGACGCACTGTACGGCGTAGAAATAGGCGGCTGATATTGGCACGTGCGCAACTACTAAAAATCGGCTATTTTTTGTGAGGTGAGGATGCGGATAGGGAGCTTAATAATGGAATAATAGGGTATATTATATAGATAGACGAATCCTTGAGGAAAAAGGAGGAGTCTGTATATAAGGTAAGGAAGGGTTTTCCCTAGGTATATGCAGCGTATATACCTTACAGGTAAGTTACCCTAGGGTCGCCTATACTTTGCGGCTATATAACTATCTACTTAAGTTTTACCTAATAATACCCCCCTTTAAAAAGGATTGTCCCTAATCTTTATATACTTAAGCCTTAATAAAACCCTATAAAAACCTTAATAAGGAAAAAAAAATTGGAGGCGAAAGAGTGTCTTAATTTTGCGTATAGAGAGATAGGTAGTATATATACACGGCGCGAGGATATTAAGGAACTTTAACTAGCAGTTAAAGTTATCTAATTAGTTAGATTTACTTTATTAAGACTCTATATTTAACTAAGCTAATAGCAAATTTCTATCCCTAGAATAAAAAATCCTAATTAATTTGTTTAGGGCTTACCTAAATTTAATAGACTATTAGAAGTATTCTAAAAGTTTACTTAAATAGGTAAGTCGCTAGTACTTTATGGGTAGTATTACAGACGCTTTAAGTACGATGTTATAACTACTTGGGGAAGAGTTGTAGGAAGCTAGTTGGTTAATATAGGTATGGTTTAGGATAGATCTAGTAGAACCATATAATAAGGAATAATAAGTGAGTTATATAATGTTATACGCGGTATATAAAGTGTATGTAGTGTACGGCTATGTATAATACGTATAACACGTACCTTACGTATAAGAGAGGATTTCTTAGGAGTATGGTTGTATATTTAAAGGACCTTAGTCCCTACCATAGATAGTTCTCTCCTTGTAGTAAATCTTAGAATATAATTAGAGTTAATCTATTAGGTAACTACTCCACCAGTTATTATTATATTGTTGTTTTATTTATACCTACATACCTAGCCTAATAATAGAACCCACCGTAGTTCCTACTATAAGGTTCCATTACACATTTACTACTAAGGTTACGGTATTGGAATAAACTTGAATAATATGCCACTAAGAGCAGTACTAGTTACGACGGCGTTGACGGCAGCTACAACCTTAGGGCTAAGTAATACCAGTATAGATAAGGGGGATTCTTAAGTGGTTACGCAAGGTCAGTTATAGGAAATAGTTAATTACTTATAAGACAATAATAGGATACTTAAAGAACGTATTAATGGAATCAGAGCAGTAAAGATTAAGTTACCGTTAATTAAACAATTTTTAGGAGAGAAGTTAAAGCTTAAAGGATTTCTTACGTAGATACACTTTAAGGTAGTATAAAAAGGAGTAAAGTTAGTAACATCGTTAGATTAAGTAGCCTATATAGGATTATTCCTAACGGGGAGGGCACTTAAGTAGTTTAAGCTATATCTTATAGAAATATAGGCTAATAGTATAACAACTACTAACTAAGATGTATAGTATATATTTGCCAGTTAGAACGGGTTCGTGGAATAACTAATATAGATATTTAGAGACCTGGAAGCTATAACCACAGCAGAATAAAAGCTTTAGAACTTAGTACAACGTACTTTAGCAATTAAGTATATAACATAGTTTTAAACACTAGCTATATAGGTTAAGTGGAACGATAAGGCGCTTATAGCATAGTATAAATAGGGACTTAAGGCTAAAGTCTAGAATATAATTATCCTAATAGAAGATACGGACACTCTAAGAGAGTTAATAGATTAGTTAATAAAGATTAATAATAGGATCTACTAAAGGGAACAAGCTAAGAGAGGGTAAAACAGAGTTCTATAGTTGTATAAGGCGCAGAGTACGCAATAATAGACATAGAGTTAAAAACTATAGAATGGTATAGAGCTAATAAACCTAAGTGGTATTAAAGAAACCTAAAAGTAGGAAAAGAAACTATGGAAACCTAGAGGTTAAGGATTAAGTAATTAAAGGACCTAGGAGTAGAGGCTAAACTAGGGATTTTAGTAGTAGAAGATATTTAGGCGGACTTTATAGCAAGAAAAATGGTTTAAAGATAGAGCTTATATAAATTGCGGAAAACAAGGTCATTTTACTAGAGACTATAGAGGTGGTTAGAGTAATTATATGGTAAAGGGAACTAGACCAGCAGACGGCATATATATATAGAGGGATAATAGTACACTGTAAGGAACAAAAGAATGTTTAATTAACAGTTTTGCGTATTGTTACAATAATATATACCAAATTTATAAGGATGCTAAGTACGGCGCAAGCTATTAGCTATAGGAGCCATTGTTATCTAAGTTTAAAGAAACTAACAAACTAGCTTATAGATTAGATATTAAAGATAATAAGTTTAACAAAGGCGAAGCATTTACTAATAATAAGGCAATAAAGGCAGCTTACTAGGAGTATATAGACCTTAGAGAAGTTAAAACAGAAGTAGAGACTAAGACCATTATAGAATAGGGTTTAGTAACGGGTATTGCAACACCATTAGATACAATTTCCATCGCTTTATAAGATAATAGGAGTAACGTTTAGAAGAAACTAAGTAAGTAGATAACTGCTAGTGCTAGCTTATTACTTAATAAAGGTAAAAGGCCATAGGCTTAAGATTTTTAAGAAGAGATAAAAGAAGCTTAAGATTCTTAAGATAAGATAAGACATACCTAAGGACCCACAATGGACGAAAACCGATGGGAAAGGGTAGTAACTCAGTTTAGTAACAAATAAATGAGTATAGGACGCAAGTTTAAGAACTATAAGTTTAGAGAATAAATAAGAACGTTAGCAATCCTAGGTAAACATAGTGTTTAGCCTAAAGATTAAATAGTTAATACTAGGATTAAAAAGCAAGACGACTATAAAGATCTAGCTATAAGACGCAGAAAATAAGAAACTATAGATAAGTTTAGAATAAGAATTATTGCATAGCAAGAGTAAAAGCTAGATAAGAGGTTAGCTACACTAGGTTATATAAGGAATAGAGCACCTATATAAAAAGTTACTAATAGGCTAAGTGCAGGGACACCTAGAGTAAAATGGTTAGATAAACTGGAATAAGAAGAGGATCTAGATATTCTAACTAGGTTTAAAGAAAGATATACTAAAGGATGTTATAATATAGTGATAACAAGGTACTTTCTAATGGATAGACTATACATATTAAACCAGTTGTATAGAAAGTGGTATAGGCAACAACATAATAATAAATGGAAAGATTTTTATATATAGCTAGATAAAAAAGTTGTCTAAGACTAACCTATTACGGAAAAACGCATAAGTTATATTAAAGGAGTATTAATTATAATATTAAGGAACCTAAAAGAGGGATCTAGGGATTAGAGAAGTAAGCGACAAATCTTAGTACCTATAGTAGAGATACCAGTAGTCAGGTTAACTAGGTATAGGTTTAAACTTAAGGATAAAGATAAACTAAGAGTTAACCCAAAATATATAGCGCATTATATACTATCGTGGATAGCTTATGTGGATAATATATATAACATATATAGAGCACCTAAAGATAAGAACTGGAAGTACCTAGTAAAAATATATTAGGCACTAGAAGAAAAGCGGTTTAAAAATACTAAGTATATATATAGTTGGCACCTAGTAGAAGTACAAGGTTAAGGAGACTTAATACTTTAACTAGAAAGATTTCTTACGGAAGAATACCTAGATGGATAATAGTGGTGGGAGTGCCTAGAGAATACTTGTCTATAGTATATAGAGGAAAAGAAACAAACTAAGTATTAGCTAAAGTTGGACTAAGTATAGGCAGGATTAAGCAGCTAATAGTTAGAAAAAGGGGAGGCGTATAGAACCAGAGGGAACTAGTATTAGAGCCTTAGACCCTTAAGGGAATTTAAGGTTAATATCTAAATTTAAGAGCTAAGTGGTAAGATTAGCAGTTTAAAGTATTAGTAGATAGTAGAGTAACTAGGAACTATATATCACCAAAGGCAGTAGAAAGAATGGGGTTACTATATAGACAGAAGGAACACCTATATCTACTTATAACAATTTTAGGAGATTAGATAGCCTATAAAGGAGGTATTATTAATCTTAAAATAGAACCTATTTAGATAACTATTAAAGGGAGACCAGTTAGAATGTCTTTTAATATCCTACTATTAGAACAGGATAAGGCGATACTAGGAATACCTTAGTTATAGAAGTACAATCTAAAGATTAATTAGGTTATAGGTTAGGTCAATATTAAGAATATATAATAGTGTAAAGTGCGACAGTAAACCAAGTTGGTATAGTACTAAGTTAGAGCGACGTATAAAAAGACTAAGCGAGGCTTAAGTTATATACCAAAGAGATACCATAAGTATAGTAAAAAGTTATAGTTACTAAAAAGTAAAAAGCTATTAGAGTATGCAGTATAGGACTATAAGATAGAATTAGAAGAGGGAATAAGTTTAAAGTTCTTTCCAATTTATAAGCTTACTAAAACGGAGTTAGTAGCGCTTAAGGAGTTTATCCAGGAGAACTTATATAAGGGATATATTAAACTGTTATAGTTATTAGTAGGATATCCAGTACTATTCATTCTAAAGAAAAATGGAAAACTTAGGATGTGTATAGACTATAGATAGTTAAATAGTATTACTAGGAAGGATAGATATCCTTTACCCTTAATTAGCGAAATCTAAGATAGGATAGGCAATGTAAAGATCTTTATAAAGATAGATCTAAGATGGGTATACTATTAGATTAGAATTAAGGAAGGTAATAAATAGAAGGTAGTCTTTAGGTTAAAGAAAGGACTATATAAGCCATTAGTTATGCAATTCGGGCTTATAAATATACTAGTAATGTTCCAGAAGCAAATTAATAGTGTGTTAGGAGAACACCTAGATAAATTTGTTATAGTATACCTTAATAATATTATTATCTACTTAGAGAATGAGGAAGAATATAGAGAACATATTAAATAGGTCTTAAAGAGACTATAAGAAGAACAGATGCCAGTAGTAATTAAAAAATACAAGTTCTTTACCTAGAAGACTAATTTTGTTGGATTTATTATTAAACTAGGCCAACTTAGTATAGATCCAAAGAAGATTAAAGCTATAGTGAATTGGCAAGAACTAGAGAATATTACGCAGTTAAGATCATTTCTAGGGTTTTGTAATTACTGCAGAAGGTTTATAGCGCAATAGTTATAGGACATTAAGCTATTTACGCGGTTAATAAAGAAAGAAGAACTATAGGTATAGGGAAAGGAATAATAAGAACTGTTTAAGAGAGTTAAAGAGTTATTTACTTAGGAGCCAGTTCTTAAGATCTATTAACCAGGTCTAGAGACAGTTGTAGAAACAGATATATTAGACTTTATACTAGGGGCGTGCTTTCTATAAAAATATTAAAATAGATAGTACCCAGTGGTATACTATAGTTAAAAGATAATACTACTAGAGTTAAACTATAACATCTATAATAAGGAGTTATTAGGTATAGTTATAGCACTTAAGGAATAGAGAGCATTCTTGCAAGGCATAGAGAAACTATTTATGGTTAAGATAGACTATAAGAACCTTATAGGATTCCTAATAACAAAGGAACTCAACCAAAGACAGGTTAGATGGGCGGAAATGCTTATAGAATACTATTACGAAATTTAGTATACTAAGGGTACAGACAATGCACGAGTAGACGCGCTAAGTAGAAAGGCTGAACTATAAAGTAATAAAAAGCTATTAGGAGCTTTATTGCAAAAGGATTAAGACGGATTAATTAGGTATAATTATCTAAAGATTATAGTAACTAAGAAAAGTCAGATCCATAAATTACTAGAGAGTAATTAGATATAGAAGATCTAAGAAGTATAGATAGAGGATCTAGACTTAAAGCAATATAAAAATAGAGAAGCAATGTATATACCTAAGTCTATTACAGAAGAATTTGTTAAGGAATTCTATAAGGGAATAATATAAGGACACAATGGAGCTATAGGCTTAGTGTTAAGACTTTAAGAGGAGTATATTATTTAAGGAATCTAGGGACTAGTAAGATAAGTTATAAAGAAATATTTAGATTGCTAAAGGAACAAACTAACGAGGTATAAGCTATATAGAGGGCTATAACCTATTAAGACACCAGGAAGACCATAGGAGGTTATATTATAGGACTTTATTGTTAAGTTACTAAAGTTAAGAGATCCTATTATAGGACAAGATTATAACGCAATTTTAGTAATAGTGGATAAGCTAATAAAGTGGGGATACTTTATAGTATGCACAGAAGAGATATTAGTAGAAGATGTTGCTAGAATTTATATAAAAGAAGTATTCGCAAGATATGGAGTACTAGATAAGATTATATTAGACAGAGATCTAAGATTTATAGTAGTATTTTAGGAAGTATTTCTGGCAGAATAAGGAGTTCGCGTAGTAATATTTACAGTATATTATCCGCAGATGGACGGATAAATAGAAAGACTAAACTAGACACTAGAGCAGTATCTAAGGCACTATATTAATTACGCATAGAATAATTGGGTATTGTTATTACCAGTTATATAGTTTATATATAATATAACACCATAAGAAGAAATGGGAATATTACTATTTAAGGCGAATTACGGGTACGAGCTAAGAATATTGTTATTGCTACATTAAGCAAAAAAGACGAGTAGCACAGCTAAGTAAAGAATAGAGATGTTAGTGAATCTTTATATAGACCTTAAAGAAACAGCTAAACTAGTATAAGAATAAATAAAAAGGTACTATAATGCTAAGAGATCTAAGGGACCAGATCTTAAGGAGGGGGATAAAGTATAGCTACTACACAAAAATTTTAAGAGTTGACGACTAAGTAAAAAGTTAGACTATGTTAAACTAGGACCTTTGAAAGTTAAGTAAAGAATTTTATTGGTTACGTATAAGTTAAACCTACTAGCCAAAATGAAAATCTACTCTGTATAATATGTTGCAATGCTAGAGCCAGCATATGGGAATATTAAGCCACTAGTTTATAAGGTAGACACATATAGAGGATAAGAGGAAGATAAATAGCAAGTTTTAAAGATTATTAGTCACGAGGATATAGATGACGAAATATAGTATAAAGTAAAGTAGATAGGCTATAGTGAGACTACCTAGGAACCACTAAGCAACCTAAGGAACGCTATAGGAAAGGTACGGGAGTATTAGAAGAAAGTAAGTTAGGTAATATTAACAAATAAGGATTGCTAAAGAATAAGTCACCTAAGGGGGACCTAAGAGGAGCAATTGCTGAGCTACTTAGAGTTGTTTCCCTTGTAGGAGGAGAGCTAGTCCTTTTGTTACTTAGTTTAGACAAACCCTATTAAACAAGTTTCTACTTCTTGGAACGGACCTTCTTACGGACACGTTTAAGACAAAGAAGATAGGCAGAGGCCGATAGACGGGCTTTAAGGGCACGCTATTAAGTAGCTGTAGCCTCCTGCTTTGTTTTTTACGAATAATAAAGCTTATCTAAGGCGCTTAAGAGCTTACCGTTAAGCTTTATAGTGGTAGATTGAACATGAGACCTTATAATAAGTTACTTAGGGAACTTAAAGACTGTTAAGAGTAATAGGACACGCATACTTAGCATTAGAGATAGAGCGAACATTATAAGATAATTAAACATTTGCTTTAGTATACTCTAAGCAAGATAAGGGTTGTTAAGATAAGGGACTTGCTATCGCAACACACACTAACCCTACTTTCGCATAATAAGAATATGGAGACGACATTATCTCACTAAGTAATAGTATGGCAGCCATGGTGCGAGCACGACATTGCGCTTATAAAGAAGAAGAAGCTTTAGGCATAATAAGCAAAGATATTAACTAGACTAATTAAACGGATATTACACCTCTAGTGGACGACTTGGAGATATTAGGAATCTTTAAGAACGAAGATAAAAAGGAGGGAGATAGTGTTACGGACGCTTTAAGTATAATGTTATAACTACTTGGGGAAGAGTTGTAGGAAGCTAGTTAGTTAATATAGGTACGGTCTAGGATAGATCTGGTGGAACTATATAACAAGGAATAGTAAGCGAGTTATATAATGTTATACGCGGTATATAAAGTGTACGCAGTATACAGCTATATATAATACGTATAACACGTACCTTATATACAAGAGAGGATTTCTTAGGAGTATGGTTATATATTTAAAGGACCTTAGTCCCTACCGTAGATAGTTCTCTCCTTATAGTAAATCTTAGAATATAATTAGAGTTAATCTGTTGGGTAACTACTCCACCAGTTATTATTATATTGTTATTTTGTTTATACCTATATACCCAGCCTAATAACAGAACCTACCGTAGTTCCTACTACAAGGTTCCGTTACAGGTAGGTTATATGTTATTTATATATAGCTAGATTTATAAGTAGTAGGGTAATATACCTATTAAATCTACTACTAACCCTATATATACTTTATAGGTAGGTTATAGGTTACTTATATATAGCTAGATTTATAGACTATTGGTCACATAGGATAACTCACCAATAATAACTACTCGAGTAGGTTATAGTGATGTTGGTTAAAAGCTTAATATCTTTGGAATAAGGAAGGGCGAGGAGCTTAAGACTCCTCGCCACGCTAGTGCCGCGGCGTCACGTAATGACTGCTTGCCTTATTCCCAACACTAGCAACTCTTCTTTTGTGGTTGCCATCTATATATAAATACTGCTTAGCTAGCGTAACAAATATCAATCCTCCTTACTTACTATTGCTATTATAATATAAGTCTCGCTATCCTAAAATTTATATCTTAGCACGTGGTGCTTTCTTACTTAGAGTCGTAGGCGTATATCATGTTAGGGCCGCTAAGGCGCTAGTTATAAGCAAGCTAATAGCAATTTTCTATCCTAGGGATAGAAAATTCTAATTAGCTAGTTGGAATTAGGGTCTATAGATTATTGTGCTCCTACTCCCTTTTAACCCAACCTTTAACCTATATATGTAGAGTATTTGTGTTAACAAACGTTTCTAGAGCCTTATTTGGGTTTGCCTTTATTATTGCATCTACTAGGTTATTTTGGCCATTAATCTATTAGATCTTAAAGAGTTCTTGCCGTTTATAGGATTGCTAAAGTACTATAATATTAATTATAAGGCGCTTCTCCTTTGTGGTACCAAGCTTAACTAAACACTTATAGAGGGAATATGAGTCGGTGCATACAATTATAGGGATAATGGGGAGTTTGAGTTAATCTATAATTATCTTTAGGGTAGTTCTAATTGTAATTACCATATTAACTCCGCTAACTATTTTATATATCTCTAATGCTAGAACGCTTTGGGTAATACGCTTGCTCTTAGTTAAGCTCTAATAGATAAAATTGCTGTAGATTGTAAAGTTATTCTCTCTAGTAGATTTGTTTGTAATAATAATCTTATATCCTAGCTAGGAGCTAAAATCTTTATTATTTATAAATAATCTATTAACAAATACAAAGAGCTTAGCGGTAGGAAGATTAATAGGCACGTAGAGTAGTCCCCAATTAAGATAGTTTATTTGCTAGGAAAGACACTTATTTAGGGCAAGGACGTTATTCTTAGTTAGTTCCTGGTGTTAAGCGGCAATAGAGAGATTAAATAAAGCCTTAGGTTAATAGATGGAAGTAATATAAGCTTCGTAAGCGCGTTACTCTATATATCCTTACTTTAGAGAATTAACGTTAATAACGTTGATCTTCTTGCCTTGATCTTTCTGGCGCAAAGCAATAGAATCCTTATTTAGGGAGAGGATGCATCTATTAAAAAGTAATAGTATTGTTAAATTAAGCTTTTCCTTTAGCTTTGCTATAAGATTTGCCTTTACTAGCTCATCTTCTTT
>Ga0307507_10005424_pt1 | contig 20969 bp, 24 predicted proteins | sample 7_EM_MG_FD_207223 | JGI IMG/M metagenome (GOLD analysis project Ga0307507, IMG submission 207223) | Populus trichocarpa ectomycorrhiza microbial communities from riparian zone in the Pacific Northwest, United States - 7_EM | ecosystem: Host-associated > Plants > Roots > Unclassified | place... | reverse complement strand
TGTCCCATCTGGGTTTCGCGGTGTGGTGGTCTCCCTTTGGATGTTTTTCGTCGCTGGCGATCCTTCGATATGCCTGACTGTGGCTAGTTTGGTTTCTTTCTTGATTGCCCATTGGGCTAGGGTTTCGAGGTCTTCATATTCCTCGCTGCTAGCTCCCCAGGCGTTCTGTAATTCCGTGATCATTCCTCCTAGAAGCAGTTCTCCTCCAGTCGAGTCGTCCAGTTCGGCTACGCTAGCCACTAGGCGGAATTCGTTCCAGTATTCGGTAACTGATCGTTTGCCTTGCTTCATGTGTTTTAGTTTGATCCTTGCCTCTCCTTTGGCGTCGATCACGCCAAATTGTCTTTGTAATTCCGCTTTGAACCCTGCCCAATTGTCCCATCCTGGCGTGATTCGTTCTTCTGCGTATCGTGTGATCCAGGTTCCTGCGTCGTCCCTTAGGACGCTTGTCGCATATAGGATCTTTTCCTCATCGTGGCCGTTTTGCCATCCTACTGTCCTGTAGTAAACTATGAGTTGGGCTAGCCATCCTCGTAGTTTGTGTCGTTCTCCTCGGTAAACCTCCGGTTCCTTGGCTTTGGGTTTTCTAGTCCCTCCGCTTGGGGATGTGACGATTTGTCTCATCTGTTCCGGGCTTAGGATTGGGGTTGGATCCGAGGATGTAGCTCCTCCTTGTTCTGCTGTAGCCGCCATCGTGTTTCGTCGTGTCCGTCCTGGTTCTTCTGTTTCTTCAGAACCATTTGGTGATGGTGGCTCTGGTGTTGTAGGGCTCGGTGCCCGCTCTTCCGTTAAGGCTCTTTCAAGTCCTTCTCCTAATGATGATAGGTCGAGATTTTCCGCTAGGGGGTCGATGTCGTTTTCGTTGTTGCTCTCCGTTTTGTCTGTTTGTTAGGTGCTGCTGGTTGACGCAACCAAATGTTACAATCCTCGCCTCCTCGGGCGATACTTGCAGCAGGTAACCGATAGTCTCCTGACGATCGCTTCCCTTGGCCCAATAGCTGTTGCGATAGCTAAGTCCGTTGACTTCTATCTAGCAACGTCGATCGCTAGACTCCTATAAGACAGTCGTGTCTTATTTCCCGAAAGCGTGATAGATAAAGATATTTGTATTGAAAGTAAATAGCATGAAAGAACTTAGATGGTTGCGTAAAGAACCCGAATCTCCTGCCCCGAGGGTGCCCTTATATAGGGGTTCTTCCCTCAACCCTAGCCCTGCGCGACTCATCCTCTCGCGTCACGCGACTCATGACTCCTAATGAGTAATAGTGTGAAATCCATCAGCTGACTCGTTTGAGTCAGCTGCGCCCTATCTCGCAACCAATCAAAACTCATAAAACAAGTCATGTGCCCTAACGGAGTTTCATGTGCAAAACCCATGACTCGTAAATATGAGTCATGTGCGAAATACATAAACCACATGACCACAATCGTGCGTCATGTCAAAACCACATGACCACAATCGTGCGTCCTGTCAAATATCAACCAATAACAATAAACCAATGACACGCTATTGCGTCGTCCTGTGAAAAGCCTATGAGTCAACTGATCTCATAGTGTGAAAGATAACAAACCGATGACTAATAACTATTAGTCATGTGAGAGTCTACCTTGCTTAGTCACCGTTTGTGACAGTATCACACGGAGAGGAAGAGAGGATTGTAACATCTCTACTGGTTCTTCTCTAGTTGGCTAACCGTGGACCAGCTCTTCCCTAGTCCGCGTTCCGTCCACCTTGTTTTCAACAGTTTCGCGCTGCCTTGGCTCTGAAGCCCTCCGGGTTTCCTGGGTTCCGCGATCACAATTCTGTTTCACCCTATACGTCTCGTACTTAATCCAGTTATTGCATCAGCACACCCTGCTGTTATCTAGATATATAACCTATATAAACCAGTACTCATTACCAAAAAAATCGCCCTCCCGGTGTATCTAACCAATGCAAAAAAGTGTAGTTTATGTCGCTGTGCTCACCATCAATGCCAAGTAACAAACATATTAATTACAGTGAAAAAAAGAAGCCATCAATCCACAAAATGGTGGCGCAGCCGAATTGAGGCCTGGCTTCTATTCGGCTGGGCTCGCAGTTTCCCTCCAAACCACCATTCCTTCTCCGGACCACCATTCCGCTCCGAACCGCTATTCCCCTCCGGACTACCGTTCGTCTACGGACTGCCATTCACCTCTGGACTACCAGACGGAGTCTGCAAACCATGGCGAGGTATTGTCGTCGCTCTCAATGAGCTCACGTATGTCATCCCTAATCTCATCCTCGTACCTGGCAGTCTCGATTCGTTCTGTCTCGTGATGTCACCAGATCTTTTGCACGCACCTGTTCCTCTTTCGGATTGTCGCTCTCTTGCGCGCCTCGGTCATCCAACCCCAGATTCAGTGAGCATAATTGACCGGAGTGGCCTATTTCTACGGGGGGCAGTCTGCAGACCCACCTTTTGATATGTTTGATAGTACCTCTTGTAGTAGTCTGTTAACCTATTAGCTGCCTTGTCCACCCTAAGATATGACTTACTGACTACCAAACACGGCCTGTGAGAAGTCCCCCACTGCTAAGAACTTATGCCCTGTATCTTCGGAGTCTATTAAGGAGCATCGAAGGGCAGTGCACACGAGAAGAACTGTGGGCCAATGCAGATGGCTGAAGTACATCTGCGTATACGGCTTGCAGCCCAGAATGTGCTCGTTGGCCAAAAAGTAGGCACCCACCAGTTTTACAATCTCCTCTAGTGTCAACCAGCTTGTTCCACAACCCTCTCCGAAATCCACCCTCTGGCTTAGAAACAAATCATCCTGGAGCAAGTTATTCACCAGGGTCCGGCACTCGACGGGGTCTGCGATTGGCGACTTATACTACTCCATCAGCATTTTCGATGATTCTGAAACTAGATACCCATGACAAGCTGATATACGGCGTTTCAACTTACACAACTATTAGCCACTAAATTGAATAAATTCTCGTTCTTCGTTGGGTTAGGGGACTTACCATCTCTAATGAAATTGCATCAGGAAGAAGCGATGGTGCCTCTTCCGCGGGCCGCTGATCCCCTGAACCCTAGTATTCTTCTTTTTCCCGCCTTCTCTGGTCCAATGCTAGTCCCCAAGCCGTCTCGATCATGTTCTCCATGCAGGCTGTGGAAGCTCAAGATTGGCCTGCATAGACTTCTGCTTGTAAATAAAGTTTCGCAGTATTATAAACAAGACTATCCTCAGGGGTGATAAACTATCGTTTCCAGAACTTGCACGGTAGCTTGCCCTCTCATGTGGCACTTGCGGAGTCCGATCGAGTCTGCGGTTCAGATGGTGAGGACATATCTTCGAGAGAGAGGGGTTGTTGCCAAGCCTGTTCAGTCCGCAGCCTCTTGTGGAGGTCGTTCTGCGTTCCGGATTGTTGCCCCGAGCCTGTGGACCGCCGGTTCTTAGTTGGTGAATGTCTTCTAACAAGGGGTCTCGCATGGCTATTTGAGGGGGCCTTCGAGGTTTATGTGAGTCCGCTTGTGAGGGCGTGTTTCCACCACATCGGACTCAGAGGAGAGATCATCGTCCAATACCACCCTCGAAGGTTCAGGGAGACCAGGTATAACCTATGCGTCTTGCTCCTCTTTTACGGCAGCATAAAGTTCATTAGAGAGAAGCCTCCCAAACTACATAGGGTACTTGACCGGTAGAGAATTCAGCATTGTCTTCCTCTTCGTCGTCAGATTCGGCATCTGGACCACGAGGGGGATGCTCGGGTCCGGAACGACGAGGGGGATGCTCAGGTTCGGAATGACGAGGAGGATGTTCTGGTTAATAGGCACGCCTGGAACGTTCCTGTCGCCTGCCAACACGCTGAGAACCAGAAGAGCCAGAAGCTCGAGTTTGGGTTTGATTAGTCTGGGTATCCGCTCCTGCAAGCGTCAAGCTTTGGTTGGCCGGGTAGGGGTATGATGTGAAGAGTGAAGTGCAAAGTGCTAGGTATGGGTCAGAAGATATAGACAGGTTGTGGGGTCCCTGGGTGACCGAACTCGACCAGGTATTCGGGTGCCTTTGCCACCTCAAACAAATACCCGACATCTAGATATTACTGTGGCAGGCACTTTCTGATGGAACTCTCAAGCCCGATTCCGCTCAAGAGCAATCTTCTGGTGGAAAAGGGCGCTGGGTTGGCTAGAGTAGAAAAAACACGGTCCGTGACAGGCGTCCACCTCCCCTGGCGCCTCAGGCAGTGAGAAATGACTTCTCGGTATAGGGTGTCTTGAGCTTGCCCAATTCTCAAAGCTAAGTTTAAGCTAAGTCGGCGGATGTGGAATTAAATTTCTGTTATAGCTACAGATAGAGCAGTCGCAAAGAAGAGAAAGATATGATTCTTGCCGAGCTAATAAGACTGCCATTAACATCTGATCAAATGCAAACCCTTCACCCCGGAGACCGATAAAATGCAAACCTAAAGACAAAAAAAGGAACAAACACTCTACCGCTATGCAGACACTGACCTCGTAAACTCTATATCTAATGCTACATGAGACCCGGACTCCCGGACAAAAGAAGAACTTACCACCTCTCGCATGCTGCGGACAGAAAAGAAATGCTAACCCAAGGAGAAAATAGAAGAACAACTGAAATGAAACAAGTGAATACGCTCCCGCGGAGGGAAGCCATGCGACAAAAGCCCTTTTACCTGGACCCCAAAACAAAAAGGAAACCATCGTCTCTACCGTGCTGTAGACCGAAAAGTGTTTCCCACCCAAAAGGAAATAACAAAAACGAACAAATAAAACAAGCGGGGAGGCCACGCGATAAGAGCTTTCAAACGCAGACCCCAAACAAAAGGAGAAACACAAGGAAGCCACCATCTAGAGCGTGCTGTCGCTAGAAAAGAAATGCAAAACCCAAGTAGCAAAGTGAGAAACAAACAAAAGAGAGAAGCGAATACCAGAGACATCAGCCTTTGGCCGGAAAATCAAGGATTCAGATTAAATATACCGGAAAGCCTGAGTTCCAGAAGGACCAGGAGCACCATTATCACTATCATCACCACCATCACCACCCTGAATGCCAGAAGGACCGGGGACAGCAGTACTAGCCTGTGTAGCAGACTGTGCCTGCTCAAGCTCACGGATTCTGGTTGCCCTAGTATCCATTAACTCCATGTTGGAGAATTTCTCCCCAATCAATCCGAGCATGACCTGCGCCTCAAACTTTCCACGGCTCTGATGACGTTCTTCAGCCATATGATTGACCCCTCCCTCACAATGCAGGATCCATCCCTTTGTGGTCCGCATTTGGCTGATATGGTGAATCAGCGCACCTGCTTGACGTTACTCATTCAAGTTCCAGAACCTTTGTATGATTATGACATAGTTCGCTGCAACTAGGTTCAGCCCGGTGCCCCCGAGGGCTGGAGTCAGGATCAGGGCCACCGGTCTATCAACCAAAGCGAACTCTTGTAGTAGCCTATCGCGGTCTCACGATGGAACCTGACAATGATACAAGATGGAGTGAATACTGGCATGGAAGGTTCGGAGAAACGAATTGACATAGGATGCTTGGCCGGGCAGCGGGGCAAAAATCACCACCTTATTCGGCACCCCTCCTTCGGGTGTACCCAACAACTGCGGAACGAAAACATCGGAAGGCCATCTGAACCCGGGTCTGCAGCGGAAGCTATTGCGCTCCCAACTTCAATGATAGGGCACTGCTTCATCCATAGATTCCGAGTCATCCGAGCTTATATCATTGTCTGGAAGGTCCATGGTGTGGCATGCAAGACGCCACTCGTGTAGAACGGTCTGGATAGCATTCCAGTTGTCGCCCTTGGTATCCTCAATCCAACCATCCATTGCGGTTGCCTCATTATCAATGTATTGCAGGCGTACGCCGTGCTGGACAAGCTCGGGAGTGCAGAGCAGGTGTTCCCCGTTTGCGTCCTTAGTTTCCCCCCAGCGCCGGATGGTCCACCGCCATGCAATATCTTTGATCTGGTCATCGGCTTCCTCCAATGTTATATTTTCGCGTTGCGCCTCAGCAATTGCGAAGTCAAGTAAACACAAACCGTGGCGATCGAGCTCGTCCTGATCGGTGACCTGGGCGAACAGCCACTCGGTCTGAACAACCCAATCACCCACAATATGCTGCATTGGGGTTCCTCTGAGCTGGATCTGGCAGGGGACATCAATTTTCATTAGGGAGTCGAAGGTTTGTATTACCCGGGATTTCGCCGTATGAGATTCATCGAAGATCCCAACCCCGCAATTGCAGCCCTGCCAGCGCTGAGAATTGTTATAGCGGGCACGGTAGGCGCTATAGGATATCAACGGGATGGCCTTGCCATGCTCGGGGTTGTCAGAACTGTAGTTGAGGTCATTATAAGTAAGCCGGTGTCTCGAAAAGAGGTTGATTAAGGTAAGCCCAGTCTGTGGAATTAAAGTCTGGACTGCTCGTTCCCAGGCAGGGACAAGCTTGGCCGGGACTATGATGATGGAGGATCGTCTGTACACGTCAATATCATCGCCAAAGATCCGCGGAACCTCTTCCAATTCCTCCACCGCTTTGCCCCTCAAGCATGCCAAAGGTCTACCTGCCGCAGCCTCATCAACGATGTGCTTAAGGTAGAGTAGTGTGGCAAGTGCACAATGCGTCTTGCCCAATCCCATATCGTCAGCGATTAGGGCCACAGGGTGACGGTCCGCGAGGATACCCCCCACAATAAACCAGACGCCCCAGACTTGATGGGGGAGGAACCTTCCACGGGGATTCCCGGGATTCTGAGCATGCGGGGCCCGATATCACCTTCGACTGGTGTGAGGAGTTCTGCCCCCATCATTCTCACGGCACCTTCGAAGCATTGGTGCTTAAAATCGTTGTTGAGCTGGTCACTGCAAAGCCCGAGAAGAGCACCTTCGCTAGTGGTAGTAGGGTCGGCAGTCGCAGCGGCAGCTGGATCGTCGTCGGCTTCCAAGGTGTGATTTTTTCCTAATATGTCTGGGGTCTGAATTATCTTTTCAATTCCGTATCAGGGTGTCAAGTAGGCCAGGTGATATTGGCGGGCGAACTCTAGCTGCAAATTGTTGAAAAATAAATTAGCTCATAGATTCTCAAAGTTTGACAATACTACTATGTTGGACCATCACTTCTCCGGGCGACTATACCAGTCATCACTACCAGCATCACCATCATCACTATGATCATCATCATCACAATCAACATCGTCACCATCATCATGATCGTTAGCATCTTCGTCCAAGTCCCTATCCCCATGATTGTCCCCACTATCTATTGCCGGCTCTTTGCCCTTTCTCGAAGGACTGGGCCGAGTTGAAGTCTGAGAAGGCGCTTCCCTACCGTGCCCCGGGTTCTTCAGACAATTCTTCCTTCGCGGCTCCCGCTCATCCTCCTCTTCACTTGTATAGTCTGGCCCCATCTCTTCCTCGACCCCATGATTCTCATCACTTTCTGCATCTATGGCTACCACCAGAAGACCAGCAAACGTGCCCTCCAAAGGACGCTTGGCTTGGCCCAACATTAATGCCGCGTTCCATGATCCTTGGTCTGAGATACTCAGTTCCGCCCTTTCACCCTTCTCCAGGCCGGGAAAGAAGTCCATGTACTCATCATTCCGTAGGGTAATATTCGTCTTGAGTAGCATAGACTTTGTGCTAAGTTGTGGAGCTCTTCCGCGAGCCCAGGGGACAAGGCGGGGGAACTCGTTGACACTAGCGTAGGTCGTAGAGTGGGTTCTAGTACTGTCAGGACCGCAGAAGGAGACACTGAAAGCTGTAAACAGCAACTCTGGCAGCTCCACTTGTCTCAACCGCTTTGCAGGTGGGCTCCCAGCAACCTCTGCTTGATCATCATCATTCCTTGCCCGCTTCCTTGTAGTCAATGCTCTCCTGGTAGTCAATGCTCTCCTGGTAGTCAATGCTCTCCTGGTAGTCAATGCTCTCCTGCTAGTCAATGCTCTCCTGGTAGTCAATGCTCTCCTGGTAGTCAATGCTCTCCTGGTAGTCAATGCTCTCCTGGTAGTCAATGCTCTCCTGGTAGTCAATGCTCCCCTGGTAGCCAAGGGGCTGCTGGTACCCAAGGGGCTCCTAATAGCTGGGGGGCTCCTGGTAGCCATGGGGTTTCTGGGGGTCCTGGGGGTTCCCGTAGTGGCGGGGGCAGTGGCAGTCGCGGGGCTCCTGGTAGCCACGGGGTTTCTGGAGGTCGTGGGGTTTCTGGTAGTCGCGCGGGCATTGGCAGTTCTGGGGGTTGCAGGGGATGCGGGGGATGTGGGAGTTGCGGTAGGCGCAGCACCGCATTTGGCACGTTTGCCCACAGCTTGGGCGGCAGCGGCTTGGGCGGCAGCGGCTTTTCCCTCGTCGGATAGATCGGAGCGGACCTTCTTCGCCTGCAGAATCAGGACTTGCCTAGCCCGTTCCCCACCATCCGCCGGATTCGCAAAGTTTGCCAGCGCCCATTGAGTTGGGAAGTCGGTATACATTTTTCGGATTCCAACTTCCCACTCGAGAGTCTTCTCCCCTGCCACAAGAGCCACTGGTTTGGGGATGAGGTCCGGATGCTACTGACGAAGCCAGGTCCTTTTGAAGTTCGAAACCCTAACTTTATAGTCCTTGTTGGTGACCCTGGGATAGACAAGTTTTACACAAATATTAGCTGCCTAGGGCGCCATTCTCAGAAGGTCTGTGTTCTACCCCCTCATTTCAACTTAGTAACCCCGGTGGTAGCAAATAGTAAGAATTTTGCTTACCTAATTATATATCTAATTTGGCTGGGGAGTCTTGGTGCGCCGGGTTATTAGGTCCGCGAAGTCAATTGTTCTATGAGTTGAGAATGTTAGAGGTTCTGAAGATCGTAAGGATCGAAGCTCGGAGTCTGGAAGCTTGGGATTTGCGTACCTGTTTGGGGACTGCGTTGTACCTAGGTGTATCTGATAATGGTTCTGATATTTGAGGTCTAGGGTAAGGCCAGAGGAAGGGGTTCGATTGGAAACGACCGTAACTCAATGCCGGGATGCGATAAGGTGTAGGACTGAAATGAAGAGTTCAGGTATTGGCGTGTAGAATAGGGTTTGTCTTCTAATATGAGCTGTTGTGTAGTGGAGACTTACTGGTGTATGATCTTCTGGCTGGGAGGCGAAAACCGGTCTCTATATATCCCTTCTGGACTCTTTCAAGAAACAGAGTTCATGATACCGAGCTTGCAAGTCTCACCCATCCCACGGGAACAGTGCGTTTCACGTACTTGAACAAACATGTGTTTTCATGATAAGCTATATTTTTCAAGATGAACATCTAGTTTTCAAGGCGAACAGTACGCTCAGTCCACTTGAACAAACACTGATTTTCAAGTACGGTAGAGTAGTGTATTTCCGACGAGGTGAGCTGCTGCAGGGTCTGTACGGCAGGGTCTGTACGGCAAGATCCGTGTCGGGTGCACTACCGAGCACCTGGGGTAGGCCCGCCTTGGCACATTGCTGCAGCACACAGCATACCTGGTGTACTAGTACAAAGGACCAGGAGAGATGTTTTGTTACAAGTCAGCTATAATTAACCGGCACAACAGCCCCTGCCCTATACAACAAATATATCACTTGTACAAACACTGTACTCTTTGGGCTCCAATCACATCGATCCTATCACGGCAAGAGCATTATTCCAACTCGATAACGTCGAATCCTACCTGCCTAGACTGCCGAAGGCCCTTCAAGACCGTAAAGGCCTATCAATTCACCGTAACCAGTCCCCAAAAAGGGAGATACAGACAAAGCAGAAACAGAGGCCATACCCAAGAAGTCCCCTAAGCGAAAGAGAGGGGGGTGCTAGCAACTGGCATCCCAGAGATGACAATCCTTAGGTGGACGGTAAGTTTTATTCTGGATCACGTACTACCTCTGCCAAAACTAACATCTTTGAGAAGTCACTAGATGGCAGCCGCCCAGTGATCTCGAAAGCAGAGACCCAGATAGCGTTCAGGAACCGAGAAGCCCAGAACCGGAAGACCCAGACCTAACCTGTTTGCCCGACCCCAGCAAAACGCAGTATAACCCCTGTGAGGCCGGTAGATCCTATGGCACTGCAGGTGGAATTTACCGCAGATACCTAAATGCAGACTGGAACCCAGCGCACCCTTTTCGAAGTGCAAAAGACTTTGAGCTTGGATGGTGGATGCTGCGGTCAGGCATAACAAAAGGATCAATCGATGAGTATTTACAGCGTGGACTGGATGATGAGAGGTGCACATCGTTCCAGACTGCAGATGAACTGTAGTGTTTGTTTGAGCGCGTAGAAAACAGTTTTGGGCCCTAAAGCTGGTCCGCGTTCCCATGTGGGTCCGCAACATTGTACTCTCGCAACATCCTGCACTGCATCCAGCTCCCTCTTAGCCATTTACCTTTCACACACCATATGGTCTTCGGTCCCGAGCGTCTCTTCGATAGTACCGGCCGCAGAGGGTATAGTGAGAGTGATACCGCGGACTGGTGGTGGGATACCCCAGACTGAGTGCCCAGAGCTGGGACAGTGGTCACCCTCCTTTTCGCTTCCGACAACAACGCACCTTACAAACCTCTCCGGAGACAAGTCTGCTTGGCCTGTCTATATGTTGATCGGTAACATTAGCAAAGATTTCCGACGGCAGGGCTCTAAACACGCATGGGTACTAATTGCTCTCTTACCAATTCCGCAAAAGGACCTGAAGGACCGCGGGGTTCATAGGTTGTTACAATCCTCTTCTCTTCGGGTGATACTTGCAGCAGGTAACCGATAGTTTCCTAACGATCACTTCTTTTTAGCCCAATAGCTGTTGCGATAACTAAGTCCGTTGACTTCAATCTAGCAACGTCGATCACTAGGCTCATATAAGCCAGTCGTGTCTTGATTCCCAGAAGTATGATAGATAAAGATCTTTGTTATTGAAAGTATAGTGTATGAAAGAACTTAGATGTTTGCGTGAAGAACCTAAATCTCCTGCCCCGAGGGTGCCCTTATATAAGGGTTCTTCCCTCAACCCTAACCCTGCATGACTCATACTCTCGCGTCACGCAACTCATGACTCATAGTGCGTCATAGTGTGAAATCCATCAGCTGACTCGGACGAGTCAGCTGCGCCCTATCTCGCAACCATTCAAAACTCATAAAACAAGTCATGTGCCCTAATGGGGTCACATGTGTGAAACCCATGACTCATAACTATGAGTCATGTGCGAAATACATAAACCACATTAACACAATCGTGCGTCATGTCAAATATCAACCAATAACAATAAACCACTGACACACTATTGCTCGTCATGTGAAAACCTATGAGTCAACTGAGCTCATAGTATGAAACATAACAAACCGATGACTAATAACTATTAGTCATGTGAGAGTCTGCCTTGGTTAGTCACCGTTTGTGACATTAGCTCCCTTTCCCCTTTTGCATCGGTCCTACGATGCTGAACTCATTCCTTCCTCAGCATACCCCTGAGTTGGCGCATTCTCTGTTTGCATCGATTATAGGCTCGTTGGAGTTTTTCCTTTTCCTTAATGAGTCGTTTGAGGTCGTTGTCTTTTGTGACGATGGTTTGCGCAGGCCAATCGAGTTGGCTTCCGAGGTCCGAGATCGTTTTTTCCAGAGCTTCCCTGTCCGGAACAACTGTTCTTTCGCTCCCCTCTACCTCCCGCCGTGTCCTAACAGCTCTTCTCTTCTTGTGTTCCATGCTGTCATGCTTTGACAGTGTTCCTCTTTCTCCCACTTGTCAGGGGTAATAGCCGGCGTCCACCTTTTCCCATCGGTGTTCGTTACAATTGTCGTTGAAACAATGCTCCCAGCTCGTGGTTTCGTGATGAGCCCTTCTGGCTCTTCTCCGGCGATGTTGTTGTGGGGCCCAGTCCTCTCCTGTGTTCGCTTCCACCTCCTGTCGCCAGTCGTGGTCGTAGGCGACACTTGGTTTTCTCGATCTCCTGGTGAATTGTCAGTACCAGCCTGCCCCTTGTTTTTCGCCGTGATGGATTTGGCACCCATCATCGGTGCAGTCCGTCCAGTTCATGGAGGTGTGCGCTACCTCCCTCTTTGGTGAGCCCGAGTATGCTGGGCTAGTGGGGGTAGCGTTGCGAGCGATGCACTGGGCATCGCTCTTCGGTGTGTGTGAGCATCGTTCTTGTTTGACGACGGGGGAGTTGCGGAGGACGATCTGTTGATCGTGACGTGTATCGACTGTGGGCTTTCTTGGGTAGCATTGGTGGAATCGTTGGACTGTGTGTTCTGCATTGTTGAATTTTCCACAGGGTACCAGACTTTATCGTGTTCTGGTGAGTAGCCTTTCCACTTGGCTCGGTATTGGAGCTTGTTATAGTGTAGTCGAGAGTCGATGATTTCGTCAAGTTGGTACTCGTCTTGTCCTTCTATCTGAATAGGAGGAAGGGGTTCTTTGATCTGTGAGGGGAATTGGTTGTCTTGGTAAGGTTCGAGGAGGGAGATATGAAATGTGTTGTGTATGACAATTGAGGGTGATAAGGCCAACTTATATGCGCTTGTTCCAATCTTTGCCAAGATTTTAAATAGTCTGATTTTCTTGTAGTCCAGTTTCTTCGATGCTCTTGTGGTCTTGATGTTCCGTGGCAACAACCACACCATGTCTCCTGATTGTAGGTTTGGATCGGGTTTTCTGTGTATATTGTAGTATTCTTTTTGTCGTAATTGTGGGGCCTCCATCTCGTTTCTTAATGACTCATGTAATTTTGTCATTTCTCACCGTTTGGTCTGTTTTCCTTGCATTAGATGACCGATCATCTCGTATTCGGTGTTGATTCCGTAATTCGCAAAGAAGGGGGTGTTCTTTATGGTTTCCTGATAACCATTGTTGTATGCAAATTCTGCCAATGGTAGGTAACCACACCAATCGTCTTGTTGATAGTTGATCTCGGCTCAGAGGTATTGTTCTAATATGGCATTGGTTCGTCCCCTCTGTCCGTCTGGTTGTGGGTGGAACGCCGTGCTAAGTGGTCGTTCGATTCCTAATTTCCCAGTGGTTTCTTTCCATAGGTTTGAGGTAAATAGCGTCCCCCTGTCGGTGATGATATCGTGTGGTAGTCCCTGTAACCTGACTATCTCCTTCATGAAGAGATGGGCGAACTGCCGTGCGTCCTGGTCCTTTGAGCATGGAATGAAATGCCTCATCTTGGTCAGCCAATCGATAACTACCAGTATGGTGGCATATCCATCTGGTTTCGGCAGGTCCGTAATGAAGTCCATAGCGATTGATTTCAATACTCGATCGGGGGCCTCGTTTGACTGTGGCAATCCGTACAGTGCATGCCGGACCACTTTGGTCCTTTGACCTGTGTCTCAATTCAGTATGAATGGTTTGATATCTTCTCTTATCTTCGGCCAATAATCTCGTCGGCTGATGAGTTCGGTAGTTTTTGCCGTTCCGCCATGTCCCCGTTGTGGGGGTTCCTGGTGTTTAGCGATAGGAGCGGTTCGTATCCCTTCGTCGCTTGGTATCCAAATCTTTCCTGGGTACCATAAGAGGCCGTCTTTCCATTGGCATAGCCCCATCGCTACTCCTTTCATTTCTTTTCTTCCTTCATCCAAGTTTCTTTTGACGTCTTGGATTTCTGCGTCGTCGTTGCTTGCCTTCTGTATCTCTCCTTCGTCCTTGTCTGCAAACTTGGTCGTTTCTAACATGTCCATCTTGATTTCTTTGGTGTCCAGTATATCCCAGTATCGTTCTTTTTGCAGTATGATTCCCACATTTCGACTGAGTCTTTTATCTCCTGCCGTGGGTAGCTCCCCTTCTCTTCTGGTAAGGGCGTCTGGCTTTCACCCCTCCTTTCCTTGTCGGTACTCCATTTTGAAGTTGTATTGACTTAATTCTTGCATCCATCGTGCTTGTCGTTCATTGAGTTGCTTCGTTGTCATGAAGGTGACTAAGTTCTTGTGGTCTGTGAGGAACGGTAGTGGTTTCGGATTTCCTCTCGCCTATCCTTTCCATTCGTGGAATGCTTGAACAATCGCTAGTAGTTCCTTATCGTGCCTGTCGTAGTTGCATTCGGCGTCCGACATGGTCTTGGATCGGTACCCCACTGGTCTCAATTTTCCGTCCTGGCATTGTTGTTATAGTATACCGGAGCAGACGTATTTTGAGGCGTCCGTTTCAATTTTGGTCGGTGCGAGGGGGTCGAAGTAGACCAGTACTGGTGCTCTGGTGAGCTTTGGCCTTAATTCGTCAAATGCTTGTTGTTCTTTGTCTCCCCACTCCCAGTTGCCGATGCACTCCTTTTTTGTCCTTGCGTATAGTGGCCTGGCTGTCATGCTGAACCCTTCGATGAACCGTCTGTAGAAGTTGCAGAACCCTAGGAAACATTAGATTTCCTTAATTTTCTTGGGTGTTGTCCAGTCCCATATGGCTTGTGTCTTAACTGGGTCGGTTTTGACTCCTTCTTGTCCAATGATAAATCTTAGGTATTCTGTCTCGCTTTGGTGGAATTCGCACTTGGATGGTTTAACCTTGATCCCCGATTTTCGTAATGCTTCGAGGATATTGCTAACCTCCTTTTGGTGTTGTTGTAGGGTATTTGACTATATGAGTACGTCATCTAGATAGACGATACAACACATGTCGATGTGTTGCATAAGGAGCTCATTGATCCATCGTTGGAACGCCGCCGGTGGGTTGCATAGTCCAAATGGCATGACTAGGTATTCGTAGGTCCCCAGCTTTGTTGAAAAGGTTGTCTTCCCTTCGTCTCCCTCTCTAATTCAAATGTTGTGATAGGCATCCTTGATGTCCAGCTTGGTGAAGTATTTGGCTCTCCCTAGTCTGGCTAAGGCTTCGCTAATGAGTGGTAGAGGATGTTGATCCTTCTTGGTGACTTAGTTGAGTGCTCGGTAATCGGCACATAGTCTGTGTTTTCCGTCCTTCTTCGTAACGAACATGATTCGTGAAGCTCTTCCTGACTTCACCCTTTGAATCCACCCTCGGTCCTCGTTTTGTTTGATGTATCGACGGAGCTCTTCCAGTTGGTCGTAACTGAGGGCGTATATCTTCTTGATGGGTACTGTTTTTCCGTCTTCCAGGTCTATTCCTAGATCAATACCTGGTCGGTGTGGTGGTACAGTCATCTTTTCTCGTTTTTCGAATACATCCAACAGGTGATAATATTCTCATGAAACCGTGTCCCTTCACCTCTTGGTCCTGGTTGTTTTTTTTGTTCTTTATCGCCAGCTCTGTGCTAATGTTGATAGCTTCCAGCTGAATTTCGTTGTCGACCTCGTCCCATCTTAGGATGCCTGTTGTTTCTCCTCTTTGGTAGAACTGTCCGAAAGCTCTTGCCGATATCTCGTTGATTTCCACTTTTGGTTTGGCCTTCTGGCCCTTGACCCTATGGTCCATGGTGGTGTTCGAGCTCCCGAATCCTTGATCTCCTCTCTCGGTATCGTCCAACTGGGTTATTCCTTGTAGTTCTCAGTTGTCGATTTTTTCGATGATCAGTTGTGCGATCTGGTCCCCTTTTTCCACTCGCTATGGTTGGTCTTCTAGGTTGGCTAGGACCACCTTCACTTCTCCTCTGTAGTCGGAGTCTATCCCACCTGCATTTGTCATGAGTCGATGTTTGACTGCTCGACTGCTTCGTGGTGCGATTCGTCCATAGGTGTTGTGAGATAATCCAATGGCTATCCCCGTCCCAACAACTACTTGCCCTCTTGTAGGAATGTCGGTTCCTTCGTTAGCGTACAGCTCGTGTCCTGCGGCTGTAGCTGTTCCCTTCATAGGCACTCTGGCCTCAGCGAATAGCTTCTTCACTCTGACCCTCTGGTCATTAGGCGTCGGGCCAATCTTGGCTGTCGGGCCATTCTGGGTCTGGATCTTGGAGAATCTAGTATTGAGATTGTCTTCCAGGGCTTTTTCTTCGGGTACCGCATATGCAACGGGCGAACCTTTGAGACACCAAGTCCTACATCATTCGCTGTTGAATATGATCCTTTTGTCGTTCCAATCGATTGTTGGATTATGTTCTCTTAACCATGGCATCCCGAGGATGACCTCATGGTTCTTGAGATTCGCCACTTGGAAGGTTGCCAATTTCCTATGGCTACTAATGTCCATAGGTACTTTCGTCAGATGGGTAACAGGTCCCATAACACTTGGTTTTCAGTCGGCCAGGTAAATTTCCCTTGGGTTTTTTGCTTTGATAATCTTGATCCCGTGTTTGTTGCAGACTTCTCAGTCAATGAAGTCTCCGGTTGCTCCGGAGTGAATCATGGCATTGATAGTGACTGACTCCTTTTCGCCGTGTAGTTGTATCTTGATCATAATATGGTCTTTGTCGTTATTGGGTGTTGCCGTGTAGTTCAGTGCCGCGTAGTAGTTTGCCATGATGAGGGGTTTTCGCTGTGGCCTGTCCCTCAGACCATCTCTTACTGAGGACATTGGTCGTTTCCCGACTGTTTTGGGTTCCTGTTCGATCTCGATTTCCCTACTTTTGGGCCTGGTTTGCCAAGGGGCGACTTTCGTCGCGGGTTGCCAATTTCTTGCCTGTGCGTTGAATGGTTTGGGTCCTTCTTTTTTCTGGCAACTCCTGACTAATTGTCCCGGTTGTGCGCACTTGAGGAATAGTTGTTCTCGTATCCTCCTTTGGAATTCCTCTCTCGAGATGTTGAATCTCGGTCGTTTCCTAGTTGCGTCCAGTTCCATAAGGTCTCGGTAATTCTGATTGCCATTATTTGAGGGTCGGTATGTCCCATCCGGGTTTCGTGGTGTGCTCGTTTCTCGTTGGAGGCTTTTTGTTGATGCCCATCCTTGAATATGTCTAACCATTGCCAACTTGGTCTCCTTCCTGATTGCCCATTCGGCTAGGGTTTCGAAGTCCTCGTATTCTTCCCTGCTAGCTCCCCAGGCGTTCTGCAATTCTGCGATCATTCCTCCTCGAAGCAGTTCCCCTCCGGTAGGGTCGTCCAACTCGGCTTCGCTAGCCACTAGGCGGAATTCATTCCAGTATTCGGTAACTGATCTTTTGCCTTGCTTCATGTTCTTCAGCCTGATCCTTGCCTCTCCTTTGGCGTTGATTACGCCAAATTGTCTTTGTAATTCCGCTTTGAACCCTGCCCAATTGTCCCATGCGGGCGTGATTCGTTCTTCTGCCTAGGGTGTGATCCAAGTTCCTGCGTCGTCCCCGAGGAGGGTTGTCGCATAGAGGATCTTTTCCTCATCGTGGCCCTTTTGCCACCCTACTGTCCTGTAGTAGACTATGAGTTGGGCTAGCCATCCTTGTAGTTTGTGTCGTTCTCCTCGGTAAACCTCAGGTTCTTTGGCTTTGCGTTTCCTGGTCCCTCCACTTAGGGATGTGATGATTTGTCTCATCTGTTCCAGGCTTAGGATCGGGGTTGTGTCCCAGGATGTAGATCCTCCTTGTTCTGCTGTAGCGGCCATCGTGTTTCGTCGTGTCCTTCCTTGTTCTTATGTTTCTTTTGATCCAATTGGTGATGGTAGCTCTGGTGTTGTAGGGCTTGGTGCCCTCTCTTCCGTTAAGGCCCTTTCCAGTCCTTCTCCTAGTGATGAAAGGTCGAGATTTTCGGCTCGGGGCTCGATGTCGTTTTCGTTGTTGGTCTCCATTTTGTCTGTTTGTTAGGTGCTGCTGGTTGACGCAAGCAAATGTTACAATCCTCTTCTCTTCGGGTGATACTGGCACCAGGTAACCGATAGTTTCCTAACGATCACTTCTTTTTAGCCCCATAGCTGTTGCGATAGCTAAGTCCGTTGACTTCTATTTAGCAACGTCGATCGCTAGGCTCATATAAGCCAGTCGTGTCTTGATTTCCAGAAGTATGATAGATAAAGATCTGTGTTATTGAAAGTATAGTGTATGAAAGAACTTAGATGGTTGCGTGAAGAACCCAAATCTCCTGCCCCAAGGGTGCCCTTATATAGGGGTTGTTCCCTCAACCCTAACCCTGGATGACTCATACTCTCGCGTCACGCAACTCATGACTCATAGTGCGTCATAGTGTGAAATCCATCAGCTGACTGGGACGAGTCAGCTGCGCCCTATCTCGCAACCAATCAGAACTCATAAAACAAATCATGTGCCCTAACGGGGTCACATGTGTGAAACCCATGACTCATAACTATGAGTCATGTGCGAAATACATAAACCACATGACCACAATCGTGCGTCATGTCAAATATCAACCAATAACAAGAAACCAATGACACGCTATGGCGTCGACATGTGAAAACCTATGAGTCAACTGATCTCATAGTATGAAACATAACAAACCGATGACTAATAACTATTAGTCATGTGAGAGTCTGCCTTGCTTAGTCACCGTTTGTGACATAGGTCTTGGCATGAAGCGATTGGGCGTATTCTGAAGCCGATAGCAGAGCTCGATATAGCCGGCCCATGGTATGAGTGGGATTGGGCTGATGGGAAGGTCCGCCGATCCTATCCGATCCTAGCAGGCTGGATTGCTGACTACCAAGAACATGTCATCCTGGCAAGAATAATCAACAGGCCTTGCCCAATTTGCGAGATTCTGCGGACTGAGATGGGGCACGAGCCCTGTAGTACAGTTGGGGGGGTTAGAGACCGCGATCCAAAGTCCTATCAGCCAGCGCTAGAACCAGGAAACAGTGAAGATGCAGAATACGTAGCGTCCATTGGTCTGCGGGTGGAGAAAAATCCTTTTCGGAGATCTCCTCTATGCAATGGGTACTGGCTCTGGCAACCTGACGCGCTTCACCTCCTGCATCTAGGAATTCTTAAGACGATGATGGATTGGTAGGTCGGATATCTGCGGTAGCGGAAGATTCTATGGAGGTTCAATGACTGTTTTAAGTTCATCCCGCCATACCAGGGCCTTGAACCGTTTAAGCGAGGCTACCAAGAGGTGAGGTAATGCAGGGGCAACGGATTAGGACTATGATGCGATTCTTACTAGCTGTGCTAGTCCCAATATTGATCGATGGAGTCCGATCTAGCCAATCAGAGGATGCACTGGTCCAAGCATGTGCCAGATCCGTCGTCAAATTTCTCCTGCTTTTTGGACAATGCAACCACTCTGATTACACACTCGGTCTGTTGGATAACAGTGTCTCAATATTCTAAACGAGCAAGTCCATATTTCGCCCGCAAAGCAGCACCAAAGCAAGGACCAAGAACTTTGAGATAAAGTGGGCCGCGATGGAGGCGAAGGGTAGCGAAGAGGGATCGTCAAGGGCACGGATGACGGCGTAGCAGGAAAACACTGGAGACTGCGATCCATCATTTCCAGTTTCCAAAAATGCACACGCTGGGTCATGTCTCAAATAGCATCCGTCAAATGGAATCACCTGACAACCTCTGGACTGATATATCGGAACTCCTGCATATAGAAAATGTCAAGGAAGCATACCGCGCTTCCAATCCAGTACAATATGAGGAGCAAATGCTCTGATACAATGATAGACATACCGGGATCGCTTACATGGTCCAGACCTTAGAGTGCCTTGCTTTACGAGGAATTTATGATCATGACACCACCAGGGTCCTCGGTATGCAGACTCGGAATGAGAGATTGCTCTCTACCATGGTGGCGAGACACCGGGAGAGAGGTCCGGAGATACGCCAGTACGCCTTTAGAGCCAGGGGCAGACCTAGCCAGAACCTAGCGCCTGCGATTAGCCTTCAAATTCAGGTCCTGAAGCGGAAGCAGCGAGTAGATCAGGTAATTCAGCGGACTAGATTAGGAGGGAGCGCAAGAGGTATCCAGCAGCTCTTGCTAAGCGAGGCTGTGGACCGGTTTTCTATTCCTGACCTACAGGTGCTTTTCTGCGATTATGTTGAAGAGCTCTGGGAGCAACGTGTGGCGGACAGGGTCCTCGGCCGGAGCGAAACTTACGCGGAATCCACAATGATTGAAATTCACAATTCAGTGGCCAACTACTTCCGGCAAGTTCAATGCCCGTTGGAGATCGTGAGGAGGCCGTTGCGATGTACCAAAGAGGCAGGAAAGTATGGGCCGCTGAGCCACGATATTTGTGTCCGGGAAAGTCAAGACAGGGACAACGATTCATTCCAAGGGGGGAAGCCATGCAAACCGCTACTATACCTTTCGTTCAGCCCATCTAAGGCCCTAATTCCGCTCACCACACAACGAAACAAATCCCAAGTGACAGAAACTCTGGAGCTGGTTATGCTAGTAGGAATGAAGTATGGGACGGAATCGGGCAAGCCGAACTGCTTCCATGGGTTTGTGGAGGTTCTGCTCAATGAACGGGATCGGTATGTCGCGGAACTGGAACCAATTGAGGGGCCAGTCCATCTGCTGGAAGGGGGAAAAATCCGCGGAAAAAATAGCTGGATCATGAATAGCCAAATAGACCTAGAGACCTACTATTATGTGTATTAGTATCGGTGGTGTATGTGAAATTAAAAACCTAGTGAGGGAAGGCAGAACTAGGCGAAATACTCCGCAAAAAGTAATAGACAGAAGGATTCTGATTCTAGGGAAGAGGTTCACGTGAAATATAACAGAGAGCAGAAAGTGAACGATTGCAGTAACTCCGGATCGCGATTTTAACGTATTGGTGTGATCTCGAAGACTACACAACCCCTAGGAGCATCCCGGGCAGACCAGAATCACGCGAGAAGCGAAAGAGTGACTACAGGAACAAGGCCATGGTGGCTGGAGCAACTGGAGGGTTACTGAGGCTGGTTGTGGCTGGATCCGAGGGTTGAGATCCAAGTCGGGATGAGACAGGAGGCTCATGATCCAAACAAGGAATGAACGAGGTTACCAAGGTCCACAGCAACGAGGACCCGTGGGGTTGTGTGGCCACCCCTCAGCGGACCAAGGGGGAACTGAGGCCGAATGGAGATGGACCAGGGGCATTCATGGGACACAAAAAGGCGGATCAGGGGGATTCAGGGGTGACAATGTGGTGGACCAGGAGGACCAGGTCCACGCAAGCAGAGAGCTGAGGGATAAAGGTCCGCACAAGCACGGACCGGAAGAGT
>Ga0307507_10005423_pt1 | contig 20975 bp, 17 predicted proteins | sample 7_EM_MG_FD_207223 | JGI IMG/M metagenome (GOLD analysis project Ga0307507, IMG submission 207223) | Populus trichocarpa ectomycorrhiza microbial communities from riparian zone in the Pacific Northwest, United States - 7_EM | ecosystem: Host-associated > Plants > Roots > Unclassified | place... | reverse complement strand
GGATCAGAGTGGACCAGGTGGACCACGGGGACCACGACCCCCCTTGGTGGACCAGGAGCGTCCAGGACCACCTTGGACCACGCTCTCACATTCTCCTGATGTCTGTCTATGCAAACAAACAGGTTCCGGATGGTGGGTTAGGTCATCTCCATCCAGTAAACATATCCCTGGGTTTGCCATTGGATCTTTTCCAGCCTGGCAGGGAGGGGGCTGTCTTGGCGGACGACGGATGGTTGATATATCCAGAGATAGACGGAGCGCGGGCCGACGATACCTGCAGGAGCCATATTAGCATATACTGTGCATATTCAATATGGATGGTTTGAGGTAACTTACAATCATTTGTGACGGCATCTAGGGCCACAACAGAGGCTGCAACAGGCATAATAGCGGGAACTGGTTGTTTGACCAACCATCCTGTTAGGGTGGGGTTATGTTTTTTTAGTATGGCCTTTAGCGAAAAATCAAGGCATTCAGTAAAACGTTCACCCCGGGCAGTATCTGTCCGACGGAGTACCACCCTAACTGTAATGGGAAGAGTGGCAGGAGCACATGCCTGAATGGCAGCCCATTGGGCGGCCGTACTGCCCTCCAGCCCGGTATCCTGTCTTCCTCCATCTTACGTTTCATAGTATTCTGCCTGTCGTGATACTTCTCACCATAGGTTTTCAGTTCAGGGAAGCAGCAGACGTACTTACACCAAGTACCCTCACCATCATCTTTCAAGGCATCAGACCTTTGCTTTTGAAGTCCAACTTTTGAGGCACCTATTGTAATAGCGGTTGGGGTGGGGAGGTGGTTGATGGATCCGGAATTGTTTTTCTTTTTAAACAATTGGCCTCCAGCGAATGAAAGATGTCCGCTAGCAGATTCTAGTAGCTTAGAAGATAATGGGAGAATGGTTTATGCTATGAAAATAGAAATAGAGCCGGCCTGGCGGACGATAAAGAGAGATAAAGAAAGTTCTGCAGATGATCAACGACTATGGAAAGGTTATTAGCTGGGAATACGGCGAGGGACCGTACTGAATTGGTCTAGGGATATACTAGTAATAGTGCAGACAAGTGAGAGGTTTTGTAGAGCTTTGTGGGTTCTATTGAGATGGATGGGTTGATCGATGAAGAATGTCATTGTGATTCGGGAAAGGAGTATGAAGAGAGGATAGTTGGGGGTCAAGGAGTGCTTATATAAGCGGCTGGGGTTCGCACGATTGTACCCTGTACAAACTTGAATAATGAGATCTTGAATCTTGAAAAGTCAGGTGATCCACGCACAAAGGCGAGAAGCTTCTGATAAGGTTTTAAGCCGCAACAGAGCCGCAGAGGACCCGCAGCCTTAGAGCCAAGACCTTCCTAAACCGCTCTAGACCCGCCCTGTGAAAACTTAGTTAATGACAGCTTGAATGTCAGAACCCGTTCATCATCCTACTAAACAAACTTGAAGTTTCCCCTGATCTAACCCTTGAAAGAAATCGGCCTTGGGCTTTGAAAGACTAAATCAACCGTATTCCACCTCCACAGATTAGCTCAGCCAGAACACTTGAAAGAGAAACACCATACGAGTACGATGATCTCAAACACAACAAAGTGTCCTTATTGCAGGGGACGCTATCAACCGGCGGCTGCATACAAAAAGCACCTTAACACAATGCATCTTGATATCGTTCTACCCCTCCGTGCAAATGCGGACCTAACCTTGACAGGGCCGCCTGCTTTTGTACACCAGGAAAAAATCAATCACAGCGACTTAGACTACGAATCCGATCACACCCTCGAGATTGCAGATTGCCGCACAGCAAGTCGTGAGATTGATGATAATATGCAGAACGATTCAGATGCAGAGCACATTTTCCACCTGGCAGTCTGCCGGTGCCCATTGAGTCAAGAAACTATTTCTGGTTCCTGGCAGGCACTCAGCGATGTTGCTGGCTATACAGAGCGGATTAGGGCCATCACAGATGAACCCTGGAACCTTTTCTTGTCTGAAGATGATTTTAATTTGGCAAGCTGGCTAGTCCCGAGCAAGGTAGCCAAGTTGCAGATCGATGCGTACTTTGCAGCAGGTTTGGGTGGCACAGATAGCAGATCATTCCGGTCTGCCTATACCATGCGACAACACCTCAACGTTCTGGACCCATTTGGGGAGTACCTGGTGTGGACGGAAGCTGTTATCGATGATGGTCAACATGCAGCAACTTTCTATTCTAGGAATATTATCGACTGTGTTCGCTACTTGATCCGCCACATGGCGTATAGATCAGATATGGTCTTCACACCTATTCGGGAATATGATACGAGTGGGGAGCGATTATACTCTGAAATGCATATGACGGACTGGTCGTCGGATACACAGGTATGTAACGGATCCTGACTAGTTTCACGTGGTGGTTGTTTCAAATACTAATACCCCATTATGTTTCTTGGTAGAAAACGCTGCCCCCCAGGTCAAGAGTGCTACACATTATCGGATTGTCGGACAAGACTCAACTTACCAATTTTTTGGGAGATAAGAAGGCCTGGCCGGTATTCGTAACGATCGGCAATATCGTTTCGCGGACGAGAAACAGCTGTATGAATATGCCAATCCTGCTTCTAGCATGACTTCCAGTGCCGCCAAAGTTCACTAGTGAATCAGCCTGCGCCAACGAAGTCCAGCAGCAGATAAATGCAGATGTCCTACAAACTGTCTTCAATCTTGTCCTTGGGCCATTACAACAGGTTGTCCAAGAAGGAACGGTAATGGAGTGTGCAGACGGCAAAACAGGCCTTTGTTTTCCCATCTTGTCAGTTTGGATTGTGGATCATGCTGAATATGTGGCCTTGCACGGAATAGATAGTAGGTCGTGCCCAAAGTGTCAGGTTCTGTGCGAGGAGCTTGATGGGAATCCACTCAAAATGTATGAGACCCAGGACAAAATCCTATATAGAGAGAAAGCCGTGAGGCATGCCCCAGCAGAAGTGGCTCGTATTGCAGAATACTTTCAGCAGAGGGGCGTGACAATAGGAAATAATGTATTAGCCGGGCTCGACTAAGTAAACCCCGCGGACCTATATAAGCCGGACCTCGGACACAACATTTACCTCGGCCTATTCAAACATATGATAGAATGGGTGGAGGAGTTCTTGAAAAAGCATAAATGGCAGCAGGTGTTCGACAATGCCTGGAAAGAAATTTTCGCCTTATCCCGGACTCAGCGTACCAAAAGAGGCCTATTGTGAAATTACACAATGGTAGGGAAAGGAAATGGGCAACCTGAACCGCTGTATTTTGGCTGTATTGGCGTCCGCATTGCGAAATCCGCACAGTTCTAAGTATCACGATTTCAAGAGCGCTTTGAAGTGTGGTAGCACGCTGGTTGACCTCTCTCTCATAGCCCAATGCCGCAGTCATACACCAGAGACACTTGTCTACATGGAAAGGTATCTGCAAATATTTCAGCGGACCAAGAAGATTTTTCTTGAGTTCCGTACCTCGCAGGCTACGCGTGGAGAAGCCAATGGTCAGGATCGAGATCTAAGGGAACTAATGGCGAATCAACATGCTAATCAGGCTCGCCACAATACTGCCGCCAAGCACCGTTGGCAGGTGGATCAAGAGAGGCTTGAAAGAGCAACTCAGCAGGCCGATTTGATCCGGCGTGAGAATGACTTCAACTGCATCAAGATGCACTACCTGAGTCATTTTGCCTGCAATTTATGACGTTTTGGGTCCATATCGAGGTATTCTACCGAGATTGCCGAACTAGCACATAAGAAGCGGATTGAAGATGGTTACCGGAGGTCAAACAAGAATGAAGCCACCCGACGGATCTTGTCGCAAGATGGCTACCAGCACGCTCTAGGAATGCGCTTGCAGACTATAAAAGCACTTTTGAAAACAGCTGTGATCGTGGTAGGAAATAGCGGGATGGAAAAGCTGACTTCTTCAAGCCGTAGTGCACTGCGGCGAATGCTCAAAGGCCGCACGAACATTGGCACGCTGTCTGAGCTATGCCGAGCCTACGAGATCGAGTATTGCAACATGATGGAGGAGATGCTACGTTTTATCAAGCAGACTGCAGCGGATAACCGACGGCTGCCTCCTGACCCCACCAAACTGGGATTGCTTCCCGTAGAGTGATTTACTCAGCTTGAAATTCCGGTTTCTGACTTTCAGGAAGCTGACGTTTTCCAGATCCGCCGGGCCCACTACACACGAACAAAGGCTTTCCGCAACGGCGGTGCTAGACATGATTGGGTATGGGTTCAGACTGGCAGGGAGGATAGTTATGAGGATTTGCGAGGATGGGCGGTGCCTCGATTATTACCACTTGTCAAGATACTAAATATTCTAAGCGAAGCCACCAGAGTCCATCGGCTGGCATTGATTCGCGTACTCAATCCAATCAATGGAGGTAGATTTTCACCAGGCAAGCAGACCTATACGAGTCGGCAAGCGGTCCACCAGTCGATACATGCGAATAGTGGGTATCGCGGCTGTAATTGGACAGGCGTATGTAATTTCTAGTGGGAACAGGCAATGCATAGTGAATCATAGGATTGATCTGCGGACCTTTAATGATATATATTAATTATATTAAATTATTCTACAGGATTATGTACAGTATATATGTGGCTTCAACTAGGCCGCTTGAGTACTACAGGATAAATCTGCGCACGCTTAATGAAATATAGATGCGGCCAAGCTGAGGCCGGACACTTAAGGTGGCAATCCCTACCTAAAGTGTCGGGCTTCAACTCGGCCGCTTGAGTACTCGGGAATTACCCTGCAGACATTTAATGACAATATGACACCACTACACACTACGGAGCCCACGAGTGAGAAACATGTTTTATAAGACCAAATCTAGACAACGTAGGTTTAGCCTCAGCGGATCATAACAACAAGGCTATTCTCCATACTATGTTACGCAGGCCTAGAAAATGGCGGTGGGGGGCAGACTACGAATGAAGCGTTCTGGGATGCCAGCGAATGGATCCAGACCGCTGGAAGTGGGGGAGTGGCGAGAGCGGCACCCAATGCAGACAATTTGGTAGGGGTACACCAGACGCCCGAGACGAAAAGGTAAGATGGCGGACGGTGGTGGGACCGAATGGGCAGCGACAAGCATTCAGGGCACTTGGGGAAGGAGAAAGGGCCGTCGGGATGCACGAGACGCAAGACATGACACACACAAAATGCCCGGACGGCCAGGGGGCAGAGGACGCACGGGGCGGAGGCGCCTCGTCCACACACGGGCGTTATGCGTCCGGAGTGAAAGTTGTTTTTGCTGATGTTGGTAAGCTGAGACATGTTTCATCAACACTTCGGATGACTCACTGTTGTTATTATAATATTTCAGCTCTCTATATTCTTAACTTACCACTCAAATCTCTATAGTCATTATTGAAACAAGGCAATATGGCTTAAATCATATATTTCTACTTTTATTTAGTTGTTCAATATATGGTAAACCAATAATTTTATATCAACTACTAGTAGTACTGGTATATTAACCTTATACTAGATACTTATACTATATATATCTATTAAATTTAGTAAATAGATTTTCATATTCTATATTAGAAATATATAGACTATATCATTTGAAAATATCTTATTATTCGAACCAATTGCCCAAGTTTTCTTGTATTCTATACCATATGACTTCTTAATATTCAAGTTTACAGCATCTACTCCAACGCAAAATAAGTGATAGTACAACAAGCCTCAGATTTTGCTGTGTTTTCTTTTTTAATCTACACTATTACTTATTTTGCGCCTCAGTAGGAAATACACATGGAGTTACTCTAATCAGAAACTCAGAGAGTTATACACAAAATCTTATGTTTATCTAATGCTAGTGAATATATGAAATATATTTTATACCTATTAGATACTTGCTTTCTAAGATTTTATATATTTTAACTATCATTATTTAATCCTATCTTCTTTTTGTAATAATTAAAGTACAGAAAACAATAATTTCCTTTAATTAAATTAAATCCTGATGAACCTATTTGAATAATAAGTGCAAATCTAGTTGTCAGGAATTGGATTCATTAGTTATTTCAATAAATAGAAATCATATAAATTGAATGAATCAATATACTATTTTCTACATTTTATTAGTTTCTATACCTGGGAAAACTGGCTATAGATTTAAAAAAAGCTAACTTAGATCAAGTAAGGTCTATGCAATCCCTCCATCTATCAAACAAGATCCTCTTTGTCTATTTTTCAATTTTATACTTGTTAGAGTAATTTGTAACTTACTTTTTTTTGATAATTAGTCTTAAAATAGTTATACAAGACAAACTATATCTTATTATAAAATAATAATTACACATTCAAACTCTCTATACTTAAAGGTACTTGCTGACTAATTTTTAAGGTGGTATCTTAATTATTAAAAAAGTTAGTTTAAGGTAAACTTGGTTTTCCATAGTTGCCACAAGTAGGCGGTTCCCTGATCTTGGGTAGTTTTCCCATGTAATATGTTATGCAACTGGCAACAAGACCGTAAATGTCTTGTACAACTTTGTCTCCAATGTGGTATTTGTTGTAGAGTAGGTTGATCATCTCAACCTGACTTAAATCACCAACCTCCAACACATTTGCAATCTTTGATTTGTGAGACTGGCCTAGATATTAGAGTACTAAAGTAAACTTGAATGATAAGCATGGTATATTTCAAGCTAGATGATATAGAAGGGTCATGGTAGAGCTCACTAAGCATTTAGTGAGAGACTGGTTCTTCACTTATAATAAATACTATAATAAACTCACAGTCATTTGCAGCATCTTTGCAGTATCCTGCAAAATAGTAAGCAGCTCAGGGTTGTAGGTTGCAAGATGATGAATATTATCTATAATAAGGACTTAACAGCAGCAATTTTAAACAACATGTAAGGAAGGAGTTATAGTATCATCAAAAGGAAAAGATATTAGGAGCAAAATAACAAAAGGTGTAGAAACACAGACTCGAGTAAACCATAGTAAAAGTAACCTTGTTGGAAAAAATTAAGGCCCTGTTTGGCACTCCACTATATAAAAAAATGACATTTTTCTTGGGAGCTCCATTTTTCCTAAAGCACAAATTCCTTTCACCAATATGTATAAAAAAATTCATTTTAAGATAGTAGTTGCTATTTTGACTCTTGTAATAAAAAGAAAGATCTAGTAGGAGGTCTGTGAGTTGAGCTACAATCAAAATGGTGCATGTTGCAATATTTGATTTGCAACAAAAATGCCATGAAAGTCAGAAAAATGCCATTTTTCTTGTATGCCAAACAAGGCCTAAAAAAAAACAGACAAAAACCATCATCCTGGTTGTACTCCTATAATTAGCATGCAAACAGAAAGTGGTCGACTGTTGAGAAGAGAAATAAAAGCTGTTCCTCGCTGTGGGCGTGGCAGCTCATGAGAAAAGGCACAGCAAGTGGAGTAGGTGGCAGTACGGTACAACCAGTCACAGTAGCTCCTAGGTAAACTAGCTCATAGATGTGGCCGTGCAACCCCTCCGACCCTTAAGTTAAACCCCACAGCACACTTTTGGATTTCCAGCTTAATTCGCCCTTGAATCCCTACTCTTCTTCAGCCCTACAAAAAATGAGAACCGATGTCGTACTCACTGCACCTCCAGCAAAATTACACACATACTACTGAATAACATCCGTAATCAGTGTTCCCAACCGTCCTATAGTCCCGTCCGTCCACGGCGTCCGTCTTTTTTAAACACCGCCGTCCTGTAGGTTGACGGGCGGGCCTGCCGTCTTTTTTTTGGAAATGATAACTCCCGGTAGGGGACAGGCGTCTTGAGTAAAGACGGGCGTCACCTGCAGGGCCCGGGCGTCATCTGTAGGGCCCGGCCAATTACCCATAGGGCCCTATACGGTAGGTATTTTACACACTACCCTATAATAGATAGTCACCCCCTAAGTTGCATGGTAATTGGATATAGATGGTGCATTGACAAAATAAGTCTGTGTCTCATTTTCATATCAGAGGCTGAATGAATAAAATATCCCTACAGTAAATATACACCCAAGATGGGAGTATATCTCATATCCGATAAGGAACCTCAGCAAAAAATCGTGGGCTCTCATTTTACCTATTTTCTTATACTTTGCACTATCCAAACCGTGTCCTTTAACTACAAGTAATATGTCTGAAGCATTCTCATATTCCTCGCACGGGAACCAGGGCTAACTCAGTCCTGATGATTCCATCTCCTCATTCGTGAGCGTAAGAGTGAGCAGTAAAATGAGAAGAAGTTCGTCACCGTTGTGTGTTGGTGATCACATTCTTTTGTACTTGGCGTTTCGTTTCATTTTACAGCAGCAATCACACATTATCACTCGAAAAGACTGTAGGGCCCGGCCGTCCGTCCCGGGCACATGTTAGGACGGACTGCAGTCCGGCGTCCGTCCCGGGCAAGGGCAGATAATACGGCGTCCGTCCCGTCCTAGGGAAAAGGCGGACGGACTGGACGCTTGTGAACGCTGTCCGTAATGCAAGGGAGCAGTTGGCAAAACGCTTCACTGAGTGTCGAGCTTCTAATATTCACCAATCTCTCCACCTCCCCAACAGCAGGCTTACAGTAATCAGGTCACAAATTACAGTAGGCAATAAATTCGAGTCCAACTCCAGAGAATGAGGAATCCGAACGGGTACCTTACCCGCTGCTTCTTCTAGTAAGGGTTTGCGCTTGCTGCTCGGTGTAACCAGCTGGTTCCCACCTAACCTGTTCCACGGTTAACATTTACCAATCCCAGGCATATCGTCAAACAAATGAATGTTATGAAGGTGCAATTAATAGTAGCGACCGTGGGAAGGAAAAACAACAGACCGCACCCTCAATTGGAATTTCAATCGAGAGACTCGTACTCTCCTCTTGTGCTTCTATTAATCGTTTATGAAATTTGGGTAACTTGAAGAAATATCTAACCCCGAAACCCTCAAAGTTTAGCCCACAAATAAACGTCCTGAACCAGTTGAAAAACTGCCCAAAAAAAAGGCATAGTAGCGCAAAGACTGCTTCTGTTGAAACCTGCTCGCAATCACTAACTCCGCTATCCTCTCCCCACTAGCAATCTCACGTGTTGTCGTTTACCCCTCCCTCCAATATTTGCAGACTGTGCGGGCGCTCGGAGGCGGAATCGGCCGCAAGAGGAGAGGATAGAAATCTCTCAATCAGTAGGGGACTATCTAAACCGGATTATGCCCCCATTTTACCATTGATTTGTGGACAGTTAAGAACTATACCAACGTAGTACCACCCGAGAGCTAGAGAAACTTATTTAACCCGCCTTCCTCTCCAGTTGAAGGAATCCTCGTCAGCTACCCTCCAGCGAGGATACTAAGACTAAGACCCTGAACAGTCCTCTTCAAATATCCCCTAATATCTCCCGTCTCCGGTCTAATCTCAAAACCTCATTCAAAATGAAGTCCTCATTCATCACCTTTCTCACTCTCTTCTTCATCTTAAGGGCAGTTGGTAGGGTTCTAGCGACTTCCGCAACTCCCTTCCAATGCTAAATACAGAAAATAGTTGCTGCGCCCACTACCCTTGACTCCACTGAGATTGTTAAGAGAGACTTCCAACCGCTGGATTCCATTCTCGACGAGGCGTTCACCTCCCTTGTCCAAAAGAACACCGCCTATAGTTCGTTCCTAAGCCAACCCTCTATATATCACGCAAGCTTAAACTAATGACATTACTAGATGCTACTGCCACGGCAACAATTACCGATGTGACGGCGTACTGCAACGACATCATCGCCATAATCAATATTGTCATCACCAAATGCAGACTGATTCCCTCTGGTCACAAATTCCTCGACACCAACATTATTGCTGCCATCTTGTTCAAAATCCTCTGCGAGATCAACTTTACATTGAGGCTTCTTCTCTCCAAGTGCGGACTTCGTATGTGCCTTTATTCCTCATCCTCCACGACTTGTGTTGTGAGTGCGCATACTAACATCGCACAGTGGGCGGGCTCATCCTGCTCATCATCCTTCTTGTCGGCGGGCTCATCACAGTCCTTAACCAACTCCTCGCCGTAGTTGCAGGGGTCTGCGGCACTGGCCTCTTGCAGCTCCTCCTCACCCTCATTCTCAACAATTGTGGCTCCAACTTCTTGCTCCTCCTCCTTGGCTTGATAATTTAGGCTTTGCTGCTGCTGTGGTACTCATAAATTCATGAACGTGAAGGACTTATGACGGAAGGTCTACATGATCAATCCAGAGGTGGGTATCATCAGGGGTTAGGTTGAGGATTTAGGATTTTCCGATTGAATTCATTTTTGTGGTCCGGGGGACACTGTTTATTTCGTATCTAAAAAGATAATTCTTAATAATTTAACCTTACAAAGGCCCCTATAAATGAACGTGAGAACTTTTACACTGAGAATATTTGGAATTGGGAGCAAAGACCTCGAAGTTTCTACTTTGAACCTTTTAGTCCCACGACGCAAAAATTCAAACAGGGGCAGGCTCACCCTACCACCTCACAGCCAAAACTGACCTTAGTGAAGGGATTACTAGGGCTTTTACTCTGCTGGTCTCCTCCCACCACCAAATAGTACGTTTCTAGGGAGGTATAGTATAGTATGGAAAGAAATAGGTAAATAACGAGGTGGTGAGACTCTTAGATCGCCGTCAATGAAGCCCAACATTGAAGCGAGAATATCCTTAACCAGAGGCCCGGGGAGAAGCTACTTGATCCAGATTTAGAGATATGCATATCTCTCCGCACAAATAGCGGCTATTTAAAATCGGCTAGGGTTTCAAAACTTTAGAGAACAGGTAAAATACTAACACTTTAGAAATGGCAGGAACACATCAGAACCACCATGAAATGAAATAAACAATCCGCCTATCCCGAGCCTTTCACAACCATCCTAAAGCCAACACATTAAACCCTCTACCGAACAGTACAGCATCGTAAAGCAACAAACTAAACTAATATATACGAGCAGCGGGAATTGTGGAAAGAAAGCCAGCACCAGTACCCATGCCTAAAGTATGGGATGTGAAAACAACTCCCCGTAACGGCATTCTCGACAAGTAATCCAATATCCAGAAGCATAATCTGCGGTCTCCCGATATCCCTAAACTGCCTACCCCAGCCAATACTCGTACGGTAGAAAACAAACTCACCTTCATACTAAACACTGTGTGTCCCCGCACTCTCGACAGAACAGGTTTGGCACACCCAATAAAGGACAAAAATAGTAAGGTACAGTAGCCTACACCCTCCTTCAGTAGAAGAACCTCGCGTTTCCGGAACCTCAAGCGATCAGACGAGAATATAGACTACACTACCAGGCCCCAACAGGCCCAATCAAACCCTAAGTTCAATTCTATAGCTGATCCGGTGTTAGCACCCGTTTATTAAAAGTCGCTTGCCAAGGTTTCACCGCCTTGTGGGGTTCTTAAGATAGGCCTCCACACCCGAAAACCCTTTTCGTGCTGCTTGCTGAACGCTCGACCAGGGGCGCGTACGGTATCTTTGGATAAGAGCATTATCGAGCCCAGCAAGCGGGAGCGTGCAAGCCCTATCCACCCGGCACACAAACAGGGCTCCACAAAATACTCTACATATCATATGTACAGTACAGTTCAACGCATCTGAAAAAGATACCGCATAGTTCTTCAGATCTGAACTGCAGGTTCCGGGGAGGAAAACAGGTAAGTAACTTAGGTCCATTCTGTACGATGTCTAGGCATTTTTTCGCTCCCGAGCCCCCAGGAAGGTTAGCTGCTCGGATGCTGAGCCCCTAATACCAACCTGAGTAACCAGCCGATTGGGGGTGTTGTTGCTGAACGGTCTTCTGAGGCCTTCGGGCCTGGGATGTTTCATGAAAGCGGTCTTCACTATTTCTGCTCAGCGCAGGTCGGTCAGATATCTGCTTTGAGCATCCATGCGGATACATACAGGTTCCGTCCATAATACTAGCGCTACCCTTAGAAGGTCTTGTTGTGATACAAAATCCTACCCTCAACACTTTAGAATAGTCTTGGAGCACAAATTTCATCCTGTTAACCAGCAGATATCTTCCAATCTCAGAAGCCAGACGACACCAGCGGGGTTCTAGACATTGTTTTCAGCCATGGCGGGCCCCCCTTCAAGCCGTCTCGACAATATAAGGTTTACTTACCCTTTCTGCACCACAAGCGCACGGCTAAGGGAGGTTTTTCATTGATAAAATCTTGTCTGCAATGAGCCTGTTGCAAACGAGAACCCTCTCGGGTATCGCCCAAGATTTAGAGCACTAACTTACATACCATACCGAGCACAACACTGCCATCTGTATCATGCCGCGCGCAAAACTATGCTGAAGGATGCAGCCCATCACAAACCGATTTACCAGCAAATTGGTTCGGTTCAACATGGGTCGCTAGCACAGCTAGTGGACGTGTGACTGAGCTTGGTATAAATGTAACGTGTGATGGTTGTTGATCCTATCACTCCATTTTTCGGCACATATCTTCATCAAGACTCAAGCAACTCATGAATCTAGCTTAGGCTCGTAGTGTGAAAGAATAGCCGATGCCTCATTTCCCCCGTACAACGGCCTATCATAAAATCTTCTAGGGGTGGTTGAATTTATTGACAACACAAGGTAGCTAAAAAGCACAACTTTCTACACCCGAATGACATATATTTTACGGATATTTTATCGTGAAACAGGCCACTCTCACCACACTAGATAAATATTAAATGAAGTTCCTATCCTAATTGGAACCCCTCTATCCGACAGTGGTATCCAAGGTCCCCCGCTTCCGGCACGCGGGTAGCCTCCACGGACCCAAGAATCAAGTCAATAAGCTCTACGATAACGCTACCGCTCAAACCTCCCGAAATGGAGTGGGGGAACAAACTCATCTCCGCTCTCACGTTACTGCTTCTTCCTAACTCCCATCTGAAAATTTCCCAGGCCCACAAATAACTCATCACACTCACCCCATCCGAACGCACAGGGCGCTCACATCGGGCGCTCACATCTGACCAAGAGAGAATCCCAATCTTTCGATAGGCGAACAAAGTACTACTCTGCGTTTTCTAGAGGGATTGCTACGGAGTAAAATAGAAATCAACAGCCCCTCTATTATGCTTCGGCTGAGCTTCCTCACAATTGAAATCTTCTGAGGAACTCCAACCCAAGAATAGTTTCCAGGTCAGCGATTGACAGAAACTAGGCTTAAAACAATGAGCTCCGCCAGGCGACAATCCCGTTCAAGAAGTTAATTCACTATAACACTGAGCACCTTTCGTTCCCCCTAATTCTCTACTGCTCACAAACCCCGACGAGCTTCTATTCCCGGCACCCTTGTGCGAAGCATCAACGACCCCGGACTACTCAAAGTGGCGAACAGGGCAATAGATTGATTAGTCAAGTGACACGAGTTGAATATCCTAAATGAGATTATGTAACGAGGGTTGTCTAGGGCTAGTAATTAATCTAGGAGATATTCAATATATTAACTGCATTGGGTTCTCCCTTACTTTCGAGCAAATTTTCTAGATGTGTTTATTCAAACTCCCAAATCCCCTCCAAGATCTCCCCTTCCGCATCAAGCGTATTTGTTGAAAATCGCGGTGTTATGGCAGCACTTGGTGGGGGATGTGCCCGCACTACAAGGCCGCACTGGTATGCGTACGCACTAGTCAATGACGCGCAAGCTATGAAAATGGTTTTCACACCCCTATATATTTCTCTTTCCTTCCTTCCTATTATTTCTCTCTCGTCTTCTTTCTTCTTTCACTTCACTTCTTCCTCAAGTCTTTCCTTTCTTCAACTCATCACAAACAATTATGATGTTCATCTCCGCATAATACAAACATTGTGTCTCCACATAAGCCGTCCCTTTCCGCTGCGTAAAACTCTCACCGTAAATTATTACCTCCGCATCGAATATTTTCAACAATATTCCCTGCAGGCTTGCGAGTGATCTAGTATGACCGCACAGAGTTTAGAAATATTTCAGGAGCTGTCAACACCAATATGGATTGAATACATATGACTCCATGTGTCTTCAAATATTTCAAAGGGGCAATTGTGAACCTCAACTTCTTCATAGCCTAATTAAGACATAGTAAAAAAATACAAAAGTGGCATCACCGACAACCACTCGGTATTCTCGGGAATTGTCCTATATTTGCCTGTAAACCTTATTGGATCCTGGAGGGCCATGTGGTAGAGAATAGGCCATTGCGAAAAGTAGTATGAGATGATAGGAAAATAGTCAGAGAGTAAGAGCGTAGTGATAAGTAATCTATCAATCTATCTCCATATTGTGAGCACTGAGAGATAATTACCTAGTATCCGCACCGCTCGGAGCACATTAAAGATATTTCTATGTCCACAGGTGAAACTAGCAGAGGACATCTTCAGGCATTTGAAGGTATTTGCAGTCATCTTGGGGTATCTTCAGATATCTGCAGATGCTTGTGGACATCTGGCGATGTCAGCTGCCAATTAACAAAATGCTTACTAATCAGGCGGCATATGCTACCCAACGAGTAAACATTTTGTCTCTGCGTAAGTTATCCTCCCGGTGCAATCCCGAAATCGAGTGATGGCTTTAATATTCTCCCAATAACGTGAATACCAGCAAAAGGAAAGAAAAAACCAAAAGGAATGGTGGGATCTTATAGATGAGATTTTAAAAGAGAAAAACTTTCAACACTTTGCGTATCCCACAAGTGCATAGGCGCACTGCTGGTTACAAGTGTGGGCATTTCCAGCCGGGGCAGTGGAGTACAAGATACGTGATGTTTCATGATTTCGTCTCTGCCAATCTCTATTCCGAAATCTGGTCAAACAAATGGGGTGAATGACCCACATAGGAAACCCGAAGTTGAATTCGTGGATGTGCCTTTTTCTCGGGAATGAATCTTCGGTTCCTACCTACTGCCCGTATCAATAACATTTTTAGGCACATTCTACGGCCCGGGAGAGGATTACTAAGCTAGCAACCATATCCGCAACCCCCTAGGATGGTGAAGCACGCACCGATACAGGGTGCCCATGTTGGGTGGGTTTACGAGCAATAGATAATAAAAGTAGTGTGCAGCTATGAGAAGTACATTTTAGCCAGATAATATAAAAGATGGCAAGGCGAGACATGAACTACACCGTTGAGCACACTAGTTGTTCCTTTCTCAAGTGGTAGTGTTTAACGTACCGTAGGTTTTCGGTAAACTCGACCCGCCGCTATTGCCTGTATGGCAGCTACTATCCCCGGAAAGGTAAATTGGCCATGGGGTTCGTCCATAAGAGGAATGGTAGCTACCTTCCGGAGTATGGCGGCGCTCGAGTTTACTCAGAATTTATGGTACTGTACATGAAGGCTTGTTGGTCAAATCTTTTGAAGCTATGATACAAGGCTTTGGGTGCTTAGTCAGAAAGATACGCAGTTGTGTATTTTCCGGCCAGGCACCCGCCAAGGATGCAATCACTCTCGATCACTCGGAAGCCTTCAAATATCTGCCCCGTAGTCCGGCAAGGCCGGTCTCCGCAAAAGCCCAGGCCGGCCGTGTCATTCCGAAGCCTGACCGGACTAGCCGTTTACGAACATTGAACCAGATAAAGGTTTAGATCAGATTAGTATCCCCTCAGCCCTGCACTAGAACTCGATTCACGTGGGTTTAGGTAACTTATCATCATATTATTATTATAGAAGTAGAAGAGTTGATTTCCAAGCGTGCACACGATAATTTCAATAAAGCCCATCCCACTGCATAGCTTAAAACATAGGTATATCGACAGTCATGATTTTCGATGTATCGCACCAAGTATTGGCATAAGGGAGATGCTGCTCTCTCATAACTTGAACATCTTTGCTTACAGTACCAGAATCAGACCACATCACTTTCGAGTCCAGGTCGACTAAGATTGTCGCAAGAAAAATACTTTTAGAAAAAAATTGGGCTCCTTTAGCCCGAAGGATGGGCGGATCGACTGTATTCCTCGCTCTCAGGATAAGGAGTTCCTAGGACTGGTCACCAGTCATAGTAAGATGCTATTAGATTAGGTCTCCTTAAATACTTATCAATGAAAATCCCTCTATCTCATCCAAGATTTCTTAGACACAATGCAGCAAAATACAACCCTGATCGCATAACCCCGGGATGGGTGGAGAGGTTCACTCGTTCTTGTCTCATCACTAGCTATCTAAACAGTTAAGACAGGAGTATATGTGAAACATAGTAAAATCCTCCAAGTCCTTCAATCGATCACAGCCATCAGCAAGACTACACACCAAGTAGCTTCCAGGTGCTGTAAACCACTCCCTATAGTTCCAGTAGAACTGATCCGGCCGCCAAACCCAGCAGCTTATCTTTTTGCCTTCCAGCTTAATTCGCTCTTCAACCCCAACTCTTCTTCTTCACTACAAAAAGTGATAACCCATGTGATACTCTCTGCACGTTGAGCAAAATCTCAAACACCCTATTGCATACTATCTGCAGTGTTGGGAAGCAGCCGACGGAAAGCCTCACTGAGTGTCGAGCTTCTAATATTCACCAACCTTTCTCCACTCCTCTAATTGCAGGACCGCAGCTGCTAAGTTAGAGATTACCCCGCAATGAATTCGAGTTCAACTCCCGAGAAAGAGGAATCCTGGCAGGGACCTTATCCGCTACTTCCGTCGAGTAGGGGGTTGTGGCTGCTGCCCAGCTAACCTATTTTAGAGTTACCTTTTAACCAAATCTCAGATCTGCCGTCAAATGAAAAACCAAAAACCTTCCGCGAAAGTACAATTAAGGGTGGTGGAGTGAGAGGGCGATAGAATAAACTACAACCTCAATTGGAGCCTCAATCAAAAGATACGAATTCTCAGCCTGTGTTACAGGTAATTACTTGCCTAAGGAATAGGTAATACCGAAGTCCTCACAGTTCAGTCCACAAATGAAGACTCGGAACAGGTTGAAAACTGCCGAAAAAAGCCATAACTTGCGACCAGAGAGTTTGGAAAATCTATATAAACCCCCTTCTTTTCCAGTTGAATGAATCCTCATCAGCAGCCTCCTCAACAGAGATAGCAGAACCAAGAGCATCCACAGCCTTCTTCAAATATTCTTCGATATCTCCCGCCTCCTCTTTATTCCCAAATCCTCATTCAAAATGAAGTCCTCATTCATCACCTTTGCCAGTCTCTTCATCTTCCTCATAGGGGCAGTGGGTAGGCTTCTAGCGACTTCCACAACTCCCTTCCAATGCTAAATACAGAAAATAGTTGCCGCACCCACTGCCCTTGACTCCACCGAGATTGTCAAGAGAGACTTCCAACCGCTGGATTCCATTCTCAACGAGGGGTACACCTCCATTGTCCAAAAGAACACTGCTTATAGTACGTTCTTAAACCAAACATCCATAGATCTCACACGAGCCTAAACTAATGATGTTAATAGATGCTACAACCCTTGTAACAACCACCGTTGTGACGGCGTACTGCAGCGACATCGTCGTCATCATCAATGTTATAGTCACCAAGTGTGGACTGATTCCCGCCGGCAACATATTCTTTGACATAAACCTTATTGCCAGCCTCTTGTTCAAAATCCTCTGCGAGATCAACTATACATTGCAGTTTCTTCTCTCTGAGTGCGGACTTCGTATGTCCCTTTATTCCACATCTTTCACCACTTGTGCCTTGAGCGCATATGCTAACAGCACACAGTGGGCTTGCTCAGCCTACTCCTCACTTTCATCCTCTCTCTTCTCGGCGGGCTCATCCCGGCCCTTACCAACCTCCTAGCTGCGGTTGCGGGAGTCTGCAGCACTGGCCTCTTGGGGCTCCTCTCCACCCTCATCCTCAACAATTGCGGCCCCAGCTTCTTGCTCTTCGTCCTTGGCTTGGTAATTTAAGCCTTGCTGCTGCTGCGATACTCACGAATGTGAAGGACTTACGATTGAAGATCTATATGATGAACTGGGGGATGGGTATTATCAAGGTATAGGCGGAGGATAATTTTAGGATTTATTGGATTCATTTTACCATGCCGGGGACACAATTCATTTGTATCTAAAAAGAGAATTCTTGAAAATTTAACCTTACAAAGGCCCCATTATATGAAAGTGAGAAATTATACATCGAGAGTGAGTACTTGGGATTTGGAGCTGGTTCGCTGGCTTTGTTTTTCTTAGCTTAAAAGCAAAGTCTCTGAAGTTTCTGCTTTTAAATTCTCTACCTTATAGCGTAAAAATTCAAACACAAGCGCGCTCATTCTACCAACGCACAACCAAAGCTGATATAGTAGAAGAGATTACTAAGGCCTTTTCCCTACCTATCTCTTCCAACCACTAGGTCGTACGTCTCTAAGACAGTGTAGCACCGTATAAAAAAAAACAAGGAAAGAATGAGGGGGTGAGGGTTAGACCGCCATCAATGAAGCCCAACATTGAAACCCCCAATATCATGGGCTAAGATGTCGGGTAGAAGCTCCCCAAGGGCAGACCTCGAGATATGCACACACTCCTACACAACTGGCGGCTGCCTAAATTAGACTAAAGTCCCCCACTCCAAAGAGCGAACAGAATGCTGGTAAGCATTTAGGAAATGATAGGAATTCGGCAGAACCACTAAGAAAGGACATGAACACTCCCCCTTTATCTCGAACAACCCACAGGGACCTAAAGCCGATACGTTAGACCCATGCCCTCTACCGAAATTTTCAGAAAGGAAAACAACAAATTAAACCCAATGCCAGATTGTCTAAGAGAAGCGGGCATTAAGGAAAGAAGCCAACACCAGTACCCCATGCTTAAAGCATGGGATGAGAGCCCCACAACCACCTCCCCGACAGGTAATCCAACATCTATCGTAGAAGAATAACCTGCAGTCTTCCGATATCCTTAAATTACCGGCCGTAGCTACCGCGTTAACTGGTAAAACTGGAAATGGGCTGGAGCAGTCACACAAAGTTTACCACAATAAGCGAGCGAGATTTGCAAGAAAGTTGCCTGCTAGGGTTAGATCCTAAGATCATACGCCACAGGGCGTTGTTTCTATATATCATACCCAAAGTTTTTACTTCTCCTAGGGAAAGAGATTCGTGTCGAAATTTACACTCACTCGCCCATTGAACCACTTTATTTGATTGATCTATCGCCATTTCCAGTTTACCCAGTTACTACGGTAACAACTTACCTTCATCCTAAACACTGAGTGTCCCCATACTCTTAATAGAACGATTTAGCACACCCAAGAGAGGGCAGAAAGAGTACAGTGACCTACACCCTCCTTCTCTGGAAGGATCTCGCGATAAAACGGGTCTCTACAGTACCAGTCCCCAATAGATCCAACTAAGCGATAAGTTTCGTTATAGCTGATTTGGTGCTAGTACCCGTTTACTGAAGCTACTCTCTAAGGAGTTCGCGTTACGGGGACGCCAAGATAAGCCTCCACACCCGGAAAAACTTTTTTTTTTTTCGTTGCCACCGGTACTTGCCGAATGCTTAACCAAGGGTGCATGCCACAATTGGAGAAGCCAAGTGAGCCCTATCCGCCTGGCACACAAGCCGGGCTCCGAGTAATACCGTGCCGCACATATGCACGAGTACCGCACATAGGAACAAGATACCGCAAGGTTCTCCGGATCTGAACTGCAGGTGTCGAGGAGGAAAACAGGTATTAGGGTAGGGGTGAAGTATTGGGACAAGCAGGGGTAGAAGAGGCCAGTGCTTATACTTTGGAAGGAGTATCAAAGGACTAAAAAAGTAAGACAACTACGGTACTACCGGTAATTCGAGCAATTCCACCACTCCCCTGCTTGTCCCAATATTTTCCCCCGAACCCGAGTACGACAAGTAACTTAGGCGGGGTACCTAGGCATTCAGCTGCCAAGCTCCTGCCAGAAAGCTTAGTTGATTGGATGCTGAGCTCCTAATCCCAACCCGAGCAACCAACCAATTGAGGGTGTTGCTATTGAGCCGCCTTCTGAGGATTTCAGGCCTAGGAATGTTGCAGGAAATCGTGGCTTTACTATTTCTGTCGCCCAGCGCAGCTCGGGAATCTGCAGTCTAATTTGAGTATCACGTGGATATTATACAGACGGGTTCCCTATTACTAGCGCTGCCCTTGTAATGCCTTGGCGTGTCACGCAAACCCCAAAAAGAGTTTGAAAGCTTCACCGCACCACTTTGGCGCCGAGAAAACCTTTCGCATACCCTCCGGCACACTGCATACCTTTCCAATACCCTCCTTGGCCAAAACATACCCTCCAGAAACAAAACTATGACCCTCAAAGTACAGGCCTCCATAGACTAAGTATTTCCAGGGTTCATAAGGTCCGAACACTGAAGTCTAAACACTTCTCCCAGCAAAACACCGTGCCAAAAACTAAAGTCTAAGCGCTTTCCCCTGCAACCAGCAAAGATAGAAGATAGGAGAAACAAAACAAAGAGAAAGAGGAAGGATTTATGGATTTAAGGCAGGATAGAAGTTCCAAATAATAGAATAAGAAGTAACAGCGAATACCAAACTACCTACTCACAGTACCCAAAATCCATATACCGCTTCTGAGGTTGAGTTAATATACAATGACATTACCGATCGAGGAAGGACAATACTTTGTTACTTTTAATAAGTTGAAGGAAGCAATTGAGACGTGGTCTATAGATGACTATTTCACTTTTTCAGTAGTCATTAGCAAAAATAATCCTTGGCACCTGGTGCGCCCACTGCATCTGGCGCACCTAGCGCACATAACGTCAACCGCGAATCAGGACGCAACCACTTAAACTAATTATCACTGGGCGCAACTTGCGCAACACCAGATCTTCAGGGCGTCACCTGGTGCAACACCATATCTTCTGGGCATCACCGGGGCACCATCATTTTTGCCGGGCACAACCTGATACGCAACCTAATCTTCAGGATTCACTCTGGAAACCCGTCAAGGGTCCCCCCTTTGCTTTCTGACCTGGGTCACAATATATTTTACACTCATATAGTCCATTTAGATAGTCTTCTATTGAATTT
>Ga0307507_10005422_pt1 | contig 20976 bp, 20 predicted proteins | sample 7_EM_MG_FD_207223 | JGI IMG/M metagenome (GOLD analysis project Ga0307507, IMG submission 207223) | Populus trichocarpa ectomycorrhiza microbial communities from riparian zone in the Pacific Northwest, United States - 7_EM | ecosystem: Host-associated > Plants > Roots > Unclassified | place... | reverse complement strand
CGACGGCCACCGTGGTCCCCGAACGCGCCGAGCGGGACCGGTTGTACGCCAAACTGATCGAGCTCAGCGAGAACTTCGCCGAGTACGAGACGAAGACGACCCGCGTCATCCCGGTGGTCGTCCTGGACCGCTGACCGGCTGTCGGGCGCGGTGTCCGAGCTGGTGGAGCAGCGAGGCCCGAAAGTCCGTGAATGGCACATTGAGGGTCATTACGACCCTCAATGTGCCATTCACGGACTTAGGGTTACCCGACCAGGTGCGTCAGGCGGAACATGTTGCTGGGGTCGTAGGCCGTCTTTAGGTGGGCCAGGCGGTCGCGGTCGGCCGCCAGGTAGATCGCCGTCGCCTGCTCGGTCGGCGAGTTTTCGCCGTACACGAACGGAAGCAGCCGCCCGGTCGACCACGGCGCCAGCGCGTCGAAGAGCTTCCGGTGGGCCTGTCGGACGGCCTCCGCACCGCCCGAACCAACCACTGACAGCGCCCGCACGGTGAACGCAGCCTCGCGGTCCCAGCCCACGCCGGGCAGCGCGGGCGGCCGTGCGAGTTCGCCGCCGAGCAGGTCCACGATCAGCACGGAATCCGCCGCGTGCTCGAGGATCGCGTCGATCATCTCGTCGTTCAGCTCGCTCACCGTGGCGTTGGTGCCGTGGTAGGGGTGCGGGTTCGGCGGCTCGGCCGCGATCGAGCCGGACTCGGTGAACGGCATCGTCTTCAGCGTGTCCATCAAGGCGCCCGTGCGCAGAGGCGCGACCAGCGCTTCACCGTCTTCGCCGAGGTAGGCGATCCGGATGTGCGCGATGTGCTTGCCGCGCAACGGTTCCGGCACCATCGGCAGGTCGGGGAACGGGATCACGGCCAGCGACGTCGTCAGCTCGTCCGGCGCGCCGGCCGTCCAGTCGCGCCACGCCCGCAGGACGTCAGCGTCGACCTCGAAGTAGAGGCCGCCGCCGTACAGCGTGGTCACCGGCATCAGGTCGAACTCCAGCGCGGTGACGACGCCGAAGTTGTCGCGCCCGCCACGCAGCGCCCAGAACAGTTCGGACTCCGGCGTGACGTGCCGGAGCTGCCCGTCGGCGGTGACGACGTCGAGCGAGCGGACGTGGTCGGCGGCCCGGCCGTAGCGCCGCGCCATCAGGCCGAAGCCGCCGGAAAGGGTGTATCCGACGACGCCGACGTCCGGCGAAGATCCGCTCAGCGGAGCCAATCCGTGCCGGCCGGCCGCCTCGATGACCGCGCCCCAGCGGACCCCGGCCTCGACCCGCGCGGTGCCGGCCGCCGCGTCGATCTCGACGCCGGTCATCCGCCGGGTGCTGATCAGCAGGCCGTCGTCGGTGGCGACGGCCAGGCCGTGCCCGGTGGCCTGGACGGCGACCGGCAGGTCGTGCGCGGCGGCGAAGCGGACCGCGTCGATCACGTCGTTTGCCGAAGCCGCGCCGACGACCACCGCGGGCTTGCTCGACACGGCTGTCTGGAACCCGGAGTTCTCGGCTTCGTAGCCGTCCTGACCAGGCTTGAAGACGATATTCATGGCGTGTCCCTTCGTGGTGTCTCTAACCAGCTTCGGGCGCGCGCGATCAGAAGTCCAAGATCTAGTGAGTCTCTGAACTAGAATCAATGCTTATGGAACTGCACCAGCTCGCCTACTTCGTGGCCGTCGCCGACGAAGGGAACTTCACGCGCGCGGCCGCGAAGCTGCACGTCGCCCAGCCGGGCGTGAGCGCGCAGATCCGCCGTCTCGAACGCGAGCTCGGCCAGCCGCTGCTCGACCGCTCCGGTCGCACGGTCCGGTTGACCGAGGTGGGCGCGGCCGCCTTGCCGCACGCCCGGGCCGCGCTCGCCGCGGTCGGGCGCGTGCGGGAGTCCGTCGACGAGCTCGCCGGGCTGGTCCGCGGGCAGGTTGCGATGGGCATGGTCACCTCGGCGGGCCCGGTCGGCCTGCCCGACCTCCTCGCCGAGTTCCACCGGCGCTACCCGGCCGTCGAGATCACGCTCGCCGAGGCGAACTCCGACGTCATGCTCACCGCGTTGCGCGAGGGACGTCTGGACGTCGCGGTGGTCGGTCTTGCCGCCGAACCGCCGTCGGACATCGCGACGCGGGTGCTGCTCGACGAGCCGTTCCTCGCCGTCACTGCGCCCTCGGACCCCTTGGCCACAACCGACACGATCGCGCTCGCGGACCTGGCCGGGTCGCCGTTGATGTGCCTGCCGAAGGGCACCGGGCTGCGCTCCGCGCTCGACGCGGGCTTCGCGAGCGTAGGGGCTACGCCGCGCATCGCGTTCGAGGCGGCCGATCCCAACGTCCTGGTGCAGCTTGCGATGCGCGGGCTCGGCGTCGCGATCGTGCCCCGGTCGCTGGCCCGCTATCACGCCGCCGACCTGCACATCCTGGACGTCGTCGAGCCGCGGCTGCGCGGGGTGCTGGCACTGGCCTGGCGCGCGGAGGGGCCGATCAGCCCGGCGGCACGGGCCCTGATCGCCCTCTTGACAGCGAGTCAATAGCGGGGTTTCACTGGTAGGCATGGTCACCTCGACGCAGCGGCCACCGCTGACCGACGCCGTCATCGGCGCCGGACTGCTCGCGGGCAGCGCGAACGTGATCATGCAGCTCGCGCGGCCGCCGGTCGGCTACGGCGTCGTCGAGAGCCGTGTCGAGAGCGGCAACGTCTTTCGCCACCCTGTGAAGCGGACGCGGACGACGCTGACGTACCTCGCCGTCGCGACCATGGGCACCGACGAGGAGCGCGCGGCCTACCGCCACAGCGTCAACAAAGCGCACGCGGAGGTCTACTCGACCGACGAGAGCCCGGTTGCCTACAACGCGTTCGACACCGACCTACAGCTGTGGGTTGCCGCGTGCCTGTACAAGGGTTTCGAGGACACGTACGCGGCCTTCATGGGCGGCGATCCGGAGCGGTTCTACCGCGACTCGGCGCCACTGGGTACGACGCTGCAGGTGCGTCCGGAGATGTGGCCCGCCGATCGCGCGGCGTTCGAGGAGTACTGGACCGCCGCGCTCGGCGAAGTCCACATCGACGACACCGTCCGCCGCTATCTCACCGGCATCGTCGATCTCCGCTTCCTGCCACCGTTCTTCTCCGTCCTCTTCGGACCGTTCCACCGGTTCGTGACGACCGGCTTCCTGCCGTCGCGCTTCCGCGACGAGATGCGGCTGACGTGGTCCGCGCGCCGCCAGCGCCGGTTCGACGCGCTGATGGCCGCGATCGGCGCGGTCGCGCGCAGGCTGCCGGGCCCGCTGCGACGGTTCCCGTTCAACCTCTGCCTCTGGGACCTGCGCAAACGCTTGCGCACCGGGCGTCCGCTGGTCTGAAGCACGCCCGATAAAGTGGCCGGACTCAGCACGCCGGACTACCCAGGGGACTGCTATGACGGCCATCCAGGCGGACGCCGAACCGGAGGTCCCCGTCGCGGACCGCCCCCGCCGCCTGCCCCTGGTCGTGGTTTCGGTCGTGCTGCCGGCGCTGTTCCTCGCCGGCGCCTGGGCGGCCTGGTTCTTCACCATCGACGACGCTTTCATCAGCTTCCGCTACTCGGCCAACCTCGCCGCAGGGCACGGCCCGGTGTGGAACCTGCACTCGCCGCCGGTCGAGGGCTTCACGAACTTCGCCTGGGTGGTCTGGGCCGGGCTCGGCGCCAAGCTGGGACTCGCGCTGCCGCTGTTCACCAAGGTGACGTCGCTGGTCCTCGGGCTGGCGACGCTGGCGATGCTGATCCGCGAAGGACACCGCCGGGCCGGGATGCTCGGCGTGCTCGCCGGCGCGGGCGCCTACGTCGTGTTCCTGCCGACGTACTTCCACATCACCGGCGGCCTCGAGACGGCCGCGTTCGCCGCGGTCCTGCTCCGGATCGTCGTGCTCGGCCTGCGTGTGCTCGACCGCGAGCCGGTGCGGAGCTGGGAACCGCCGCTGCTTCTCCTGCTGCTCGGCATGATCCGCCCCGAGGGCGTGCTGGCCGCCTTGCCGGTCGTGCTGCTGTGGCTCGTGCGTGAGCGCGGCCGCGCGCGGTGGTGGTGGACCGGCGCCGCCGCGGTGGTCGGCGCGGCGTACTTCGTGTGGCGCTGGCAGTTCTTCGGCCAGCTGCTGCCGAACACCTTCTACGTCAAGTTCGGCAACCTCGAGCTGGGCTGGCTGTGGACGAAGCACACCGCGTTGCTGCTTCTCCCGCTTCTCCTCCTGACGCTGTCGCTGCTGCTTCGCCGCGCGACACGGGGTATGGGCGCGTTGCTCGTGACCACCGTGTTGGTCACGTACGTGACGTACGCGGTGTCGGGCCCGACGATGGACTACATCGACCGCTTCGCCGACCACGCCGTCGCCGTGCTGTGCCTCGGTGCCGGTCTCGCCGTCGGGACGCTGGGAAACCGCTTCGCCGGCGCGGTGCTCGGGCTCGTCGCGGTCGGCTGGTCCGCCGTTGCCGGTGCCACCGCGCCCGACCTGGCGGCGATCGCCAACTACGGGCCGGACCTGCAGCGCGCGCACGTCGCGATCGGCAAGGGGCTGGCCCAGTCCGACGTCCCCGAGCCGGCGCGCACCCTCGCCGTCACCGACGCGGGCGCGATCCCGTACTACAGCGGCTGGGAGTCGATCGACTACATCGGCCTCAACGACCGCGCAATCGCCCACGGCGCCGACCCGACGCTGGTCGTCACGCAGGCGCGGCCGACGGTGATCGTGGTGACCGCGAACGGCCCTGATCCCTCTCCGGTGCGGTACAACTTCGACTTCGCCAAGGGCACCGCGGGCTACGTCCGGGTCGCGACGGCGGAAATGCGCTCGGGCTACTGGCAGGACGTCTACGCGCTGCCGCAGTACGCGGCCACCATCGGCGAGCACGTCCGCTCGGCCTGCGACGAAGCCGCGAAGGTGAACGACTACGGGCGGCCGGAGGACACGATCGACCGCTGGCTCGACCGGCTCCGCGCGCAGCTCCCGTTCTGAGGCACCGAGGGAGTTGACCGGGCCGCCCGGAGGGCGCGAGGGTGGGGCGATGAGCAGCGGAGAAGTACGCGAGGGCGTGTCGCTGACCAACCTCGACCAGCAGGTCTTCCCCGGCGCGGACGCGACCAAGCGCGACCTGGTCGACTACCTCGACGCGGTCGCCGACCGGATGCTTCCCCAACTGCGCGACCGGCCGCTGACCGTGAAGCGCGTGCTGCGCGGCCAAGACGCGTTCATGCAGAAAAACCTGCCGAAATACACCCCGGACTGGGTGCAGCGGATCGACCTGTGGGCCGAGAGGTCCAAGCGGAACGTCTCCTATGCGCTCTGCAACGACCGCCGCACGCTGCTCTGGTTCGGCAACCAGCGCGCGATCGAGTACCACCCGACGCTCTTCATGGGCGATCCGTCCGAAGGCGGTCAGACGCACTTGGTGCTCGACCTCGACCCGCCCGAGAACGGCGACTTTTCCCTCGCCGTCGGTGGCGCGCTGCTCGTGCGTCAGGCATTGACGGATTCGGGCCTCTCCGGCGCGGTGAAGACCAGCGGCGCCAAGGGCGTGCACGTCTTCGTCCCGCTCGCGCCCGGGCAGTCCTATGAGGACATCGCCGCGGCCACCCGCGCGGTCGCCGCGCGTGCCGAGCGGATCGATCCCGAGCTGGGGACCACCGAGTTCGTCCGGGAACGTCGTGGCGGCAAGGTCTTCCTCGATTCCACCCGGGCGGGCGGCGGAACGGTCGTCTGCGCGTACAGCCCGCGCTACCGTTCCGGCGCGCCGGTGTCGTTCCCGGTGCCGTGGGCGGAGCTGGAGCAGGTCAAGCCGGCCGACTTCACGATCCGCAACGCGGCGGCACTCCTGGACGAAAACGACTCCTGGGCCACCGAGATGCTGGAGCCCCAGACCCTCCCGGCCGATCTGGTCGAGGAGGGCCACACGATCCCGATCGCCAGGGTCGTGGCGATGCACGAGGGCAAGCGCCGGGCCCGTGAGGCCCGTGACTCCTAGGCCCGTGCGCCGGCGAGTGCCACCTGGTGGCGGGCCAGCCAGAGGGTGTCCCGGCCGAAGGACCAGAGCAGGGCCGCCAGAGCCACGGCGACCGCGGCGAACGCCCATGCGTGGGGGAGGACGCCGGCGACGGCGACCACCAGGACCACGCCCTGGAGCGCGGCCACGGCCTTGCGGGCCATGCTCGGGTAGAGCGAGCCCTTGAGCCAGGGCAGCGCCCAGCTCGCGGCGACGAAGACGTAGCGCATGAGCCCGATCGCGAGCACCCACAGCCCGAGCGTCCGCGACACCTGGACGCACAGCAGCAGGATGAGGAACGCGTCGACCTCCATGTCGAACCGCGCGCCGAAGTCCGACGCGGTGCCGGTGCGGCGGGCGACCTGGCCGTCGAAACCGTCCATGAGCAGGGCGACGGCGACGAGCCCGACCACCCATGCGACCGGGCGGCTGCCGTCCGCGATCAGCTCGGCGGCACAGCCGACCAGGATCGCCCTGGCGAACGTGATCCAGTCCGCCGGGCCGAAGGCGCCGCGCCCGCTTTGCCGCAGACCCCAGTCCGTCAGCAACACCAAGGCCAGGCCGAACACCAACCCGGTCACCCAGGCGATCGGCGCGAGCCCGCCTGCGATGACGCCCGCGGCGAGGACGCTCGCCGGCACCGCCGAACGTAGGGGAAGTCCCTGATTGATCATCGTCCACTCCGCAAATAGGCACGGCTGCTCATAGGGTGGCGGCGACACCGGCCTCCGGTCGCCTGCTGAGGAGAACACGTGGAACAGGCATTTTGGGTTCAACGCCCGGGTGAGGGTGTGCTCCGGGAGGCGGTGCTGCCCGAGCCCGGAGCCGACGACGTGCTTGTCCGGACGCTCTGCTCCGGCGTCAGCCGGGGGACCGAGACGCTGGTGTTCCGCGGCGGCGTCCCGGCCAGCCAGCACGACGCCATGCGCGCACCGTTCCAGGAGGGCGAGTTCCCCGGCCCGGTGAAGTACGGGTACCTCAATGTCGGCATTGTCGAACACGGGCCGGTGGAGCTGAAGGGGCGGACCGTCTTCTGTCTGTACCCGCACCAGACCCGCTATGTCGTGCCCGCGAGCGCCGTCACGGTCGTCCCGGACGACGTCCCGCCGGGTCGCGCGATCCTGGCCGGGACGGTGGAGACCGCGGTCAACGCCGTCTGGGACGCCGGGCCGCAGCTCGGCGACCGGATCGCCGTGGTCGGCGCCGGGATGGTCGGCGCGAGCGTCGCGAAACTGCTCGCCGGGTTCCCCGCCACGCGGGTGCAGCTGGTGGACGTCGACGAGTCGAAGGCCGAAATCGCCGCCGCGCTCGGGGTCGATTTCGCGACCCCCGACGAGGCGGAAGGCGACTGTGACCTGGTCGTCCACGCGAGTGCCACGGATGCGGGCCTTACCCGGTCGCTGCAGCTCTTGGCTACGGAAGGTGAGGTCGTCGAATTGAGCTGGTACGGCGACCGCGAGGTCCGCATACCGCTCGGAGAGCACTTCCATTCGAAGCGCCTCGCCATCCGGTGCAGCCAGGTGGGGATGGTCTCGCCTGCGCGAAGAGGCCGACACGACTACGCCGACCGGCTGGCGATCGCTCTGGGGCTTTTGGCCGATTCGGCCTTCGACGCCCTGGTCAGCGCCGAGTGCGCGTTTGAAGATCTCCCGGCCGTGCTACCCCGGCTCGCGGCGAATGAACTTTCCGCGCTCTGCCTCCGTGTCATGTATCAGCCGCTCGATTAGGACACGCGTCAGCCGAACGCATCGGAGGTCTTGGTGTTCAGCATCACCGTCCGTGACCACATGATGGTCGCCCACAGCTTCCGCGGGGAAGTATTCGGTCCCGCGCAACGCCTGCATGGCGCGACGTTCGTGGTCGATGCGACCTTCCGCCGGACCGAACTCGACGCCGACAACATCGTCGTGGACATCGGCAAGGCCACGGACGAGCTCAAGACCGTGCTGGCCGAGTTCAACTACCGCAACCTCGACGACGAACCCGAGTTCAAGGGCACCAACACCTCGACCGAGTTCCTGGCGAAGGTCATCGCGGACAGGCTCGCCGACGCCGTCCACGCCGGACGCCTCGGCGAAGGGGCCCGCGGCCTCGAAGGCATCACCGTGTCCCTGAAGGAGTCCCACGTCGCCTGGGCGAGTTACGAGCGTGCGCTGTGACCGAGACGCTCTACTTCGTCGTTCCCGCGGACGTCGACGACGTCACCGTCCCCAGCGGCGGCAACGTCTACGACCGCCGGCTCTGCGCCAACCTGGTCGCCGCCGGCTTCGAGGTCCGCGAGGTCCCGGTCCGCGGCAGCTGGCCGCGCCCGGACACCGAGGCCCGCGCGAACCTAGCCCGCGAGCTCGCCGGCCTGCCCACCGGCGCCGCGGTCCTGTTCGACGGCCTGGTCGCCTGCGGTGTCCCGGAGGTGATCGTCCCCGCCGCGCGGCGGCTGTCCGCGTCCGTGCTCGTCCACCTGCCGCTGGCCGACGAGACCGGCCTCAAGCCCGCGCTCGCCGCCGAGCTGGACGCGCTGGAGCGCGAGACGCTGCAGGCGGTCGGCTCGGTGATCACGACCAGCGAGTGGGCCGCGCGCCGGCTGATCCGCCACCACAACCTCGGCCCGCACCGCGTACACGCCGTGACGCCCGGCGTCGACCCGGCGCCGCTGGCGTCCGGCACCGACGGCCGGACGCGGCTGGTGTGCGTCGCCGCGGTGACCCCGCGCAAGGGCCAGGGCCTGCTCGCCCAGGCCCTCGAAAGCCTCGCTGACCTGCCCTGGACCTGCGAATGCGTCGGCGGCATCCGGCGCGAGACCAAGTACGTCGAGCGGCTGCGTGAGCACCGCCTCGGCGACCGCTTCACTCTCACCGGCCCGCGCACCGGCGCGGCGCTCGAAGCGACGTACGCCGCTGCTGACCTTCTCGTGCTGCCTTCGCGCGCGGAGACCTACGGCATGGTCGTGACCGAAGCGCTCGCCCGCGGCGTCCCAGTGCTCACCACCGCCGTCGACGCGCTGCCGGACACCCTCGGCCACGCGCCCGACGGTTCCGTGCCCGGCATGCTCGTCCAGGGCGACGACGTCGACGCGCTGGCCGTCGCGCTGCGCCGCTGGCTCACCGAGCCCGCACTGCGCTCGCGTCTGCGCGCTTCGGCCCGGCTGCGGCGCGAGACGCTGACCGGCTGGGACGCCACCGCTCGCGGCATCGCGAACGTCCTGCTCCGGCAGGAGGCGGCGGCATGAGCACGTACTCCCCGGAGTGGCTGCAGCTGCGTGAGCCCGCCGACGCCCGCGCCCGCGCGCCCCACCTCCTCGAACCGCTGCGCGACTATCTCGCGGGGGTGCAACCCCCGCACCCCGCCCGGGAGGGCTCCGCCCCCCGGACCCCCCGAAAGCCTGGGCTGCCCAACGACAGCGAGGTCGTGATCCGCGACCTCGGCTGCGGCACCGGATCGCTCGGCCGCTGGCTCGCCGCGCGGCTCCCGGGCACCCAGCGCTGGATCCTGCACGACCACGACACCAACCTGCTCTCCCGCGCCCGGACCAGCCTGCCGCGCACCGCGCTCGACGGCAGCCCGGTCAAGGTCGTCGCCGAGCAGCGCGACATCACCGCGCTGCGGGCCGCCGACCTCAGCGGGACGTCGCTGGTCGCGGGCTCGGCGCTGCTGGACCTGCTGACCAGGACCGAGGTCGTCTCGCTGGCCGAAGCGGTCGTCGACGCGGGCTGCGCGGCGCTGTTCATGCTGTCGGTGGTCGGCAGCGTCGAGCTGAGCCCGGCGGACCCGCTCGACGAAGAAATCGCCATCGGCTTCAACGCCCACCAGCGCCGGATCGACCACGGCCGCCGCCTGCTCGGCCCGGCCGCGATCGACGTCGCGGCCAACGCTTTCGGCCGGCTCGGCGCGACCGTGTTCCGCGCCTCGAGCGCTTGGCGGCTGGGCCCGGAGGAGGCCGAGCTGCAGCAGCAGTGGCTGGACGGCTGGGTCGCTGCCGCGGTCGAGCAGTGCCCCGAGATGGCCGACGAAGCCGAGGCCTACCAGTTGCGGCGCCACGTGCAGATCGCCCAAGGCGAGCTGCACGCCGTCATCCACCACGGCGACCTGCTGGTCCTGCCGCCCCAGCAGGAGGTCGCGGCATGAAGCGGATGTGGGCCTGGCTGCGCCTGCTCGGTGCGGCGGCCATCCTCGCGGTCCTGGTGTGGCAGCTCGGCACCGGCGCCTTCGTCGACGGCCTGCGCCGCATCGACACCGCGGGCGTGCTCGCGGCCCTGACGATCGGCCTCGCGACGACGGTGTTCAGCGCCGGACGCTGGGTCGTCGTCGCCACCCGGCTCGGTCTCGGGCTCCGGTTGCGCGGCGCGATCGCGGACTACTACCGCGCGCTGTTCCTCAACGGCGTCCTCCCGGCAGGCGTGCTGGGCGACGTCCATCGCGCGGTCCAGCACGGACGTGAATCCGGGGACGTCCCCCGCGGGGTCCGCGCGGTGGTGCTCGAACGGACCGCCGGCCAGATCGTGCTGATCGCCGCTTCGGTCGCGGTCGTGCTGGTCCAGCCGTCGGTCGTGCCCGCCGCGCTGCGCGAGGTCGTGACGTTCGCCGGGGTGGCCGTGGTCGTGTTCGCGCTGGCCGCGACGATCGTCGGGCTGACCATCGGGCGGCACTGGATCCACAGCTCCTCGCGGTGGCGCCGCGGCTTCGCCGTCACCCTCGCCGACGTCCGGCTCGGCCTGCTCACCCGCGAGACCTGGCCCAGCGTGAGCGTGCTTTCGGTGGCCACGCTCGCCGGCCACCTGGCCATGTTCGTGGTCGCGGCGCGGCTGGCCGGGGTCACCGCGCCGATCGGGCAGCTGCTGCCGCTCATGATCCTGACCCTGCTCGCGATGGGTCTCCCGCTCAACATCGGCGGCTTCGGGCCGCGTGAAGGCGTCCTCGCGCTGCTGTTCGGCGCGGCGGGCCTCGGCGCCGCCCAGGGCGTCACGACGGCTGTCGTCTACGGCGTGTTGTCGCTGGCAGCGAGCCTGCCCGGCGCCGGCGTGCTGGTCGCCAGGACCGCCACAGTCTTCCGCACCGCGCGTGCGGAGAACCCCGGACCCGTGCCCGCACCGCGCTTGGCGGGCACCGTCCGGATCCATTCGGAAGTGGCCGCGGACATCGTTTCCGGACACAAGGTGCAGATGGGATGAGTGCTATGACGGGAAACGATGTCGTAGTGGAGGATCTCCCGCGTCGGGCGATCGTGGAGCGGGTGGTCGACACCAGGCTGCCGACCACGCACGGGACGTTCCAGGCGATCGGCTATCTCGACAGCGCCGGCAACGAGCAGATGGCCGTGGTCTTCGGCGACCTCCCGAAGTCCGGCGCGCTGACCCGCGTGCACTCCGAATGCCTGACCGGCGACGTCTTCGGCTCGACCCACTGCGAGTGCGGTGACCAGCTCGGCGCCGCGCTGCGCGCGATCGTCGCCGAGGGCGCCGGCGTGCTCGTCTACCTGCAGGGTCACGAGGGCCGCGGGATCGGGCTGCTGGCGAAGCTCAAGGCGATGCGGCTGCAGGACGAGGGCCTGGACACCGTCGAGGCGAACGTCGCGCTCGGCCTGCCGGTCGACGCCCGCGACTACCACGCGGCGGCGGCGATCCTGCAGGACCTCGACGTCGCGTCGGTGCGGCTGCTGACGAACAACCCGCGCAAGGTCGACCAGCTCGGCCGGTACGGTATCCGCGTCCGCGAGCAGGTGCCGCTGCTGATGCCGCCGAACGCGGAGAACATCCGCTACCTGCGGACCAAGCGCGAACGCCTCGACCATCTGCTCCCGCACCTCGACGAGGCCCTGATCGGCGGCTGAGCTCCGGCCGGGTCGTGAGTGAATAACAGTGTTCTAACACTGTTATTCACTCACGACCCCCCGAGCACCTCGAGAACCGCAGCGAAGCGCTGGACCAGGGTGTCCAGCAGGACGTGGCCCTTCGCCGCCGTAGCGAGCGAGGGGCGGCCGACCACGCCGGACTCGGTGTAGGCCTGCAGGCCCAGCGTCAGCAGGTGCTCCCGTTCGGTCACGTGGTCGGCGCCCTCGTAGCCCGGCCGGACCAGGTGCGGGTGCGCGTGCAGCAGCAGGGACGTCTCCAGCTCGCCGGCGTGCATGTCGTCGTCCAGCGACGTCCGGAGCCCGGCCGCGGTGTGCGCCGCGGTCCAGTCCGCGAGGCCGGGGAACAGCGCCATCGGGCGGGTGGCCTCCTGGACCACATTGGACAGTACGTAGTTGCCGCCGTGCGCGTTGACCAGCACGAGCTTGTCCACGCCGGACCGGCTCAGCGAGTCGGCGATGTCGGTGACGACGGCGTGCAGCGTGCGCGCGGAGACGCTCACCGTCCCCGGCCACGCCGCGTGTTCGTGCGAGCACGAGATCGCGAGCGGCGGCAGGTGGAGGACCGGATACGCGGCCGCGACCGCGCCCGCGATGGTCGCCGCGATCACCGTGTCGGTGCTCAGCGGGAGGTACGGGCCGTGCTGTTCGAAGCTGCCGACCGGCAGCACCGCCACCTCCGCGCCGCGGGCGTCCTCGGTGGTGGTGATCGGGAACAACTCGGTCATCGGCGCGCCCCTTCTCTACGGTGGTGCCATGAGCGAGCATGCCGCACTCTCCGATGTCGCGCGCGAGGCCGTCGCGAAGGCGACCGCGATCGTCCACGCGCACCCGTCGTTTTCCGTTACCACCAAGGGTGATCGCGACGTGGTCACCGACGTCGACCATGCCGTGGAGGACGCGGTCCGGGAATTCCTCGCCAAGGAGACCCCCGAGATCGGCTTCCTCGGCGAGGAGCACGGCCGCAGCGGAGCCGAAGGCGGGCTGTGGTGGGCGCTGGACCCGGTCGACGGCACGGCCAACTTCGCGCGCGGAATTCCACTGTGCGGTATTTCGCTGGCCCTCGTCGACGGCGAACACAGCAGCGTCGCGGCGATTTCCCTCCCGTTCCTCGGGATGACGTACACCGCCGCGCGCGGGCAGGGCACGTTCGCGAACGGACTGCGGGTAGGCGCTTCCAGCGCGAGCGTGATGTCGGACGCGATGATCGCGGTCGGGGACTTCGCGATCGGCGAGCTGGCCGAAACGAAGAACCGCGCGCGGCTGCTCCTGCTGTCGGATCTCGGTGCGCGGGCACAGAAGATCCGCATGCTCGGCACCGCCGCGATCGACCTCGCGTGGGTCGCCGACGGCAAGCTCGAATCGGCGGTGATCCTGGCCAACAATCCTTGGGACACCATGGCGGGCGTGTTGCTGGTGCGCGAAGCGGGCGGCTTCGTCGTCGACCGCGACGGCAGCGACCACACCGTGGATTCCGCTGCCACCATCGCGGTCTGCGGCGGTCTGCGCAACGAGCTTGTCGCCGCACTGTCCCGCGCGGGTATTCGCTAAGGTTTCGGGAGAGAACTTCGTGTGCGGCGCCACAGCCGCGAATTACGGTGTCCGCACGGGGTTTTCGGTTACCTTGATACCGGCTGTGGCATGCTGGCCGGTCTCGTCGGCCCCCTTCCCAGGATGGTGGATGCTCGTGGAAAGTCGCCGTATCCGTGACCGGTACCGGCTCCTTGAGCCGATCGGCGGCGGCGCAATGGGCACGGTGTGGCGGGCGCACGACGAACGGCTCGACCGCACGGTCGCGATCAAAGAGCTTCTCCTGCCCTACGGACAGGACGAGCAGCGCACCGAGGACGCCAAGAACCGTGCGATGCGCGAAGCGCGGATCGCCGCGCGGCTGCAGCATTCCCACGCGATCACGGTGTTCGCCGTGCTCGATGAGGAAGATCGCCCGTGGCTGATCATGGAGTACCTGGCATCGAAGAGTTTCGGGACCATCCTGCACGAGAAACCGGCTTCGGTGGACACCGCGATCGACGTCGGCGCTCAAGTGAGCTCGGCGCTGGCCGCGGCGCACCGCGTCGGCATCGTGCACCGCGACGTCAAACCGGCCAACATCCTGGTCGGCGAGGACGGTACGGCCAAGATCACCGACTTCGGCATCTCGCGCGCGATCGGTGACGTGAAACTCACCGCGACCGGTGAGATCGCGGGCACCCCGGCGTACCTGGCCCCGGAGGTCGCCCGCGGCGAGGACGCGGACTTCGCCTCGGACGTCTTCTCCCTCGGCGCCACGCTGTACGTGGCGGTCGAGGGCAAGGCGCCGTATGGCACGGCGGACAACCCCATCGCGCTGCTCTACCGCGCGTCGAGCGGCGAGATCGCCCCGCCGGAGAACGCCGGGCGGCTCACCCCGCTGCTCACCCGCATGCTGGCGAGCGACTCGGCCGACCGCCCGTCGATGGCCGAGGTCGCGCGGGAACTCGCCGCGCTGAAGGCCGGGGACACCGCGGTTCCGGTGGTGCCGGCCATCGTCCCGGCCGAGCCGGTGGCGGTCACCGTCCCCCCGACGCCCACGGTGCCCGAGGTCGCCGAGGTTTCGGCGGGTGGCCGCCGCGGCCTGATCGCGGTCGGGGCCGGCGCGGCGCTGCTGTGCATCGCGGTCGTCGTGGCGATCCTGCTGGTCGTGCGGCAGAGACCGCCGCAGGACCAAGCCGTGCAGAACAACCCCGGCCCCCTGGCGGCGGCACCGGCGACGTCCTCGCAGCCGGCGCCCCCGCCGATCGCCGAGACGCCGACGCCGGTCCCGCCCACGACGACGAAACCCACGGTCTCGACGGTGGCGTCGGCGAAGACCGCGGGCGCGGCCCTCGCCGAGTACTACAACGGGCTGCTGGGCAACCTCACCGCCAGCTTTGCGCGCCTGACCAGCAACTTCAAGACCACCCACGGCCAGACCCCGCAGACCTACTCCTCTTGGTGGGGCCAGTTCCGGTCCGTCTCCGCCAAGGTCCTCAGCGAGAACGGGAACACCGTTACGGCCCAGATCAACTACGTCTGGAAGTCCGGCAAGACCACCACCGAACAGAACACGTTCACCCTGGTTCAGGAGAACGGCACCTGGCTGATCGACACGCAGCGCTAGCGCTGGGCGTGTGACCGGGCAAACACGTTTAACTTGCACTGAACCGCCTGGCCACCGCCTCCGTGTTGACGTAAGAGCCGTCTGGTCGCCGACCCGTTCTGGAGGTAGCCGTGTTCATCGATGTCTCCCACGACCCGACTCGGTGGGCGCGATGAGGCCCGCGGACCCCATGGTGTTCGTGTTGCCCGGCGCGCTGAGCCAGGGCGACGATTCCTACGACCGCCGCATGTGCCAGAACCTGCCCGCCGTCGGTCAGCCGGTGCTCGAACTGCCGCTGGCCGGGGACTGGCCGGAGCCCGACGCCGCCGCGAGATCCCGGCTCGCCCGGTCGCTGGCCGCGTTGCCGGACCGGACGGTCGTGCTGCTCGACGGCCAGATCGCCTGCGGCGTGCCGGAGATCGTGGTCCCGCACGCGCGGCGGCTGCGCTTGGCCGTCCTGGTGCACCAGCCGCTGGCCGACGAGCCGGGGCTCTCGCCGCGGCACGCTGCCGAGCTCGACGGCTGTGAGCGCGAGACGCTGCGGATGGCGGGCATGGTCGTCGCCACCAGTCCCTGGCTGGCGCGGCTCCTGATCGACCGGCACGACCTCGACCCGAGCCGCGTGTACGTCGCCAAGCCCGGCACCGACGCGGCGCCGCTCGCAGCGGGCGCCGACGGGGTCTCGAGGCTGCTCTGCGTCGGGGACGTCACCCGTCGCAACGGCCAGGACCTGCTGGTCCAGGCACTGGGCGAGGTCGACCACCTGGCGCTGTCCTGCGTCTGCGTCGGCTCGCTCGACCAGGACCCCGGCTATGTCGACGAGCTGAACTGGTCCATCGAGCGGATGGGCCTCGGCAACCGGATCACCCTGGCCGGGCCGAGGATCGACCTCCCGAGGGCCTACGACGGCGCCGACCTGCTGGTCATCCCGGCCCGCGCGGGGACGTCGACCATGATCGTCGCGCAGGCGCTGGCCCGTGGTATCCCGGTGCTCGCCACCGAGATCGGCGGCGCCCACGACGCACTCGGCGCGGACCCGGACGGCACCATGCCCGGCCTGATCGTCCCGCCGAACGACCCGTTCGCGCTCGCCGACGCGCTGCACCGCTGGTACGCCGATCCCGAACTGCGCCGCACCCTGCGTACGGCCGCGCTCGGCCGGGGCAGCGTGCTCGAGGAGTGGAACGTCGCCGCGCGGCGCCTCACCGACGTCCTCTCCCGCTTGGCTTCCGAACCCCGCATCGTCGTCTGAGCCCGACGTCCGTGAAGGCCCCCTTGCCGGCTCTTACGGCCGGCAAGGGGGCCTTCACGGATGTCAGCGGAGGGTCTTGAGGAACGGGACCGCCGTCTGGACGAAGCTGTTGTGCTCCGGCGCGGCGAACAGGATGTCCAGGTGGGTCATGGAGTTGTCCGTGTTCACCGACACCCGCGGGATCTTCGTGTCCTTCGCGACCGCGACGGCCGCGTCGCCGACCGTCCCGTTGGTCAGGCTCGACTGGAACACGTACAACGGCACGTTGATCTCCGAGACGTGCTTGATGCGCAGGCCGAGGTACTGCGCGACGGCGTCGTCGGCGAACGTCGCCGTGCCGAAGTAGTCCAGCGCCAGGCGGTTCGGCGAGTACCACTCCCACGCCGCCGGGTTGGTGCCCGACATCTCCCGCGCCACCCGGGAAATCGGCGTGATGCCCTCGTCGACCCAGTCACCGGCGGCGTCCAAGTGGCCGGAGGTGACGGCGTAGCCGGGCAGCGCCGCGTGCTCGTCGACCAGCCAGCCGAGCAGGCCGGCGTTGGTCAGCTGCCGGGTCGGGCGCACGGCCGCGGGCAGCCGGTCCTGGATCGGAGACGGCGCGTGCGGCGCGGTGGCGGCGTAGGACGCGGCCAGCTGGTAGTCGATCGCCGCGTTCTCCGGGCCGTCGCCGAAGTTGTTGTAGAGACTGGTCGCGTTGTCGAACACCGCGCCCGCCTCGATCTGGGCCTTCCAGTCCCGCGCGCCCTGCTCGGTGATCGAGAAGTCGATCCCGGCGCCGGCGAGCGCGTTGCGGACGCCGCCGTCCAGCAGCATCAGGCCGGAGAGGTCGCGGTAGCCCGGAGTGCCGTCGAAGTCCCACGCGGCGTAGTCGAGCACCGCGGTCGCGCCGAGTGAATGGCCGCCGAGGATCACTTGACGACGTCCGTGATCACGCGCGGCGAGCACAGCCTGACGCACGTCCCGCAGCTCGAGGTCGAGTCCCCAGTTCGCCGCGTACGGCGCGGTTTTCGCGTCCTGGTGGCGGTAGGAGCCGCTCAGGTAGTACTCCGCGGCGGCGTCCGGACCGGCGCGGAACGCGGCCAGGTCGGCGAGGTTCTGCTCGCGGCGGTCGACCGCCCAGACCTGCAGGCCGGGGGTGCGCGCGACGAGATCCTTGGCGACGTCACGGAAGCCGTTCGCCGCCTCGCCGCGTCCGGCGATCAGGACGAGCACCTTGGCGGCGCTTTCCGGCCCGACCTTCAGCACGCGCAGCTGCTGCGTGAACGCCGGTCCGGGGGCGGGCGCGCCGGGGATGGTGACGGTGGTTTCGCAGATGGTGGTCGCCGCCGTGGCGGCCGGCGCGGTGGTCGCCAGCACCGCGGCGGCAACGGCGGCGGCGAGAATCGTTCTCTTCATCGGAATTCCTTTGCGAAGGCATGGGAAAGGCCCGGCCCGCGGAGGTCGGGGAACGCGTCCGCGAGCCGGGCCTTGAGGGGTGCCGTGGCGGTGTGGGCCACGGCGGATCGGGACCTAGACCGCTGCCGAGGCTTCCTCGACCGCGGGTTCGAGGGAGGCCGCGTCCGCGGTCTCGTCCCGACGCTGGGTGAGCAGGGCGCCGACGGCCAGCGCGCTGGCCGCGCAGATCCCGGCGAGGATCCACAGCACCGTGTGCATCGCGCTGGTGTAGCCGCCGGAGGCGAACTGCACGAACGCGTCGCGGCTGCCTGCCGGCACCGTCGCGGCGGCACCGGCGAGGTCACCGGAGGCCGCGCTGTTGGCCAGCGTGTCCGACGTCCCGCCGAAGGCGCCGGCGAACCGGGAGATGCCGTCGGCGAGGCGGGACTGGGTCAGTGTGACCACCAGCGAACCCATCGCCGCGATGGCGACGACCTCGCTCGACAGCCGCATGGTGTTGAACATGCCCGCGGCCATCCCGGCGCGCTCGGGCTCCACAGTGGACACCGCGGCGCCGTCGAGGATGCCGAGCGAGATGCCGAACCCGGCCCCGATCAGCAGCAGCGGACCGGCGATGGTGAACAGCGAGGCGCTCGGCTCCAGCACGGTCAGCCACGCCGCGCCGGCGGTGGTGAGCGCCAGCGACAGCACCAGGATCGTGCGGTGGGAAGTGTGCTTGGTCAGCCAGCCGCCGACCATCGGCAGCGCCAGCGTCGGCACGGTCATCAGCATCAGGATCAGGCCGGACGCCCCGGCGCCGGTGCCGTCGACCGAGCTGAAGTAGGACGGCAGCAGCATCAGCACCGCGGTGAAGCCGAACGCCAGCGCGACCGGGACCAGCGAGATGGCCACGAACCGCGGGTTGACGAACAGGCTGACGTCGAACATCGGGTTCTGCTGGCGGCGCTCGACGATCGGGAACGCGGCCAGCAGCACCACGACCGCGATCAGCGTCGCGATGGTGCCCGCGCTGCCCCAGCCCCACTGCGGGCCCTCGATCAGCACGAGGATGAACAGCGAAAGCGCGACCGTGAACGTGATGTTGCCCGGCCAGTCGAACTTGCCCGGCTCCGGGTTGCGCGACTCCGGCACGACCTTGAGCGCGGTGAGCAGCACCAGCCCGGCGACGATCGCGTGGCTGGCGAACACCCCGCGCCAGCCCAGCGCCGCGACCTCGACCCCGGACAGCGCCGGGCCGAACGCGATGCCGAGGCCGAACGACGTGCCCAGCATGGCGAACGCCTTGGCCCGGGCCGGACCCTCGGTGAAGGTGGTGGCCAGGATGGCCGCGCCACTGGTCAGCACGCCCGCGGCGCCGACACCCGCGGCCGCCCGGGCCAGGTCGAGCACCAGGATGTTCGGCGCGATCGACGAAACCAGCGAGAACAGCACGAACACGCCGAGCCCGCAGGCGAACACCTTGCGGCGGCCGATCCGGTCGGACAGCGACCCGGCCGCGAGCATGATCCCGGCGAAGGTCAGGTCGTAGCCGTTGACGACCCACTGCACGGCGGCGAGCCCGCCGTGCAGGCTGATGCCGATGTCCGGCAGGGCGACCGACGCGCCGGTCAACGAGATGGGCAGCAACACACAGGCGATGCAGACGGCGGCCAGGATCACTCCCGGACTCAGCCGCTTCTGACTCGCGCTCGTGAGAGCGGAAGTGGACATTTCTGGACTCCTCGGATTGGCCGGGCACCCCCGCGGACGCCCGGATCACCTCGCCCCGCCCGGCTTCCGGGCGGCTTGGCATGATGCTGCCCTATGACAGGGTTCTGATGCAAGTACTAATTCCGATTCAAATGAAGAAGCCGACAGCAACCCGTGTTCTGGCTGCTGTCGGCCGGCTTCGTCCAGAGTCACGCCTGGCGTTCGTCAAGCACCTTCTTGAGCAGGGCGAACGCGGCGTTGGCCTTGGGGTGACCGATGATCAGCGTGAGGTGGAAGATGGTCTCCACCAGCGTCTCGGCCGGGGTGCCGAGGTCGAGCGCGGCGGTGATGTGGCGCTCCAGCTGCCCGTCCAGCCCGCCGAGGCTGGTCAGTGCGATGACGTTGACGACCTCGCGCTGGCGCTGGTCGAGCCCGGGGCGGCCGTAGACGTCGGCGAACCCGGCCTCCACGAGGTAGCGGGAGTAGTCCTCGCTGATCGTGTTCAGGTAGGCGATCGTCTGGTCGGTCGCCTCGACGCCATAGGCGTTCTCCAGCAGCTTGCGGCCGAGGGCGTAGCGGTCGGTGCTCATGGGGTGTTCTCCTTCGTAGTCCCGGTGATGAGATGAATGCTGCTGTCGTCGGGCCGGGGTAGCCAGAGCCCCCGTTATCAGGGGTCTGACAGTCCTACCTTGGGTGGCTGTGCATCGAGGGCTGATAAGGCATCATCGGGGCATGGACCCACGAGCAGAGCTGGCCGACTTCCTGAAGTCGCGCCGCGCCCGGCTGAAGCCGGAGGACGTCGGACTCGCCGACGCGGGCCGCCGCCGCCGCACCCCGGGCCTGCGCCGCGAGGAACTGGCCGGCGTCGCGGGCATCAGCGTCGACTACTACACGCGCCTGGAGCAGGGCCGCGACGTCCGGCCATCCCTGGAAGTGCTGACCGCGCTGGGCCGCGCACTGCGCCTCGACGACGCGGAGCAGCGCCACCTGGTCACCCTCGCGACCGCCCAGCGCCCCGGCCGACGCGCGCCCGGCGCGGCCGTCGAGCGCGTCCGCCCAGAGGTGAAGCGCCTGGTCGACGCTCTGCACGGGACCCCGGCGTTCGTCCTCGGACGTCGCATGGACGTCCTGGCCTGGAATCCTTTGGCCGCGGCACTGATCACCGATTTCGGCGCGATCGCCCCGGCCCGGCGCAACATGATGCTGCTGCTGTTCCTGGAGCCGTCGTTCCGCGACCTGTATGCGAATTGGACCGAGATCGCGCGCGAGAGCATCGCGCACCTGCGCGGTGCGACCGGCCGGTACCCGGAGGACCAGCGGCTGGCGGCGATCGTCGGCGAGCTGTCGGTCAAGAGCCCGGAGTTCCGCCAGCTCTGGTCCGGTCACGACGTCAAGGAGAAAGGCTTCGGCCGCAAGGAGTTCGCCCACCCCTTGGTGGGAAGGCTCTCGCTGGACTACGAAGCCCTGGCCCTCTCGGACGGCCAGGACAAAATGCTGGTGACCTACACCGCGGAGCCGGACACCCCCTCCGCGGCCGCCCTCCAGCTGCTGGCCGTCGTTGGCGGGGAACGCTTCGCCGAGCGCCCTGCCGCCGAGCCCGTAGACCACGCCGAGTAGTCCTCAGCCTGAAGTCCGTGAATGGCACATTGAGGGTCGTAAAGACCCTCAATGTGCCATTCACGGACTTCCCTGCTGGTCTCA
>Ga0307507_10005421_pt1 | contig 20982 bp, 8 predicted proteins | sample 7_EM_MG_FD_207223 | JGI IMG/M metagenome (GOLD analysis project Ga0307507, IMG submission 207223) | Populus trichocarpa ectomycorrhiza microbial communities from riparian zone in the Pacific Northwest, United States - 7_EM | ecosystem: Host-associated > Plants > Roots > Unclassified | place... | reverse complement strand
GAGGCTCTGCACGAGGCTCTGCACGATGCTCTGCACGAGGCTCTGCTCTAAGCTCTGCACGAAGAGACCCGCAGTGCGATTGAGGACGTTGCGGATATCCATTCGGAACCGTCGCGCCCGCTCTATGTTACAACCTCTCCGAGTTCGAGTTTCCGGCACCTAATACGGTAGCGGCTGTTCTAGTATCTTATTTAACCTTCTACCTCTCCATCCTATAGGTTTTTGTAGCGGTATACTATAGGTTAACTTAAATATCCGTAGTTGGCGCGCTATAAGGTTTTAGTGGGTATTTATATACTATAACACAGACGCTATATGTCCGCTAGGCTATAATAGGTTCTTTAGGGTGGCTATTATAGATCTATATAGGTTTTATATATATTAGCTAGCATTTAATAAAGTTATATATAGTTACGGGATTCCTAATAACGCGTTTTTTTTTTAACAAAAATGATCACAAGACCTAAAAATACCTGAGTAATAAAAATAACATATTCTAAAAGCCTAGGTTCTATTATGTAATCGATTAACTTTGGGAAGTAATATAAAATATTGGTGTTGAGTTATCTCAATATCCGTAACCTCCGCAACGCGGATATTGTCGGAGCGCATAATAAACGTTTTGAATGTGGCTCAGACCACATTTTCGATTTTACGTGGAGCGGATATAAAATTATTCCGAATATGTGGTCTGAGCTTGCTGAGGTACGTAACGTGATACTGGTGGTGCATCACAAACGTAGTTAGTCAGCTTGCGGACCGATTGAAAATCCGCACCAACAGAATCACGTCTGAGCTTGCTGAGGTAAGGAATCACGTCTGAGCCTTCGGCCTTTCGGAGAATCCTTGCCTCGCTCTGCGACCAACTCCATCACCCCTGCGTCTCCTTCACAGATCACACGGCACATGCGTTCCTAAATCTTTTTTTCAGCATGGCTGCCGTGGATCGCAAACGCTCCCTCGAGGGCGACGAACAGGTATTGGCGGATGTTATCCCTCCACGCAAGAGATTGAAGCCTTCCGACCTCCCCATATCGCAAACCAAGCGGTCCATTATCGATTCACTCCTCCATACTTTCAAGAAGAAAGGCGAGTTCGATGCGCTGCGCAAGCTACTATATGCGCAGTTTGATTCAGATGTATGTATCACGATATCCACATATGAAATTTCGAGTACTGCGCGCAGAAACTGGAGATTATATCTAATGTGCCTCGTATACAGGAAGCCAAAACCACCCTTCTCTCCTCGCTGGAGCAGCTCGTTGATCGGGAGACTGACCACAATCCCTCCCTTCTCTCCAAGGAACGCCGGATTGCTGCACCATTAGTGGAAGGAGCTGCCGAACGAAGTGATATATACAAAAGTGTCACAGCTAGCATTGATGCGATAATGGACTCGTTAATAGCTTCACAAGGCATATATAAAATGCGGGAAATTAGGATCAAAGATGCTGGCGAGGAGGTTGCTGGAGAAGAAGAGAAGCGCGGAAGCAAGACTGATGACGATTATGCCAGAGAGGCAGAAGCGCTGAGGCAAGCGAGAGTCGAGATTAGAGAGTGTGAACTTGAAAAAGAACGGGAGAAAGAAAGAGAGGAGAGGAGAATTGCCGCGGAGGAGAAACGTAAGAAACGGGCGGAAGAAGAGGCGCGTGAAAAGGAACGCCAAGAACGTGAGGAGAGACGGAGAAAGGAGCGCCAAGAACGTGAGGAGAGGGAGAGAGAACGCCAGCGCGAATACGAGCGACAGCTAGAGCGCGAACGGGAGGAACGACGGGAAAGAAGAAGACGCGAGGAACAGCATGCCAGAGAGGAATCACTAGAGCGCGAGATGCGGGCGAGGGAGCGACGACGAGCTAGCAATGATGAGAAGAAGCCATTGAAGCCTGAAGACATCAAAGTTGATGATGACCTAGCTCTTCAAGCCTTACTACGAGAGGGCGAGGAGATCAAAAAATCGCGGCAACGACCAGCCTTAGAGAGATCGGAGTCTTTGGAACCACCAATTCGCAGACCATTAGCGCCTAAATCAATCGTACCTCGGGATCCAGCCGCTGCAAGGCTTGCAAAAATTGACGCAAAATCGCCGGCCAGATCTCCACTTAAGATTGACGTCAAGATGGCAACTCCACCAGCGTCAGCTACCAAATCAGAGGAAGTTCAAACTAGTGAAATAGTAGAAAATATCAAGAACGAAAAGGATACCAAAGAGCGCGGAAGATCTCGATCCCGCAGTCTCGAGAGGAGCTCAAGTCGAATAAAGCACTCCTCACGTTCACCAGATGGAGATCGGTCAAGAAACGATCATGACCGACGGTCCAGTCGTTATGATGACTCCAACTCCAGATACAGATCCCGAGATGATGACTATAAGCGCTCTTCTCGATATGATGACGACGACCGTGAAGCTGAAAGGGCTGCATACAAAGACAAACTTCGATTGGAGCGAGAACGCGATGCTAGGGAATACAAACGATCACACCGTGAAGAAAAAGAGTCGAGGCGTAGCCGCAGCCTCAGCCCCTCAAAGGCGAGCCATGGAGATTCTAAAGACTACCGCAAGAGCTCTCGTTATCGTTCAAGAAGTCCTTCGCACCATCGTCGTGACCGATCCGAATCGCCGGCTCGACGTAGCTACCACGACCGCTCGGAAGCATCGCCTCGTCGACGACACCGTTCGCGTTCGCGTAGCCCAAAAGATATTGATCGCTATGTCCCTAGTACATCATCCCGGAATAAAACGTCCGACAGACCTAGGGAAGATCGAACAAGGCACGACTATCGAGACCGTGACTATCGCTCATCAAGAGAATCCTACAGCAGAGATACCCGCGATCGAGACAATCATGATCGAGAAACACGTGATAGAGGTGAAAGAGATGAAAGGCATCGTTACACGGAGATTGATCGCTATATGCCCGGCAGAAGTCGAGCTGACCCGGACGATAGAGATCGTGATCGAGATCGGGACCGTGATCGAGACCGTGATAGAGACCGTGACCGCGATAGAGATCGTGACAGGGATCGTGACCGGGATCGGGATCGGGATCGTGATAGAGAACGGAGAAAACGTGATCCCAGCCGCACAAGGAGTAGGAGCAGAGGCTCACGACGGTACGATTGAAGCTTCGTGCTTCTTATCCGCTATTTTTATTACATTGTTGTATTCTATTATTTTGGGCCAAGCTAAGGCTAGGCGCCATCGTCTGGCACTCTTTTGATGTTCATTTTGCTACTAGGTAGAATTCTCAAGGAGAGAGATCTTTTTTCACTGCTGTAGTAGAATATTCATTGACAACCTCCATATGATACCACTGTCAATTTTAGCCTCACCTTACCTTCAAAAGCTACCACGAGTTTCCCCTTCCATCAAGGGTTCCAATCGCACATTCTGTCGGTCAATTCTGCCTTAAAGCCAATTAGAATAACCCCATGGTCTTTGACTGATTGTATAAAACTATCTAAGTTCCTCTCCGTATTATGTTTTGAGAGTTCCTGAGAGTTTAATTAAACCTGCGAGGTATATTGCTGTGAGTAAAGAAATTACGTCTCATCCGGATTTCTATACTTGTCACGTTTATTAACTCTCTGTCAGAGAAGGTCAGCCCTATGTTAGAGCAGCCTCTGACCACACAAAGCCGGTTCACGGTCTTTATAACTTCGTAATGCCTCACTCTTCTCAATTAATTGGCTACTACAAGTAGGATAACCTAGGATGTACTGTGGACATGCTATTGTGCAAATCATAAACGAATTAAACTCCAGAAGCGAACGTATCTTTCAAATACTGCGGTACTTATCCCTTAACCCGCTGACTCTGGTCCTCAGTTATCGATAAAGATTAGTCAACTGGAGGCTCTCGTTTGACTTGATTCTTGGCCACTGTGATAAGAACTGCAGCGACGTGAGGTTATTCAAATCCGTGATTTCTATGTATATATATATTTGTAGGCTAGTCCTTAGAGTTGAGCTTTGCCAGGTGTTCCTCCCGACAGGGCCCTGTCGTGCAGAACGGAATCCTACACACAGAACAGCCCCATCCTGTTCTCGTTGTTGGTGCACGGTGCAGCTTGGCATTGCACCAGCGGGTTAAGGGATAGCTTCGTCTTTCGCTATCTTCTACCTCTCAACGTGTACAAAGATTTGGTAAGCTCAAAATGGCTCGACTCGAAACATCATCTTCTACAATGCAGTACTTTGCAACTCCATCACAAAGAGACAGAGATCTCGAAGTGTAGAACCGAAAAGATGCAAATCCATTAAGCGCAGAGACTTCGAACTACAATATTATAACTGGGTACGGTGGTTGCAGTTTCTGCACAGCAATTACAACAACCGCTCTGCTCTGCTGTCTCGCGCTCGCCCAGACCTCCGTATTTTCCTACACGTTTGGTTCGGCGGAATGATATTCTGCTACGTTGATTTCGTCTTGATGGCTTCACAGATGGCCCTCTTTGTTGCTTGAATTCTTCTTAGTGCTTCAACAGAGATTAAGATAGTGATTCTACGTTATGTGAAGGTCATTTTCGGCCTCGCATCTTTAATTGTTTTCCTTATCGAACCTAGAAGAGAGGGGTATGGTGTATATAGCGCGTTGTTAGGATGGATAGATGCTTCTGTCGTAACTTTGATGCCGCAACTCGGGGACTCACGTACTTGATTATAGATATTGGCTGGAGGGCAGTGGGCAGCTAGAATACCCGACTCCTGTACATATTCTGAAATTTTTTTAGAAAGACGAACTCTGGTGTCAGATCATGAAACTCGATTTAGAGTGGCCACCAATCCCCGGAGTTTCCATATTCTGAGAGTGCATGTGAATTAGGGGCTTTTCAAAAAAAAAAAAAAAAAGCTCAAGGCATTAAGGATTATACTATTCAAAGCCACTGCTTGGATCAGGAGGGCAGTAACCTTTCCGGAGCAAAAAATCTGCAAGCCTATACTCCATACGCGCAAACTGCAGGATTCATTAATAATTAATCAATATTTTGAAGACAAAAGAGATCGACGTTCTCACCAGATGCTTTTCTTCTACCACTCCATCTTTTACCCAGACACCGTAACTCCCCATCAGATTTGCCATCATGACATCCGTAAATAGCCTGTCCCCGACTACGGCAATTTGTGAGGAAGATGTTACGTTGGAGTCTGGCGCGTTATGGAAATATTCCAACACTTCTTCTCTGCACCCGGGTTTCTTGTATTCTTCAGTTTGCTATCTGAGCAAATGACAAGATATCAAGAGGCAGGGGCATACCTTGGTATCGTGACGAAGTACCTTTACACCTGTATTACGCTCGAGGACTTCTGCTTCCGCGAAGCCACCATCAGAGAGTGTGCCAGCCGTATTAGACACAATGAGCAGCCGTGAGCCTGGGTAGGCTTTGCGCAGCTCTTGGAATTTGCCCTTCAAAGGTGCTATTAGCGGAAGTGGCCTCTTGCTTCTCGACTGTCATAGAAAAGGAAATTGAATAACAAGAAATGGGCCTCCAATGACAGTACAGCATGAACTGTGTTGAAAAATGACACAAGACTTGAAAAGAAGACGGATTCGATTTGAACAAAAACTGTCCAGTACATTGTATGGCATATAGACCTCATTTTTATGAGGTACCGCAAAGCAATTATCTTTGTCCAACACTACCGCTCTAATATCTACCCCTTTCTCTCCATCACGAGTAGCGAATGCTTTGGATAGTGGCACAGGTAAATGATTGAATGTTGATACAGTGTGATGTGGTAGACACAGAGTCGGATCTCTGATGAGTCTAAAGACGTTAAGAGTCCCAGAGATATTCATAGGGGAAGTATCTGTTGATGGTGTAGTAATCAGGGTGAGAGCAAGACTTGGCGGCGGACTTTCGGCGCTAGCGGAGCTTCTTCGAACAACATCGACTAAATTGCAAACTGCATTCCATACTCCCCCGTCCCCACCACTACGCAGCTAATTCCTTGGAGCTTCTTTCGATTGTCTGTTTGGGCTACGCGACAGCGTCCTGACCGAAATGACCAGCACAATCGGCATCCCAATTAAACTGTTGAATGAGGCAACTGTGCGTGGGCTCATCAAATCTTCTAGGCAGCTTCTTTATACTAATGTGTCACGCTTAGGGCCATGTAGTTACTCTCGAAATCACATCTGGTCAGGTCTACCGTGGCAAACTATTAGAAGGTGCGCCCGGCCGTCTTCCTAAATCAAGACATAAATCTAACATTCCTCACACAGCCGAAGACAACATGAATGTTCAGCTCAAAGATATTACCGTGACGGCGCGCGATGGCCGTGTATCGCATCTCGATCAAGTCTATATTCGTGGATCCCACGTGCGCTTCTTCATTGTACCGGATATGCTACGGTATGCCCTCCGAGCACGAGATATTCGTTATTGGCAGGAATGGTGGTGACTCCGGACAAACAAAGCTGACTTAGGTTACAGGAACGCGCCTATGTTCAGATCAAGAGGCACGAGAGGCAGAGGTGTGGGTTTAGCGAGAGGGAGGGCGACAGTGAACAGGGCTAGAGGACAGAGAGGTGGCCGATGAGCGTGTTGACCGAAAGGAAATGCTGCGAGTTATAGTGATATGGATATTCAAGGAAAGGAGGATGCTATTCAATACTTTCTAGAAGCATTGAATACATGGGTGGACTGATATGGGAGGTTCTTCGGAGCTATGGCCCGGGCGTCAGGCGTATTACGCGGAAGGAAAAGCAGTCCTCTACTCCAATATTAGACTTGAAATCCGGTTTTCAAAACATGAAAACCATATCTCTATAATTTATCTATGTGACAGTATTTCCGGCTACTGCGAATAACTTCGAGTAGTCGAGGCCGCTAAGGCGGGGACCTTTAGCCAAGCTCTCCGACATTCCCACCCGAATTGACATCAGAAAACATTTCATCTCTAATTCACCAAATATGTGAACCCTACAACATCATTTCCATATCACAAAATGGAGATTGAGCACCCCCGCCGCATCTTAGCCCTAGGTACACCCGACTCTGGAGTTCTACATCTGCTCAAAGGTCCATTCCTTCCCGGTGGTGCCCCTCGAATTTCCACCTCGTTTGCTAACATATTCGTCCGTACAGATCTCACTGGCTCCGCGCCTGACCTAGTATCCGACTCCACTGCAGGCCTCACCCATACCTGGAGGCTTGAGACACGCTACTACACTGCTTCCCTTCCCATATGGATTGACGAGATACCCCATGTTAGCGAATGGCGCGAGGAGTTCGTGAAGCCGGAAGCGAGAGAGGTTGTTAGTGTGCTAGGAGCTTGGGTATACTGTTTTAGGAAGCCGGTCAAAGAGGAGCATACGGTGCGTAAAACCCTTCTTCACTAAAGGACCAGTGTCTATAATATGTTGAAAGCTGAAATGTATTAGGCAGTAGCACGCTGTCCTAATTTGACATAGGCTGATTTCAAGAACAGGATGTGATAAAGCAAACTCTTCAGGCTATTGCAGATGTGGTGGAGAAAGCGTGCGGATATAGCTCAGACGCTGTGTGCCTAGCGGTCGCGATGCCTCAGAGCACGACGCCTTATCTGGAGAAGAGCTTTGAGGAGTGGGAAGAGCTATTTATGGAGTTCGGGTTTGAATATGTGGATGCCGAGGCGAAGGGTCGCAATGACTTTGGAGGTTAGTGCAGTTATTGGCATCTTGGGCAGTGGGCTGACAGATGTAGAACCTGTGGGAATAGCCCGGATAAAAGAAGCATTGGAGGCGAACGACTGGGCTGGCGGTGGAGATGTGGGTCTTGAATATGGTGATGATGACGCATTCGAGAACACATTTGCGGCGGAGGAGGCAGAGATGGGCGTAGAGCTCTTTGGTATGAAGGGTGCTATTCACGGAGAAGAGGAAGATGACAAGGCGCCCCAAGTTGAAGAACTCGAGCAGATGATGCAGAGGATGCAAGCTATTAAAGGTATGCTATCACCCCCAAACGTCATTCTATACTACTTCTGATAATCTCAAAATAGAAATCGGTGCAGAAATGCCGGAAGCAGAGAGAAAGAAGTTCGCGGCCAAGGCTGTTAGTGACTTAATGCAATCTTTCTGAAGCTAAGAGTTTAAGCCTTCCGTCCCATACATATCAAGAATGGAAAGCTCATTTCCTTCTTTGGCCCACCATCCTCATCCTCTACCTCCTTAGTAAAAGTAAATGCTGTCTCAACTTTCACTTAGTCAAAGCCAGTACCATTAATCATTATCTCCATCTCATTCCTCTTAATTCCATGCCTCTCCACGCCTTCCCTCTTGCTCTTCGGATGGAATATAACAGCATCAGGCCCAAATTTTTCAAAATCAGTCAATGCAATCCATCCACCAGATTTCAGACATTGAAACATCGTAGCTAGGATAGCTGGCAAAGACGGAATATGGTGTAGCGTCAAGTGGAAAATAATAAGGTCAAACCTGTACGGAATGCTCTCAGATTCTCCGCGCCCCGAGGCGAGTGCCGCCGCCGCTCCTTGGACTTTAACATCGTCGGCGTCTTCCAGCAATACGCAAACTGCTGCCAGGCTTGCCTCTTCAGGTCGCAGGAGTGCGCCAATTTTTGCATTGAAGGCATCGATCATGCCGTCTGCGGTGTTTACACCGACAAGGGAGTGCACGCGAGGAGAGGTTGAATGAGAGGAGCCCTGTGCCGCATCCAATTTCAAGAACATCGAAATCTGTAGGTGCGTATTAGTATTCAAGTTCATTTGAATAACCAAGAAACAACAGCAACCACCAGAGTTGGTTGAAGTTCCAATAATAATTATTTGAGAGGGTGAAAATGGATAGAAATGGACAGGAATGTTATTGACATGAAGCTCGTCATAATTTGAACCGAATTTGAACTATCCTACTTTTTTCCTGACCGTCAGCGAATGCCGGTACATGATGCAAGGCACTTTCTAAAGCCATTTCGCAGCATCGAACGTGAGCTAGATTGGAGTCCCATTTTACAGCTTCAGCATTGAAGCGCGTGTTATTAGCAATAGTTGAACTGTGGTGGTGGACATGGTGGGATATTGGGCTGAAAAGGTAACGGAAGCTGATATAAATGTTAGGTGGGGGTTGACCTGCTGAGTGGGTGCGGTACCTCTTTTCTTTTTTTTATATCCATTGTATTATACTACGTACAATACTGCGCATGCAGCCTCTAGGCTATGGCGCTATAGTTCTATATACATGAATCCTTCCTAGGCAGCTTAACATGTACTCAGACTTGCTGATAAGCAAGCAAGCAAGTAAAACATCCCTCTGCTTGCTTGATTGCCCGATTTGGAAGCTCTCTGCTTGCTTGCTTGCTTGTTAATTGCTTGCCAAGATAGTATAGAATTTGAAGTTCTATAGAATTTAAAGTTCTATAGAAAATCCGCCATGGCTTCGCCTAGTAACAGTATATTGCCCACCAAGCTCCTCTACTATTAATTAATTGTAGTATAAGGTATAAGCTTGTTCGCGCGGCTCGAAGGCAGTTTATAAGGCAGACGCGGTAAAGGCAGCGCGTAGATCGCGATCTTGGCGTGGTGTAGAGGATTAGGAGGTAGTAGAGGAAGGAGGTGTAGCAGCTGTTCCTTTATTAGCTATTAGCTTTATATAAATTAATAGACTTACTACCTCCTCTAGCGGCCTTCTTATAACCTATCTTCTTCTAAAAACGCGTATATTATAGAGCAGTAATTATTATTGGCTGTAGCCTAGATTAACGAGGCTCTAGTAGATTACCAGCTTTACTAAACCCTCGCTTATTGTAACAGGACTAGCCCAGTTACAGTAGGAATGTCTCGGTGAAACACTCGACAGATAAATTCCAACGCTTTGATTAAATTCTGCCAAATTCTGCCAAGTTAATTAAATTCTGCCAAATTCCGCCAACTTAATTAATTTCTACCAGTTTCCACTAAATTCTACTAATGTAATGGAATTTGGTCAAAACCTATTAAAATCCGTATGGGCTTGTGCCCACGCGTCTGCTGCTAAGACCCTAAATATTTAGTTATAAGTTTCCTATATTCCTTTCTCTTCTTTACGTAACGTCTTGTACTCTGCAAGAGCTATATACCCTTAGATTTAGATAGAATTTATATTATTCCTTTAAATCTTCCCTAAAGCCTCTTCGCGCCCTTATATTATATTATGTTAAAACAACTACTATTAAAATGGCAAACAAACCTAAATCCGCTTTAATAACCATAAGTATTATATCCTTAGTTAGGGAATAGTTAACCATAATATAACAGTCCTTTATAGATGCCCTAGCTTAGTAGTGGGCTGTACTGGAAGCCTAATATTAGCAATTAATGGAAGCACTCCGCGAAGAACTTTGTAATGTTAAGGCACTTATATTAAGACCCTAATAATAACGCCTATAAATAAGATTAAAGTAACTATATCTAAACCTAGCCTATTAAATGCAAACACTAAGCTAGTAATAGTAGCTTAACCGATATCTGTAACAAATTTAATACCTATTATTAAATCTAAAAAGCTCCCTAATCCTCTAATATTTAATGGAAATTAAAATAACCTATATCCCTTTATAACTAAGCTCCGTCTTAAACTTTTAATAAACTATAACTAATACCCTACTAAAGCTAGCAAGGTTAGCTATGGAATGTCTTGTTTATGTAACGGAACCTTATAGCAGGAACTACGGTGGGTTCGTTAATAGGCTAGGTGTATAGATATTTAAACGAAGTCAATAATGTAATAGTACAAGATAATAACTAGTGGAGTGGTTGCTTAACAGATTAACTCTAATTGTATTCTAAGATTTACTATAAAGAAAGAACTATCTAAGTAGGGACTGTGGTCCTTTAAATATATATCCTAACTCCTAAGAAAGTCCTTGCTCTATATACTCTGTCTACTCCATTTGCTCTGTTATAGATCTTATAGATTATATAGATTATATAGATTATATTACATAACCTTAGTTACCATTTCTTATTATATAGTTCTACCAGATCTATTCTGGACCGTGCCCTTATTAACCAACTAGCTTCTTTTAACTCCTCTCCAAGTAGTTATAATATTATACTTAAAGCGTCCATAATACTATCTCCCCCCTCTTTATCTTTGTCCTTAAAGATTCCTAACATCTCTAAGTTGTTTATTAGAGGTGTAATATCCATCTAATTAACTTGGTTAATATCGTTGCTTATTATACCTAAAGTATTTTCTTCTTTTCCTACAGCTCGTCGGCCTTATACCGTTGCTGCAATACTGCCCCTTAGTGAAGTAATACCATCTCCGTATTCTTATTATGCGAAAGAGGGGTTAGTTTATATTGCGTTAGTAAGTCCCTTATCTTAGCAACCCTTTTCTTATTTAGAGTGCACTAAAGCGAATATGCGGTTATCCTGCAACATTTGCTCGGTTTTTAACGCTAAGTATACGCGTCCTATTACTCTTAATAGTCTTCTAGTTCCCTTGTTAACTACTACTAGGGTCCTAGGTTTAATCTGCCGCTATAAAACTTAATAACAAGCTCTTGGTAGCCCTAGCTAAACTCTGCTATTCCTATAATGCTAAGCAAGAGGCTACCGCTACTTAATAATATACTTTTAACTCTTAACTAGCTACGTCTACTCGGTTAATCCGTCTTAAAAAGGTGCGTAAGAAGGTGCGTTCTAAGGAGTGGAAACTTATAGAATAAGGTCTTTAGGAACTTAGTAATAAAAGAGCGGACTCTTTTCTAATAGAGAGGGAAACAACTCCGAATACGTTAGTAGGTGCTCCTCTTAGGTCCCCCTTAGGTAACTTATTCTTTGGCAACTCTTCCTTATTAATATTGCCTAACCTATTCTCTTCTAATACTCCTATACCTTTCCTATGGCGTTCTCTAAGTTGCTTAGTAGTTTCTAGGTAGTCTCCGTATAGCCTATCCACTTTACTTTATACTATATTTCACTATTAACGTCCTTATAACCAATAATTTTTAAAACTTGCTATTTGTCTTCTTTCTATTCTCTATACGTGTCTACTTTATAGACTAGTGGCTTAATATTCCTGTATGCTAGTTCTAATATTACAATATACTATATAGGGTAGATCCTTATTTTTATAGGTAAGTTAAGTCTATATATAACTTCTAAGATCTTTACTTTAATTGTAAATGGTCCTAGTCTAATATAGTCTAACTTCTTACTTAGTCGTCAACTCTTAAAAATTTTGTGTAGTAGCTATACTTTATCCCCCTTCTTAAGATCTGGTCCCTTAGATCTCCTAGCGTTATAGTACCGCTTTATTCTTTCTTATACTAGTTTAGCTGTTTCTTTAAGGTAATTATAAAGATTTATTAGTGTCTCTATTCTTTCTTTAGCTGTACTACTTATTTTCTTTACTTATTATAGTGATAACAATAACCTAGGCTCGTAGCCGTAGTTCGCCTTAAAAGGTAATATGCCCATCCCTTCCTATGGTGTTGCATTATATATAAACTGTATAACTAGTAATAACAATACCTAATTATTCTGTGCATAATTAATATAATGCCTTAGATACTATTCTAGTGTCTAGTTTAATCTTTCTGTTTAACTATCTGTCTGTAGGTAATATATAGTTAATATTACTACTTAAACCCCTTATTCTGCTAAGAATACTTCCTAAAATGCTACTATAAATCTCGGATCTCTATCTAATATAATCTTTATTAGTGCTCTATATCTTATAAATACTTCTTTAATATAAATTCTAGCTATATCTTCTATAGATATTTCTTTTATGCATGCTATAAAGTATCCCTACTTTATTAGCTTATCCACTATTACTAAGATCGCGTTATAATCTTATCTGGTAATAGGATCTTTTAACTTTGGTAACTTAATAATAAAGTCCCATAATATAACTTCCCATAGTCTTTCTGGTACTTTAACAGGTTATAGCCCTCTATATAGCTTATACCTTGTTAGTTTATTTCTTTAGCAATTTGGATATTTCTTTATAACTTATCTTGCTAGTCCCTAGATTCCTTAAACAATATACTCCTTTTAAAGTCTTAATACTAAGCCTATAGCCCCATTATGTCCTTATGTCATTCCTTTATAAAATTCTTTTACAAATTCTTTTGCTATTGCCCTTAGAATATAGGTTGCTTTCCTGTTCTTATACTACTCTAAGTCTAAATCCTCTGCCTATACTTCTTAGATCTTTTATATCTAATTACTCTCTAGTAATTTATAAACTTAACCTTCTATAGTCGCTGCGATCTTTAAATAATTATACCTAATTAACCTATCTTAATCCTGTCGCAGTAAAGCTCCTAACAGCTTTTTATTGTTCTATAGTTTAGCCTTTCTGCTTAAAGCGTCTGCTTATATATTATCTGTACCCTTGGTATACTAAATCTTAAAATAATATTCTGTAAGTATTTCCGCATATCTAACCTATCTTTAGTTTAGTTCCTTTATTGTTAGGAACCCTATAAGGTTTTTATAGTCCGTTTTAACTATAAATAGTTTCTCTATGCCTTATAAGAATGCTTTCTATTTTTTAAGTGCTGTAACTATACCTAATAACTCTTTATTATAGATGTTATAGTTTAACTCTGGTGGTGTTATCTTCCGACTATAGTACGCTACTAGATGCTATGCGTTTGAATGCTTCTATAGCAAATATGCTCCTAGTATAAAGTCTAATGTATTTGTTTCTATAACCATTTCTAACTTTAGCTAGTAGATCTTAAGGATTGGATTTTAGGTAAATAACTCCTTAAGTTCTTAGAACAGCTTCCTCTACTTATTACCCTATATCTATAGTTCCTCCTTTTTTATTAACCTTGTAAATGGCTTAATACTTTTTAACCATTATATAATAAACCTCCTATAGTAGTTATAAAACCCTAGAAACGATCTTAACTATGTTATATTCTCTGGTTCTTACTAACTTACTATAGCTTTTACCTTCTTTGGGTCTATGCTAATCTTTTCTGGTTTAATAATAAATCTAATAAAATCAGTCTTCCTAGTAAAGAACTCGCATTTCTTAATTACTACTAGCATCTCTTCTTCTTATAGTCTCTTTAAGACCCACTTAACGTGTTCTTTATACTCTTCCTTACTTATTAAGTAGACAATAATATTGTTAAGATATACTATAATAAATTCATTAAGGTGTTTTTCTAATATACTATTAATTTGCTTTTAGAACATTACTAATGCATTTATAAGTCCGAATTGTATAACTAATAGCTTATATAGTCCTTCCTTTAACCTAAAGGCTACCTTCTATTTATTGCCTTCCTTAATCCTAATCTAATAGTACGCCTATCTTAAATCTATCTTTATAAAGATCTTTGCGTTGCCTATCCTATCTTAGATTTCGCTAATTAAGGATAAAGGATACCTATCCTTCTGTATAATGCTGTTTAACTATCTATAGTTAATATATATCCTAAGTTTTCCGTTTTTCTTTAGGATAAACAGTACTGGATATTCTGCTAATAACTGTGATGGTTTAATATATCCCTTTCGTAAGTTCTCCTGGATAAACTTCTTAAGCGCTACTAACTTGGTTTTAGTAAGCTTATAGATTGGAAAAAACTTTAGACTTGTTCCTAGTTCTAACTTTATCTTATAGTCCCATGCTATATATTCTAACAGCTTTTTACTTTCTAGTAACTATAACTTTTTCCTATACTTGCGGTATCTCTTTAGTATATAACTTAAGCTTTACTTAGTCTCTTTATATATCGCTCCAACTTAGTACTATACTAATTTAGTTTACTATTACATTTTATGTTGTTAAGTATCCCTAATATTAACCTAACCTATAACCTAATTAATCCTTGGATTATATTCCTATAATTAAGGCATTCCTAGTATTACCTTGTCCTTTCCTAATAGTAGGATATTAAAAGATATCTTAACTGGCCTCCCTTTAATAGTTAACTAAATAGGTCCTATTTTAAGATTAATAATACCTCCTCTATAGGCTATCTAATCTCCTAAAATTGTTATAAGTGGATATAGGTATTCCTTTTATCTGTGTAGTAACCCTATTCTTTCTACTGCTGCTAGTAATATATAGTTCCTTATTACTCCACTATCTATTAATACTTCGAACTGTTAATCTTGCTATTTAACTTATAAATTTAGGTGTTGTCCTTAAATTCCCTTAAGGGTCTAAGGCTCTACTACTAGCTCCCTCTAGTCCCATAGGCCTTCCCTTTTCTATAACCGTTGGCTACTAGATCCTATTTATACTTGGTCCTCTTTTAGCCAATACTTAGTTTATTTCTTTTCCTCTACGTGCTACAGACAAGTATTCTCTAGATAATTCCACCACTATTGTCCCTCTAGGCATTCTTCTATAAGGAATCTTCTTAGTTAAAGTATTAGGTCCCCTTAACTCTATACTTCTACTAGGTGCCATCTATATATATACTTAGCATCTCTATACTTTTTTTTATCCGGTGCCTAATACATTCTGGTTAGGTACTTCTGGTTTTTATCTTTTAGTGCTCTATATATATTGCACGTATTATTTATATAAGCTATCCACAATAGTGTATAATGCGTTAAGTAACTTAGGTTAACTTTTAACTCGTCTTTATTTTTAAGTTTAAACCTCTATCTAGCCAACCTAACTGCTAGCCTTTTATTTGCGGGTACTAAGATTTGTCTCTTACTTCTCTAGTCCCTAGATTCTTCTTCTAGGTTCCTTAATGTTATAATTAACGCTCCTTTAATGTAACTTATGCGTTTCTCTATAATAGGTTAGTCTTAAATAACTTTTTATTTAGCTATATGTAAAAGTCTTCCTATTTGTTGTTATATCGTTACCTATACCACTTTCTATATAACTGGTTTAGTATATATAGTCTATCTATTAGAAAGTACCTTATTATAGCTACGTTATAATAACCTTTAGTATATCTTTCTTTAAACCTAGTTAGAATCCCTAGATCCTCTTCTTGTTCTAGTTTATTTAACCACTTTACTCTAGGCGTCCCTATCTTAGGCCTATTAGTAACTCTTTATATAGGTGCTCTGTCCCTTATATGTCCTAGTATAGCTAATCTCTTATCTAGCTTTTGCTCTTGCTATGCGATAATTCTTTGCCTAAACTTATCCATAGTTTCTTATTTTCTACGTCTTGCAGCTAGATTCTTAAAGTTGTCTTACTTCTTAATTTTAGTATTAACTTTTTAATCTTTAGGCTAAACACTACATTTACCTAGAACTAACGTTCTTACTTATTCTCCGAACTTGTAGTTCTTAAACTTACGTCCTATACTTATTTATTTGCCTTTAAACTAAGCCGCTGCCCTTTCCTATCAGTTTTCGTCTATTATAGGTTCTTAGGTATGTCTTATCTTATCTTAAGAATCTTAAGCATCTTTTATCTCTTCTTAAGAATCTTAAGCCTATGGCCTTTTGCCTTTACTAAGTGGTAAGCTAGCACTAGCAGTCGTCTGCTTACTTAATTGTCTTTAGATATTACTCCTTCCGTCTTGCAAAGTAATGGATTTTGTATTTAATAGTATTATAATACCCGTTACTAAACTGTGTTCTGTAGTAGTCTTAGTCTCCACTTCTATTACGTTATCAAGGTTTAAGTGCCCCTAGTTGGCCTCTTTTTCTTCCTTATTGCTATTAATTAATAAGTACTCCGACTCTATTATTATTGTTACTAATCTTTATCCATATATTACTGTAACACCTTAATCTAGCTTATAGAGTTAATTTTATTTTTTGTTTAACTTTCTAGTTCCTTTAAGTCCTCTTAACTCTAGCTCTTATGGCTAATAGCTTACGCCGTACTTAGCGTCCTTATAAATTTAGTATACGTTGTTATAATAAAATATAAAGTGTTTAATCGAATACTCCTTAGTCCCGCGCAATATCCCTATATCTATGTTATTGTACTCTAACGACCTAGTGCCTTTTACTGCGTAGTTACTCTAACTACCTTTATAGTCTCTAGCAAAATAACCCTATTTTTCGCAATTTATACAAGCTCCTTTTTTAAACCATTTTTTTTATTATAGAGTCCGCCTAAACGTCTTCTGCTATTGAGATCCCTGGTTTAGCCTCTGCTTCTTAGTCCTATAATTACTTAATCCTTAACCTCTAGGTTTCTATAGTTTCTTACTCTATATTCTATATTCTTTAGTACTGCTTAAGTCCATTAGCTCTGGTCCGCTATTCTATAGTTTTTAAATTTAACTTTGTTAATGCGTACTCTGCGCCTTATATAACTATAGAACTCTATCTTGCCCTTTCTTAGCTTATTCCCTTTAATAGATCCTATTATTAATCTTTATTAATTAATCTATTAAGTCTTTTAAACTTTCCACATCTTCTATTAGAATAATCGCGTCCTGGACTTTTGCCTTAAGTCCCTATTTATACTATGCCATAAGCGCCTTATTATTCCACTTAACCTATATTGCGAGTGTCTAAAACTGCGTTATATACTTAATTGCTAAAAAATGTTATACTAAGTTTTAAAGTTTTTTTTCCGCTATGGTTGTTGCTTCTAGGTCTCCGAATATTTATATTAGTCTCTCCGCGAACCCGTTCTAGTTAATAAATATAAACCGTACTTCTTAGTTAGTAGTTATTATTCCGTTTGTTTGGATTTCGGTAAGGTATAGTTTAAACTATTTAAGTGCCCTTCTAGTTAAAAACAATCCTGCGTACGCTACTTGGTCTATAGGTGTTACTAACTTAGCCCCTTCCTGCATAACCTTAAAGTGCATTTATATAAGGAATCCTTTGAGTTTTAACTTCTTCCCTAAGAATCGCTTAATTAAGGGTAACTTAACCTTAGCTACTCTAATTCTATTAAGTCGCTCTTTAAGTATTTAATTGTTGTCTATTATTTGATTAACTATTTCTTATAACTAACCCACTGTAACTAGCTGCGAATCCGTATCTTCTATACTGGTGTCTCCTCCTAAACCTAAGGTCGTAGCTGCTGTAGACTAAGTCGTGACTAGTACCTTTGACGGCGTAACTTGCGCTTTAGGTGGCATACTATTTAACTTATTAATACCGTAACTAGGTAGTAAATGTGTAACGGAACCTTATAGCAGGAACTACAGTGGGTTCGTTAATAGGCTAGGTGTGTAGATATTTAAACGAAGTCAATAATGTAATAGTATAAGATAATAACTGGTGGAGTGGTTGCCCAACAGATTAACTCTAATTGTGACGGTGCTGGAGCGCGTCACCTGCCATATTCAACCAATCAGGATTTTCCATGCCCGGCATGCAAAATCGCTATTAGCCCGCTTACCACTAGCGCCTTGGCGGCCCTCGCGACATGCCTACCTACTGCCCCTAAACGATTCTTCTTCTTCTTCTCCTTAGCTTAGTATTCTTGTATAATAGCAATCTACAAGCTTCGGTTTAGAAGCATTTATACAAGCCTATTACATTATACTAAGCTCTCTATACACTGCCTGGGAAGGCCTCAATAATATCCTACCCTAAAAGAAGACCTTTATCTGCAACAACGCGTCAACGCGTTATACTTAGACATTAAAAAACTTACACTACCACGCCTAAGAAGGCCCTAATAATATCCCACTTTATAGGCCAGACTATACTTAACCTATACCCCTAAAAGAACCCCAGAATTAAAACCAAATCGTATAATTCCGATAAACTTTAGGAAGCTGACGATGGCACCTAAAGTAAGCTTATCTAAAAGACCTGCCTCTACCTAAGAGGAACACGAGATCTAGTTAGGATTAGAAATTAAAGACAATAACAACATTACAGGTGTATATAAGCAGATTTGTACCCTTACTGCCAATTAGAAGGTCAATCGTCTTTAAGCCTAAAGTATATAAGAGACTTTAAAGGAGATCCTAGAAAGCCTTGCTACCTTATAAAACAGCCCAGCTTCCTTTTTATAAAGCCTCAGTTAACCCATTCGCTTAACTAAATGTAATATACTAGAGAGTACGGATATAATAACAAAGTAATTAAAGTCTGTTAAGCTCCCTAACCCCCCACTATTATTAGACGGCATAGACCCAACCTTTAAGAACTAGAGAATTTAGGTATAAGGAAAGCTTTATATTAACCATAACTATTTCCCCTCTAAAGAAGCTAAAATGCTCTACCTCTTTAGTTAAACCATTAGGGACATCTAGCGACACCTTTAGGCCAAGTTTAAGGACGAGTTACCTGTTCGGTTTATATCTATTAATAAGATAATATAGCATCTGGCTACTATCTATATTAATCTAAATAAAGTACGGGATGCCTATTATAACTATAATCGCCTAATAATAAAATTAAACTAGTCCTTTACTAAGTTCTAGACTTAATTCTTACACCTAATAGGCGAAGGCTAGGTTCCCCCTAAGAACTATTATTTGGACCTATATAACAAGCTAACGGTCCAACTATAAGAGAAGATTGCGGTAGCCTTAAATGACCTACTAACCTACTAAAGACTTGCAGCCTAATATTTATCGCTAAATTTAGAACTAAAATAAATTAATACTTATTCTAATTAACTAAAGCGGCCCCATAGCGACCGTAACCTATTCGCTACACTAACGGGAGCTAGTGTTAGAAGATAAACCACAACCGCCCTTATACTAAAAGCGGTTATAACTGCCTACCTATAAACCTTACCTAACCCACTATATACCATACCTTTAACTAATACTTATTATAACACCCTAATTAACCCTGCTATGGTTACGTGCTTTAATTACAGAAAGGATAGCTACTTTGCTATATCCTGCCTAGAGCTAAAGGATATAGGTAATATTAAGGAGATAGAGAAAGAAGAAACGTCTAATAAGTTAGAAAAAGAAGAACCCTAGGGAAAGACTCCCCCCTAGGGTATCCTATTAATTTTAAAGAGATTAATCTAAGTTAGCTAATAGGTAGAAAACACTTTATAGTTCTATATATAGTATCTTAAAATAGATATAGAGTTAATATAACTGCCCTTATTAATACTAGAGCAAATAGCTTTACCTTTATAAATACTGCTTATGTAAATAATGTTGCTAAGTTCTTAAATATAAATACTACCTAACTAGAGAAGCCTGTTTAAGTAAAAGGCTATAATGGTTAAGCCGGTATACTAGTTACCCACATTTTAAAGCTATATATCGCTATTAATGGACAACGCTAGTTTAGTATCCCCTTCTACATCCTAGACCTAGGGTTATATAATATAATTCTTAGCTAAAAATAGATGTCCTACTTTAATATTTAGCTAAATGTTTAATAAAGACAGTTTGTCTAGCCAGAGAATAGACCAAAGTTACCCTCCTTTATTAGGGAAATCCATACTAACCGCAAGACGTTAGCCGCGAAGGCTAATCCTACCTACTAGTAAAATATTAGGAACCGCGACCTAGCCTTTACCTAAAAAGATACCCGCCGCAAGGCCAGCAGGAACTCTATACTGATAAGAATACTCCCCCAAAGGACTACAATTAAGAAGGACTCTACTTATAGAAGTAGAATAGACCCTAATATAGATAACTTCTAAATTATAAAGATCCAGCCAATAGGGAAGAGGACGTACTAATAGGATATAAAGGACAACCTTTAGAAGATGCAACAAGAGCTAAGAGAAGTAAGAACAACACTAATACCCCAAAAGCCCCTAAGGCCACAGATAACCCTACTATTATATAACACCCCTATAGTAGACATCGCAGTAATTAGTGCTATAGGTTTCTACTTTAATATATATTAGAAGGATAATAAAGTCTTTACTACTAGTTTATATAAAATCAACCAGATTATTGCCAAAAGGGAAGAAGTGCTAGTAGAGGAAACTAATAAGAAACTAGTTAAGCGCCTCCTCCCCAATTACCTCTTAAACCATAGAGACGCGTTCTTAAAAGCAGCTTTAGATATACTGCCCCCCTACTAAACCTATAATTATAAGATTTAGTTAGAGACTAATAACTCCCTAGGCTATAGCCCCCTTTACTAGCAAACTATAGAGGAACTAAAGGCAATAAAGTAGTACCTAATTAACAACCTCTATAAAGG
>Ga0307507_10005420_pt1 | contig 20984 bp, 3 predicted proteins | sample 7_EM_MG_FD_207223 | JGI IMG/M metagenome (GOLD analysis project Ga0307507, IMG submission 207223) | Populus trichocarpa ectomycorrhiza microbial communities from riparian zone in the Pacific Northwest, United States - 7_EM | ecosystem: Host-associated > Plants > Roots > Unclassified | place... | reverse complement strand
TAATATAAATTCTATCTAAATCTAAGGGTATAGCTCTTGTAGAGAATAAGACGTTGCGTAAAGAAGAGAAAGGAATAACCAGAGAATCTTGTAATTAAATAGTTAGGGGTCTTGGTTAATGCGTGCGTACATACGCACGCGGACGGACTTTGGTAGAATTCGATTGATCTAGCAGAGCTTGGCAGAAGTCAATTAAGTTAGCAGAATTCGGCAGAATTTGGTTAAAGCGTTAAGTTTATCTGTTAAGTGTTTTACCGAGACATTTCTACTGTAACTAGGCTAGTTCCGTTACAGTACCCCCCCCTTTAGCCGAAGGTTTAAAATAATTTAATTTGGTTAAGAATTTATAACTTTATCACATGTTGTATTTTCGCGTTGGGTGGCGGTTTTGGCAAGGCAGATCTAACCAATTAGACAACTTTAACCGCCAGTTAAAGTTCCTTAACATCTTACGTGTTACATAATCGCGTTATAAACGTTGTAACTTATTTTAAGTTCTTTTTAAATTCGAGTTTCGTGTATTCGTGTTAGGTGGCAGTTGTTTGCCTTTATATCATGTCTATCCAGCCGGAGCAGGCCGCGAAGGATGGTCCTTATAGAATTCTTTTACTAAGGAAGGCGCGTTAGCCTTAATCTGGTTATAGGTTTCCTAGGTTTATGTTTTATATCCTTCCCACTTAATAAGAAGTTCGAATTGTTTAGATTATGTTTTTTATTATATGTCGTTAATTAAGTTAATAAAGTAAGAACCGTTACCGTTATTAATAATTATGGGAGGTGGCGGCGGCACTTCGCGAGTTAAAGGTTTACCCTTTAAGGGTTGCAGTAAGCTTATATAAAACGTTAGGTGTATTTTTATCTTAGTCGGCAGTTTAAGCTTATAGGCGTATGGGCTTAGTTTCCTTTTAATTTAGTATAGGCCTGTAAACTTCCAATTAAGTTTCTTTAAGGGCTGTTAAGTCTTTATGTTTTATATATTTAGGTAAACCATATTACCTTCTTTAAAATCCCACGCGGGAGCTTGTCCTTTGTTTATATGCTATTCCTATACTATTTAAGTGTACGTTAATTTACTTTGTAGTAGTTCTGTTAACTGCTTTATTTAATTAGCGAAGTTGTGCGTATTAATTAACTGAATCCGTTTAATCGTGGGTCCTATTGTATTAATTTTAGGTCGTGGTTTAAATCTAAGTTAAGGGTCTTGTCCGTAGGTTGCGTAGAACAGTGTTATACCTGTTAATTTATTTATTGTATTATTTACAGTAAACTCAGCTAAAGGCAGCCACTTTTCCCAGTCATCTTGCAGGTAGGAGTAGTATATTTATAGGTATTGTTCCATAATTGTGTTTATAATTTCGGTTTAACCGTCTGTCTTTAGATAAAATGCAGTTAAGAGTTATGTTTATATACTTAATTGTTTATATAGAGCTTGCCAGAAATCTAAAATAAACTGGCTTCTATAGTTGGATATTATCAAGTTAGGGAGTCTATGTAGCTTAAAGACGTGTTTAACAAAATATTCAGCTACTAAGATAACATTAATTAAGTCTATGGGAATCTGTCAGATAATCTGTATTCTCTAAAGGCGTGGGTCAAGTGCATGAGTCACGTGCACGGAGCACGTGCATTGTAAATCTCTTCATCTGAGCTTAGAGCCCAAGGGGCTGATTAGCACATTATTATTAATCCATTAACCCATTGCATTAATGAACCCCTCTACACGAATTTTATAACAGTTATGAGCCCGGTCCGCCGACTCAAGAAGCTATTTAGCTATTACTCAATTGTTTAAAGAAATTCTACCTTATCGTCAGACTCTAACACCTTATCATTAGGACGCAGACTCTGACAGAAATCCTACCTTAATCATCATAGGACGACCCTAATAATAAGGACGATCCTAACAACAAAAATACTATCTTAAATCCTCCTTTGCCTATCAGTTAAAATGACTCTACCAATATTGAGTTTATCAACCATGATTATCCTTAATAAACCAGAAGACTGGGAGTAATAGATCTGGCAACTACAAGCCCTTATAGATTAGCAAATTTGGGCCCATATTAACCCAGCTACAGAAGCACCTTAAGAAGGTCTACTTAAAAAACCACCTCTTCCAAAAGTCACAGATTTTAATGAGAATGCAACCTTATATACATAGCTTTCAACGAACTAATAGAGAGCGTACGAGAATAGCAGATAATACTATAACTAGGACATAAAGTACTTCCTAAAACAGGAAGAGCATCTACAATAGATACGCACCTAGATCACGTCTATAGTATCAATCTAGAAGAAGCTACTGCTCAACCCTTCCCTTATAGTCAAGGAATAGCTAATTCGGTTAAAAGAAGACACTAAGCCCTCAAAGAACTTTATAATAAGGAAGGTATAACTGCAGTATATAGAATCACTTAAGGGACTTAAGCAGGCAAAAATTACCCAGTAGCTTAACAGATAGGAGCATGCGATAAAGATAGTAGAGAAGTATAGTCTTCTATAGATAACTAATGGGATCTGGCTAATAGACCTTATAAATATAATACGACCTATAAGCGAAACCTATTTTGTTATGTATACTAAATAGGCAAATGATACCAAAAAGGCTCACTCGTCAGAATACCGTAAAGTAGCAATAGAGCTACGGGAAGCATTCGTAAACCTCTTAAAGGTTATACCATCCTCGACTACCAGAGGGAGTGCATTTAACATAGACTTTATAGGAGAGTCCGAAGAGGATATCTCTATTGCTGCTAAAGTCCAAAAGGGAAGAGGAAACAGCTCATCTTGCAGTTAAAAAAGGGCAGGGATAAATTTAACTAAAGAGACGTCTTCTAAGAAGTTAAAGAACCTAAAATGCCTGGCATGCAATATAAGGGGACATACCCTTCCTAACTATTAGTATCTATTTGAGTGCAAGAGGCCTAAGGGATTTAATGCTAAGGGTACACACATGAAAAAGGTGTGTAAAAAGGTAGAACATAATAAGGATCTAGCTGCCTAAGTGGAATGACTTAAGCTTAAGGAATTAAATATTAATAAAGCTTAATAACGACAGGTTAAAAGTTAGGAGATAGTTAGGAAGATTAAAGGAGAAGCTAATACAATATTCCTAGAATTGTATTACACCGGTCAACTCCATCCACTAAAGCTATTAACTATTCTTAACTTAGGAACTACTCTCCACATCTTTAATAACCTCTCTCATTTCTATAATTTTAGGAAAGCTCTAAGACACAAATATGTTATTGCAGGCAGCTCAGAAGTGCCTATACTAGGTTACGGCGATATTACTATCCAAGTCACAAAACCAGACAAGAGCAAGGGAATCCTACGTCTTAAGGACGTTGCCTTTTATACGGACTTCAATACGAATCTAGTGTCATTCCGTCTACTTTGAAAATAAGGGTACTACTAGGACAATAAAGGAGAGAACAATCTTCTAGTTTAAAAGGACGACACAATCCTATGTTAAATGGAAGAACGTCATAGACAACAGACTATCGAATACGTCCGACCAGGAAGTCTATCAGCGTTTAATACAAGCCGACTGCTACGCTAACGGAAGCGTAGAGCATTATTAAGAGACGCTTGTCCAGATTTAAAAGGAGATACACGTCTGTGGTATCTACGTCTAGGTCATCCAGGACCTATAAGCCTTTATTATTTAGGTCTTAACGCCTTAGGAGTTAAGCTTTAAGGCCCAAAGACAACGGAATGTTAATATTACAGTCTCGCCAAAATCAAGCGTTAGGTCTTAAGAAGGTTCTTAGAACGGAAAATTAATAAACCCTTTCTTAACCTCTATATTGACTGGACTGACCTTAAGGAAGCGCATGCCGGATTTATACAAGTTATATTTATCCATAATACTTTCTTAGGAAGAACCTTCCCATATTTTATAACAATGCATGGCGAGGAGAAGGAGACACTATAAGTACTTAAAGATTTTATCCAATGGATTTGTCTAAGGTATAACCTCAAGGTTAATACTATTAGGTTAGACAACGAGCTAGGGAGAAGGAGAACCCTTAAATAGCTACAGACCTAAGGGATTACCTTTAAGCCTTCGGCGCCATATACCTAAGTACAGAACGGTACCGCCGAACGCTTAGGGGGTGTAATTATTAAGAAAGGACGTATAATGAGAATTGCTGCTAATCTACCACACGACCTATAGAACAAGATAGTTAACTATACAGTCTACCTTCAAGATTGAACGCCACGGGAAAGCAATAGATAGAAATCGCTATATAAAAGGTTCTATACCTACCTAGCAAATGGGAGATTAAAAAAACTATAATTGGCGCACCTAAAAGCCTATGGCTGTAGGGCGTACGCGATAACGTCGGATGCCTAGCTAAAGAAGAAAAGACTAAGCAAGCTAGATCCGTGAGCCTATATTAGCTACCTTGTTGGCTATAACTCTACAAATATCTACAGGATCTGGATCCTGCACAAAGGTATTATTATCTCTACTAGGGATGTTATCTTTAACGAAAAGACGTTCTTTGACAGCAAGCGAACGGACATCTTAAAGGATCTACACGCCGAATTAGATATACTGATTAAGAAGATTTAACTCCCTAAGACCTTAACTAAGAACAAGGTTCTTCTAGAAGATAATAACAAAGTATTTAAACCATCAATTTAAGAGGAAGATGACAATGTTAATAAGCCAGTTTGAACCTTTAATAAGTTAGCAGATCTTAAGCTTGTAAGAGCTCTTAAAGACGCGTATTATACGCTACCTCTAATAGAAGAAGACAAAGAATCTCTATATGCCTTTTACGTTGAGTATCCTACGAAGTTAGATACTGATTAGGATACTGTTAACCAAGTAGGAGATAGATTTCACACTTAGGGGGTGTTTAACAACTTGGTTAAAGACTCGTTTAAGGAAGCCGGTAATAATAGGCTTAAAGACTTTGTTACTAAAAGGATTACCTCAGCCTATTATGGCGCCTTTGTAGCAGGAAGGAAGTTTAACCTTAATAGTTGACTTAATAACAGTAAGCTGAAATCAGGCAGAACATGTAATGTTAGATTATATAGGAAGAACTTACCTCCGCCACCTTAGTTAATTAAGGACCTTAATACGTATCCTTTTTAAGATTAGTTCTAAGAGGCTTAATGAGCCCATCTCCAATCTTATTATTAAATGAGGTTATTTTAGGAAATAGATAAGAAGCACGTAAAGGGACAGCAGATTCTTAGCTTAATGTGGATATTTATCTATAAGACGGACAAGTATGGATTCCTCTAGAAATGCAAGGCACGTTTAGTTATATGCGGAAATTAACAGGCTCCAGGAGACCTACCTATAAGAGCTACTATATTAGCTAGTACGACCTTTTGAACCCTTATGGCGATCACCGCAAAATTCGACCTGGAGATGATATAGATAGATGCAGTTAATGCATTTATCCATTGCGATCTTGACGAAGTTGTCTATATGAAGCTACCGCCAGGATTTAATAATGGAAAGAAAGACAAAGTACTGCGCTTAAGAAAAGCCCTATACGGACTACAATGATTACTACTATTATAGCAGAAGAATCTCACGAGCTCGCTAATAGAATTGGGTTTTAAAGAGGTACCCCAGGAGCCGTGTATTATGCTAAAAGGTGGAATAGTCATCTTCTTCTACGTTAACGATATTGTCTTCTACTACTGAAAGACAGATGAGAAGAAAGCTTAAGAAGTAATTAAGGAGCTGAGTAAGGAATACTAGATAAGTACCCTTGGCGAGCTAAAATGGTTTCTAGGAATCCATATGCTATGCAATTATAGCTAGAGGCTCCTGTGGCTATCCTAGGAAGCCTATATTAAGAAGATAGCTAACTAGTACGAGATAGATCTTAAAGGGCGTCTTCTAGATACTCCGATGGCAGAATTAGAACTCCTCTCTACTAATCACCGATTGATCCGTCCGATGTGTCTGTCCCCTAATATAGACCTATTAGTCCGTCCTATATCCCTACTAGCCTCTACGATGCTATATTAGAGAAAATTGGGTTTAGTACTCTATGTAGCCACTATAATGCGTCCGGATATTGCTTTTGCAGTATTAAGGCTGGTAAGGTTTAATTAGGACCCAAGCTAAGAGCATTATTGAGCGGTAGACAGAGTTATCCAATACCTATATGGCACGAGAAGCAGAGCAATCTGCTATAGAGGAGATGAGGAAGGAATAAACGGTAGAGGGAGAGATAAAGGAATACGCAATAAAGGACGAGACGACGGAAGAGATGGTAGAGGTAAAGCGCAATTATTTATCTGTGCTAGCGATGTATTATTCGCGGACAACTCCGTCGACAGAAAGAGCTTGTAAGGATATATTATAAAGCTATTTGGGGGGCCGATCGCCTAGAGAGCAAATAAGTAGGGTATAGTTATGACGTTAAGCACAGAAGCCGAGTTGTTAGCCCTATTATAAATAGCAAAGGAAGCTATCTTTATTAGTAGGTTGTTTAAAGCAATGACGTTACAACTAAATAAGCCCTTGATTATTAAATGCAATAACACCTAGACGCTCTAACTAATTATAGAAGACACAGCAAAGCTAATCACGAAGCTCTAACACGTTGACATCCATTGATACTGGCTACGTTAGGAATACGTAATAAGACGAGTATGATTTTAATGGACAGTAACGAAGGAGATGATTGCTAATAGACTTATAAAGGCCCTGCCCAAGCAGAGGTTTTAAAGCTTCGTTAATATAATCGGAATGGTGGATATTAAGGAGCGGCTGAATAAGAAGAAGCAACTAGAGGACCTAAGGGACAGTATTAAAGCAAGACGGAAGGATTTAGATGAGATTACGGTCTAATTGACTTATTGACGGACACGAGAAGGTGGCTAGCTTTAACCTTAAAGAGCTTAAAGCTAAGGGGGTGTGTTAGATAATCTATATTCTCTAAAGGCGTGGGTTAAGTGCATAAGTCACGTGCATGGAGCACGTATATTGTAAATCTCTTTATCTGAGCTTAGAGCCCAAGGGGCTGATTAGCACATTATCATTAATCCATTAACCCATTGCATTAATGAACCCCTCTACACGAATTTCGTGACAGAATCATATATTGCATTTTTGTAAGGTGGTTAACTACTACTATAATATTTATAAATCCGTTGCTGCTAGGTAAATCTACTATAAAGTTAATTAAGATATCACGCTATCTTTGCATTGGAATTGATAATAGTTGGAGTACTCCTTGTTTCTTTACGTAAGAAGTTTTTCTATGAACATATGTTCTGCATGCTTGGACATATTTTCGCATATAGTCGTGCATTATAGGCTAGTAATACGCTTGTTAAACTATCTTATATATTTTCGCACGGCCAGGATGTCCTGCTATAGGGGAGTCGTGTATAAATTCGAGTATCTTAAATTGCAAAGGTTTGGAATTCGGGACTACTATTTTCTATTAATAGTATAGTCGATTATTACGAATTTCGCATTTGGCGAGTGTGATATCTTTATACTATTGTTTTCCTGTTTAAATTGCTCCTATTATATCTGTTATCTATGCGTTGTTCTTGTATTTGTATTCTATTAGCTTATTAATTTCTATTTCCTATTTATTAATTTCTAATTCGTTTCTGTTAAGTTCCATATCTAGGAATATAGGACGTAGTTTCTTAAAATGTTTAGGGGGCAATAAAATCCATAATCAATTTGTAATCCGTTTGTCTAAGGCGTTTATAGGTAAGTCTTGTAACCGTTATATTAATGCGTTAGGCTTCTGATTAAGTTTGCCCAGTTAGTATATAATCTTAAAGTCAAATCGTAAGAGGTATTCGGCCTAATAAATTTGGCGCTATATTAACTGTTTTATAGTTATAAAGTACTGCAGGTTTTTATAGTCTGTTAATACGCGTATTAGAAATAGCGATCCTTTAAGTTCTGGATGCTATTATTCAAAGCATTTAACAATTGTAAGTAGTTCCTTATTATATATCTTATAGTTTAATTTAGCAGGGGCGAGCTTTTAGGAGAGGAAGGCTACTAGACACAGCTCACTGTTCTTGTTATATTGCGATAACAATCCTCCTAGGGTATAATCAGACGAGTCTGTTTTAATAATATATTTAAGGTTAGGGTCAAAGTAGGTGAGAATTGGAGTAGTTATAAAATAATGTTTTAGTTTGTTAAAAGCTTGTTTATATTTAGTAGTCTATTTAAATCTTATGTTTTTTCTTGTTAAGTTTACTAATGGCTAAATAATTTTTGAGAAGTGATTAATAAATTAATAATAGAAATTTGCAAATCCTAGAAATCCTTAAATATCTTATACGCTACTAAGACTTTCCTAGTTTATGATCGCGGCGACTTTCTTAGGGTCTATTTTAATTCCGTTGTGGGATATAATTAAGCCTAAGTATGTAACTTTGGACGTGTGGAACTTGCATTTCTTAATATCGTATTGTAAGCCTATATCTCGCAGGCGTTTAAGGACCATTCTGACGTGTTTCCGATGTTTAGAAAGCAAGGACAAGTAGATTAAGATATTATTAATATATATGGTAATAAATATATTAAGGAATTTATAAAGCGTGTTGTTAATATATTGCTAAAACGTACCGGGACCGTTTTTTACGCCGAACGGCATTACTAGGTATTTAAAGAGTCCCTATCGTATATAAAAAGCTGTATACTTCTCATCTCCTTTATATATACGGATTTTATTAAAGGCAGCAACTATATCAAGCTTTATAAAGTACCGTGCCTTCGCTAAACGGTTAAGCGTCTCTTAAATTAGGGGAATTGGATATCGGTTTCAAATTATAATTATATTTAGAGCTTAATAATTAATATAGAATCTTAAGCCTTTTCCTGGCTTTTTAATGAATAGTATAGGTAAGGTAAATGGAGATTAACTAGGGCGAATAAATCCTTTTTCCAGATATTTGTTAAGGTATTGTTGTATTATAAGTAGTTCTTCTTGTGACATACCGTATAGCGGACCGAACTTTGGTGTTATGCCAGGCTCAAGTTCTATCTTAAAATCGTGCTTATCTTAGTGTGGGGCTAGTTGGTCTGCAAATTGTTTTTTAAATTTGTTGATTAGATTATGGTACTCTTTAGGTATAAGAGGTTAAGGGTTAATATATTGCTTTGGTTCTAGCGCTTTCTTAATATCTTCTATTATTATAGCAAAGATTTCGTGGTCTTGTTTTCTTGCTAATAAAATAAAGGGCGTGGCTTGTATTATACGAATTTTAAGAGGTTTTAATAAAACATCTTTACATTCTTTGCTATAATTGGTAGTTGTGGCTTTATTATATTAGTTTAAAGTTTGTGGTAAGGGCAATTTGTATCGTGTTAAATTTGAATAGTTATATGCATATTTATAGGGCGAGTGGTATTTCAAGCAATAACTTCAGCAGTAGGTTGTATAGAACTTTAGTATTTCTTTAACCCAGCTAATTAAAGGGTTGTGTTATTTTAGCTATCTATGTCTAAGTATTATCTTATATTGCTTTAGGGGTGTTACAAATAGGGAAATATATTTAAGGTGTTCGCCTATCCGCATTTTCACAAGAGCGTAGTGTGTTAATTCGCTATATATTAAGGGTTTGCCGTTAAAGCCTTATAGGCCTTAGGGCTTATTAAGTTTCTTTAAATTTAGGCGTTAGGTTTTCGCGTAGTTTATATTAATAAAGCCCATGCTGGTGGCTCCACTGTCTATAAGGATTTGTACCTTCTTCTATTTTCTAAGTGTTTAAATTTCGCCAAGTATATTAAGGGAGTTGTGTTATATATCAGCGCTGGAAGAGCCTAGATACTTATACTCTTCTACTTCTTATTCTAAGGCGTGACTTGGCTTTAGGACAATTCGTTTTCCGAGTTAACTAAGGGTAAGATGCTTCGTGACAACTGGGTATGATTTATAGAATAAGTATGAGTTAAGAAGCGAGTACGGCTTAAAGAACGAGTGCGATTTGAGGAGTGGGTACGATTTGAAGACCGGGAGGAACTACGGCGGACTTTTTCAAAAGGGTAAGTTCGGCAATTCCTTTAGATATGTCCTTTTCTACTATATCCAAAGCATTCTCTATTTGCGGCTTGAGTTCTTTGTTTGTTGGTTCCTAAGGGTGCGTAGGATTAAGTGGCGTTAAGGTCTATAGGGTCGTGCGTAGGTTTCGGAGAAGGGTCGCGCTTTGGGGTATATATCGGTTTCATAGAGCTTTAAACACAAGGTGTGGTTGGCTTTAGAGAATAAGTCTATTTGTTGTATTAAAGGTCCTTATTAATTTGTTAATATATTGTAGCAAATTTGGGTAGGTCCTTTAGCAGTTCCCTACCTACTAACTATGCTCTGATTTTATCCGAAATAGCTTATTAAAGAGCAGTAACTCTAGCGGCTTTATTCTAATCTAGTTTGCTAATAAGGCCTAAAAATTCTAAAAAGAAGCTTGTAAAGTCTCGGTTCCGTTATTATAGATTTTTAAGTTTGGTAACAGCGGTGTGTTTGTGGCTGGTGTTATTATACGTTCGTTCTAGTAGAGAGACAAAGGTTTTGAAATTAACAAAGGTGCTATTATAGAAGAATAGGTCTATAGTTTGTGTAGCATCTTTGCTTAAATAAGACATTCTATAGCTAACTTTGCTAGCTTTGGTAGGGTATTGGTTATAGTTTGTTAAAAGTTTAAGACGGAGCTTGGTTATAAAGGGATATAGGTTATTTTAATTTCTATTAAATATTAGAGGGTTAGGAAGCTTTTTGGATTTTATAATAGGTATTGGATTTGTTATAGACGTAGGTTGAGTTACTATTACTAGTTTAAGGTTCGTATTTAACGGGCCAGATTTGGATATAGTTATTTTAATCTCATTTGCAGGTGTTACTGTTAGGGTCTTTAACGCGAGTACTTTAGCGTTATAGAATTCTTTGCGTATTGCTTTAATTAATTGCTAATGCTGGGCTTTTAGTATAGCTCGTTACTGGGCCAAGGCATCCGTAAAGGACTGTTGTATTATAGTCATTTGTTCCCTAACTAGGGTCATAATGGTTAACGTGGCAGATTTGAGTTTGTTTACTATTTTGAGGGTAGTGGTATTGACGTAATGTAATGTAAGGGCACGAAGAGACTTTAGGGTAGATTTGAAGGAATAATATAAATTCTATCTAAATTTAAGGGTATAGCTCTTGTAGAGAATAAGACGTTGCGTAAAGAAGAGAAAGGAATAACCAGAAAATCTTGTAATTAAATAGTTAGGGGTCTTGGTTAATGCGTGCGTACGTGCGCACGCGGACGGACTTCGGTAGAATTCGATTGATCTGGCAGAGCTTGGCAGAAGTCGATTAAGCTGGCAGAATTCGGCAGAATTCGGTCAAAGCGTTAAGTTTATCTGTTGAGTGTTTTACCGAGACATTCCTACTGTAACTAGGCTAGTTCCGTTACACTTCCGTATATGGAGTACGCTTATAACTTAAACTAATATTTATTATATTAGTTTGAACTTATCTAAATTACCTATAGTATCTAACTATTGGGATTTAATTTATATACCTAATAATTACTAGCTTAGGCCGCATAATTAATTATAGGATTTTATTAGGAAGTTTAAAAATATCTACTAAAGGGTATAAGTGTACCTTAAGGAATGGGAGGAGTAATAGAAGTGTGCGAAGTAGAGCGTATAATATACTTAAGAGCAATAAAGATATTAGTATAACCGTAAATACTAAAATAAGCATTTTAGAGTAGGCAATAATATTCTATTACGTTTAACAAATATTAAGACCCGTTAACTATTAAAGAAGCTTAATATAAAATACCTAGATCCCTTTTAAATTAAGGAATAAATTAGTAAGCTAGCCTACTGTCTCTAGTTACCCCTATCTATAGCCTATATATATTTAGTATTTTATATAAACCTACTAAAGCTATAGCATAGACTACTACTGTAAAAGAACTTCTATCTAGGCCTAATTAAACACCCTAAAGTACTAGGCGAGCGGTACAAGGTTAAAGCTATACTACACTATAAGTCTATTAAGAATAAGCTTTAATATAAAGTTAAATAGCTAGACCAGCCTGCTAAGGACTCTATATAGAAACTAAAGGATTACCTTAATTATTGCAAAGATATTTTAAAAGAATATTAGGACTAAGGCCAGTAATCTATAAATTATAAAAAGCGCTCTAATACTATAGTGTTATCGCAACCTATAAAGAAAGCTCGTGGCTATAAAAGGCCCTAAAAAGTAAGAAATAGGTTAAATTGGATATTGTTAGCGACTTAGTTAATCAAGGTATAAGCACGGTAAGAGGGTTACATAAGCCTATACAATTAGATTATCTATTAACGAGGATCTAAAGCTAAAGAAAGAAAAGGGGAGGGACGGAACCGCCGCTTAAAGTTTTATAAGATCCTCTAATTATATAACCACAATCTACTATATTCTACTAGGTTTCTGCCATATTCAACTAGTACTATAATATTACCCCCCCCCCCCTCCCTCTAAAAAAGCCTACCCTTAGGCTTTATATATCCTTATTATATCTATAGGGCGTTCTTATCTTTATACTCTATAGATAACCTATTATCCTTACTATACCAGCATTCCATCCACTTATTTAAGTACTTTGACGGTTTAGGTTTATTAGGGTAATAGCTATAGAACTCCTAAAACTTATAGAGACCACCTATAAAATTCTATATGGGGTACTAGGTAGGGTTTAGGTTATATCCTTTTTAACTTACGCGGTACTTTAGTATTCCCCTTATAAGTTTACAGGCTAGTATTTCTTTAATTTCCTATTTATTATCGCTATTAACTTAAATTAGTAGGGGCGGTTTATTCTTTTATCTAGGTAATAGGTTGTTTATAGCCTTCTATAACTTATCTAGTAAGAAAATAGGATAGACCTTAATTAAATCCAGGAGCTTTACTTTATATAAGTTACCTCTCTTCTTAAGGGCCTTATACGGTCCTACTATCTGGTAGTTTAGCTTATGGCTAGGCCGTTCTATCTTTTAGTTCTTTATTATAACCCAGACCTTATTACCTACGGTAAAGTTAGGCTTATGCCTATACTTATTTACCTACTATTCTATTAACTTCTGGGCCTTTTTTAGGTTTATATAGGCTACTTTCCAGGCTTCTTCTAAGCGTTTAGCATAATTCCGTACTTCCTTATAAGATAGTTTTTCGCGTATAGTCTATGGCCCTTTTAGTCTTTCCCAGTTAAAGCTTATATAGGGTACATATCCTATTTCTAGCTAGATAGGTGTAAATCCTATAAAGTTATAGGGTAGGGTAGCTTAGGCGTAGTCTATTAGAGGTAGCAGTTCGGCCTAATTATTCTAAAAGTAGTTAATAAAGGGTTGGAGTCTTTAGTCTAAATACTAGTTTATAATCTCCGTCTAGCCGTCTATTTAGGAGTAGTATGCTATAAAAAGCTTTAACTTAATACCTAAAATCTGGGTAAACTTATTCTAGAAAGCTAAAATAATCTATAGCCTATAATCGGATATAATAGTATCTAGTGGTCCGGAAATTTAGTAGACATAGTAGATATATAGTTAGGCCGCCTTTTTAGCATTAATATTCCTATAATAAGGGATTAAAAACAGGCGCTTACTAAACCGGTTAACTATAACTATAGCTATATTATATCCGCTATAGTCTATAGATAGCTTATAAAAGTCTATAAAGATATATTACTAGGGGCGCTCTAGTATTGGGAGTGGTTTTAATAGTCCTAGGGTCTTATCTTCTAGAATTATAGACCTCTAGCAGTTATTATAGTTTTATACATAGAGAATAATATCTATAACCATTCTAGGCTAGTAGTAATGGTTGCCAATAATCTTATAGGTCTTATTTTTTCTAGGGTAGGCCGTAGAGATCTAAGTATGCGCTTTAGTAATAAGCCAAGTCCATAAGTTCTATTCCTTAGCTACTACTAGCCGTTTTTATACTTTAGTAATCTATTTTTAAGGGACTATAGGCTAGTAACGCCTTTTACCTTTTTACAGTACTTCTATAATAAAGGGGCCGTATAATTTACTTATAGTAGCTTATTAATAAGGTTAAGTTCTGTAGTGTTAATAAGGCACATCTTAGCCTTTACAAAGTCTATATTTTGTTTTACTTTTATTTAGGGGTTAAGGTGCTCTAGTTATAGCAGCGCCTAAATCCGTAATATAATCTTTACGGCTATCTAATTATTTAGGTCTTGCTTACGACTTATAAGGATATCTATACAGTTAGTTGTGCCTAGCTTATATATAATTAGGAAGTTAAACTAGGATAGAATATCCGCTTAGCGTGCCTACTAGACTATAAAGGCTTTAGTTATTATAAAGTATCCCAAGGCCTTATAATTTAAGACTACCTGAATAGGTTTAGGGGCCCTCTCTAGCTATATACGCCAGTACTAAAGGCTAAAAATAATAGCCAGCATCTTTTTGTTATAGATATAGTAATTTAGCTTAGCATCTATTAAAGTCTTTAAATAGTATATAATAGGGTGCTATTCTCTATCTAGCTATTTCTGGGAATAGACGGCAGCTATTACACCATCTAAAATATTCGTTTCTAATATTAAGGGCTGTTCTAGGTGGAAATAGGCTAGTAGTGGAGTAGAGACCAGCCGCTTTTTAAGTTTGTTAAAAGCCTTTTTATATATAATATTAAAATAGAAAGGTTAGTTCTTTCTAGTAAGGCGGTTAAGAGGCTAAGTAATCTTGCTATAGTCTTTAATAAAGCGTTAGTAGAAGTTATAGAAACCTAAAAATAACTATACCCCTGTTACAGTCCTTAGGGATTCCCATCAATTAATTATAGCCATTTTTTCTAAGTCTGCCTTAATTCAGTCTATATTAATAATAAACCCTAGGTACTTAATGCGCTTAATACTAAATTCTAACTTCTTAATATTGGTCAAGAGATCAGCTTCGCGAAGCTATTATAGAACTTTACGGATATATTCCTTATATTCTAGTTTATCCTTAAAGTAAATTATAATATTATCTTGGTAGGCTGTACAGAAGTTATTAAGGTAGTTAAAGAGTATGTTATTTATATACCGCTAGTGTATAGCTAGTCCGTTAGTTAGTCTAAAAGGTAGTACTTTATATTTATATAATTGGTAGCAGGTCTAAAATATAGTAAAATCCTTAAATCTAGGGTCCATCCTAATTTGGTAAAAGGCCCAGCGGATATCTAGCTTTATAAAAATCTTAGCCTTACTTATATGGGCTAGTATTTCTTTAAGTAAGGGCAGCGGATATCGGTCTTTATAGGTTATATAGTTTAGTTTATAGTAGTTAATACAGAAATAGAGTCCGCCGTTAGGCTTTTTTATAAAGAGAATAGGTAAAGTAAAGGGGACTTAGCTAGGCTTAATAAAGCCCTTATTAAGGTTGTTAATAAGATATTACTTAGTGGCCTATAGCTTGTTAGTAGATTGCTAGCAAAGGGGGCTATAGCTAAGGGTGATTTCTTTATCCGGTTTAATCTTAATCTTATAGTTATATAGTTAGTAAGGCGGGAGTATATTAGATCCTACCTTGGTGAATACGTCCTTAAATTCCCAGTATTAATAGAGTAGTTTCTATTTTACCAGCTCCTTATCTATAAGCTTGCTTTCCCTACTAAGCTAGTTATAGGCTAGGGCTTCCTTATCTTTAATTATCCAGTTAATTTCGTATAAGCTAGTTATAAAGGTAACGGTATTAGGCCGTTTTAAGTTCTAGTAGAACCCTATAGCGCCAATATAGCAGATATTAACTAGTGGGAGGTTTATAGGTTTCTTTATAGACGTTCTATAGACCGTATTTTACGGTTAAGGGTTTATAACCCTCCTTAGCTCCTATTCTATCTTCCGTAAATTATCTTTTCAGTCTATATATTTAGTACAGCACCTAATATTCCTTGCTATTCTTTATAGCTATATAGGGCCTAAGCCAGCTGGCTTGTTACTAACTTTTTAGGTTTCTAGTGCCGGTGGCGCAACATTAATAGTCTAGGGGCGGTATAGTATATGGACCCATTGCGGATTAAGCTGTATATCTTTTTTAAAGGCCTAGTCCCTATATATAGCATTAACCTAGTAAATAGTGTCTACCTATAGTCATATAAAGTTTTCTATTATAATGCTAATTTCCTTTATAAAAGAAGATATTGGGGGTAGGGTTTTAAGCTAAATAAGCCGTTGGTTCTATATATTAAGCTATAAGCCTAAATAGGCTAGCCATTTTCTTCTTAAAATTATATTATAGCTTTTTAGATCTATAATAAGAAAGGGGATATTATACTACCTTTGTCCGTCTACGCGAAGGTAAATTTATAAGACAGTTATAATAGGTAGCCCTATTTATCTATTATACCCATAAATAAGAATTAGTTTTAGCAGTTTTTTAAGAGATATATTTAAAATTTTAGCCAGCTTTATAGCGCACTAGGTGTCTATTAAGGTAAAGATATTTACTCTAGATGTTACAGAGTAAGTATAAGCGGTGATAATATATAGCGAAGTAGATATTATTAAGCTATATATAAACTGCGTAATAAAGTTAAAACGTTGTATAAGGAGAGAAGGTAAGGAAACAGGGAGAAAGGGTATATATTATTAGTTTAGTTGCTTAGTTAATATATATATAAAGCAGAATAGGATTTAAGTAGCGGTCCTAGCAGAACTTGGCAGGATTTAGTAGACTTAGTAGAATATAGCAGAATGCGGTAGATTGCCATTAGATTGCCGTTTTACGGTTAGTCTTTTCTTACTGCGTTAGTAGAAATAGGTAAACGTATATAAGGTATTATAGTGGTGTTCTATAATACTAAAGTTAGCTAAAGCAGAGGTTAAAACTTAATATTTATTACGGAATAAAGTATAAGGGATAGTGCAGCTTTTTTTACTAACTAGCTAACCCAAATTAACGTGTAATATATTAATCTCATTTAACCCTAGAGAGGAGTATTCCTCTAGAATTTCTCTTTTTCTAACTTTATACTATCCTTCTATATTAACAAAACCTTATCTATTTTTGCCTTTATTAGGTAGTTTTTAGTAAAGTAGTTCTTCTAGCCATATAAGAAGTAAGCTCCTTAATTTCTAGGGGCTTATCTATAGGGGTTGCTATATATAGGCCAAGTATACGCTAGACCTACAGTAGGACTAGCTATATAGCTAGCTGCTAAATTAACGGCAGGCTATACAGCTAGTGCTATAGAAGTTATTAATTATACTAGGGCACTACGGGCTATTCTTATAGTGCTTATAGTCTAGTTTAAAGAGTTTCTAGCCTTATACCGCTTAGCTTATACCTTAATTTAATAGAGGCCTTAATTAATAGCCAAGTAGTGGTCTATAAGTACCTTTAGCGTTTATATAGTAGTAAAAACTAGTAGTACGGCACGCTATAGGTCTAGGGTAAGCTTATTAAAGAGGTTTGGCATTAGGTCTTTATAGGGAATATAGGCTTGGCCGGCTAGGTATAGAAAATGGATCTAGAAGGCTAAAAAAGTCTCCGTCATTTTTATATTAGGGGCTTTATAATTAAGGCGGGCGTTCTATATCTTAAAGGGGTCCTTATAAATAGAAGATGGGTAGTTAATTATCTCTTTTCTAAAGAGGAAAGGGTCTGCTAAGTCCTAGGTATATTACGGATGTAAGTACGTCTATATATCCCTACTAGTGCAGCTAAAGACATAGGCCATCCTAGCTTAAGTAGTAGGGAAGTAGTCTGTATTAACTTTAAGCTTATTTTATAGTTAAAGCTTCCAATTATTAAATATAGGGTTAGTTCCATCTATAAGTAATATAGGGTCCGCGATCTTCGCGGACTATAATAATACTAATACTATATATTAGGCTAGAGCTTTAAGGACTATAGTAAGTCTCTAGGTGTCTAATAACTCCTTACTAGGTACTAGGATGTCTCTAGTTTTAAGCAGCTCTTAAAGTCGTTTAATTTTAGTATTAGCTACTATAAGTTCTTCCTAGGGGGTTAAGACGGCGACTACTTTACTATTAGAGGTATTTACGGGATCTACAGCGGCTTTACCAGCTGCTATATTTTTTAGTATAGTAGTTAAATAATTTCTAGTAGGTTTCTACAGGGGTTCTAGTCCGTATATATTCTTTAGGCTATATTATATATATCCTTTTAGTTCTATCCTGTCTTTAGGGTCCTATTCTATTCTGGTAATATCTTTTAGGTCTATTCCTATATTCTTATCCTATCCTTAGTCTATAAATATATTTAAATTCCTTCTTAAGAAGAAAAAGTAGACCAGCTTTAGATAATATTAACGACTTAGTTAATTAAGGCCAAGTTTAGTAAGAGGGTTACGCAAGCCTATACAATTAGATTGTCTATTAACTGTTATAGTACTAGCATATTGCCGTCAGATTGCCGTATATTGCCATTACGTGACTAGAGAATTGTACATAACTTTAAGCGGTGCTTCCATTCTTCCACTTTCCTTTCTCTAGCTTCAAATCCTCATTTATAGACAATCCAATTATATAGGCTTACATAACCCTCTTACTATACTCGTGCCTTAATTAACTAAGTCGCTAACATTATCTAAAGCTTATTCTACTCTCTTTCTTTCTAAAAAGAAACTTAAATATATCTACAAGGACACAGAATAGGACCCTAAGGATATTACTAGGACCATAAGGACAGGATAAAACTAAAAGAATATAAATGGAACACAAAACCTAAGAATAGGACATATATAGACTAGAACCCCTAAAAAATAAACAAACACCAAAAATTACCTAAAACCCCTACTATTATACCAAGAAATACAGCAGCCAGAAAAGCCGCTGCAGAACCTATAAATACCTCTAATAGTAAAACAGTCGCTATCTTAACCCCCTAGGAAAAGCTTACAGCAGCTAATACTAAAATTAAACGACTTTAAAAGCTGCTTAAAACTAGAGACACCCCTACACCTAGTAAGGAGTTATTAAACACCTAAAGGCTTGCTATAGTCCTTAAGGCCTTAGCCCAATATACAGCATTAACATCGTTGCGGTCCGCGAAGGTTGTGGACCCCCTATTGCTTATAGATGGAACTAACTCTATATTTAACAATTAGAAGCTTTAACTATAAGACAAGCTTAAAGTTAATATAAACTACTTCCCTACTACCTAAGCTAAAATGGCCTATGTCTTTAGCCGTACTAGTAGGGACGCACAGACGTATCTACGTCCGCGATATACCCAGGACTTAGCAAACCCCTTCCTCTCTAAAGAAGAGATAATTAACTACCTGTCTTCTATTTATAAGGACCCCTTTAAGGTGCAGAACGCCCACCTTAACTATAAAGGCCTAAATATAAAAACAATGGAGACCTTTTCGGCCTTCTAGATCTATTTTTTACACCTAGCTAGCTAGGCCTAAATTCCCTAAAAAGATCTGCTACCAGACTTTTTTAATAAGCTTACCTTAGACCTATAGCAAGCCATACTGCTAGTCTTTACCACTATATAGACACAAAAAAAACTAACGGACTAGTGCTTAGCTATTAATTAAAGCCTCTATTAAATTAAGGCATATACTAAGTAGTATAAAGCTAGGAACCCTCTAAACCAGACCGCAAGCAATACAAGAACAGCTAATAGTGCCCTAGTACGGGCCATAACTCCTATAGTACTAACCGTTCAGCCTACTGTTAATTTAGCAGCTAGTTACGTAGCTAGTCCTACCATAGGCCTAGTATAGACTTAGCCTATATATAGTAACCCCTATAGGCAAGCCCTTAGTAATTAAGGAGCTTGCTTTTTATATAGCTAAAAAAACTACTTTATAAAGGACTGCCTAATAGCGGCAAAGACAAATAAGGTCCTATTAATTTAGGAGGATAGCATAGAGCCAGAAAAAGAGGAACCTTAGTAGAAGACTTCTCTCTAGAGTTAAAAGGGATTAATATGTTATATATTAATCTGGGTTAGCTAGTTGGTAGAAAAAGCTACACTATCCTTTATACTTTATTCTATAATAGATATTAGGTTTTAACCTCTGCTCTAGCTAACTTAGGAGTAAATGCCTTTACCTTAATTAACACAAAGTGCGCTATAAAACTGGCTAACTTTCTAAATGCGCCTCTAGAAGAACTGCCTAAGCTAATTCCTATTTATGGGTATAACGGACGGGTAGGACTACCTATTATAACCATCTTGCAGATCTATCTCCGTGTTAATAGCCAAAGGTAGTATAATATCCCCTTCCTTATTATGGACCTTAAAAGCTATAATATAATCTTAAGAAGAAAATAGCTAGCCTATTTAGGCTTATAGCTCAATATACGGAATAGACGGCTTATTTAGCCCAAAACTATATCCCTAATACCTTCCTTTATAAAAGAAATCAGTATTATAATAGAGAATCTTATTCAGCTATAGATAAACACCATTTACTAGGCTAATACTATACATAGGGACCAGGCTTTTAAAAGGGACGTACAGCTTAACCTATAACAGATCTATATACTACGCCGCCCCTAGACTACCTATATTATACCACCCGTACTAGATATTAAAAAAGTTAGTAAAAAGCTAGCAGAGCTCCCTACAGGGAACTTAGGCCCTATATAGCTACAAAGAATAGCAAGGAGTATTAGACGCTATACCAAACGTATAGACCAGAAGGATAACTTACAGAAAATGGAATATAAGCTAAGGAAGATTACAAACCCTATACTATAAAATACGGCCCAATAAAGGTCCGTAAAGAAACTTACGGACCTTCCCCCAGTTAATATTTGCTATATTAGCGCCGTAGGATTCTACCAGAACTTAGTCTAACTTAATACCATTGCCTTTACCACTAGCTTATATAAAATTAATTAAATAATTAAGGAAAAGGAAAGCAAGTGTCACGGCACTGACCTGACGCGTTATTATGGCTACGCGTATGCATGAGCACGGACCTGACCCCTAAGCAACACGTATATATACCTGCCTCGTCTCCTGTACATAGATCCTCACACGACATCGTTTG
>Ga0307507_10005419_pt1 | contig 20986 bp, 19 predicted proteins | sample 7_EM_MG_FD_207223 | JGI IMG/M metagenome (GOLD analysis project Ga0307507, IMG submission 207223) | Populus trichocarpa ectomycorrhiza microbial communities from riparian zone in the Pacific Northwest, United States - 7_EM | ecosystem: Host-associated > Plants > Roots > Unclassified | place... | reverse complement strand
CACCTCTCCAATATCCCGGTATAGCGAGTAGGTCACGATCATAGTTTTACCACCACAAGCAGTCTCGGTCAGACCACCATCCAACTCAGGGAATCATCAGAAATATCCCACACCGGTATCCGGAAAAGGCGCCGTTTGTGACATACCCTCTCTCCCATTGCAAAATCACAATGCCCGAGATGTATTAAAAAATCAAGTACACTTACCCCCCGCTATCCCGGACCTCGATAATCCGGATACCTCACTACTCGAGTACTTCGTATGAATTCCTATGAGTTCCAAATTCCCCTGTACCAAAACCCAACCTGCTATCCCGGATACCCCGTTGTCCCGGACGACATTCTTGAAATCTGGCTGTCCGAGATAGCGGGGTGTGAGTGCACTCCACTCTAACTACTTGAGCACGATACATGAGGAATAAAGGAAAGCACAAAAAATAAAGCTGGAGGGAAAAGAAATCATGCATGGCATTAGTTTCCTTCTTGCAGTGCATCTGTTGAGTGGTAGGGTTAGGGTTGAGGCCTTTGCGGATACTTTTGCATTTGACGAGTTAGCTTGGACAACTAAGAACTGTTAGAGGTTGTCAACGGTCGTCCTCGCTTGCGCTCCAGGGCTTTTCTCAACCTTTCCATGATAGTACGGTATGTTTCCTTTGACCCTACGCTAAAAGAATAGAAGAACCCTCAAGTATTTTATTTGGCATCACAGCGATCCGAAAGTTTTTAGACACAATGCTAAATCCAATTAGGGCAAATTTCTGGCTAAATCATCGCTAATATACTCCCTTCTAGCTTCTCTCGAAACACCAATTTCCTATATAATAACCTTTCTTTCCTAACCTTGCTTCCCTATCGTAATCAATAAGCGATTGGTTAAACTGCCTTGGTTACTCTATCTCTAAGAATTGATACCAGTAGGTTGCCCAAACTACAGGGATCGGTATCACCTCACCCTAGCTCGCTACCCCTAATCCCAACAGACTCCTTGAACAACTCCAATACTACCGTCCAGCCTTCCTCCGGGCCTTAAGCTTGTAATATGCATCAGAACCGATATGTACGGGAGATTCTTCCAGTACCAGTGTGATAATTTGTAAAGCGACGGAGAGGAGCACAGAAGGCATTGCACCTGTTTTCTTACAACTACTCGGCAGAAGTCTTTGTGCGACATACGGTATCTCGTATTAGTCATGGGCGCTCACTCAAGGGAAATGATTGGATAGTGAGCGTGCCACAACAAGCCACATCGCCCCGCCTTTCTTCAGCTTTGCGCAACGAAAGGTTTTGTAAACTCACCCATTACCACTACATTTCTCTACTATTTCTACACAGAACCGAAATTTTGAATAGAGCATCATGGCCCAGACAATAAACACGAACGCAGTCACATACGGCGACGGCAATATCAACTGCCCCAACATAAATAATAGTTACAACACCAACATCTATCAATCGGACGAAGATGCACAGATCATGCGTTGGCTCTCTCCACTAGAGCCAGGTAACAGACATGATAGCGTGCGCACTGGCCGATTTAATGGTGTCAGAGATTGGCTTTTGGAAACTAGGCAGTGGAGGGAGTGGAGGGGGGGTGAGGATGGAGTCGATAAGGTAGTCTTGTTCTGCTCCGGGAACCCGGGAGTGGGCAAGACATACCTGAGGTAAGTGGGGGGATTCTTTGAAAATAGCGAATATCACTAACAGCCAGAAATACTAGTTCCCTCGTGATCGACACTCTATGCGATCAGGCAAAGGAGGAAGATCTTGTCGTTGCATGCTTGTACTGCGACTACCGTGTTCAGCAAGATCAGACAACCACCAACATGATGGGAGCAATTCTCAAGCAGCTGGTGGGAAGGGGGGGCATCCCGGAGGATATACGAGAGGCATTTCAGGAAGCAAAAAAAGTTGTTGGCGGGACAAGGCCGCTGCTTGAGGATCAGATGCGAATGTTGAAGATCGCGATTGCTTCGTTCTCCCAAGTGTTCATCTGTATTGATGCACTCGACGAATGCCTACCGAAGAATCTTCTAGAGCTGCTTGAATCGCTAAGAGATATTTCTCGGGAGTCCCCTAAGACAAGGATATTCCTTACCGGGAGGCCCCATGTCAAGGAAGCCATTCAAAGATATTTCGCCAAGGCAATTGTGATACCCATCAGCCCTAACCAGCATGATATTAGGAATTATCTAGAGATGAGGTTAGATAGGGATGATGAGCCAGAAGCGATGAACAATGATTTACGGGCGGATATTGTGAGGAGTATTCTGGGCAATATGTCTGATATGTGCGTTTGCGTTTCTCCTCTATCAACGATGTATACTTACTAACGGCTCTGTCTATTTGTAGATTCCTCCTCGTTTCGCTAAACATTGAGGCTATTCTAGGCGAGGTGACGATTCGTCAGAGAAGAAAGAAACTCCAAGAGATGGTGCGAGGCAACGGGTTGAGTGATGCCTACATGGCAACCTTAACCCGGCTGAAGGCCCAGAAGGGAAATAGGGCCGGACTCGGGCTGAAGGTGCTGATGTGGGTGTTGTATTCGGAACGGCCATTAAAAACCCAGGAACTCTGTCATGCTTTGGGAGCTGAGATAGGGTCTGCGAATCTGGATCTAGAAAACGTTCCTGCATTACGGACACTCCTAGCATCGTGTCTGGGCCTTGTCATAGTCGAGGCGTCTTCGTCCACAGTCCGACTGGTGCACTTTACTCTTCAGGAGTATCTCTTAGGTGATCCGACCTTATTCCCTAATCCCCACTCAACAATTGCCGAGGTTTGCTTAACATACCTCAACTCCGGATATATCAGGTATCTTTCACCAACTATACACTCTGCCCCCGAAACAACTCCCTTTTTAGAATATGCTTCTGTTTACTGGGGGAGGCATATAAGGAGGAGGATGACGGAAAATAGCAAAATACTTGCACTGAGGCTTCTCGATAGATTCGATGAACATATATCTACTCAACTACTATTATTGCACTCTAATCGAGTTAGAGGCGGGGGGCGATACTTTCGCGGGGTGGGGGGACCTACGGGATTTACAGGACTCCATGGAGCAGCATTTCTCGGGATTGCGGAGATAGTTTCTACTGTATTAAATATGAAGGAATGGGACGTTAATGCATATGATTGCATGGGGATGACGGCTCTCACCTGGGCAACTAGAAGAGGGCATGAGGAGGTCGTGAAGATTCTTTTGGAACGAAAGGACGTCAATCCCAACCAGCCAGACACCAGGGATGGCCGGACACCACTCATGTTGGCAGCTGAAGAAGGGAATGAGGGAGTAGTAAAGATTCTTCTGGAACGAGAAGACGTCAATCCCAACCAAGCGGACACCAAAGTTGGCCGGATACCACTCTCTTGGGCAGCTAAGAACGGGCATGAGGGGGTAGTAAAGGTACTTTTGCAACGAGAGGACGTCGATCCTAACCAGGCAGACACTGAATATGGCCAAACGCCACTCTCCTGGGCGGCTGAGAAAGGGTATGAGGGGGTCGTAAAGATGCTTCTACAACGAAAGGACGTTAACCCCAACCAGGTAGACACCTATTGTGGCCAAACGCCACTCACGTGGGCGGCTGGGAAGGGGCATGAGGGAGTAGTAAAGATTCTTTTAGAACAAGAGGACGTCAATCCCAACCTGCCAGACACCCATTTTGACAAGACGCCACTCTCGTGGGCGGCTGAGTACGGATGTGTGGGGGTAGTAAAGCTGCTATTACAACGGAAAGATGTATGCACCGTCACACTAGATAAGGAGCACCAAACCCCGTTGTCGTTGGCCCTCTCCAGAGGACATGCCGATGTTGTCAGGGTGCTGGAACGGCACGATGCCAATTCCCACGCAGTAGATTGCAGTGGCCAGACCTCCCTCCCACCGTGAGCTAGGCATGGGGGCTGGTGCGTGGTAGAGTTGCAATTCCGCGCTAATCACCTGGGCACCGACATTCGAGACCTCAACGGCTAGCCTACGCTCCTATTGCCTGACCGTGGTTCGAAGCTTAGAGTATTGGGCCTCAAGAGTTCTGTTTTTAAGCACACAGATAGAGACCTCTAATCGACCGCCGACCCTAGCTCTCTCAAATTTCCTCTCCTGGCGCCCCAAACTCTGTCACCCTCCACCGAAAACCAACCCCCATCCTAACATTCAATCATTCCTCCCATTTTCCCTCAATTGGTGTTTTTGATCGTCTTTCTAAATGATCTTTTCGCTTTCGCTCATTTCCATTATTTCCTTCTCCCACTAGATTTATTCTCGCCCTATAAATACTTGTAGAGTGTGGAATTGGTGTAGGAAGACCTCCGTGGGTGAAAATGTAAATATACCTGTATTAGGGCGGCTTTCTAGTGCATTATGCTACAGATTTTGGGAGTGACATCCGTTTATTTAATAACGCAATTAGATGCCGAGGTGCCGTGTCGGTATCATATAGAATCAAGCGGAGCTAACCTCAGCGTCATGTATTTATCCTGGTCAAAAATGGATGCCATGGCAAATGGGAAGACAATAAGCCATACAACGGCAAAAAGGAATAGTACTAGGGTGTGAAAGGAAAACCCCACAGAAAAAGTGGGAAATGAAAGCAAGGAAGAAGCCTTAACCGTAGAGGAGACGGAGAAAGAAGACGTCGAGAATGAATTCTTGGGTATAATATACCCGCGAAAGGAGGTTCAAGTTTGGGAATTTGAGTCTGTCCTCGGGGAGGCAATAGAGGTGAAGATGTCAACAAAGTTTAGAGATGTGTACATGGAGGTGAGAAAGTAGGCAGAGGAAAGCAGAAATTCAAGTGCCCAGCTAGAGACAGAAATTTCCGGGGGAAGGAAAGGCAAAGAGGAGATTAGGAGTCATATTATAGTGGGGGTTTTTTGCTGATCCAAAATGTGTATGGGCGACTGATGGGAAAACATGTAGGTTTTAGGTTTTCCGGTGTGATAGCTAATACATAGGTTAACCTCAAATCGAAGGTAGGCCCCAGGGTGTTGTCCATCCTTTCTAGCATATTCCGTTCGACCCCATGCTAAAAGCATAGAAAAGTCCTTATGAATTTTATTCATTACCACAGCGATCCAGATGTATTTAGACAATGTCACGATGCTAAAACCTATTATATAGGACATAGTTCCTGCTAGAATCATCCTGAATACAACCCCATCCAGCTCCTCTGAAGCACCAATTTCCTGTATTAATATCCTTTCTTTCCTAATATTGCTCCCCTATCTTAATCAATGAAGCGATTCGTTAATCTAAACTGCCTTGGCTACTCTATCTCTAGGTAGTGTAAGTCTTGACTGATTATCTTGTTTCACTAGTACTAATAAGCTTACAGGCGATCGTTTACTACATTGACAAATTAGAGAAACACTTACCCGCCGCAGTCGTCGCAATGATGATTAAAAAAAAATGTGAGAAGGCCTTTTTTTTTTCTTTTTCCTTCAAAATCTTATAAGTGCATTGCTAACACAACTGGAAGCTGCTGCCACCTCCCCCGCCCCCGCCCCCGCCCATCGAAACTCGCGCTCCGGCCCCATCTGCTCACACCCCGGGTAGCAAGTAAGGCAGTAAGGCCTGGCCCTTGCGGCCCAAAAAAAACAAAACAAAAAACAAAGTGTCGGGATTTGTTCTGGTTTTTCGGCCTTTGAGATGGTGTTGGCCGTTGGGATTGTTTCGGCCGCCGGGATTGTGTTTCGGCTCTTTTTTTTTTTTTATAGAAAAAATAAAATAAAATAATCGTTTTACTACAAGTACCTTTCGTCCCGTTAATCTCGTAGTCCCTGTCCTTCCCGTCTAGTGATATCTGAGTAATCTTCGTCGTGGTTGCGCTCCTTCAGTATTTAGAATGGGCACTGTACCAACTTAGGTTCAACCACTCGAGTAGAGTCCTGGCCATACAACAACTTTAGTCCACTCTGAGCATCATGACACTGTATTCGAGTAGTCTACCAATAGCATCTGGTGCTAGCCTTGTTTTCCCCCAACATGAAAACCGGGCCGGGCGATGTCGGTTCCTCTGCTGCCAGCTTGTCGAATCACGAGACCATCAACACATGAGCCTCAACGCCAAGACATAGGGGGATTCGATCAAGCTTCCATCGCAACAGTGTGAGGGGTTCGTTTTCCGACCCATCTTCCCCAACAGGGGAACAATCAAAACAAAAACACTCTCCCAACATCACCTCCGATTCATTCGACCCGTGACAGAAATAGCGCTAAGCTGCACCATCTCCTGACTCCTCCTTTTTTCTGTTGTTTTCTCCCTCTTCTTTCCAGGCGGTGCTGCCACCTACATACAGTATAATACCTACATAGTTATCGGACCCTGCCCCTGCTATCATACATTACTGCTACGCATCCTACTCTACTACTACACAACACAAAATTAGGGTTTGTTGCTCTCCCGCGACTTCTCCTCACAAGGTTTGTTATTTCTCCGAGTGCTTAGAATAGCAAGCGATACGCCAAGCTTGCGGCTGAACGAGCAGACGAGCACTATGCAACCGGGGCACATCTACAAAGTGCCACCTCCCTGGACTGGACCGGTTGCGCGTCCTCAGGAACAGCAACAGCAAGGGAATATGTACGGCCAACAGTTTGGCAGCGGGCAGATGGGAGGGATTCAACCCGGGACTGCTACGGGAGTCCCGCCGAACTCGGGTTATAATGGTACGTGATATCCGACGCGAACGAGGGGAATAGGATGCGGGATGGGTGAGAGAGATGGGATGAGATCCATTGGATGGGTAGACCGTGACGTTTTCTGGAGGAGTTTATCTGACTATTCGCTCGCAGCCGGATTCCCTCCTCAGCAACAGCAACAATATCCGCCTCAACAGTTCCAGCAGCAGCAGTACCCTCCCCAGCAATATGGCCAACAGCCGCAGTCTCAGTACCAACAACCTCCGCCTCCGCCTCCGCCTCCCCCGCCGGCGTCAGCGCCTGCACAGCAACAATGGGCCCAGCCGCAATGGAACCAACCCACCTCTCCGCTAGCCCCAGCCCGTCCTCAATCAGTTCTTTATAACCCCCAAGCGCCAACATACCAAGGTAATACTGGAACTGGATATACTCCTACTCCCCAGTATGCCGGTGTTCACCAACAAACCCCCGGGACACCTATCCAGCAACAGCAGCAACAAGCCCCACCGCCTCCGCCGCCCCCGCCGCCTCCACCGACTACTCAATCGTACAACCAACAAACATCTGCATCACCGACTGCCCCCGCGAGCTCATATCAACAAGGCCAGCAACCATATGGTGGACAGTACCAAGGACAGCAATGGCAAACAGCTAGCCCCCAGCAACAGTTTGCGCAACCTAGCCAACCGGCGGCGTCACAGACTCAGCAGCCATATTACGCCGGGGGTAATATCGGCGGCATGACACCTGGAAGTGCAACCGGATATGGTGGCCAGCAGAATAGTGGAACTGACACTGTACAGAGTCCATCCGAGAACCATGTTGCGTGAGTGATTATTGTACCCGAACTTATCGAATCGTTACTGATGATCGAATAGATATATCCCCCCATCACTTTCTGGCGCTGGGGTAACCGCTTATCAGCCTGTCAATACGAACCCTGCGCCCGGGGTCTATGTGCCGCCGCCTCCGGAAAACATCCCTGCATGGGGTACAGCCCAACCCGATGGACCAAAGAAGAAGTTTAAGTATACCCCTCCGGTTTTGCATCCTGAATTTGGTGGTGTTCCTGGAGGTGGCCAGTACCCACCGAACTCTCAGCAGCAGTATCAACAAGCCCCTCAACAGCAATACCCCCCTATTCTCCAACAAAGCACGCAGCAGCCGCCACAACCCCCACCACCACCGCCTCCACCGCCTCCTCCTCCCCCAATAACGTCCCAGCAGGACAGCTGGCAGCAGCAGCAGCAGCAACAGCAACAACCAGACCAGTACCAACAACCTGCCCAGCAATATGAGCAGCAGCCTCAGCAGCAGTCTCAGCAACAACCCCAACAGCAATACGAGCAACAGTCCCAGCAACAGTATGGACAGCAGCCACAGGGGCACGACCAACAGGCACACGCTCCCCCGCGTACTGAATCCCACCCTATCGTCGCCCCGCCAGGCCATCCCGAGAACCAATACACTCAAAGGTTTGACCACTTAGAACAACCTCAGTCGACTCCAACACCACCGCCTCCGCAAGCTCCGACTGTATCCGCTTACCACAATCACTTTTCTCAGCAGCAACAGCAGCAACCTATGTCAAGCCCTACACCGCCTCCGGCTCCACAGCAGCAGAGTATTATTCCACCCCTAACCGGGGCGTCGGTTTTCTCTTCTGGCCCGTCAGACATCAGTGGATGGGAGCACTATAGCGGTGCAGCTGATGACGAGGTCTCGCTGGTTAGCCGCCCTGAGACTCCCGAGGTCGCAGAAATCGGAGGAACCCCGGCCGATGCACCGAGTGGACACCATAACGAGCAGCAGGGAGGAAACTCTGGCCCTGTCTCGCCACCATCACCTCCTCACAAGGTGGCTACGGGTCTTCAGCAGCCGCAAAGACCAGGGAGTATAGTTGGAGGAGGACATGCTCCACCTGGGCGAGTGATGACTCCCCAACAACAGCAATCGCAGTGGCAGCAACAGCAAACTCAAAGGATCATGACCCCACAGCAACACCCGGCGCATCAACCGCCGCAGAGAATTATGACCCCTCAACATCAAATGCAGCAGCCCCCTCAACGAATCGCTACCCCTCAACGAATCGCGACTCCTCAGCATCAACAGCAACATGCGCCCCAACCACCACCGAACCAGTACCAGCAACCAGATACCCATCCATGGCAGCACCAACAACAACAGACGCCACAGCAGCAACCAGTCCCACAACAATATGACCAGCAGCAACCGCAGAGAATCATGACTCCTCAGCAACAGCAACAACAGCAACCTCCACCCCCTCGGCCTTCTTCGCAGAGCACATATGTTGAGCAGGTTCCGGGCGGATGGCCTCAGGATCCTCCCCAGCACCCGCCTCAGCAACCCGCCCAGCAGATAACCCAACAACCTGCCCCGCAATTTCAATATGAGCACCAGCAGCAACAGCAGCCCCCTCAACCACCCCCGCAGCCGCCTTTTGAACACGCTCAAACGCAGCAACCTCCTGCTCCGGCCCAACCTGAGGAAGAGCCAAATCCCCTAGATACCCTGGAGCAATTCTATGCCGACTCCATCCAGCGCTTCATTGATATGATACAGGCGGAGGTCGAGGCTACTTCGGACGAGGAGAAATTGAAAATCTTTACAGAGTTCATGGAGAAAGAGTACTTCATTCGTGGGGAACGGTACCCTAACGCACTTGGGGATATCCCTAGTAGGCAAGGAAGCGTGTTCGGTGGCATGAAGAACTCCGATGGTCCAGTTAGCATCCCAAGTGTTGAGAAAAGTCCTGAAATCTCAAATAAGGAGGCGGCCTCAAATGTGTCTGTACCTCCCTTGTTCGGTGGGCAACAGCATCACACACCTCAGAGCCAGTCGCATCCTCCAAATATCCCTTCTCCAATTCATGAAGCCGCCTACCAAGCACCCCAACATGAGGAGCCCAAACCTCTTGAGAGAGTTGAAACTTATCAACCCTTCCGACCGGGTGCGGCCCCACCAAAGCCTCAGCAGCTAGTTGAGGGTCCGCCCGTTGGGAATGATGGCTACAAGGCATTTAACCCCGCAATACATAGCCCTCCCCTGCAGAAACCTTCCTCACCAGCGTCTCACCAGCATCAAGGTTATGTCCCATTTCGTCCCAGCGAAGCAACACCACCTCCGGCAAAGACTCTAACTCCGGGCAATGGTGCCTATGCTCCCTATAAAGCACCACCACCAAAGCCGGGCTCACGGCCGGCTTCTTCGGGGTCTGACTTTGTTCCATACGGCTCGAATAGGGCTTCAACAATTGATAACCGAGGACCCCAATCTCAGTCCAAACGAAGCTCGGTCGTATACAATCAGCCAAACAGATCGCAAACCATGGCCCCACCCGTAGGTGGGCATCACACAGAATTCGGTCCCGCTAAGCGTGCGCCGACGGCAGTAGATCCGGCACCGTACCAGGCATATGTCACTTCGTCCGAAGACTACCGGAGTCCAACGAGAGCTCAGGCACCAAACTTCCCGCCAGAGCCAGAGGAAAAGTACCCAAAAGGTTCGGAGGAGTACGTCACACCACCTCAAGATGCCGACCTAGATGAGTTAAAACTGGGGCCTACACCTGCACCACCAGTTTTAGGGCTGTCCACTCCGGCAACGGTTAATGCGCTTTCTACTGTGTTGCCAGCCACTGGGTTCCACAAGACCCCGTCGACCGCTGTGCTTGACGACATCAAGAAAACTATTGATGAAGTTGGTGAGGACTTCTCCTTCGTCGAGAAGATCAATACAACTTATGCCGATGTTTCGAAGAAACGCCTACAACAGCTCGAAGAGGAGCGGAGAGTCCGGTTGGAAGAACACGAGGAATATACTAATCGCTTATTTTCCGATCACCAAATTGGTTACGGTGATATCAATGACATGGACGAGGAGTTTAATGCCGAGGAGGCAGAAAAGAAGGCCAAAGAGGAGGAGGCCGAATGGGAGAAATACCGGGATGAAGTCTTTCAGAAGGTCTATGACAAGATACAAGAGGGGATCAAAGGGCTAATGGACAAACATTTCCAGACCATTAACAGTCTTCAAGATGCTGTTTCAGGGAAGGAACGGTGGTCAAAGGCTGAAGGTCTAGAACTCACGGACCTATTAGAGGGACTCATATTGCTCCGGGGCTACATCGAGCGAAGGCATGAAAAGGTTCAAGCCGCGATTTTAGAGCGCGACAGACGGTACAGAAAGACCGTTATCCAACCACTCTACGCCTCTGGCAACATTTCAAAAATGAAGATCATGGAAAAGCACTTTGACGAGAGCGAAAAGAAAACGTAACCATCCCTATCCCTTAATGTGACCGAACTGCAAGCTGACGATCCCTAGCATCCTCGAAGCTGCAAAACAGAAATTCGCGCGAACTTTCCAGCTCATGGAAACCATCGAGGAAGGCATCGAGCGCGGCCTGACCGCCGAACTAAACTATACCGAAGAGCTCACGCAAGCTGTGACACCACTCCTTTCCAACCCACCACGCACGGCAAGCTTCAAAGCAGACCTCCTTTACACTCTCGAGATTCTCTCGACCCTGAAAGAAAGGAGTATAAAATTCATGAAAGCTTTCCACTCTGCAAGTCTTCTGATGAACGAGTCCACCGCGGAAGTTGGCATCGCCGAGGGCCGGGAGAAGGGTGAAGTTGCGAAGGAGCGGTTAGGTTCTGATGAGCAGGCTGAGAAGGAGCTGCGTGAGAGGGTCAATGTAGTAGATGACGATTGGGCTGTTGTGGAGGGCGGTATTCAGGGTGCTTTGGAGCTGTTGAAGGATGTTTCTGAGGAAGGCGCTGTTGCGTTCGGTGGTGGTGGTGGGGTTAGTCTGAACGATGGATACGGGGGTTTCAATGGTGAAAACCCGTTCAATCCTAATGCGGGTGGAGGAGATATGACCGCGCTTGAAAGGGCAATAATGAGGAATAGTGGCGGTAGTGGAATTGACTACCTCGTTCAAGCTACTAAACAAGCTGGAGAAGCTTTCAGGACGATGTAGCTTGGGTTTGGTCCGTAGCATAGCGAGATACCTAATTTATGATATTGTTTTCATTCATTATTATTGCATTATTTGTAACCCTCTCCGAAAGTGTGTTTTGTAGCAGTGGTAGCAAGGAGATAAGTTCTACTGTATACATCCTCGACAAATCTTTCCGTACACGTGCAATAATAGGAACTTGGCCATTACCAGCATCCTGTATTAACTCAGATAAGAGAAACCTGTCTTTAGGACGTCAAAGTCTCCCTTCCAAAACGCTATTTCATTTCTCTAGTACCATAGTACCTTCTCCCATCCCAACCAAAATAGCCAACCTACCCTAAACATCCCAAGACAAATTTCTCTTATCCAAGCTACCCATAACAGCGCAAAATAAACCATATCCATCCATCCATCCACCCAACACCGGGATTCTAGCAGTAGTACTAGTACAAGTATAGTACATAATTGCGAACTTTTAGTTACACGGCCGCCGTCCCGGCCATAAAGCGCATTTCCAGTTTACCTATAATCATGGTTTAAACGGTTGAAAGTGAATTCTCGCGGAGTTGAACTTTTAGTTGGTGAGGGGCTTGAGAAAGTGGGCTGGGGGTGGACTGTTATTTTTATATAGAGTAGGGTGGTTTGATGTCCTACGCGCGATACTTGTAAGGTAGCCGAACACGCGGAGGGAGGGATGGATGGACGGAGTGTGGTTGAACGGTTGAAGACTACCGGGTGTGGTTTGTGTTATGGGGGGGGGGGATCTACTGAGCGCGGAGGACATGATTTTGTTTATTTATTTATTACGTGGGATGTACTGTAGATTCTGAAGGTCAACTTAAATTTACTCGACTTGGGCTGCACATATCGTACTCCTCTAGATGGGTGTTCTGCCATCTATATAGCGACTAGACCTAAGTCTTGGTGAATGTGGATAAGAATACTGGTACTGAGACGTGTCTGTGCAGCCAGCGGGTATTTGGCATAGGGCGGATAGGGTGTTGGTATTGTAATGATGGTAGGAAAAAGAGAAGTTATTAATCTAAACATGAAATGGCATTTTAGTAGTAAATGAACTAGAACACGTTTAGTACTAGTATCATACTTTGTATCATCAATGATTTTTCTCTTTAGAGGGGGGATGGGGGGGTGTCGGACAAGCACTGTGCAATTCTCGCTTAGGGTTTGATGACTAAGGTTCCACCAAGACCTTCTGTATGTCCTCAACCGACAGTAGTGATTGTATTATACTCGAGTAGGTTTAGTACAATGATCTAAACAGTAACAGAGCCTAAACTAATAATCCCGCCGAATGAGAGCGAGCAGGAGAGGACAATGTATGGGATTGCGCCATTACTATGACTTTTGTCTAGCGATGTTATGCTAGCGGGCTACAAAAAAAAAAGTCCAAGAAGATAGGGTGCTTTTTTTCGCTTTCTCCTACGAGCACAATCCCGCGAGTTCTAAAGGTGGGGATACGGTCAGGATGATTGACTAGGAATATGGAAGGATAAAAGTAAGCTCGATCTGGACGAGCAATCTACCAGAAGCCAACTTGTACAAGACTAAGCCCGCTTTAGAAAAGTAGACTAAGAAGAAGCAGGGTTCAAACTTTATTAAAGTGGCTGTGCATTCTCGGTTGTGTTCAAAACATACTGCAGGTATTATATTATGCTACCATAAAGTGTTGTAAACAGCTAATACCGTATCGCGCTCGACTATTTTATCGCCTCAGCTTTATCCAACCTATTTTCTATAAACCTGTAGTCCATTAGCACTTTTCTCTACTCCCTTCCCTATGTGTATATGTTGGAAATTCCGCTCTGCATGCTCTGGCTATAATTTCTTTTGTTTCATGGAAGCACGGGGGATAGGAAAGTTGTTTCCATTGATAGACGGATAGGTGCATGGATAGCGTTAGGTTTTTCATATATATACTCCTCTCTTTACCGCTAGTTTAGCAAGCAAGAAGAATAGACTAAATTGCTCGTTATCCACCCCTCGTTGCCATTCGGGGCCGTATTTTCATTTTTCTTAATTAGTATACATTGTTTTTGATTGTCTTTAATTTCTCATGCCCATTGAGTTAAGTTACTCTATACAATTCCATAGTTAACTTTATATATACTTGTATCTTTTCAGAATCCAGACAGCAACCATGTTGGATTATAGATGGATGGATGGAGGCTTTATAGATATAGACATAAGTTACATATAAATACGTCCTGTACACATGGCAGTGGGCGAACGGTGGTGACCAATACAGAATACAGAATAGTTTATAGTGAGCGGTTCCAAGTGCTTTATATTTTCTCTTTTCTCGCACGTTTCCACTTTTATCTTCTTCTCAGCGTTCATGCCTTATCACTCGCCTATTTCCTGAATTGTGAGGCAATCCTTAGTAATACCAACCTCGTCTAAATTTCTGCTCTGGCTATTCTTTCTTGAACACGATTTTTTTTTTTTTGTTAAATCCTCGGTTTATTTGTAGCTAGCTAACGGGAAAATCCATGGCATGTAACCTAAGTTAAGGCCTAAAAACCCAAATAACAAAAGAAACTTCACCCCCCCTTCCCAAATAACAAATAAACGGTAAAAACCACATCCAATCCTACCATAAACGAAAACAATTTGTATTTCATGAAACCAAACCAAGTTGGCATTTTCTGTTTTTAGGAAATCCCCCATCAACACAGGAAAATCCTATCCTGATTATCACTTCTCTTCCATAACCACAGACTGAGTGGAAGAGCCCCCAGTCTGAGGCTATGAAAGAGCATAAGGTAGTCAGCAGTATAATAGGATGCCAGCCATAGTGTTCTTTATCTCAGAGGATGTCATTCCAGCACACTTAGGAAGCTCCAAGTTCAGTGGCCGGGCAGGATCGTGAGATGTGCTTGTGGTGTTTTACCCCACTTCTCACCTTCCTAAATAGGAAGGTGAAAGGTGGGTCAGGAAAATCGTTGCGACGGAGCTTGCGTCTTTCTTGAACAAGATAAGCATAGTAACTTATACTGTACCCTGCCGCTCAATCCCTCCCATCCTTCTCTTTACCCCCCGAGAACTCTTCTCCTCAGATTCCTAGAACCCATTACTTGCTCGGCTGACCGTATTTGAGGAGTGTACGGTAGGTTATCAAATTAATTCGTATTGCACGCTCTGAAAAACCTACCTTTCGAAAGGTTTTGATAGGCGAGTGATGAGCTGTGATGGAGCTTGTGGATCAGTGGGGGGAATGGGAAACTTAGGATTTGTAGGTTTCAGGGGGCATGAGAAAGGAGTTGTGTTAGGTAATCGAAGTTCTTGTTGATCTGTTTTGGTAGGCATGCTTGAGGTTGTAAGTCTAGACTAACAAAGTCCGCTAATTTATGGCAACATCCTTATCCGGCTATCTCATAGAACAATATAAGGGTTTGTTTTGAATTAATGCAACCATAAGAAACTATAGATACCGTACTAAAGCAGTGCTAAAATACACTCATACCACAATAATTGATTTCTTCGCCTAGTAGTACTTCAATTTGGGAAAAAAGCGGTGGGTTTCCTATTTCAAGAAAGGCCAGGGTATATCCATGTAGACAACAGAGGAGGTTTACCATGTTTTTTTTCTCTAGCTAAAGCATGGAAATTGTAGACCACGGGTCATCGATATCTCGTTCTTTCAACATCACGGGTACGGAGGCCGATGGCGACGATGGCCACGGAACGGACAAATCGCACAGCATTGCAAGCGAAAAAATGAAGATTGTTTTGTGTTAGAATATAAACACGGAAGGTTATAATGGTCAAATCACCGCCACAAAACTGAAAACACAAAATAATATAGTAAGTTCCGGGAGCGAAAAAATTGGATCGCCCATGCTCCTCTGTTTATTTTTTGCTCTGCTAGGGAGATGCAATGCCAATGCTGTCCTAGTCAGGTTTGATGGCTGTACAAACCAATGAAACAACTCGAGCGAATTGATCTCTAGTGACCCGCCCAGCCCAGTGGGCGCGGTTGAAGTCTATGGGAAGTTGTCCCGCAGCCTTTCCAGTAAGACAACGGAGTTGCAAATAGACCAAAAGGAGAGAGAAAGAAATGCAGATCGTATTATAAAATCCGGGTATGGAACAAGGAGGTGGGGGGTCTATGGTAGGAGTGTTAAAAAGCCAACTAGCCGCCTGCCTGCCTGGGATGATGGGTGGAAATTCAAAGAGTAGGGAGGGTGCTAAGCTTCGGCATTGAATATTAAATCCTGCGGACCATTTTGGAGGGGCGGTTATCGGGATTGGGCGGCTTGGGTGGGGGAGGCGTTGAACACCTATCACTATCGCTATCGGTCCGGGGAATTGTAATTTTGCATGCGGGGCGTAATCGCCTTCTAAGATAATGTCTACGCTTCAGAGCTTGCGAACGTGCTGTTTCACTAGCGAGATCTACCATATCGGAGCTGAAATCTACTCGCTCCAGCAGCGTCTTAACGACTGCTTCATGTCCCTTCCAGGCGGCTCCGAAGAGTGGTGTTCGACCATAATTATTCGCAGTGTTAGGCTTGACATCGTTCCGCTCCAGTAGGATCTTCACGACACCTTCATTCCCCTCGAAGGCGGCTCCGAAGAGTGGTGTTTCGCCACGTTCATCTGGAGTATTAGGGTCGATATCCACTCGTTCCAGCAACATCTTCACGACTCCTTCATTCCCCTCGAAGGCGGCTCCGAAGAGTGGTGTTTCGCCATCTTCATTTGGGGTATTAGGGTCAACATCCACTCGTCCTAGCAGCGTCTTCACGACACCTTCATTCCCCTCGAAGGCGGCTCTGAAGAGTGGTGTTTCGCCACGTTCATCTGGAGTATTAGGGTCGATATCCACTCGTTCCAGCAACATCTTCACGACTCCTTTATGTCCCCCGTAGGCGGCTCCGAAGAGTGGTGTCCGACCATAATTATTCGCAGTGTTGAGGTCGACATCGCCCCGCTCCAACAGAACCTTAACGACTCCCTCATGTCCCTTCCAGGCGGCTCTGAAGAGTGATGTTTCACCATGTTTATTGTTAGTGTTGGGGTTGACATCGTTCCGCTCTAGTAGTATCTTAACGACCCCATCATGGCCCTTGCAGGCGGCTTCGAAAAGAGGCGTTTGGCCATAATTATTGGCAGTGTTGGGATCGATATCTACTCGCGCTAGCAGCATCTTAACGACTCCCCCACTTCCTCTCAAGGCAGCTCTATAGAGTGGTGTTTCGCCATCTTCGTCTGAAATATTAGGGTTGACATCCGCTCTGTCCAGCAACATCTTCACGACTCCTTCATGTCCCTCGAAGACGGCTCTAAAGAGTGGTGTTCGGCCATGTTTATTGGCAGTGTTGGGGTTGACATCGATCCGCTCTAATAGCATTTTAACGACTTTATCGTGCCCCTTGCAGGCGGCTTCGAGAAGAGGGGTTTGGCCATAATTATTGGCAGTGTTGGGGTTGATATCCACTCGCTCTAGCAGCATATTCACGACACCCTCATGCTTATTAGCGGCCGCGAGCAAAAGCGGTGTTTGCCCACATATATCTGCCGTGTTAGGGTTGACGTCCGCTCGCTCCAGCAGCATCATCACGAATCCTTCGTGCCCACCCCTGGCAGCCCGAGACAGTGGTGTTATACCGTTTACATCCCTCGTGTCGGGTTCTATACCCACTCGCTCTAGGAGTATCCTCACTACTCCTTCGTGCCCATTCGAGACGGCGTACGACAGCGGGGTCCGGCAATACATGTCCATCATGTTAGGATCGATATCCATCCTTTTCGCGAGAATATCAACGACCCCCTCATGCCCATACTCAGCAGCCAAGGAGAGTGCTGTTCGACCATATTTAGCCCCCCTGTCAGGATTGACACCCGTCCGCTCCAAGAGTATCTCCACCACACCTGTATGCCCACACGCAGCAGCCCACAGGAGGGGTGTTCGACCATCTGCATTCGCTGTATCGGGGTCAACACCCGGTCGTGCCAATAGCATCCTTACGATATCTTCACGCCCCTTTCTAGCAGCCCAAGCAAATGGCGTATTTCCCTCGATATCGGTTGAATTAACATCCCATTCCCTCTTCTCCAACAAAGAGCCAATTATCTCTACGATCCCGAGGTGGGCAGCGCCGTGAAGCCCTGTGAATCCTTCAGCCGCATTGCCATATTGTTCAAAACGGTGCCACCACCAATCTCTTTCTTGAATTAAGAGCAGCTTAGAGGATATATGCTTATCAATGCCCTCAAGAAGTCTTAATGCCAGTAATTTCGCGCTTTGGCTAAGCTCCTTTCTTGCATGAGTTCCCCAATAACAAGAGGCATAGCCAACAAAGGGGGCTGCTACCGGTGGCGAACCACGAGTAGGCGACAGGTCCCTAACGCATTGAAAGTTGAGGAAGGTTAAACATATCTCGGCCATCATCGAGTGGGGACTATGGAACAGGGAGGAAGCATTGGATAGATGCTCTTGGAGAGTGAAGTGAATAAGGCGGACCGTAGATGATGATACCTCGATCGTGATAAGCCCCAGCGAAAAGCGGAGCACGGTTTCTATTGCAGGTATATTTCGAGCATTCTGATCGGTTTCTCCTCTCTCTACCCCCAGTGCCTGACATAACTCGAGAGCCTTCAATGGCCGCTCGGAATGTGATATCCACATGAGGGCTTCCATACCGAGCCTCGATTTGCTTCCGTTCTGTGACTGTATCCGGGTTAGAGTTGCCGTGTACGCATCTCCCAGTCCCTTCCCTTTTGTCATCTCTTCAAGCTTTTTCCTTCTCTTGTAGATGGTCACCTCTTCCAGAATTGCATCAATATTTAGTGAAACGAGGAGGAATCTAGCTACCAGTGTTAGCGAATTGTCTGTGCACGAATTGCGGATGTGCCTGATATTGCTACTCACACTTCGGAAATCATTTCCGGTATTATCCTCATAATATCTCTCCGCAAATCATCGTCCATCGCATAGGGCTCTGTGTCCCCGTCCAACCTCGCATCCAAGTATATCCTAATGTCACTTTTAGTCGGACTGATAGGTACTGTAATAACATTATTGAAGTATTTTTTCACTTCATTCTCCACATGAGGCCTCCCGGTAATTAACACCCGGGTACTAGGCGACTCCTGAAAAATGTCTCGTAGTGACGCAAGCAGCTCCTGTCGACTCTTTGGAGTGGACTCATCCAAGGCGTCGATACAGATATAAACCCGAGGTAGCAATGAGATAGTCGTCTTCAGCATTCTTACTATATCGGGTAATCGTAGGCCACGGTCGGAAAACTTTCGAAACGTCTGCCGTACATTCTCCGGTATCCCTCTCGTGCTCACAAGCTGCTTTAAGATAGCGCCGAGCATGGCCGTTGCTGACTGCTCTTGGTGAGCAAGGAAATCCCAATATAGCCAAGCGACCGCCAAATCCTTTTCCTCGACCTGATCGCATAGGTTGTCAATCACCAGGGAACTGGTATTTTATACTTGTCAGTGAGATATGCTTTGTTTGCCTTTTCCGGAAGAGGGTGCTCTTACCATAGGTATGTCTTTCCCACACCTGGGCCCCCAGAACAAAATAACACCCGCTCAAGAGATCCATAATCTCCGTTACTCCATTTCCGAAACTCACTGGTGTCGAGAAACCAATCCCCCACGTCATCGAGCCTGTCAGTTCTCACGCTTTGGTGTCGCTGCTGAGGTTTTAGAGGTGATAGCCACTCCCGGATCTGATTTTCCTCATCGGATACCACTGTGTTGACGTTGACGACGTTGAAAGAGTTGATATTATCCACGAAGTTTAGGCTTTGCGATGAATTTTGTGCCATGTTGCCGAAACGCTTTCGATCAGTACCGGTAGTGTAATTAGAAATGTTGTATCGAGGAATGTTAGGGGATTCCTCGGATTTTAAGGGTTCAAGCGAGATGAGGCTTTGACGTTTCACAAGCACTCTTCATCCGGCTATCTCCCGCCAATAAATCCCTGCAAGACCCTTGCCTCAAGGAGCTAACTTTGAGATCATCATAGTCTACACGTAGAACTCGTATAAGATACTAGGGCACTTGCATAAGCTCAAATTTATCCTACTTAAATATGCTTAAAAGGAGGACTTCTAAATACCTTACCTAGCTAAAGCAAGGTCCGAAATAGTTATTTTCCCGCTAGGTTAAGTGGTTGCTAAGCAGATATACTCGGTGTAACATTAATACTGCTTCTACTGCACTACGTTTACTTTCCCAACAGCTTGAATTGGACGAGTTTCTCAAATTTTTAAAATGTTCCCAACCGATTAAACGAAATGACCGCGTCGGTAGCCACCTACTTGTACCAATCAGGTTTAAACGCGAGACGGCTCTACTCGTGGGGTTGGCAGGCTTGCAGGAGGCTCAAGGCTGACAGACAGGGATCATTCTAGCACAGCATGGCGGAAGGTGTCTCTGTTGCTCTGGTCGTAATTTGAAGTCTTGAACTGTCCTTATCGCCACACCAACAGCACTAACTTTTCCCACTGTGCAATCGTGCTCAGTGGCTCAATTTTGCAGTTTTAAGAACGGTTCTTAAATAAGACTGTTCTGAGCTGGCGCAGTTTGCACTAATGCTAGGAAAACAGGTTTCAACCTGCACTACGTTTTGTACTGTTCTTAGCAAAACTCTAGTGCTCTAACATTGTTGCACCATAAGGTTCGTAATTTTCCACAAATAGGCAGTTTCCAATCACGACCGTCGTAGTATCGTAGGAGATCAGCTTCGCCTACTCGTAGCAGCCGAGGGATAAGCAGCATACGGTATTACCCGAAGGTAAGCTAATCGAGCCGAGTACCGGCATCAAAACGATGTAAGGCTACGAGGCTTTTCTCCGTCGCTTGTGATTTAGCCCCAGGGCGCTGCAGCACCCATCTGAGTTCGACCTGGAAAACTGCCATCCTGGCGCCAAGAGTCCGGCTGCGCCACAACCCCCAAATGCTCGCGTGCACCGCAAAAGAAAATAGTGCCCGACACCATAACGATAATTTTGCGCTTAATGATAATTTCATGCTCAACAACAAACCTCCACTCCAATCAATTAGCCACCAAAAATCCCACTGTTGTGTAATACTACACCCCTAATAAATCAACTATAAAATTCACCTAGTTCCCCAATCCTGTACCTTGTCTTCAGGCACTAGTTTTTTTCCATCCTCAACTCTAAATAGTATGAACAGTAGTTTATCTTTAGCTAGAGGAAGGTCAAGTTCTTTGATTAGCGAGGTTAGGGGGTGTTTGGCGCGCCCATGATTCTGATTTGAGATCAGGTCTTGGCAATTTGAAATCAGATTTTTTAAAACGAAATCAGATTGACTTGAAATCGTAATTTGAGATCAGGACACGCCAAACAC
>Ga0307507_10005418_pt1 | contig 21003 bp, 16 predicted proteins | sample 7_EM_MG_FD_207223 | JGI IMG/M metagenome (GOLD analysis project Ga0307507, IMG submission 207223) | Populus trichocarpa ectomycorrhiza microbial communities from riparian zone in the Pacific Northwest, United States - 7_EM | ecosystem: Host-associated > Plants > Roots > Unclassified | place... | reverse complement strand
TAAATTATTAAAATTTATTATTAAGTGGTTGTTAAGATATTAAAGTGTGATTTTTCCATTTTTTGGTGTGTTTTTGAAGTGATCAGCTTACCCGTTTGACCAGCTCACCCGTGAAATACGTTATAGGTAAGGATAATAATATTAGTTCGCTTACTAGTATAAGAGTTTGCTAATTTAGTACTAGGCTTATAAAACTAATATAAAAGTGGTTAATAATGCCTAGAGTACTAGTAGTAGAGCTTTTACTAGAGGCTAATTAGTATACTCTTTTACTATTATTTCCTCCCTTTACTACTCTTTTAGTAAGCCGCGTAGTAAGCCTATAAGGTAGATTCTAAATATTTATAATACCTTACTAGATACTAGTTACCTATTCTCTTAAGTCTTTATCTATTAATTTAATGTCTACCTAGCCAAGAATATAGTACTAATTAATATTTAGGTAGCGTTTTTTATAATGCTAATATCTAGTAAGCTTAACCCGTAATCCTATAGCATTACTAGTAGGAGATATATAAGGTGTTAAGCTCTACTCTAAAATCTATAAGGGCGTTAAAACTTTATTATAGAGTTAATTAAGTATTAATAGATAAGAGCTAACTCTAGAGTAAGAGGCTACTAGTTAATTTACATCTAGGGCATATATAATTAAGAGGTTAACGGTAAGAGCCTTAATAGCGCCACTTCTATTAGTATGCTTCACCTCTAATATAAGCTAGGTATTAATCTTCTACTACTAGGCTATAACCTTAACTTCTATAATATTAAATTTAACATTATAAATACCTATATACTAAGTATTAACTTTAGCCCTAATTAGCTAGAGCTTAATATAAATACCTTACTTTTAATAATATAGCTCTCTTTTATAAATAGGAAAGACTTAAAGTTGCTAAAGATTATAAAGCTAAAGGCTTATACTAATAAGAGTCTTAATAAAAGGCAAATCCTTTAAGTATTAAATTACTATATTATAATTATAAGTAATAAATACACTACTGCTTCTCCTCTTTATATTACTAATTTTACTCTTAAAATGTAGGTAAGGTGGTGGAATTAGCTTATCTTTATACTTACTAAGTAAGCGTAAGCGAGCCCTTAGGGGTAAGTAAGAGGCTAATATTAAATAAGTAATTAGAGGGGTATAAGCCTAAAGAGCATAAGCAACTTCCTAAAAGGGCGTGGCTTAATATTATAGTATTAATACTAGCAGCTTTTGTATTAAATATAGTAACTTATAAGATTTTAACTAAGGTAATCTACTAAGCTAATTTTAGTAGTATATACGCTAACCTTCTACCTCTTTTTTAGTGGCCTCTACTATAGCTTCTAGATTGTTATCTATTTCTTTAAGCTCCTTTAATATAAAACCTAGCTAAATGGTGTTATATTTACGTCTTAGTGGCTATTATATTATATTTAGGATATAGCTTAACGGTAGTAGGGGTCTAGGTAATAAGGAGGGAGGAAGGTAGCTTTATTAAGTTTATTAAAAAAGAGGACTTTTACCTATTAATTAAGCCGCTGCGTATTTTAAAAAAGGATGTATATTAAGGGCAAATTAATAATAGTATAACATAATTTTAGGTGGATATTATGGCTTTAGTAGGTTAGGTAAGTTCTATATAGCTTTAATTTAATTATCCCTATAACTAGGACGGTCCTTATATATAGGCATAGGCGCTCGCTATAGTTACTATATACAGTTAGTGGCAACTAAGCGAGATTAGATGCGCGTAGCGAATTTAAAATCTCGCTAAAGGGGGGTAGAAGCTGGTCGTGTATAGAGCTATAGATAGTAGGGATAAGTAATATTTATAATACCTCGCTTAGTCTTTATCTTAGCGAACTTAGATATAATTTTTTTTAGCTAGCGTCGGAATATAGCTCTATACACGACCAGCTTCTACCCCCCTTTAGTAAGATTTTAAATTCGCTACGCGTATCTAATCTCGCTTAGTTGCTACTAACTATATATAGTAACTATAGCGAGCGCCTATGCCTGTACGTAAGGACCGTCCTGGTTATAGGGATAATTAAATTAAAGCTATATAGAACTTACCTAACCTACTAAAGCTATAATATCCACCTAAAATTATGTTGTACTATTATTAATTTGCCCTTAATATACATCCTTCTTTAAAACGTATAGTGGCTTAATTAATAGGTAAGAGTCCTCCTTTTTAATAAACTTAATAAAGCTACCTTTCTCCCTTCTTATTACTTAGACCCCTACTACTATTAAGCTATATCCTAAATATAATATAATAGCCGCTAAGACGCAAATATAATACCATTTAGCTAGGTTTTATATTAGAGGAGTTTAAGGAAATAGATAATAATCTAAAAGCTATAGCAGAGGCCGCTAAGGAAAAGATAGAAGGTTAGTATATATACTACTAAAGGTAGCTTAATAGATTGCCTTGGTTAAGATCTTATAAATTACTATATTTAATATAAAAGCCGCTAGTATTAATACTATAATATTAAGCTATACCCTTTTAGGAAGTTGCTTATGCTCCTTAGGCTTATGCCCCTCTAATTACTTACTTAATATTAGCCTCTTACTTACCCCTAAGGGCTCGCTTATGCTTACTTAGTAAGTATAAGGATAAGCTAATTCTGCTACCTTGCCTATATTTTAAGAGTAAGATTAGTAATATAGAGAGGAGAAGTAGCAGTATATTTATTACTTATAATTATAATATAGTAATTTAATACCTAAATGTCGGTATACTCGCTTTATCAACGTGCACGAATATCACTTGTAGTGGTACGTATGCGGTGTTGAAGTTGGTAGTTAATTGTTGTCTAGAAGTCAGGGGTTGCTCCAAGTTAGATTAGCTAGTCTCGCCTCATAGTCTTGTGACTACGTCACGTAATTAACGTTCCGACACTAGAGCAACTCTAAAAAGAAGGCTAATCTACACTCTAAAGTCAAGTCTACTTCTAGACTATTTGTAGCGTATACGCAATAACTAGCTCTTCCGTCTATAATACGCAATAGCTCTACCTTTAATCCTAGAGCGCGCCACCTGTTGGATTCTGCTATACCGTTAAACCAGCCAATCAGGATTTTCCATCCCCGGGATAGAAAATCGCTATTGGCTCGACTACTACTAGCGCCTTAGCGGCTGGCTCTGTATTATATAAGTCCGTTATACCTACCGAAACCAAATCCGTTCGTTCAACCCACCCTACGGCCCGTAATTCGACTTGATTTGTGTTAATAAGCCATAATAGTGCCATACAAGGCTTTCCCTTTGTTATAGCGTCCGCAGGGTTAGTATCTCCATCAATCTACTTAACTTCGGTAATCTGTTTTCGTTCGTAAGCTTGGCGAAGGCACATTATATCAATTATTAAGCGTTTCTCTTGCGTAGTTCCTAGTCGGATAAGACAGTTGTATAAGGACTTTGAGTTAGTGCAGAGAACGAGTGGTAAGTTGACCTGTAAGACCTTGTCTAGCATGGATTTGATTATAGCGCCTATATCAAAACCATACGCCATACCGTACAGCTCTAAGGCTAATACACTCCTAGTAACTCTTTTGCACTTAATTGAGGACCAGTGGACGATATTTGCCTTGTTTGAGGCGTCTACTAGTATAAGTACGTAGCTAATTTGCGAAGATAGGTCCTTGTTATTAGCGAAGGAAGCGTCCGTAAATACTAGGAGTTATAAGGTGTTGGTGTCTAGCTTAACGAACTTTAGGCCTCTATTTACGTTCTTAATCTGCCAGCTTAATCGCTTATTAAGACTCTTTACATTGTCTTTAACTGGGTTAACTACCTAGGCAGCAAAGAATAGGTTATATAAGGCCTCTGGCTAACAGACTAAGGCGATATAAGCTCCTCTAGCGCGTTAAGCAATATACTGGTCCTTTAGCGTAAATAGGTCATACGTAACTTCTCTAGAGCTAGTGCTGTCTGCTAGCGTAGTATTAACCACGCTAAGGTTCTTACACTGGCGCCTTTATGTTAGTGTGATGCTGCTATCCTATATTAATTAAATAAGTCCTCCATTAAACTTGATTGGTGTATTAGCGGTCAGTTACTCTTGCTCCTTAGCTATAAATTCAGCCTTATATAGTTCGCTTTATTTAGCCTCTGTAAAGGTATTGTCTGCAAGGAACAGTATATTATTAGTCTATAGGCCGACAATTTTAAAAGGCTTATCGCTGTAAAGCAAGCAGGGGTTGTATGTGGACTGGTCCATTCGCAGCTAATTAATGTGGTGTAAATAGTAGGTCTTAAACCAGTGGTTTCCAGCTTTAGGTACTCCGTAAAGTGGCTTTATAACCTTTAGAATAGAGTCTGTATTAATTCCCAGTTGTTTATTTAGCTTATATATCGGTTGTATATAGAACTCACGGTTCAGGTTCGTAGTAGACTGGATATAGGCTTGTGAGATATCTTGGAGGTAGAGTCATGTCTATGGTAGTATAGCGGCGATATAGAGAATTAGCCGCTAACTAACTCGTTGAATTGTTGGTAATTAAGTAAGAACTAGCTCTTTCTCTAAGTTATTATAGGCCTGTATAACAAGTCGTGATTTCTTAAAGGCTTTATTAGTTCCCTTATTTTTAATCTTGTTAACAAACCGTGAATTAAAGAGTCTGACCCCCTTTGGTATATTATATAGCTTAATAATCTCGAAGACGCCTTTCTTGAGTAGGCCTATGACCTCCTTTTATTGTGAAGCGCTGAATTGGGTGTTGCTATCGTTCTGTAAGTAAATAGTAGTGCCAGCCGTATCTGCGGTATCATTGTCCTGTAAGTAGATAGCGATATCTGCAATATCCGCAATATCCGCAATATTACCCGTGAAAGCGTCTATATCTATCGTAGCATCCGTAACAGTTGTGTCTGCAACGGCCGTAAGCAATGGGTATTTACGGGGGCGACCTCTACCTCGCTTTAGCAGTAGCTGTGGTTTAGCCTTAGGTAATAATTGAGGTTCGGCTAGTAAAGGTACTAGTTTATCTAATTTAACAGACTTCTGTAGTTTAACTAGGTCTTATAGGTCCAGTAGGTAGGGTTTTACAACCGTAAAGCGGAAGGTCATAGGTCCATTTAGTAGCTTTATAGTACAGGTCTTACTATTAACGGCAAGTAGCATGTATGGTCCGTCCCAATAACCACTTTAGCTAGTATTGCCTTCTCTCTAGACTAAGACAGGCGAATTAGGTAGGAGGCCATAAATGGCGTTAGTTTGTGGTCCATTTCGCATATTAAGAGCGTTAGCGATCTGTCGTTTAGCTCGTAGCTTCTAGATTTCCACCATTGCTTTCTTAATAGCCGCAGCTCGCTATGTGACTAAAGGTGATGGCGTGTCCAATTTAACCATTTGGGGGCTCTAAAGACTAGGAGTGTAGGGACTAGGCCTTCTAGGCCAGCTGTGTTATTAATGGCTTTAAAGGCCATTTATAGGGCCATCTCCTTGCTAATTTCAGGGATTTCAGTCGTAATGATTTGGTAGGCTTGTTATAGCGGACCGTGGTAGCGTTCTACTATTCTAATAGAATTGTGTGATTCGACTAGAACTGACTTTATAGTTGCTCCCATAGTAGCAGCGTAGTGCTTAAACTCCTTACTAATAAAGTTCTTCTTAGCGTCTATGGTGATTAAGTCTGGTGGTCCTAAATAGCTGTTAATTTAGCACATTTAAAGAACATCCTAAGTGTGCTTAGCGCTGATGTCTCATAGCTATCTGCCAGCTTGAAATCGAGTTACTTCGTCAACTATGTGTAGTAGGAGGGAGCCGCTAATATACATAATGTTAACAATGATGTTATAATTGAAATTAACGTCGTCTTATAAGGTAAAGCGAAATCTACCTAGAGATCTACTATACTTCTAGTAGTAGTAGCAGAGTCTAGTTAGCTCTTTAATAGCAGATCTATTAGTATTATGGCCGTGGCCAGCCTTATTAAGAAGCTTTTACAGTCTATTAACTAACAGGTGACTAAATTAACGGTATAGACGTCGTAGTTCTATATTAGTTAAGTAGCAAGGGTTTATATTAAAAGACTTGACTAAATAAGACTATAAGGAGAAGCTCTATAAGAGAAATGGGTGGCCAAATTGTCTAACTACTGGCACCCTTTTGGTGCAAGTAATGATAACGTCCTTTAGGTTATCGTATTTGATATAGAGTCTGTCCATATCTACTAGGCAAAGTAGGAAAGGAGTATCTACTATAATAATATGGAATTGTACCTTGCCTATAGGGCTGTTAACGTCTATGGTTCCAACAGATATAGAGGCTCCAATCCCGAATTGGATAGTTACTTGGCCCTTGGTTGACGTATTAAGGCTTATAGACTTGTCTACGGCCTATAAAGCTTGGAATTGGCTGTAGCCAGCCATAAACTTACGCGAAGCACCTATATTAATTATAATTCCCATAAAGACCGTTGAGGTATATTGTAGCGCTATAGTTGTGGCCGTACTATAGGCAAATGGGTCGGTCTCCATATAAGGTTCCGTGGTAGACTCTATAGTAAGTTCTGAAGCCGTAAGCAGGTGTGTATAAGCCTTATTAGCTAGCTCTACGCTTATAGAGGTTGCTTTCTCTATGGTAAGTGTTCCAAAGGTGGTAATATAGGTAGAACTATTATTAGGTTCTCTAGCATTGCTTTTAGAGTTATCAGCGTCATGTATATAGGCTTTAAAGTCTGAGTCATCCTCTTCATCTCTTTTGCAGGCGGCGACGTATTGTTTAAAGTAGTTGTCAAAGTTGCCCTTATTGCGGCCCTTGATATCAATAAAATGTCTCTTATAGTTATCTCTAGACCGATTACGCTCCTCCTCTATATGTTTCCACAAGCGGCAGTCCTCCTTCTTATAGACGTAGCACTTGGCCTTTAGTCTGCCGTTAGTTCTATAGGGGCGATTACTGCCGTAGCGATTGGTGTTTCGGTCTTAATTTTAGTCATTTCAATAGTAACGTTAATCTGTAAAAAAAGCTTGGTAAGACGATCTTATTAAGGCCTATGGGGGGTATTCTTTTTCCCACGCAATAATGGAGGATTGTAGCTTACTAATTAACTAAGAGAGGTCTTCTAAAGGGTTAGAGACAGCGATATGGTATACTGGCACTCCCTAGCAAGCAGTAACCAACTTATTTATAAAAATGCGGTTCGTATAAAAGTCTAGGTGTAGTCTATAACGTTGCTTTAGCAGTTTATCTATAAGCAGTTAGAAGTTCTGATAAATTAACTTATTAGGGTTCTCGTCTATAACTCCTTAGAGGGTCATACTGTTCCACTTTATAAGGTTCTTACGGTAGTATTCTAGCCCTTTAAAGAACTATTGTATATGGTTATAGGCTTCCGTAAAAGGTCTTAACTTAAGGTTACTATTATAGTAGTGGTCCTGAGCAAGCCCTTTTAGCATACTAGGGAATGCTACTGTGTAGCCTTCTGGTGGCAAGCCAGATCTCTTGTAGATATTATAAAAGATGGTTAACTTAAAGTTAAAGCTGTTACTAACTCTATTGTACTTTTGGTTATCTGTGTAGATCTTTATAATTATGGCTACCTCTTTACTGTATCTAGGTCCTTGTCTAGGTCCTTGCTCCACACTAGGCACAGCTAGTTCAGGTGGTGTATGTATATATAGCTGCTGCGGTTGCTGCGGCTGTTGTAGCTACTATAGTTACTGCTTTCTTGGCCATAGCAGTTGGTTAATAAGAGCGTGGATTTAGTTATAATTGGAGAATTAAGGACTGGGAGGGGTAGCGGGGGTAGCGATCGGAGTAGCTGGCGGTGCAGCAGTAGGAGTAGATCTGGGGGGGGTAGTAGGGGTAGCGGGGGCAGCGACCGGAGTAGCTGGTGGTGCAGTAATTGGAGTAGCTGGCGGTGCAGCAATTGGAGTAGCTGGTGGTGCAGCGAGCTTGTCTAGGGTCGCATTAAGTCGGTCTTGCAGAGCTACAGTAATCATTGGCTTAATATCATTAAGGGCTAGACCAATCTCCTCGTCCGTCCATTCGTGAAACTCTTCTTTATTAGCGACGTCCGTTAGTACCTTGCTAAGGAAGTATCTCTTATCTTGCTTAACAATATATACTCCTCTCTTAACTAGGTATTTACGGATTCCCATTCTAGTATTAGATTATACTTGTGTAAAGATTTCTAGCGTAAAGTCCTTAAAGTTTTCCTAAAATACTATCCACAATAAAGAGTCTGTAAGGTTGGATTATATATATAGGTGCATCTTAGTCTCCATATACTCCGCTAGATCGTTATCCGTAGCTATCTCCAAGTTGATTCCGTTGCTATATTTAGCAATTCTTTCCTTCCAGTTAATTTCCATGTTATCGTATTTTTGTGTATATTTGGTTTAAGGTTAAGTGGAGGTTCTGGAGGTTTAAGTTTAAGGTTAAGGTTTAAGGTTGGGGTTAAGGTTAAGGTTAAGGTTATATTAAGGTTAGGAGTGTGGTCGAGGTCGAGGTTAAGGGTGTAAAGGTATATACGTGTCCTATTAACAAATCTACAGTTCTTGGACACTGTAGACGATTCTTAGTAGAGATATGGTCCTCTAGGCGATCTAACGCGTTAACAGTTAAGTTAATATGTGGTTTTAAGCTTTAAGGGTCCTCTAGGCAATCTAGCGCATCAACAGTTAAGTTAATGCGTGGTTTTGAGCTTTAAGGATAACGTAGCTCTCTCTAAGTAAAGATACGATTCTCTAGGCGATCTAACGCATCAGCAAGCTGATACGTGGTCTCGAGCTTCGAGGGTAACATAGTTTTCTCCTTTAACTAAAATAGGGCAATAGCTCTGTGATCTAACGCGTTAGCAGTTAAGCTAATGCGTGGTTTTAAGCTTTGCTATTGCGTATTTCCTAATCTGTACGTCTACTAATTAGTGTCGGTATACTTGCTTTATCAACGTGCACGAATATCACTTGTAGTGGTACGTATGCGGTATTGAAGTTGGTAGTTGATTGTTGTCTAGAAGTCAGGGATTGCTCCAAGTCAGATTAGCTAGTCTCGCCTCGTAGTCTCGTGACTACGTCACGTGATTAACGTTCCGACACTAAAGGATTTGCCTTTTATTAAGACTCTTATTAGTATAAGCCTTTAGCTTTATAATCTTTAGCGACTTTAAGTCTTTCCTATTTATAAAAGAGAGCTATATTATTAAGAGTAAGGTATTTATATTAAGCTCTAGCTAATTAAGGCTAAAGTTAACACTTAATATATAGGCGTTTATAATATTAAATTTAATATTATAGAAGTTAAGGTTATAGCCTAGTAGTAGAAGATTAATACCTAGCTTATATTATAGGTAAAGCATACTAATAGAAGTGGCGCTATTAAGGCTCTTACTATTAACCTTTTAATTATATATGCCCTAGCTGCAAATTAACCAGTGGCCTTTTACTCTAGAGTTAGCTCTTATCCATTAATGCTTAATTAACTTTATAGTGAAGTTTTAATACCCTTATAGATTTTAAAGTAGAGCTTAATGCCTTATATATCTCCTACTAGTAACGCTATAGGATTATAGGTTAAGCTTACTAGATATTAGTATTATAAAAAGCGCTATTTAAATGTTAATTAGTGCTATATTCTTAGCTAGGTAGACATTAAATTAATAAATAAGGACTTAAGAAAATAAGTAACTAGTATCTAGTAAGGTATTATAAATATTTAGAATCTACCTTATAGGCTTACTATACGGCTTGCTAAGAGAGCAGTAAAGGGAGGAAATAATAATAGAAGAGTATACTAATTAGCCTTTAGTAAGAGCTCTACTACTAGTACTCTAGGCGTTATTAACTACTTTTATATTAGTTCTATAAGCCTAGTACTAAATTAGTAAACTTTTATACCAGTAAGCTAATTAATATTATTATCCTTACCTATATTACTAATACGCCGCCTATATAGTATTAAATATATAAAGGATTTAGAGGAGTTCTTTATATATTAGAAGTAAAGTATATCTAGTAATCTTAACTAGGAGGCTAACTTTAAGGTAGTATATAAAATTGTCTATAATTTAAGATAGGACTTAAAACTCCTATATAATAAATTTAATAGTGCTAATCCTATTAAGGAGCTTATAAAGGCTAGTATTAAATTAGGTGTTATAAGGCGGCTATAGAAGGATTTAAAGAAGTAGGTAAATAAGTATTATATATAGCTTAAAGGAAGTTTCTAAGATATAGATAATTAGTAGAATATAAGGTGTCTCTATTACTATTAGCGCCTCTATAGTAACAAAGACACCCTATATATAAGAGATTAAAGCCTTTAGTATATTTATAAGTGTTATATATAATTAAAAAAACGCTATTAAAAATTAATCTTCCCTATATTAAAAACCTTAACAATTATACCTACTATATTAGAAATGTTCTCTTACGCTCTTATTTTTGCTATTAACCTTATCTATATACTAAAGAAGAAAGGCTTTAAAGCTATAGTTAAAGCTTTTAGGGTACTCTGCCTAAGAAAACCACTCCTATTAAATAAAAGCTTTTAGCTTTCTAAAAAACTCTTTAATTGGATTTAAATTAGGTAAGTATATAGGTAAATATATAAGCTTAACGCTAAAGGTGTTAAAGAGAGCTTATATTCTCTCTAAGTAATAGAAGCTGGTATTATTTATAATAACTACTAATTGCTTAGTAGGAAAGCGATTATACTATAGTAAAAGAGTATTTACTACCTAAAACTTAAAGCCTTTGCTATTTATTAAGCCTTTATATACCAAAGCTACTAGTATGCCGTTAATTGTATATATAGGTAGTATATTAAGCCTTATCTCACCTTAATTATATAGCATATAAGAAACTAGTATAATACTATAAAAAGTCTAGCTAGTCTTCTATATACCTATCTTTAAATCTATACCTAACTTATCTATAAACACCAGTTAATTGGCGGTATATTATAATATAATAGTAAAATATATGTCGTAATTATAAGCGCTACGCTTAAGGGCCACCTAGTAACACTACTTTATATAAGCTACTCTTTAAGCTATATAACTAGAGGATTTAATTAGCTTACTTACTTTCTTATCTAGCTAGCTAAATAGAGCTCTTAAAATATTATATAGCGGCTTACTATAATATTAAATATATTATAGATTAACCACTCTATCTTATTATTAAAAAGAGTTGGCTTTTCCTCTAGCTATATTAATACTACTATAATTATTTAATTACTTATTATAAACTAGCCACCTTTACTATTTAAAGGCGCCTAAGTTAATTTAAATATCCATAAGTTCCTTTTAATTAATGTAATTAAGCAAACTATATAACTAGCAACAAGGGTATACTCTACTTAGGTTACTCTAAGTTAAAGAAGATCCTTAATTAGGGCGTGCTAATATAGGCCTATTTATAGAGCTATATTACAAATATGGTACAGGTGGAAACCTTATAGTATTTAATAAAGATCATAACACTAGAGAAAAGCTAATTGCGAATAGCTTTAAGTCCTTTAAAAGCAAGGTTCTTACAGCCAAGCATAGGCGCTCGCTACAGTTACTATATACAGTTGGTGGCAACCAAGCGAGATTGGATGCGCGTAGCGAATTTGAAATCTCGCCAAAGGGGGGTGGAAGCTGGTCGTGCACAGAGCTGTAACGGTAGGGCCGTCCTCCTTGCAAAATCACGTCTGAGTTTACCTCAGCAGGCTTAGAGGTGATTCCGTTGGTTTAGAGGTGATTTTTTTTAGCTAGCGTCGGAATAACAGCTGGGCCGTCTTCCTTCTCGCTCAATCATGTCTGAGGCACTTTGGCGAGTTTTGTTAAAAGCATCCCTTCGTGTGGCATTTAACACTTTTCGTATTGGGCGCTTTGGGCGCTTCTGCTTGGGTAGCATGCTGCAGGCATCCTGGCTAGCGCAATTTTATTAGCAAGCCCTACCAAAACATCTCGATATTGCGATGCTAACGAAATGCTGCCCGAGGCCACCACAAAAAAAAACTGGATATATATTTTGAGGAAGTTGGGCAAGAAGTCGTGATATATAACGTTATAGCTATACGTTCCTATCCTTCCTCCATTAACCAGCTACTAATTATGTAGAGTTTTTGAAGCTTTTGGGGCCGTTAAAGGCTTCAAAGCTAAAGACGCATGACGTTTTCTAGGCGGTATAAGGACGATACCTTGCTAAGGATTTAATGATTAAATAGGCAGCGATAATATTAAAACTTTTTTAATCAACTACACCATATATTCCATATAGGCTTCCTAGCGTCGCTGCTGCTCGCCGCAATATTCGAACGTCAGAGGCGCAGATGAGGCGCCTATACCCCAACCGCCGGCCGACCCGCACCGGCCACACCCTTGTAAGCTCTGACTGTAATGTGGAAGTTCTCTTTTGTACAGTGGCAAATCATGTGTCTAGAACAGTGGCGGAATCGTGGCTGGCGCTTTACCGGATGTGTAAGGTAGGATGCAAAGACTCACGTTTGCGAGCGGGGTAGACTTCATTGGGACTACTCGAGAGGGGAAGCCGGTTTCGGCAGTGACTCATTTGCGCAATGAGCTGTTTTTTATAATAAACGTTTCCAGCTCTAGCAAAAATCTGATGGGTAATGAGCCACTACCAATACAACTCCAATCGCGATCCAAGAGCTGACACTGTAATCAGGTGAGTCACTCGATGTTTATATATGGTTTCTGCATGGATAAACGCGATGTGGAGCATACGGTGTCGCTGCACAAGCTCGAGGTTTGGTATTCCGGCGCGGAACAACCGGCGAGCCTAGCGCGCTTGGCGGACGCTGGCACGGCAACTGCTTTGTCACAATAACAGACCCATCATCACCACATCTCTCCCATCACAAACCATCTCCAGCTCCTTCCCGACGCTTCCACTCTTGCTGAACCACCTCCGTCCTCAACGCTGCGCCCATGGCTCTCCCCGACGTATGGCTAACGGCGGTCCTAGATGCGGGCGGTGACTTTGAGCCGCCGCCCGACCCGCAAATCCCTGCAGACTACCTGCAGAAGCCCCGAAGGCAGTGCCCCGCATCTGAGCAGACTCAACTTCCATCCTTCCATCTCCCTTCTCCGCCCGCATCCATCTCCAGACCCAGACGAAGGCGCGCTGCGCTCGCAGAGATCGACCCCCCGAACGATCCGCGCCCGCGCAAGCGACAACGAGCGCCGAACGCACCTATACCCGTCATGTCGCATGCCCCACGATCGCCATCGAAGATATCGAGCAGAATCGCTGCAAGGAAGGCAGGGGACACAAGGAACAAAGCGCCGGCGGTGGAGGATGCCATGGACCCAAATGCCACACCACGGCCAGTTCGTGCCAGGCGCAAACTCGCTCCGGCTCCACCTACTCCTACCATACCTGTTCCGGTCCTGGACGAGACAGCAATGCCAGCATTGACCCCCAGCGCATCTGAGGGCGAACTAGACATTGACAGAGAAGACATGGACCGGCCAGCGTCGTCTGTCACCGAATCAACCGGCTCGAAGGCGCGATCGCGCAGCCCGACCAAACGAATGGTCGATCTTCGGGTCGCAGAGAAGATGGTGGCCCCAAAGACGGTGAAATCGCCCGCAGACGTACCAGAGGACGTGCGGGGACTTTACAAGGCAATCCAAAGCCTGGCTCGTGTGCCACGTAGCGTTATTCCGCTGGGAATTGAGGTGCGAGTCCGTCCGCACCCATCTCCATTCCCTTCGCTCACATTTCCACTAGGATGAGGTTAAAAATGATGCCGGTGGCGATCTCGATGATTTGGACCTTTTCGTGGAGACGAAAGCGAACGGCATGACTAAGGAACAGTTGATGGACGAATTCAAAGCCTTGAGAGGGGTTCGGGACTCGACTGCGTTTTGCAGAACCAAATACGTTCACGAGCCCACCTGGAACGAACGGGTGCACAGCCGGATGCTGGAACAAGCGGTCTGTAACCGCCCTGGTTTCGAATATCACAATATCACGACTGCGCGCGTCATCAAGGAGCTGGTCCCCGGAAACAAGTACGGCGAGCTCTTAAAGAGCAAGATGATTGATTACGCCATTACCCTCGGACCGCCGCTCTTCTCCGAAGACCAGGTCATTACCCGGCTGGCCGCTTCTCCTCGACCACTCCAACGAGCCATTAATCCATGCGACTATTCGCCTCTCTGCTACAACCCCGTTGCCATCAGCATCGAGACCAAGTCGCCCGACGGCGGCAAGGAGAACGGTGAGGTGCAGCTGTCAGTCTGGGCGATGGCGTACTTCAACCGCCTGCGCACACTCACCCAGGATCCCGTGCCCATCACGCTCCCACTTGTCCTGGTTTCCGACGAGCATTGGAAGCTTATGTTTGCCCGGGATCTAGAACACTCGATTGAGATTATTGATGCGGTGGATTTTGGGGATACCAGGGATATCATTGGGTGTTATAAGATTTTGGCGGCGCTGAGGCTTTTGTGTGGGTGGGCAGAGGACACATTTCTGGGTTGGTTTTCGGATAGAGTTCTGAGGCCGGAATGAAATGAAAGATGGAGAGCCGCGGCGCGCCTGGCGTCAAGTTAAATATTGAGGACGTGGAGTGTATTTGACCTCAGATCCACGCCACGTCAGTCCAAATAGATCACTGGGCTAACTGTTGAACACACTGGACCACCAACCGCCCTCAAATATCCTTGGACGTCCACTGGACATTAGTCAAGGTCTGAAAACGCTAGAAAGAACATGGAGGAGAAAAGGCATCTCCCATTGGCTAAAGCTATGTATCTGACCCTGCATCTAATCGAGCAGCTTGATCAACTATGCAAGGTAACTATTTGAGAATCGCCGGAATTACGGGAGCCTCGTCGTCTCTGCGAAGGAGCGGCCTCATAATTTCAACATTGACACGAGCCCTATTTTCTTTTCTTTCAAGAACTACAAGTTCCGCGAGCGAATTTAATCCCCTGATGAGATAGTAATCCACCGGATTCTGCTGCCCCTCTCGATGGGCCCTACTCCACAACTGGGCCTCTTCTGCCACCGTCCACCAATCCTCGCATTGAATCACGACCTCTGCCGTCTGAAGGTTGATGCCGGTACCACCTGCACCAGGTGTAAGAAGAACAACAGTTCCTTCACCACCCTGGAAACGATCGGTCGCCTGTCGTCTCTCATCATCGTCTAGGCTGCCGTTAAAGTCTATCGCCGAGATATTAAACTCTCTCCTTAGCATCTCGGAGACCAGATCCAAGAACAGCAAAAATTTGGAGGAGATTATCATCTTTTTATTCCTTTCTTTTCCAACGAGGTCCTTGATGGCAACCAGTCTAGAAGACATCAATTCCCGCTTGTCCAAACTCTGGACTCTGGCCTTCCACTTAGTGCGATCACTGGTCTTTCTCCGATACCCAACTCAACATCGCTACCCTCGTCTTCGTCCGGTGCAATATTACCAGTGTCATCAGCATCGTCACCAGGGTTATTATTATCATCACGGTAATCAAGATTAGCCGGATCATTCTCATTATCCTTAGTATCCTCAGGATTCTCAAGATTCTCAGCATCCCGAGTGATGACTTTCGCATCTAGTTGAGGAAATCCAAGTAGTCAATGTCATTCTCATTGTGGCTCTTGATTTGTGCTTGGTAGTGAGGCGAATCTGAAAACTCAACAATTCCAGGTCCTTGAAATTCGCTTTCTCTGCACTATCGGCCAGGAACGGATGAGCAGCATGCTGCTACGCTCTGGCGATGTAGCCTAACAGTACTCTTCCCTTGGAGGATCCAACGAGCTCCTCGGTAGTCCTGATGGACTGCCGGCGGCAGGCCTCGAAGTATTTTTGGACGAAATACAAGACTTTGCAAGCTTCGGAATCATTCAAAGAGAACTTCCATACATGCTTGTTCAACTCGAGGATTTCTAGGTATGTTTTCGGCCGCATAATGGTAAAACCCATTAAGAATTTGACCAACCTATCTTTCCATGTTGGCACAGGCGGCACGATTTTTTCACCTTGTTTGTTGCCAAACACTTGAACAAATTCGCCGAGCGATGTGAACGGATGGCCAGGTATAAAATGAATTGGGGAGAAAGAGTCCAGCCACGTGTTAGCAATGAACGTTCCCGAAAGCATTACCACGGACTGGTAGTATAGGCATGAGATTGCCTTGTGCGTGAGGCTGTCGCTGTTTTTTGCCATCTGCACCTCGTCCTGGATAACATGTTTGAACGAGTGTTTGAATATTCGGTAGATGGCTGACAGTAATGACAATATGGGCCGTTTGATGGGGCCCTTGTGCTTATCACTTGGCCCATCCCGGATGTAGTTCTCATAGCGAATCTTACGGCTATACTGGGCGTACGAAGTTATAACGAAGTCATACCTCCCATCGGGCAGCTCGTTGGAGGTTGTCTTCGGATCTCTTAGTACGAAAACCCGGGGACGGTCATTCTGAAATTGCTGATTAGCTGCCAGTTGGAACAAAAGGATTTGAAAGTTGCCGTACTGGTTCGAATAGATACTTGCACTCAAGTTCCCAATTCGTCAAGCAACTTTTGGTGGTAACCACCAAGTTAGGCGCCTTCGTGTCATTGTGATAGGGACAGGTCAGGCATGCCCAAAGAGAGAGAATGGTCTTCCCAAGCCCCATTTCATCCCCGAGGATGACACCAGGAACCGTGCTGCTACAGCATAGCTGAATCTTTGCTGCACCGGATCTCTGGCAGTTGTGGAGCGAGACTTTGAGGCATTCCGGCTGCGGCAGCGGGACTATATTATGCAATGCCATCTGTCGGACAAAGTCAGCACTGAGCGAGCGAACGAGGCCCTTGTTCGGCGGCGAGTTGGCTCACAATCTTCAGATCCTAATCCTCTCCAAGGTAATCCGCGATCCGGATCATCTCTCCTCCAATGACAACTTGATCATCCCCGGCTATGTCATCTAGATCATAGTCAACCATATCTTCATCCGCACTCTCATTCCCATCCTCCTCATCCACCTCATCCTCATCATTGTCATCGTCATCGTCATCGTCATCCTCTTCCATACCCTCGTCCTTACCCTCCCCACTTGAACCCGACCCTTTAACCCACGCGGACGCCGAGAGGTCCCGTCCTGGTTGAAGGGATTTCAGGGTTGAGAAGTAGATCCTTGAGTGATTTGGATTAACGAAATCGAGGAACTCGCTCTCACGAAGGCTCTCTGTCTTTTTTCTTACGTCTTTCAAAAACACATCCATGTTGTTGAAATGATATTGCAGGGAGGATGAGATGGAAAGAGGAAGAAACTATAAATAAAGTGAAGAATGTCCAGCTTCACTTCACCTTCGACACGTGCCCCGCTTCTCTTTCACTTTCGCCGCGTGCCCGGCTTCACTATCGGACCAAACCTATTTACTACACACTGCACCCCTCAACTAGAACGTCTCTCGACAGTCACCCTTCTACAAACTCAATCTAGCAGCACCTCGACTACCTTTTCGAAAGATGACGCACCAAAACCACGCTTGGAGTTTCCATCAGACAGCCTATGATCATGGACTTCCGGAAACCCGGGAAGAAAAACGCGTACTCGCTGTACGTACCTTTACCTCGCATCCCTACAGCCCGGACGCACCGAGGGCCTCGATGGATATGCTGGCTCAGCGGCTAGATCCCGATGACCGATATGATAGCGGTGTCCTTGTAGGATTCATGCTACCGAATGCCATAGTTGAAATGCCCACTACACCCCCGCCAGTCAACAATGACACCTCTGTTCAGAAGCGTAAGAAAGCTGATAAGAAGAGCAAGTCCAAGAAGGGTTTGAGCATTCAAGATATGACCGATTTCACCTTGATTCCGCACCAGGAAGATGCATTGACCGTTGTTTGCCGTATTTCCAGCCATAAAACGACGTACTACTACGTCCTAGTCAACCCTGACGATAACGGAATATGCGAGGGCCGGCGGATCTCTATGGGTTTGGTGTTTTTTTTGAAAGAATGGAGGGATGATACCCTCACGAGCGTCCTGGACAGGAAGAAGGTATGGCCAAAGCGTGTGAAGAAATTTATTCTACGACGAGCTTTACCTGAAGGCTCGTTGACACACAACCCCATGCCGCTCCTCCTTCCAAACCACCAGCAGACCGATTTGAACGCTATCAAAACCCTCGTGGCCACGTATTTAGCTACTGGAGAGCTATGGGTTTTAGACGGCCTTGAGCAGAAGCTTGTCCAGCTTGACGATGACTTAAAGCACCAACCAGAAGCTTCAAACGTCGCTCTGCATTGCCTTCTACGCCTGAAGCAGCCATTCAGCATCAAGGATGGCCATGCGGCCGTCAAGGAGTCCATCGTAAGTTATTTTTCATCAACGAGGTCCTCGTTCAATCTGGTATTGACTTCCCAAATAGACGCTTTGGCCGATTCTCGACAGGCTCAATATCACGGCATTCGAAATGACGAGCTTTGCCAAGGCATGCAGGACTGAGTCAATACCCATAAGATATAGCACAATCCGTGCTGCCATTGCATTTTGGGTTGTGGAAGTACGAAAACTCGGGGAGGATGCGGGGAGTGACTTATTGGCTCAGCTCGCAAGGGAGATGAAAGAAATGTTGGAACTTCAATTTGGGGATGGGGAACCAGACGCTCTTCCCGCCAAAGGTCCCGACTCTACACTTTTACGTTTTGTGGAAGCGAGCAAGGAGCACATTGAGGGGCTCGCTGAGTTCTGCGGCAAGTACATCGACGAGATCGAGAAGGGTTTGGGACCATCCCCGGTTGCGGGATCAATAGAGAGCATTCTGAAGGAATATTCTAATACCACTGACGTTGAGGGAGCATCGAGGTGGCTTCATGAGGCACAACGCTACATGCTAGCACAGATTGCGACTCGAGATCATGGGGTGAGGCTTCATCTGCTTGAGTATGCGAAGTCTCTCAAAGATTTAGAGGAGGCTCTGAGACGGGGCCAGGGTCAGGATCATGATGAGACTGATGACCTACTGAGCGATGCTGAATCAGTGGAGTAAGCTCATCTTCGGAGTATGGGACAGCCTAGGAGTCCCTTTACTTATAGTCAGAAGCTGATTCACTTTATCAAAACATCATCCAGAACGGCAGAATATCTTCATGTGTTCTTGGGTGATCACTTTCATTTCTATTTTCGCTCATGGGCGGGGGCGAGTAGGTGCGAGAATTCCTATGGTTATGGCAAACTAGGAACAAGTTGTTTACTAGTCCAATGGATTAGCCAACGAGGGCCTCGATATCAATCTGCATGCTCTTTGTGTCATTGTGTTGCTCGCTGCTGTGCACTGGGAGGCAAGATATGCCTTTCACTAGGTAATAACTCTCAACAGCCCGGTTACCTTAGTTCTCAAGCTCGATCTAGTGATGCTGACATAATTAATGACTGGGAAGCGCAAAATCCCTCGGTCCACGATGAATCGGTTTCTCAAGAACTTAAGTAGATATCGTATAAAGATGAGCAGTGTTCTTACAGAGCCTAACAAGGCCGTTTATTCAGATGGTCACTGCTCAGTTCTCAATTCCCCATCCAAGCTCAGTCCGCGAAGACTGTTTCCGTATCCTGGCCGAGATGACTATATACATCCAGATAAAGGAAACCTATCATAGTGCTTCATAGAATCGTGACACGCCGGCACCTTACTCGGTCTCCATCAGATCGTCACCTTCCTCCACCTGCAGATCATCTCCAGGGTCTATATCCATGGCCTTTTGATTGACATTATCCTGTTTATCATGAATGGCGTTTTGGGGCGGATTTTCCTTTCTCACCTCAACATGCTTGGCTCTTTTCTTTGGCCTTTCCGAATCCTTGTGGGGGTTATGGAACAGAACGAGCCGCTCCTTGTCTTCCTTTGAAAGTTGTGGAACATTGGGGATCATTTCCAGCGTCAGTAACTCTACTTCGCTATCTGATTCTTCCTGATCTTGGAAGCCTGAATGGTATCAAGTCAATCGTTATTCCCCGTGCAAGGAACCTGATAACTTACGCGGATCCTTAATATCCAACACCTTCCTCCTTTCCGGCAGATAGTACTTCGTGGTGCCTTCGGTGATGCCAAATGCACATTCTAGCTGTAGTAATATCTGTTGAAGAGCTACGGGATGTGACGGCTTGACACCATTGTGATCCCTCTTCTCCATCTGAACGACCTCCCACAGGCTACGGATCGCCGACCTCTGTATATCTGACAATGATTCAGATTCCCGTCCTAACGAAGCTGAGGAAGGCTGAAGGAGAAAATTGTACGCTTTCGACTTGAGAACTTCGATTTGATCGACTAGATCGTCCTCTACGTTCTTTCTGCCGTCTCCATTCTCGATCTGCTCTTGCAATCTCTTGGTTTTCCGTACTGCTTCTAGAAATTGACTGACAGGTACAGAGACTAGTGTCTGTTGTGCTTTTTTGGCGGCTGCCCTTTGTCGGCGTTTCGCATTTTGGACAGCGATCATTGCTAACAGAATGTAAGTGAATTTATATGACGATTCCTTCCTATCGAGCTGCTCGTTATTGCTACATACCTATTTAAACCTTTGTTAAAAAGTAAGATGGAATTCCCGTCCTGCAAATTCCTAACTTTTCGTAAGAATGGGAGGTTTGAGGTGAGAATACGAAGAGTGAAGAGGGATATTTACCTGATCGGGAATAGTTCGGGTTCTCGCACTCTGGTTTCATTGGCCTGTGCCTAGGGGTAACCCTGTTGCCGTCATAACCCTATCACCTACGTTACGGCCTAATACCGCCCTGATCTGGTGAGATTTCCGGTATGATGATCACCAAAAAGGAAAATATATCAGCAACGAATAGCGTTACGCTCTTCACTTCAGGGTACTTAATACGGAGCGTAGCCGTGCGGGTAGCCTTGGAGGATCCGTAGGGGGGGCACTGAAGAAAAACATTATACAAGCTCTCCACCGTTGACGCCGAAAACGATAACCTTTTAGACCAACTATCAGCCACACAAGACGATGTGATGTGGCAGACTACTTGGAGTGATCAAATGAAATTATGAGATTCTGTGAGGCGCGTGGGGGGGGGGGGCGGCCCCCGCGC
>Ga0307507_10005417_pt1 | contig 21007 bp, 4 predicted proteins | sample 7_EM_MG_FD_207223 | JGI IMG/M metagenome (GOLD analysis project Ga0307507, IMG submission 207223) | Populus trichocarpa ectomycorrhiza microbial communities from riparian zone in the Pacific Northwest, United States - 7_EM | ecosystem: Host-associated > Plants > Roots > Unclassified | place... | reverse complement strand
TTTAAGTTTAGATTCTTTAAGTATCCTTTTTATAGTATAATACTAGTTCTTTTAGTACCTTTATATATTAAGCTTAAGCTTCTACTTAGTTTAGGGTGCAGTAGTTAAAGTTAGTTTACATAGTCTGGGGTAATTTCTAGGTTCTTAGTGGATATTAGTAGAATTCTTAGGTTGGTAGAATTAAGTAGACTTTTTAGGTATAGAGTGGATATTAGTAAAAAATTTAGTTTAGGGTCTAAGCATTAAGTTATAAGGCACTTCTACTTATAATAGAAGGCGGTAAATAGAAGCTTAAGGTTGTTCTAATTAATAGTTACCTTATATAGCTTTATCTAGGATTATTTAAAGATTACTAGGTAACCTAGGGTAGTTATAAAAAGCCTAATTAGTTCTTTATAGTTTAGGTATTAGAGTTTTAGGAATACTATATAGGTAATACGGCCTAAGATAATGTGTTTATTATTAAATCTAAATATATTAATATGCCGGTTAAGGGGGGTTAGAGTAAAACTATTATCTTATATAAAGATCTTATTAATAAATCCTATACTACTAGCTCCTGTGTTAATTAGGGTTTAAGTACTAGCTCACTAATTATTTTACTAGAGATAATAGTTAATAGTTATACTATAATCCTAAGAATTAAAGTTCATAATATTTAGAGCATTTAATAAGATCCTAAGGTAGCGCTATCCTAGAGAGTAACTCAGCTTTAGGACCTTCCTTTTAGAGGTAATTAGGGCGGAGTTCCTATAGAACGTTAGTTATAACTTTATTCTTATAAGTAGTACTTACTAGATATAAGGCTAAAACTAGGTAAAAATTGGAGATAGTAACTAGAGGATTAATACAGTAAACGGTTACTAGTATTAGCTATTTATAAATTGTATTAGGGTATAGGTATAGAGTAGTATTTTAAAATATAAGCCTTACTTCCGTATTTAAAGCAAAGGCCTAGCTTAATGCATTATTTTTATTTAAGGAACCTTAGTGTGGTGTATTTTAGGGTCCCTATATTAATATCTATAGCGTTAGGGTACTTAGGCTAAGATAATAACTTAGTGGACGTTTATAGGGTTGTTATATTATATTAAGGAGCAGACTTTAGTATTAGGCGTAGTATATTATTATACCGTTTATTAATAATATTTATATAGACGTTAAGGGCTCCTAGTAGGTCTATGCCTATTAGGGAGGTTTTTAGTTTAGTGCTTAGAGACTTAATAAGGCTATTAATTAATACAGAGTTGTTTTAGGCTATTTCTTTTATATAATAGTTAAATTTAGAAAACATTGCGAAAATATTCGCAGGCTGGGTTTTAAGTTGACTTTGTTAAGCACGTTTCGCGTAATTAACATATAATTAACCAACTTAATATGCAATTAACCAACTTAATATATTTAAAAGTTAAATAATACATAGTTAACCAATTTAATATATTTAAAAGTTAAATAATACGCAGTTAACTAACTTATACATTCCTTAATATGCAATTAAGGTAATGTAATATATTATTTAAGTTATATGCTAATTACAAGAGGCTCTACACGAAGCTCTACACGAAGCTCTACACGAAGCTCTACACGAAGCTCTACACGAAGCTCTACACGAAGCTCTGCACGAAGCTCTGCAGAAGCTCTGCGACAGAGGCTCTGCACGAAGCTCTGCACGAGGCTCTACACGAAGCTCTGCATCGGGTCCCCGCTATATTCCCGATAGCCTCTACACATGCCTCTACCACCTTATTTTTTATCCTTCCTTTCTTCCTTACATCCTCCCTACCTAGGGAGGCACTAGAACGGCAGCCAGCAGAGGACTGTTGCTAGAACTAGATAACTACCGCTAGAACCAGACGACCGTTACTAGACCTAGACGACCGTTACCGGAACCAGACGACCGTTACCAGAACCAGACGACCGTCGCCAGAGCCAGACGACTGTCGCCAGAGCCAGACAACCGTCGCCAGAGTCAGACGACCGTCGCCAGAACCAGACGACCGTCGCCAGAGTCAGACGACAACGACTAGCCAGCGAACACTATAAACGATTCGATCGATCGATCGAATCAAGGCAGCACAGACAGGTAGGCACAAACAGGGAGATGCTGACGGGTAGGAAGATGCAGACAGGTAGGCAGATGCAGACAGGTAGGCAGATGCAAACAGGTAGGCGATGCAGACAGGTAGGCGATGTAGGCAGGTAGGTAGATAAGCAGGTAGGTAAGTTAATAGGTAGATAGGTAGAAGAGAACCATCGCTATATTATATTAAATTATCTAAAATAATATTATTTATTTTACTAGCCTTATAAATAGCTTTAAAGTAGCTTTTATTTATTTAAAATATGCTATTAGTATAAAAGAAGTAAATAGCTCTAAATATAATTGTAGTTGCCAAATGCGCAGATTACTGGCAGGTTGCGCGCAGGCTATGTGTCAAAAAAACACAATATAGGCTAGTCGGTTGAGTTGCCAAATGCCCTTAACTGCGCGCCAATTGCGTCAACTACCAACCATTGAGGCCATTGGTAGGGTACCATATTTTGCGATGAAGTATACTAGGAAGCTTTTTATTCCTTAAGCTATATAGTTTATCTTCCTTTAAGTAGTAGCTTAGTGGTTTAGGTTACTATATATAGCTTTAAGAAGTATAACTAGACTTTATATAGAGTTTGGTTAAAGAGGTTTAATAAGGTTAGCTATATCTCCTTCTAATTAACTTAGAACATAGTAGAGTTAGTTAGCTTTAATTAGGTAGTGCTTAGCATTACTAGTTAGCTTATTTTTAAGCTAGCTTAGGAATAATTAGAGTTCTTACTATTTACTAGTAAATATTAGAGGGTCTGGTGGTTATTTAGATTATTATAGCATAGTAGTTAGTTTAGGGTAAATAGCTACTATAGGTTTAGGACTTTTATCCTATATATTTATCTCTAAAGACGGCGTTTAGTCTTAGGGCCCTAGTATAGGCATCTTAAGGGTACGGATTTCTTCTTAAAGGTCCTTAATTATTTACTAGTATTATACTTCTTATTTGGCTTATTATTAAGTTAAAGTGGCTTAGTTCTATATAAGGGCGTCTATAAAGGACTTCTATATCTCTACTAATTATTTTTAAAGTGTAGATATAATGCCGGCGGCTATTATAGGGGCTTTAGGGTTATTCTATATTTTAGAGAGTAGTATATAAGGTTAACGCAATATAGTATTATAGAGTAAGTATAAGCGGTAATAATATATAGCGAAGTAGATATTATTAAGCTATATATATAAACTGTATAATAAAGTTAAAACATTATATAAGGAGAAGAGGTAAGGAAATGGGGAGAAAGGGTATATATTATAAATTTAGTTACTTAATTAATATATGCATGAAGTAGAATAGGATTTAAGTAGCGGTCCTAGCAGAATATGGCAGAATGTAGTAAATTGCCGTCAGATTGCCGTTAGATTGCCATAGTTTGCCATTAGATTGCCGTTTCGCGGTCGGTCTCTTTTTGCTACGTTAGTGGAAATAGGTAGATATGTATAAGGTATTACGGAGGTATCCCATAACAGTAAATATATTTAAACTATTAGTAAGATAATTAGTGCAAGCTACTTCCGTATACGGAATATACTTTATATAAGTATGTACTAATCTAGATTACCTATAGGGTTTAATTATCTGGGTTTAATAGTATACCTAATAATTACTAGCTAAGGCCGTATAATTAATTATAGGACCTTACTAAGAAGTTTAAGGATATCTACTAAAGAGTATAAGGGTACTTTAAGGAATGGGAGGAGTAATAGAAGTATGCGAAGTAGAGCCTATAAGATGCTTAAGAGTAGTAGAGACTTTGGTATAACCGCAAATATTAAAATAAGTATTTTGGAGTAGGCGGTAAGGTTTTATTATATTTAATAAATATTAAGACCTATTAACTATTAAAGAAGCTTACTTTAAGATATCTATATCCTTTCTAAATTAAGGAACAAATTAGTATATTAGCCTACCGTCTCTAGCTACTCTTATTTATGGCCTATATATATCTAGTATTTTATATAAACCTACTAAAGCTATAGTATAGACTACCACTAAAAAAGAACTTCTATTTAGGCCCAATTAAATACCCTAAAGTAGTAGGCGAGCGGTATAAGGTTAAAGCTATATTATACTATAAGTCTGTTAAGAATAAACTTTAATATAAAGTTAAATAGCTAGGCTAGCCTGCTAAGGACTCTATATAGAAACTTATCACAGGACACCTCCGTAACACCTTACATACGCCACCTGTTTCCACCGTCTCAACCTCTATATTAACGACTTAGTTAATTAAGACACATAACGGCAATCCAAGGCAATTTGCCATCACGTAATGGCAATCTTCGGCAGTTTGCCGTCCTCCATTATATTCCGCTACATTCCGCTAAGTTCCACTAGGACTGTAACCCAAAGCCTATTTCGCCCTATACACATATTAACTAAGCAACTAAGTTAATAATATATACCCCTTTCCTCCTGTTTCCTTACCTTCTTTCCTTACGCAATATCTTAACCTTATTATATAGTTTATATATATAGCTTAATAATATCTACTTCGCTATATATTATTACCGCTTATGCTCACTCCATAATACTATATTATATTAACCCTATATACCACCCTCCGAAATGCAGAACAACCCCAAAGCCCCTATAATAGCCGCTAATATCATATCCGCACTCTAAGAACAATTGGCAAATATATAGAAGTCTTTTATAGACGCCCTTGTACAGAACTAGGCTACTATAGCCAAATAATAAGCTAAATAAGAAGCATGGCACTAGAAATCAATTAAAGCACTTTAAGAAGAAGTCCGCGCCCTAAAGATACTCGCGTTAGAGTCCCAAGACCAAATACCAGCCCAAGAGGCTGCTAACACGCCACCTATAGATAAGATAAAAATAACCAAATCTAGACCTAGCTCGTTAGGTATAAACCCTAAGCCAGCTGCAGATATTTATCCTATAAATCCATCTACTGTACTATAACAATCCAAACAACTACCAGACCCCCTAATATTCACCAGTAAATAATAAAAACTCCAATTATTTCTAAGCTAGCTTAAAAATAAGCCAACTAGTAATACTAACTGCTACCTAACTAAAGCTAACCGACTCTACTACGCCCTAAGTTAACTAGGAGGAGACGCAGCTAACCTTGTTAAACCCCTTTAACCAAACTTAGTACAAAGTCTAGTTATACTTCTTAAAGCTATATATAGTAACCCAAACCGCCAAGCTACTACTTAGAGAAAGATAAACTATATAACTTAAGGAACAAAAAGCTTTCTAGTATACTTCTCCAAATTTAACTATTACACAAAGGAAATAGGCTGGAACAACTCCACACTAGTTAATGGCCTCATTAAATCCCTAAGTCCTAAACTAAAAACCTCCCTAATAGGTATAGACCTACTAGGAGCCCTTAATGCCTATATAAACGTTATTAATAAACGGTATAATAATATATTACGCCTAACACTAAAGTCCGCTCCTTAATATAATACAATAACCCTATAAACGTTTACTAAGTTATGATCTCAGCCCAAGCACCTAGACGCCATGGACATTAACACTAGAACCCTCTCCTACACCCTAAAAGGATCTATTAAATAAGAACAACGCATTAAATATGGCCTTTACTTTAAGTACGGAAGCAACGCTTACCTCTTAAGTTACTACTCTATCCTATTACCCTAAATATATATACAAACAACCGGTATAGGCAGTATCCCGCTATCCCAAATATATAAACAAATAAGTAGTAGATCGTCTTAATTAAGCTCTAGCCACTAACCCCAATTTTCACCTAGTTCCAGCCCCACATTTAGTAAATACCATTTACAAGGACAAAGCTCCAACCAACGCTCTATAAGAACCCCGCCCTAGTCGCCTCCAAAAGGAAGGTCCTAGAGCTAAGTCACTCTTTAGGACAGCGCTGCCTTAGGATCTCATTAAATGCTCTAGATATTACAAACTCTAACTCTTAGGATTACAGCATAACCATTAACTGTCATCTTTAGCAGAATAATTAATAGGCTAGTGCTCAAGTCCTAGTTAATATAGGAGCCAGTAACATAGGATTTATTAACAAGATCTTTATATAAGATAATAGGTTTACCCTAATACCCCTTAACCGGCATATTAATGTATTTAGATTTAATAGTAAATGCACTATCTTAGGCCGTATTACTTATATAGCGGCCCTAAGACTCCGATACCTAAACTATAAAGAATTAATTAAGCTCTTTGTAACTACCCTAGGCCACCTAGTAATCCTTAAACAACCCTAGATAAAGCTATATAAGATAACCATTAATTAGGACAACCTTAAGCTTCTATTTACTGCCTCCCGTTGTAAGTAGAAGTGCCTTATAACTTACTACTTAGACTCTAAACCAAAATCTAAAAAATCCACCAGGATCTACCAGTCTAAAATTTCCACTAATATCCACCCTACACCTAAAAAGTCCACCCAATTCCACCTACCTAAGAATTCCACTAAATTCCACTTACCCAAGAATTCCACCAAATTCTACTAATATAAGATTTCTACCGACGTCCACTAAGAACCTAGAAATAATATATAACTATACAAACCGACTCTAACTGCTGCATCCCAAACCAAGTAGAAGCTTAAGCCTAATATACAAAAGTACCAAAAGAACTGGTATTCTACTATAAAAAGAATACTTAAAGAACCTAAACCTAAATCTAACACTAACTCCATACCTAATACTAAACCTAAACCTAAATAAGAAACTACATAAGAAACTAAGGACAATTTAAGCTAGCTTAACACCTTAAATATCTATATAATTAGAGCTACTCTACTAGCACAACTTGCTAGGAAACCAGAATATATAATCTTTGCTGTTACAATAGCTAATATTAAAAAGGCCTTAGCACTAAAGAAGCACACTAACCCCGCCACAAAAGTACCAGTAAAATACCATAATTATCTAGATATATTCTTATAAAAGGAAGCCAACAAGCTACTAGAACGCCATCTATATAATTATAAGATTGTAGTTAAAAAAGGAAAACATCCTAGATTTGGACCCTTATATAGAATGTCCTAAAACAAACTCTAGGTACTACAGAAGTACTTAGATAAATATCTAAACAAAGGATTTATTAAAGCAAGTTCTTTACCTATAGCTATACTAGTAATCTTTATTAAGAAACCTAGTGGTAGTCTACGCTTCTGCATAGACTACTAAGCTCTTAATACTGTTACTATTAAGAACTAATACCTAATCCCATTAATCTAAGAGACACTAAACCAATTAAGTAAGTGTTGGTCACACAGGGTGACTCACCAATAACGACTACTCGAGTAGGTTACAGTGATGTTGGTTAATAGCTTGATTTTATTGGAATAAGGAAGGGCGAGGAGCTTAAGACTCCTCGCCACGCTAGTGCCGCGGCGTTACATGACGACCGCTTGCCTAATTCCCGACACTGGCAACTCTTCTTTTGTGGTTGCCATCTATATACAAATACTGCTTAACTAGCGTAACAAATATCAATCCTCCTTACTTACTATTGCTACTGTAATATAAGTCTCGCTATCCTAAAATTTGCCTCTTAGCACGTGATGCTTTCTTACTTAGAGTCACGGGTGGATATCGTGTTAGTGCCACTAAGGCGCTAATTATAAGCAAGTTAATAGCGATTTTCTATACCGGGCATAGAAAATCCTAATTAGCTGCTCTTAAATTGCTATATCTCCTACTCCCTTTTAACCCAACCTTTAACTTATATATATAGAGTATTCGTGTTAACGAACATCTCTAGTGCCTTATTTGGGTTTGCCTTCGTTATCATATCTACTAAGTTGTCTTAGCTATTAATCTACTAGATCTTAAAGAGTTCTTAACGCTTATAGAATTACCAAAGTGCTATAATATTAATTATAAGACGCCTCTTCTTTGTGGTACCAAGCTTAACTAAACACTTATAGAGGGAATATAAGTCGGTGTATACAATTATAGGGATAACAGGGAGTTTAAGTTAATCTATAATTATCTTTAGGGTAGTTCCAATTACAATTACTATATTAACTCCGCTAACTATTTTATATATCTCTAATGCTAGAACACTTTAGGTAATGCGCTTACTCTTAATTAAGCTCTAATAGATAAGATTGCTATAGATTATAAAGTTATTCTCTCCAGTAAATTTGTTTATAATAATAATTTTATATCCTAGCTAGGAGCTAAAATCTTTATTATTTATAAACAATCTATTAACAAATATAAAGAGCTTAGCGGTAGGAAGATTAATAGGCACGTAGAGTAGTCCCCAATTAAGATAGTTCATTTGCTAGGAAAGACGCTTATTTAAGGCAAGGACGTCATCCTTAGTTGGTTCCTAGTGTTAAGCGGCAATAGAGAGATTAAATAAAGCCTTAGGTTAACAGATAGAAGCAACATAAGCTCTATAAGCGCGTTGCTCCACATATCCTTACTTTAGAGAATTAACGTTAATAACATTAATCTTCTTACCTTAATCTTTCTGGCGTAAAGTAATAGAATCCTTATTTAGGGAGAGGATGCATCTATTAAAAAGTAATAGTATTATTAAATTAAGCTTTTCCTTTAGCTTTGCTATAAGATTTGCCTTTACTAGCTCATCTTCTTTAAGAGCTAAGAATTGGTCGTCTCCCAAGATAATTATATTATCAGTTTATATGCCAATAATTCCAAATAGAGTTCCTATAGTTGTAATAAGGAAGCAGGGATTAAATATAGAAGTAGTTATCAAGAGCTTCTCTTTATAGTGCTTACTATAAGTAGCCTACCAATAAGTTCCTGCCTCTGCAATTCCATATAATAGCTTAAATATAACCATAATTGTATCTTCGGGATATTAGTAGCAAATTTACTCTAAAAGGTATGCCAGTATTAAGCGCTAAAGGCGCGTCTCTAATTAGGTATAGGCCTAAGTAATATCTTATAAATAAACTACTATTCTATTCTTTATTAAGGAGGGAGCTAGCGCAATAATAACTCGCTAACTAGCTTATTAAATTATAGGGGATTACATAAAAATCACTTCCTTGCCGTTATTATTATAACCTTAAATAACCAGTCTCAACTTCTTAAATGGGGTATTAGTAGCTTTGCCCTTAATCTCATTAACTATTCTTAACTTAAAGATGCAAACTCTATTAAACTTAGTAGGGTTATACTTCTTAAATTTAAAGACTTCTCTTATAATAAGACCGTCAATTTCCTGCTTATTAGATGCTTAGAAAGGAGCTCCTGGAGTTATAATATAGCCTTTCTTTTAGAGCTGTTTTGCGAGCTTAAAGTTAGCCTTCTCTTTAGCTGTTATAAAGGCCATTAATAACTCGTTTCTACTCTTAATAGTGGTAATAAATTACTCTTCAAAATTAATAAGGTGTTGGCAATTTTATAATCCCTTTAGGCGACCTCTACCGCGTCGTGGTTGCGGTACATCTACTATAATTATATTAGGATTGTAGTTGCCTTCTAGAGTACATTAATTATAGTTCTCCTCTAGGGTATCCTCTAGGGCATCCTGCAAAGGCTTAGAACTATTATTTCTATAGTAGGGCTTAATAACAGTTAAGTAGAATTAAGTGGGTCTATAGGGCATTTAAAGAGTATAAGTCTAACTATTAATTGTAATAAGTTTATATAGGCCTAACCATCCTCCCTTTTTATACTATACGCGTACCTTAGATTAGAGTGGCAGATTAAGCATAGTTAAGGTATTTAGGCTATTTCTTATTCCTAGTACATTATTAACCTAGCGTGTAGCGTAGAGACGTCGCACCTCTTTTATTGCTTTGCGAATAGCCTCCACTCATTATATAATAGATAGGGATAGTAGAGAATTGTTAGTTATTTAAGGGTAGGCGCCAAAGACTAGCAATATAGGTACAAGCCTATCTAGGCTAGCGGAATTATTAATAGCCTTAACAGCCATCTATAAGATAAGCTCTTTGCTAGCACCCTCTAGTTCCAAAGAAATAATCTTATATACTTATTATAATGGCGTGTAATATTATTCTACTTTTCTAATACTATTGTATGCCTTAATAGGGACTTCCTTAACCTTAATTTCCATTGCCTTCACCTATTGCCGAAACTCTATAGATAAGAAGTTCCTTCCTATATTATAAATAACTCAATTAGGGGGTCCTAGGTAGACATTAATCTAGCACAATTAAAGAGTATCCTATATATTCCTAGATGATATATCCTTTAGGAAACGTACGGCTTAGAAGGAGGTTAAGAGGTTAATAACTTAGAGTACTAGCTTGCCGCTAAGATACATAATGTCAATAATAATACAGAAGTTAAAGTTGTAGTTATCTTTAAGGGTGAACTTAAATCGGCCAGGGGACTTCTAGTTTATTTAGTAATAATAGCAGTACTTTATAAGATGCTTAATTGCCTTAACCTTAACTTTATGGCCTACTCGCTAAAGAACCCTAAACAATTAGTAAATAGATAGGTGGCTAAAACAACGGTGTAGTTAACGTAGCTTTAACTTAGTTAAATAGCTCTAAGTAACACTCTTTTCTAGTTAATAAAGGAGCAACTAGGGGTAACCCTATTTGCGTATAATAGGCACCTAATTATCTCCCTAAACAAGTATATTCTTAAGGTTATTAAGTTTAACGCCTAATTTATCTATATCTCTAATGCAAAATAGAAACGGGGTGTTTGCGGGAACAATATAGAAAGTAATATACCCTAAGGGGGTTTTAACCTTAATTATACTAAGAGAGATTGTAGTACCCTTACCAAAACGAATTGTATATTGGCCTGCCGTTAATTAGTTAATCTAGACAGAGCTATTAAGCTGCTAAAGAGCTTAAACTTAAGGTTCTCCTACTATAGATACTCCTACAGCTCTAGTATCTAGCATAATACCATAGAAGACATTCGCTGAGTATCTATTATTAAAAGAGAATATAGAACTCTCCTTTAGCTTATTAAAGATATCTAACTTCATAATAGCATGGAGCATAGATTGGTCATTAAGAACAGTAATGGTTTATATACTATCTACCTCACCATACTTAGTAAAGTATTGGTTGGGAGAGTAGTCCTTAATTTCTATATCTATAAGAAGCTATTCGGCCTCGTTAACCTTACCCTTAAGATCTTCTTTGCCTTTATATTAAACTAGGAAGCTTTAGAAGTAGGCTATAGTAACCTTATAATTTCTAACATTTTATACACTCTAGCGAAACTTATTATATGCCTCCTTTTATCTGTTAAGAGGGTGCCTAGTTAACTAGCAATTTAGCTTCTTATAAATATAGCATTTCTTCTATTAATTGTTTTAAGATAAACCTCTATAAGGACCTCCACGGTTGCTTTATAGTTGATATTAATTATACCCTCTGCCATATCCCCTACCCTAGCCACTATATATTTAATCAGTCCAGTTATAATTATATTAGTTAGTTAGGTTAATTAAAATAGGTTAGGGTTAGGTGTTAAATTGCTATACTTCTTAAGAGCACAGAGCGGTGCTAATAAAGGATCTTAATTAAGCACATACTCCTTTATAAGTATTTACAGGATTAAAGAGGGTAAGGTTATATTCTTTAACACCTCAGCATACGCTAATAACTTAATCGCGTAGGCTAAAGTCCTCTTAATATAATTTGGATAAACCACGCTAAATTATCTAAAGTTAATTAAAGAGCTTTTAAAGACAGTTAAGTTAAGAGGCATCTGGGTTTATAGCAATAATTCTTAGGAAGGTAGTCTCTCTCCACTCCAATATATACTGCTGCTTATTCTCTTCTATTTCAAAGTGGCATCTTGTCTCATATATTATTCGGTTAAAATTATATCCTTTTCCTACCAAACGATTATAATAGAAGATACTAGCGCGGCCCTTAAGCATAACAGAATAAGCGTTATAATATTAGTTAGGTTCCAGTCCAACCTTCTAGCAACAGTTATAGAAGATGCGTAGCTTTAAATTAAGGATATTATATAGTTCCCTACCAAACCTCTTCTCCTAGTCTAAATAGAGTTTTATAAGCTCTATAAGCATTTTTAAGGTGCCTCCAAGCAGTATTAGGCCACGTTGAAATTGCATTAGAGATTAAGGTGGGGATTGCTTTATAGGCTGCAGTGGAGATATAGAGCTTAATAGAACACGGCGTGGTACTTAATCTTTCTGTAATAGAGTTTAAAGGTTATTAAATCACAAAGCAAGGGGGTCTTGCGCTTGCTCTTAGGGGGTAGTAGTTAAAGTTACAGGTTAAATTAGTAGGAGTAATAGGTATAGCACGTAAAAACTTATACCTAGAGCAATGGAATTAAAACATGTCTCTATTAGTATATTATTTGGATTCCATTATAAGTTAAGCTTCTTTATATTACATAGTTAGTGCTCAATCTCTTATGGAGTCCATTTGTGCTCTTCTTTTACGTTAATAACTTGCTCCTAAATATTATCTCCAATAGTATCTCTATCCATAGGGATAAATACTCCGTTCTCCTAAAGGAAGTTATAGAAGTCTTATACGATATTCTTCTTCATAAGGGCCTATATTTCCTTTATCCATCTAACAAAGTCCTCCTTTATGCAATACCATAGCACAGTATTATTGTATTCGCTGTCTGTATATTATGCTATACGGTATAGTAAGAATCCGTTCAGGTCCTATTGCTCGGCGTTTATAGGGTCAATGTCTTTATCCTATATCTCTGGGTTAATGTCGTTCTTATACTTCTTTAGGTAGATCAACGCCATAATAGGAGTAGAATTAATGGGGTGTTATACATTAAAGGTAGGTAGGATTTTCGGCTTTATAGGATCTCGTAGGTTTGCTATTAAAAGGTAGGCAATTTAAGGCGTAGTTAACGCGTTTTAGACATTAACTTAGGACCCTAGGTTTAGTAACACTTCTAACCTAAAGTACTCAACCAAATCTTCGTAAACGCGATTGTTCTGCGTAATGGACGCAACTTAGTATCTCCTAGTACTTAGTGACACTTCTATTACTGGTTTTCCGTAAGCCTAAGGTAGCATAGTATTACCGGGAACCCCTATACGAGACTGTCTCTTCTGTTAATAACCTAGCTGCTCTATAGTTAACTGTGTGTTTAACCACTAATCAGTGTTGGTCATACAGGGTGACTCACCAATAACGACTACTCGAGTAGGTTACAGTGATGTTGGTTAATAGCTTGATTTTATTGGAATAAGGAAGGGCGAGGAGCTTAAGACTCCTCGCCACGATAGTGCCGCGGCGTTACGTGACAACCGCTTGCCTAATTCCCGACAGTAAGGCTCGCTTTTATACAAAGCTTAATATTATCCACGCATTTAACCACCTCTATATTATAAAGGGAGATAAATAGCTTACTACATTTTATACTTAATACGGACTATTTAAATACTTAGTAATGCTATTTACCCTTATAAACGCCCTAAGTTTATTCTAATACTTTATAAATAACACCCTACATCTATACCTGGACGTCTTTTATACTATTTATATTAACAATATCTTAATATATAGTAATAGTCTGGCTAAATACCAAAAATATATTAAACTGGTCCTATAAGCCTTACGCGGAGCCGGCCTATAATTAGATATAGATAAATGCAAGTTCCACAAAACAGAAGTCCTATACTTTAGACTTATTATTTCTATAGATAGTATATAAATAGACCCTAAGAAAGTTAAAGTAACTATAAACTAGTAAAAACCTAAGAATGTTAAGGACGTAAGGGCCTTTATAGGCTTTACCAACTTCTACTAATAGTTTATTAATAACTTCTCCACCTTAGTCTTACCCCTTATAGCCTTAACCTAAAAGGATAAAGCCTTTATTTTTAATAAGGAATATAAAAAGGCCTTTATTTATCTAAAAGTTATATTTACTACTATACCTATACTTTAACACTTCAACCTAAACTAAATAAGTGTTGTAGAAGCTAAGTTATCCAATTATATTACTAGAGGCATTCTATCTTAATATAATAAGAAAGGAGTATTACACCCTATAGTATGCTTTTTAAAATAACTAAGCCTAGCTAAATACAATTATAAGATCTACGATAAAGAATTACTAGCTATTATTAGATACTTTAAGTAATAGCAACCAGAACTAAAAGGAGCTGGATTCCTAATTAAGGTTTTTAGCAATTATAAGAACCTACAGTACTTTATAACCATAAAACAGCTAAGCCACTATTAAGCCTACTAGTTAGAATATCTGTCCTAATTCCAATTCTTAATTACATACCACCTAGGCGTTTAAGGTTAAAAACCTAATACTCTAACTTAATATTTACAAGATATAACAGCATGGAAGAAGCGTGCGCCTACCATAATTAAACCCTACTTTGTCCCAAATTATTTAATCCCCTAGCTAAAGACCTTACGGTACACATCCTTAAAATAACTAATTAATTAATTAAACAGATTATAATTAACAAATACCCAAATAATAAGTTTATCCAAGAAACACTTAAGCTAATTTAAGATAGCATTAGACGCTCTAAAAAGATCTCTTTAAGTAAATATAAAGCTTGCAGAGACCGCTTGTACTACCAAAACCGCCTAGTTATCCCTAATTACAATAAACTTAAGCTCAAGCTCCTTAAACATATATATAACCTACTAGTAGCCGGCCACCCAGGCTAAGGGAAAATCCTAGAACTACTCTAATAGGAGTACTACTAGCCAAACATATATAATATAACACGAAGGTATGTCTCTAGCTACTACACCTACTAATAAGCCAAAGCTTTGTATAAGACATATAATAGCTTTTTAAAGCCACTGCCTGTTCTAGACTAAAAATAAAAGGATATCTTAATTAACTTCATTATTAATCTCCCCTTAAGTAAAGGCTGTATAAACATTATAGTAGTTATAGACCAACTATCTAAAATAAGACACTTAATCGCCTGTCCTAATATATTAACGCCTACCGTCACCCAACTGTTCCTAGATTATATATAGAAACTCCACAGATTCCCTAAAACAATTGTCTCTAATAGAGGTAAACAGTTTATCTCTATATTCTGGAAAGAACTAACTACCTAACTCCACATTAAAGCACTGTTATTTATAGCATACTACCTAAAAATAGATGGTTAAATAAAACATATAAATGCTATAATAGAACAATACATTTAGATATATATATCATATCTATAGGATAACTAAATGGACTGGCTTGCATTTACTAAGTTTATAGTAAATAACTCCGTCTTAGAAACCATAAAGGTCTCCCTATTTCTAGCCAACTACAGCTAGCACCCGCAAATAGGTTTTAAACCCTTTAGTAATATTCCTTACCTAGTTTATTAAGCCTTATAAGTTACAGAAATAAACAAATTTATAAAAAAGATAGAAGAACTATAGGAGTTCCTTACTAATAAAATAACATAGGCCTAATCTGTCTATAAAGCCGCAGCAAATAAGAACTAAACCCTAGTACCAGCTTACTAAATTAGTAACTTTATCTAGCTAGATATAAGAAATCTAAACACAAAACAACCTATTAAAAAACTTAATTAGAAGAACGCCGGCCCTTATAAGGTTAAAAAAGTTATCTCTTCTTATGCCTACTAACTAAAGCTCCCTAATACGGTTAAAATCCACCCTATATTCCATACGTCAGTCCTCTACCCTACCGCCCCTATATTAGACGCCCTACCTAGACAGATCCAAAACCCTCCCCCACTAGTTAAAGTAGATAGTAAGGATAAGTACCTTATTAAAAGAGTTAATAACATTAAGTATAACAAATGGAAATATAAATATATATACCTTATAAAATGGAGAGGCTTTACTAAGCCCTTATAGGAACCCGTTAACTCTATAGGACTTATATAAGCCACAGAAGACTTTTATAAACTCCATCTAGAACTACTACAGCCCTATTTTGCAGAAGCTCAAGTTTAAATGGGGGGTACTATCATAGGACACCTCCATAATACCTTATACACATCTACCTATTTCCACCATCTTAACCTCTATATTAACGACTTAGTTAATTAAGACACATAACGGTAATCTAAGGCAATTTGCCATCACATAACGGCAATCCACGGCAGTTTACCGTTCTCTACTATATTCCGCCATATTCCGCTAAGTTCCGCTAGGACTATAACCAAAGCCTATTCTGCCCTATGCACGTGTTAACTAAGCAACCAAGTTAACAATATATACCCCTTTCCTCCTATTTCCTTACCTTCTTTCCTTATACAACGTCTTAACCTCATTACACAGTTTATATACATAGCTTAATAATATCTACTTCGCTATATATTATCACCGCTTGTGCTCACTCCGTGACAAAACTAGAGGATTACCTTAATTATTATAAAGATATTCTAAAAGAATATTGGGATTAAGGTCCGTAATCTATAAATTGTAGAAAGCGTTTTAATACTATAGTGTTATTATAATCTATAAAGAAAGCTTATAGCTATAAGAGGCCCTAAAGAGTAAGAAATAGGTTAAATTTGATATAGAATAGATAGGCCTCGGCCTAAGGCAGGATAGGTCCTTAGCCTTTATACGTATATAGTATAGAATTAATAGGGTATTTTACTAGAATTGTATCCCTATACCTTCCTAAATGCCTTATAAGGCCTTCTCAAGCACTAATTAAGATCCTTAATTACTACTATATATAAGAATTAATCCTAAATACCTAAATTAAAAGCTACTATGCTTTATTCTTAGGTATAGGATTAGTATCTATTAGCCTACTAAGTGATAGCTAACGGGAATAAGATTTAGAACCCTTAGTAGGAGTACAGATAGGTATAAAAATAGGAGTAGGCTAATAAGGTATAGAAGGACCAAAGACTCTTAAATGCTTAATACTAATATTAGGTCCAAACTAGTATTAATAAAGCTTTTAAGATATAAGCTTATAGTTAATAAAGATACGCTTAAGCCTAGAATAAATAGAGACGTTAGCTAGCTAGTAAAGTTTAGAACTACTAAGACCTTACTATAGTAACCGTTAGTTATCTATTTACTAGGTGTCTAAAGGGTAACCTACCTAATACCATATTATATTGTGCTCTTTAGAAACTTAACTTGTATACGCGAACTCCTTTTTATAGTAGATAGCAACCTTCTTCTTATTACCCCTATTCTTTACCCTATTCTTAATATACTAACCTTACTCTTATATTAGGCGTTACTAGCTAGCTTACTAGGAATTATAGGCGGTATAAATAGCTATAGTATAGTCATAAATTCAACTGAGTTATTTAGTATTAGTGCTAAAATAAGAGAGAGTCAGGGCGATATAGTAGTTAAAAATATTAAAAGAATGTCGTTACTTAGACCCAGGCTATTAAAGCTTAAAGTTAGTAATAGAAACCTATTAAAAATAGGGAAGCTTACCTTAATATAACTGCCGCTTTTAGTATATATACATTAATTATAAGACTAAAGATATTAGACCTTATATAGTAAGTCTTATTATAAACCTCTAGAATCCTCTTATTAGACTTCTAGTCTTTTAAGAATATATAGGCAAAATTATTTAGGTAGAGCTAGCACTAGTTGCGGGTTAGTAGAGGTTAAGGTTCTATATATAGCGGTAGGGCTAGAATATACTAAGGAATTAGCTTAAAAGAGCAGTTAGTAAAAGAATAAAGAGGTATATTAAAATAATAATAGAAAAAAAGAAATTCTTAATAAGTATATTAAGTAAACATCTAAAATTGGATAAAGGTTAATAATGGGAAGTAAGGTATTAAGGAAAAGAGCTATAAAAGACTTTTATAAACTCTACCTAGAACTACTATAGCCCTATCTCGCAGAAGCTTAAGTTTAAAGAAGGGGTACTATTATGGGATACCCCTGTAACACTTTATATACATCTACCTATTTTTACTAACTTAATAATTAGAGACTAACCGCGAGACGGTATTCTGACGGCAATTTAATGGCAATTTATAGCATTCTCCTATATTCTGCTAAGTCCACTAAATTCTATTAAGTTTTGCTAAGACCACTACCTAAATCCTATTCTGCTTTATATACGTATTAACTAAGCAACTATATTAATAATATATACCCTTTCTTCCCATTTTCTTACCTGCTTTCCTTATATAACGTCTTAACTTTATTATATAGTTTATATGTATAGCTTAATAACATCTACTTCGCTATATATTATTATCGCTTATACTTACTCCGTAATAGTATACCACTCTTATATATCTATAGGATTATTTATAGCGGCTTAGTTAATTTCTATAGGCTTTATTTAGACTCTATACGTTATATTCTTATACCTTTTTATAAAGTTCTTTATCTAGTCGCGTCTAAGAGTAGGTGGCTTGGTGCCCTATAGTGCGTATAGCTTTAGAACAGTGTTTTTATCTATATTCAATATCAATATAAGGCTGTATTAATATTAATATTGAACCGCTAACTCATATTGACATTTTATTGAATATTGAATATTGAGCCAAGCCTCTATATAAAATCAAAGCACGTAATAAAGCAGGATCCGTGCACAGGCTTGCACAGGCATTTAGACGCTATACCTACCCCCCTTACCCCCTCCCCCTCCCCCTACCCCTCCCCTAACCTCTCTTCTCTCCCCTATACGTCCTCTACCTATTTCCTGCCTATTACTTATACTACTGTTTATAGTATACCCCTACTTTATCTATATAACTATATAAAATAGCAAAATACTGCTATATTTATATAAAATTTTCAATATCCAATATACTGAATTATGTGATCGATATAAGCTAGGTATATAGCCTTTTGGTGGTTACTAAGCTTCCTGTTGCTGCCCTTCCTTTCTATCTTGCTTTGTATGCCCTTAAGGCGTTGGTATACGTGATCGGGCGGTGCGCCGTGTAGGCGTGCAGCAAGTGCCGTATTTAGGGGGTCCATATTGCTATATATATTAAGGGCAGCCCGGACGCGAATCTCAATAATTTCTGATTCTGTAGGCATGTTGTGGTGGATACAATTTGGTGAGGAAATAGGTGGTAGGCTATCTCGGGTACATCTGGCGTTGAGCTACATTGGACTCTGGGGCGAACGCCGAAGAGTCCGTGGGGCGGATAGTAGTGGGTTCGGTAAAATTAACTATTTAATTCGTTTCTTATTGAAACCCCTTTTAAATAAAGCGTTAATTAATTACGCTTGACGTAAGAGTAAGCGCTAGTACGTATTAAATTATAGTTATATCTTCCAATAGATACCTCTTAACGGTTTATCGAAACCCCCCTATATGAATGAAACTGAAATTCTGGGAAACTAGTGATGTAGGGGCGGACTGGAAGGAATCTGTTTCGACGATGCTGGAAACTAAGACTAAAACCTGGCGTGGTTATAGATAGAACCAGGGTTCCCCACGCCTCAACCGTGGAAGGGTGGGGGGGGATTAGTAAAAGGGAGACCCTTTCGAAACCGCCAAGGCCGTTCGGACCTGTCGGACAGGTGTTCCGGTGCTATCGATCCATTTTCTCCTTCAAATTTTCTGATTCAGTGGCGCAATTCAAAGCAGGAACATACTTCAGTAAGCTGAAACTGGCCTCCTTGATTTTAGTGAGTATGAAGGGCCCAAAGCCAACTTCGTTTGTCAAATCGTGGCACTGTTGCAGATCTTCTGAAGAATACCGTTTCCTCTAGGTAAATTTGGAGAAGTTTCTCGCTGGGAAAGTTGTATCACCTTCCTTTGTGTCGCAAGAGTAGGCTGAGCATACTAAACTTCATCAACGTTAGCAAACAGCGTGCCCACCGTCTGTTACTTTGTCTATGAAGAAACCAAAAGACCGCAGGTTCTATGCACTCTGAAAACCCCCTGAACGCCAGAAATGCTTGTTATTTGTACAAATTACTCTGAGCGGATCTTAGTCTTGTGCAGCGCTTGAAAATTCTCCTGCATAGTACCAAAAACCAATGTTAGTTCAAATTCATTTGTGTTACATATAGCTCCGACATAGCAAAAGGCAATCAGACCCTCACAAAACCCTTACTCACATCCTGCACGTCTTTTACTAACTTCAAATTGTTCACGCCTTGTCTTCCAGCACTACCCAGTTGTTGACACCCCACCACCACCTCCGAATACGTGCACCGACACTGTGACCGCTGAATTGCGAGGAGCGATTCCAGTACCGCCAACCAGAGAGTAGGAGGGTCCAAATGGCACCTTGCGTTAGAGAAAGCAGAACCTGGAGGGAAGAGTGTCGGGTTAGTGATTGCAAGAAATCTTGTCAAATCCGAGAAATAATGAAGATTTTGAGAGCTTTTGTAGACCACGGAAAGTATGAAAGGGAAGATACCTGATCTCTAAATGTGATCCATAGCACACCCTTCCAACTCTTGGCTCCTTCGATACTCTTCAGATAACTCTGTTCAAAGCGTAGGTCTGGCAACGGTGGCATAGTAGTCCGCCTGGGCATAGGGCGAAGGACAGAAAGCGGGATTTCGTCTCCGGCAACATCGGATTCGGCGGGAGAGCAGGCGATTGTGACAGGTTGTTTCTGACTTGCTGCGGTTGATGGATTGAGATCGAGTTTTGGGGAGGGGTGGCGGTTTATTGAAGTTGACTGAATTGCCGATGCAATCTCCATTGGAGCATTTGACCCAGCCATTATGACGGCGCTCTCTCGGATGTTACTTGGTGAATGTCTCAATGATGAAGCTTCTCGACGTGTAGATCTCACTAACGTCTTAGCGAGCCACTCAAGATGACACTAAAGTTAGCCAACTTTACACGCTAGTAAATTTATTACCACTTAATAAATATTTATTTAACTTTTAAGTTTAATCTTAAATTTTTTTAAATAGTAAAGTAACGTGTTTCATTACCGAGTGTCCGACACCACTGAGTGTCCGACGTCAAAACGCACCAAAAATTGAGAAATTCATACCTTAATATCTTAACAACCACTTAATAATAAATTCCAATGATTTATATTTGGACTTTTATATACACTTTACAGCTTCTATTAAA
>Ga0307507_10005416_pt1 | contig 21008 bp, 11 predicted proteins | sample 7_EM_MG_FD_207223 | JGI IMG/M metagenome (GOLD analysis project Ga0307507, IMG submission 207223) | Populus trichocarpa ectomycorrhiza microbial communities from riparian zone in the Pacific Northwest, United States - 7_EM | ecosystem: Host-associated > Plants > Roots > Unclassified | place... | reverse complement strand
CTTCGGTAGAGCTCTATGCGGAGTCTTAGCAGAGCTTCGTACAAAGCTTTGAGGGAGCTTCGCAGAGGGCCTCAAGCAGAGCTTCGTACAGAGCTTCGAGTAGAGCCTTTAGTAGAGCTCCATGCGGAGTCTTAGTAGAGCTTCGTGTAGAGCTTCGTGTAGAGCTTCGTGTAGAGCTTTAAGGGAGCTTCGCAGAGAGCCTTAAGTAGAGCTTTGAGCAGAGCTTCGTACAGAGCTTCTAGTAGAGCCTTTGGTAGAGCTCCGCGCGGAGCTTCGATAGAACTCTATGCGGAGTCTTAGCAGGGCTTCGTACAAAACTTTGAGGGAGCTTCGTACAGAGCTTCAGCAGAGCTTCGAGCAGAGCTTTGAGTAAAGCCTTTGGTAGAGCTCCGTGCGGAGCTTTGGTAGAGCTCTATGCGGAGTCCTAGCAGAGCTTTGTATAAAGCTTTGAGGGAGCCTTAAGTAGAGCTTCGTGTAGAGCTTCGTATAGAGCTTCGAGTAGAGCTTTGTATAGAGCTTTAAGTAGAGCTTTGTATAGAGCTTCGAGTAGAGCTTTGAGCAGAGCTTTGAGTAGAGCCTTTGGTAGAGCTCCGTGCGGAGCTTCGGTAGAGCTCTACGCGGAGCTTCGGTAGAGCTCTACGCGGAGCTTCGGTAGAGCTCTATGCGGAATCTTGGCAGAGCTTTGCAGAGAGCCTCTGGCAGAGCCTTTGGCAGAGCCTTTGGCAGAGCTCCGTACAGAGCCTTTGGTTAAGCCTCTGACTCAGTTTTGGTACGTGCTATATTTAACCGAGAGTCTACTAATCTATAATAATTCTAGCTTAAAGCTAGACTCTATAATTAATTTCCCTAGCTACCAAAGCTTTACTAGGGGCTCTGCACGGGGCTCTGCACGGGGCTTTGTACGGGCTCTGCATGAGCTCTATACGGGCTGTGCGTGGAACTCTACCAAAGCTCTGCACGAAGCTCTGCACGAAGCTCTGCCAGAGGCTCTCTGTGAAGCTCCCTTAGAGCTCCGCACGAAGCTCTGCCAAGATTCCGTATAGAACTCTACCGAAGCTCTACCGAAGCTCCGCGCGGAGCTCTACCAAAGGCTCTACTCGAAGCTCTGCTCGAAGCTCTGCTCGAAGCTCTGCACGAAGCTCTGCTTGAAGCTCTGCTTGAGGCTCTCTGTAAACCTCCCTTGAAGCTTTGTACGAAGCTCTGCTAGGACTCCACATAGAGCTCTACTGAAGCTCCGCACGGAGCTCTACCAAAGGCTCTACTTAAAGCTCTGCTTGAAGCTCTGCTTGAAGCTCTGCTCGAAGCTCTGTACGAAGCTCTGCTTGAGGCTCTCTGCGAAGCTCCCTTGAAGTTTTGTACGAAGCCCTGCTAAGACTCCGCATAGAGCTCTATTGAAGCTCCGCGCGGAGCTCTACTAAAGGCTCTACCGGAAGCTCCGTACGAAGCTCTGCTCGAAGCTCTGCTTAAAGCTCCACTTAAGGCTCTCTGCGAAGCTCCCTCGAAGCTCTACACGAAGCTCTACTAAGGCTCCGCATAGAGCTCCAGACCTGCGGAGGATAGGCCGGATAGCCCTCTCGGATAATAGACCTATTAGCTGATAGTATCCGGAGACTATCCGGATAGTCTCCGGATAGTCTTGGCAAAAACCCCTAATATACTTACACTTGTAATGCACCCCCCAATATTAAATAAATATTTTTTCTATTAGTATAGATTTATAGAGCTTGTAAAGCGCTTTAAAATGGTACCACTTTTATTTAAATATCCCAAGGATAAGTAATATTATTGTCCAAGCTTGCGAGGACTATAACTTCGGGTTCAAAGATTTCAAACCTTGCCAAGCTTACTTCTAATTGGTTTAAAAATGTTCAGGCAGTAGATAAGCGAGTAGCAGAATTCTAATATAGGTTTAGCGGTTATGGTCTTGGCGCATGTAACGAACGTTAAGTTATTATCAAACTTTCTCTATACACCGTCTTTTTAATTAATACTATGCTTAACTCACTCCCTATATGTTAGCGACTCGGTTAATCGAGGCACGAGCACGGCAAGAAGGTCGCGCAAGCCTGTATGATTGGATTGTCTATAAACGAGGATCCAAAGCTAGAGAAAGGAAAGGGGAAGAACAGAAGCACCGCTCAAAGCTATATACAATCCTCTAGTCACGTAATGGCAAGTTGCGGCAATCTGACGGCAATTTGCCAGTACCGTTTTCCACCAGCGCCGTAACATTACCTCCCCCTCTGAAAAAGCCTGCCCTTAGGCTTTATATATCCGTATTATGTCTATGGAGTATTCTTATCTATATACTTAACAGGTAGCTTATCATCTTCGCTATACTAGCACTCTATTTACTTATTTAGATACTTTAGGGGTCCTGGTTTGTTAGGGTATTGGTTATAGAATTCTTTAAGCTTCTAGGGGCAACCTATAAAGTTCTAAGTAGGGTACCAGGTTAGGTCTAAATTATAACCTTTTTATTGGATATGGTATTTCAGCGTTCCTTATACTAGTTTATAGGCTAGTATTTTATTAACTTCCTATTTATCATCGCTATTAACTTAAATTGGTAGTAGAGGCTTATTCTTTTATCCAGGTAATAGGTTATTTATAGCTTTCTATAGCTTATCTAGTAAGAAAATAGGGTAGACTTTAATTAAGTCTAGGAGTTTAACCTTGTATAAGTTGCCTTCTTTATTAAGGATCTTATACAGTCCTACTATCTTATAGTCTAGCTTATAGCTAGGCCATTCTATCTTCTAGTTCTTTGTTATAACCTAGACCTTATTACCTATAGTAAAGTCAGGCTCGCGCCTGTGCTTATTTACCTACTATTCTATTAATTTCTAGGCCTTCTCTAGGTTCTTATGGGCTACTATCTATACCTCTTCTAAGTGTCTAGCATACTGCTGTGCTTCCTTATAAGATAGTTTTTTGCGCATGGTCTATAGTCCTTCTAGTCTCTCCTAGTCAAAGCTTATATAGGGTAAGTATCCTATTTCTAGCTAAATAGGTGCAAACCCTATAGAGTTATAGGGTAGGGTTGCCTAGGCGTAGTCCATTATAGATAGCAGTTCGCTCTAGTTATCTTAAAAGTAATTAATAAAGGGCCAGAGTCTCTAGTCTAAGTATTAATTTACAATCTCCGTCTAACCGTCTATCTAGGGGTAGTATACCGTGGAGAGCTTTAGCCTAATACTTAGGATTTGGGTAAACTTATTCCAGAAGGCTAATATAAACTACAGTCCGCGGTTGGATATAATAGTATCTAGTAGTCCGTAAATTTGGTAGACATAGTAGATATATAGTTAGGCCACCTCTTTAGCATCAATATTCTTATAATAGGGGATTAAGAAAGGGCGCTTGCCAAAGCGGTTAACTAAAATCATAACTATATCATATCTGTCGCGGTCTGTAGGTAACTTATAAAAGTTTATAGAGATATACTGCTAGGGGCGTTCTAGTATCAGAAGTGGCTTTAATAGCCCTAAGGTCTTATCTCATAGAATTATAGACCTATAGCAGTCGTTGCAGTTCTGTACATAGTGGTTAATATCTATAACCATTCCGGGCCAGTAGTAGCGGTCGCCAATAATTCTGTAGGTCTTATTTTTTCCAGGATGGGCCATAGAGACCTAAGTATATGCTTTGGCGATAAGCCAAGTCCGTAAATTTTATTCCTCTGCCACTACCAGCCATTCCCAGTGCTTAAGCAGTCCGTTTTTAAGGAACTATAGGCTAGTAGCATCCTTTACCTTTTTACGGTACTCCTGTAGAGAAGGGGCCGTACGGTTTGCCTACAGTAGTTCATTAATAAGGTTAAGTTCTGTAGTGTCAATAGGGCACATCTCAGCCTTTATAGGGTTTGTATTTAGTTCTACTTATATTTAGGGGTCAAGGTGCTCTAGTTATAGTAGCATCTAGGTCCATAATATAATATTTATAGCAATCTTGTTATCTAGGTCTTATTTACGCCTTATAAGGGCATCTGCACAGTTAGTTACGCCTAGCCTATACATAATTAGGAAGTGGAACTAAGATAGGATATCTACCTAGCGTGCCTGCCGGGCCATAAGGGCCTTTATTATTATAAAGTATTTTAAGGCCTTATAATCTAAAACCACCTTAATAGGCTCAGGGGTCCCTTCTAGATATATATGCCAGTGCTAAAAGCTAGAGATAATAGCTAGCATTTCTTTATTATGGATGTAGTAGTTCAGCTTGGTATCTATTATAGTCTTTAAATAGTATATAATAGGGTGTCATTCTCCATCCAGTTACTTTTGGGAAAAGACACTAGCTATTACGCTATCTAAGGCATTAGTTTCTAGCATTAAGGGCCGTTTTAGGTCAAAGTAGGTAAATAGGGGAACCGATACTAGCCGTTTTTTAAGCTTATTAAAGGCCTGCCTATATATGGCGTTAAAGTAAAAGGGCTAGTCTTTCCTAGTAAGATGGTTAAGGGGCTAGGTGATTTTGCTATAGTTCTTAATAAAGTGTTAGTAGAAGTTACAGAAACCTAAAAATAATTATACCCCCTTTACAGTCCATGGGGGTGTCTACTAGTTAATTACAGCTATTTTCTCTAGGTTGGCCTTAATTCCGTCCGTACTAATAATAAACCCTAGGTACTTTGTACGCTTAACACTAAATTCTAACTTCTTAATATTGGCCTGGAGACCAGCCTCACGGAGCCGTTGTAGGACTTTATAGATATGTTCCTAATATTCCAGTTTATTCTTAGAGTAGATTATAATATTGTCTAGGTATGCTATATAGAAGTTATTAAGGTAGTTAAAGAGTATATCATTTATATACCGCTAGTATATAGCTAGTCCGTTGGTTAATCTAAAAGGTAGTACTTTATATTTATACAATTTATAGCGGGTCTGAAATGTAGTAAAATCCTTAGATCCTAGGTTTATCCTAATTCAGTAAAAGGCCTAGCAGATATTAAGCTTTATAAAAATTTTAGCCTTACTTATATAGGCTAGCGTTTCCTTAAGTAAGGGCAGTAGATATCAGTCTTTGTAGGTTATATAGTTTAGTTTATAGTAGTTAATACAGAAACAGAGTCCGCTGTTAGGCTTTTTTATAAAGAGAATAGGTATAGCAAAGGGGACTTAGCTAGGCTTAATAAAGCCCTTATTAAGGTTGTTAATAAGGTACTACTTAGTAGCCTATAGTTTATCAGTAGATTACTAGCGGAGGGGGCCATAGCTAAGGGTATTTTCTTTGTCTGGCTCAATCTCAATCTTATAGTTATATAGTTGGTAAGGCGGGAGTATGTCAGATACTGCCTTGGAGAATACGTCCTTGAATTCCTAGTATTAGCAGGGTAGTTTCTGTTCTACCAGCTCCTTATCTATAAGCTTACTTTCCCCACTAAGCTGGTTATAGGCTAGGGCTTCCTTGTCTTCAATTATCCAGTCAATTTTATATAAGCTAGTTATAAAGGCAATAGTATTAGGCCATTTTAAGTTCTAGTAGAACCCTATAGCACCAATATAGCAGATATTAACTAGTGGGAGGTTTATAGGTTTCTTTACGGATATTCCATAGACCATATTTTGCGGTAGAAGGGTTATAACCATCCTTAGCTCCTATTCCATCTTCCATAAGTTATCCTTCTAGTCTATACATTTAGTACAGCATCCAATATTCCTTACTGCTCTTTATAGCTATATAGGGCCTAAGCCAGCTAGCTTATTACTAACTTCCTAGGTTTCTAGTGCTGGTGGTGCAATATTAGTAGTCTAGGGGCGGCGTAGTATACGGACCCGTTGCAGATCAAGCTATATATCTTTCTCAAAGGCCTAGTCCCTACGCATAGCATCGGCCTAGTGGACGGTGTCTATCTATAGCCGCACAAGATTTTCCATTATAATGCTGATTTCCTTTATAAAAGAAGGTGTTAGGGGTAGAGTTTTAGGCCAGACAAGCCGTCTACTCCGTACGTCAAGCTATAAGCCTAGATAGGCTAGCCATTTTCTTCCTAAAATCATATTATGGCTTCCTAGGTCTGTAATAAGAAAGGGGACGTTATACTGCCTTTATCTATCTACATAGAGGTAAATCCGCAAGATAGTTATAATAGGTAGTCCTATCTATCCGTTATACCCGCAAATAGGAATTAGTTTAGGCAGTTCTTTAAGGGGTGCATTTAAAAAGTCAGCCAGCTTTACAGCACACTGTATATCTATTAAGGTAAAGGCATTTACTCTAGAGTTAGCCAAAGCAAAGGTTAAAACTTAATATCCATTACAGAATAAAGTACAAGGGATAGTATAGCTTCTTCCACTAACTAGCCAACCTAGATTAATATGTAATATATCAATTCCTTTTAACCCTAGAGAGGAGTCTTACTCTAAGGTTCCTCTTTTTCTAACTCTATACTATCCTCCTAAATTAATAGGACCTTATTTATCTTTACCGCTATTAGGCAGTCTTTTATAAAATAGTCTTTCTAGCCATATAAGAAGCAGGCTCCTTAATTGCTAAGGGCCTGTCTTTAGGAGTTGCTATACATAGGTTAAGTATTCGCCGGACCTATAGCGGGGCTAGCTGCATGGCTAGCCGCTGAGTTAACGGCGGGCGGTATAGTCGGTGCTGTAGGGGTTGCAGATCTTACTAGGGCGCTATGGCCCGTTCTTATAGTACTTGTATTCTAGTTGGCGGAGCTTCTAGTCTTATACCGCTTAGCGCGTGCCTTAATTTGGCAGAGGCCCTAGTTAATAGCTAGGCACTAGTCTATAAGTTCCTTTAGCGTCTATATAGTAGTATAAACTGGTAGCATAGTACGCTATAGGTCTAGGGTAAGCTTATTAAAGAGGTTTGGCATTAAATCTTCCTAGGGGATTTAAGCCTATCCGGCTAGGTGTAGAAAGCGGGTCTAGAAGACCAAGAAGGTCTCTATCATTTTTATATTAAGGGCTTTATAGTTAAGACAGGCGTTCTGTATCTTAAAGGGGTCCTCATAAATGGAAGACAGGTAGTCAATTATCTCTTCTCTAGAGAGGAAGGGGTCTGCCAAGTCCTAGGCATATCGCGGACGTAGATGCGTCTATATATCCCTGCTAGTACGGCTAAAGACATAAGCCATTTTAGCTCAGGTAGTAGGGAAGTGGTCCATATTAACTTTAAGCTTGTCTTGCAGTTAAAGCTTCCAATTGTTAAATATAGGGTTAGTTCCGTCTGTAAGCAATAGGGGGTCCGTAACCTTCGCGGACCGCAACAATGCTAATACTATGCGTTAGGCTAGGGCCTTAAGGACTATAGCAAGTCTTTAAGTGTCTAATAACTCCTTACTAGGTGCAGGGGTGTCTCTAGTTTCAAGCAGCTCTTAAAGCCGCTTAATTTTAGCATTAGCTGCTGCAAGCTCTTCCTAGGGGGTCAAGACGGCGACTATTTCACTATTAGAGGTATTTATAGGTCCTACAGCGGCTTTACCAACTGCTGTATTTCTTGGCATGGTAGTAGGGGTATTAGGTAATTTCCAGTGTTTATTTATTTCCTAGGGGTTCTAGTCTATACGTATCCTATTCTTAGGTTTCGCGTTCTGTTTATATTCTTTTAGTTCTTAGGGGTCTGTCCTATCCTTATAGTCCTAGTAATGTCCTTAGGGTCCTATTTTATGTCCTTATCCTATTCATAGCCTTGTAGATATATTTAAGTTCCTTTTTAGGAAAGAAGAGTAGTAACAAGCTTTGGATAATGTTAGCGACTTAGTTAATCAAGGCACAAGCACGGCAAAAAGGTCGCGCAAGCCTATATAATTAGATTGTCTATAAACAAGGATCTAAAGCTAGAGAAAGGAAAGGGGAAGAACGGAAGCACCGCTCAAAGCTATATACAATCCTCTGGTCATGTAATGGCAACTTACCATCACGTAATAGCAAGTTGCGGCAATCTGACGGCAATTTGCCAGTACTGTTTTCCACTAGCGCCGTAACACTATACTACTATAATACCTAATTAACCGTTAATTAAGTGTACTACGTGCTCTAAAACAAGGTCCTATACGGATTTTATAAAGGACAGTCCTAGAAATAGGCTTTTAAAGATATGTAGAGCGTGTCGCATAAAGGCGCATTCTCCCTTCTAATAATATTATAGTAGCTAATACTCTTGCTAGGCCTCTAAGAACCTATTAAATAAGCGGAAAGTCCTTAGTGAGCTTAATCCTAATACTTATTATTATCCTATAAAGATCCAGCGCGTCGTCGCTGTTAAAAACGACACTGAAAACGCCTACTTGCCGCGTGGCCAGAACAGCTAGGATATACCTGAAATCGCGCAGCGTCGCAAGTAAATACACGCTATATAGCGAGGGCACCGTCTGCTCGATCAGCAGGGCGTGCCCTATTTATAAACACCACCTCTCTATACTTCTAAGCAACTAGCCCTAGCTCTACTACTAACTTTTATACCTACACCTTTTTCCTTATAGGGCGCGGCTACTGCAGAAGTACCCCTAGAAGTAACCCTAGAAGCACCTATAGAAGCACCACCACCTATTTTAATTGTTGATTAGGAGCGGATTAAGACGTTTAGGAAGAAGCTATAGCAGAAAGCTATAGAAATGTACAGTTGCTGCAACGAATAGTGGTTTTAAATGCACCTAGCTACACAGGGTAACAATATTGGTATATATAAGGCCTATATAAGGGACGCTAAAAGCCTTAAGGATCTGAGCGAACCTTTTTTATTTAGTAATGCGAACAATATGGATCTAGGCGCTATACCTAAACACCTGCCTATACTTACTAAGGTTAAGGAAATAATAATTGCTCATATACACATTTACCTGCAGGTGGCGCGGGTATGTAGGCAGCAGTATTAATATACTAGGCATGTTATCTGTTTTGGCTAAAATATACCAAAGACATGGAAGCAGCTGCCGCTACTGCCTATAGAGCTCGATATACTAATTATTAGGCCTGCCGCTGGCAAGGGTGACTATTAGCTGCATAGGCGGTTCTATAAGAGATTTACTGTAAGGCGCTCTGCTATAGAGGTATAGCTTTATTTCTTTAAGAATAACCACCCCGCATACGCCAATGTTAAAATAGTTAAGTAGCGGCTTGCCTCCTTACCCGTAAACAATTCTATATTAGATTAACTGCGCCATATTAACAAATCAGCTGTTAATTCTCCATCTAATCCTATGCCTTACCCACGCGACCCTGCAGTTGCTGAGCCTCTTAAGCATGATTTTGATAATAATATTTAGGATAGCGTTGTGCTAGACCTTTTGCCTAATTCTAGTGAATTAGAGCTTTTAGTGCGTAAGATTAAGCAGTAGTAGGGCCAGCAGAACGGCGTTAAACTTCCTACTATATATACTACGCCGATTAGTAAGCGAGCAGCTTTTTTTATAATAAGTGGTGCTTTTCCTACTCTATTTCCTACTAGTAGAGCTAACTTTAATCTCCTATAAAGTTGTTTAGTTAACCTTACTGCCTTTACTAAGCATATGCTTAAATATAAAGACGGCCGGTTTAGGCGCCACCCTTAATTTTAATACTACCTGTTTAACCGTATTATAAGGGAGCAGGCTTTAAACGTAATATGTTTTCTATGTAGTTGATCTAACAAAAGGGGCTTATCTTTGGATGAGCTTAAGAAGTTAATTAAGGGTAATTAAGGTAAGCAGTTCCTAAATAAGCTTGTGCGCTATGCCTGGAGACTGTAAGGTACTAGGCCTTACTAGAATTAGAAACGGAACGAGCTCACTATATACGCTAAGAATATTAATAAGGGCTCCCTATTCTTCATCCTTAGCGCCGCTAACTTGTATTGGTATAATCTACAGTCTTATATGCCTTAATTTAATGAATATAAGGACGCTGAGGAGACCCGGAGGCATAGGATCGCCGCTTAGAACCTTACCGAAAATCCTTATATTGCTGCTTACTAGCTCTACTAATGTTTTAAGCTTTTTAGGGAGAATGTGCTTATAGGCGTATTTAACTCCAATAACTTTTGGTATTATTTTAAGTGGTAATTACACAGTAGCGGCCATATACACGGTTTCTTATGGAGCTTTGCAGCGCCTAAACTAAACCCATTAACATATAAATTAAGGAAGGTGTTTGCTAAGTACTAGGCTGCTTTTGTAACTGCGTTAAATCCTAATTAACATAGGCGTCCTAATATTTGCTATCCTTCTGCTCTTAGCTATAAAGAACAGCTTAACACTATTTAGTGCCTTACGGCCTGCCTAAACCATTTTCAGCACCACCGTTAATGTACCAAATCTTACTACTTAAGGGCGAAAAAAAGCTCTAATAATATTAACTGCCGGTTCTACTTTCCATAATATATACGCTAGGAGGCAGAGGTGACAAGGGATTAGAACCTAAGGCACTAGATATTCTACCTATAGCAGAATAACGAGCTCCTTAATAACTATAACGCCGCAATAATACTAGGGTGGATAGCCAATTTGGACGCTTTACCGGCTACTAGCGTGGCTATAATTGTTAATTATATTAGTAAATACTATAGTATGGAGGAGAAGAAGTCAGCTTCCTATAAGGAGTTACTTAAAATAGTAACTCCGTACACAAATAAGCTGCATACTTTTAGCTCTATTGTTGCCAAGTTTATAAATAAGTTAATTAGTAAGCAAGATTAGTTAATATAGAAAGTCTACCACCTTCTTCTTAACCCCCCCCTAAGTTAGGGTTCTAGGTAGGTGGTGGCTTTAGATTGCCGCTAAGAAGCTAAGTAGAGTGTTATTTATAAACTTAATAAAGGGCAGATAAAGCAGAGTGGCCGCTCCCTCTATAAGAAGTATAGGCTACAGTCAGTAGATATAGAGGACGTCACCTTCCTCAATTTTATACTCCATTATAACCATAACAAATATATACGTCGCCTAAGGGCACGGCCGCGCGTTATATTGTACTTTTTACGTTACAAATCCAACCGTTTAAACCCGCAGTATAGCGACTACTGCCGCATTAAACTGCTACTGTATTACCTGTAGAGGGAGTGCAAAGATATAGCTATTATTATTAACCAGTTTGGAGCTCCTAATTACATAGCAACCTATAAAACATATAAGCAATTTCATCAGTATATACCCAACTACCTATACAGTAAGGATTTAGAAGATGCCTGGGAGGCTACGGATAATATCAACAAGTTTAAGGATCGCGAGATAGATGATATAGAGCTTTACTAATCCTTTAAGGCCCTTACTACTCGCACCCAGAATAAGTATATAATTAAAATTAAGAATCCCAATAACCTTAGTGATAGAGAGCTTAATTGTAACTATAATTAGAGTACCCACTAAGGCACCTAGCTATAGCTTAATAAGAGGACCTACTAGTAGGAAGTATAATTGCAACCCCTACCAAGTCGGCCACTACTAGCAGCAACTCCGTCCTCACTATAATCGGCCTAGTAGGTTATTTATCACGCTATAGTTAATTACTATAAGCGTGTCCTATTAGTCTACAGTCCCCCTAAGCCGCTATGGTTGAATATTAACAGCAAGGTAAGAATAGGCAAATCTTACCTTATTGCGGTTCTATCCAGGACGCTTAGTAAATTAGCAGCTACAGCCAGTAAGCTATTGCTATTAGTAAGAGCTACTCCTACTAGTGTTGCTGCTTTTAGTATAAACGGCTAAACTATATATAATCTGCTAAAGCTACCAGTGCAGCGCCTATTTAAGGATTTGCCGCCTGCGAGCCTTACGCCTCTATAGCAGAAGTTTAGAAATATTCACTACCTTATGCTTGATAAGAAATTAATGGTTAGGCATATCTACCTAGGCTAGATTAATTACTAACTTTAATAGATATTTCCTAAGCACAGGGGTGAATATTTTAGTGGATTAAGCGTCTTGCTTGTAGGTAATTTCTATTAGCTACTACTAGTGGGCTAGACAGCCTTATATCGCGAACTATCTAATAAGGCACCGGAACTTGTCCGTGCAGGAAGACTCGCGTATAAGGCAATTAATTAAATAGCTGTTCTGGATCAGGTTATGCGGCAGGGTAGTAATAATGCTAAAAGTGCCGCATTTAGGAGCGCCCTCACAGAGCTATGTAATGATACCGTAAGCAAATCAACCTAGAGGCTTCTTTTAAGCAGATATAAGCAGAACCTTCCTACTAATAAGGTTGCCAGCTTTAACAATATAATTCAACTATATAGCACCAGAGCTACAGTTAGTAAGTATAACCACGATAGGATAAGAGACCTCCAATAACCGATATTGCCTATACACGCCGTTAATACCGGTATAGGCGCCTCTAAAGCTACTCTAGAACAGTGCGATACTGTACTAAAGCTATACATGTGTTAAGGCGCCAAGGTTATGCTCCTATAGAATATCTGGGTTGATATAGGCTTAGTAAATGGCGCTACCGGTACAATTAAGGATGTGGTATAGAAGGAAGATATAGACATTAAAAAGGACCTCCCACAGGCACTACTAGTTGTGGTTAATTGGTATAATAGGCCTACGCTATTTACTGGCAGCAACGGTAAGAAACTAGTCCCTATCTTTCCTACCCTTTATAAGTGGGAGGGCTCTAAGGGCACCTACTTGTGCCGTTAATTTCCTATTATTCTAGCATTTGCTCTTACTATTTATAAAAGCTAGGGACTTACGCTTAACCAGGTAGTACTAGATATTAGTAGGAAGGAGCGCACTGTAGGGCTTACTTATATAGGCGTCTCGCGGGTAAAAAAGCTTTTAGGCCTTATATTTGAACGGGGCTTTAATAAGGAGCTATTCAACCCTACAGCTAGTGCGAATAAGTAGGCACGACAGTAAGATTTTAAGCGGCGGTAGAGGCAGCTACCTAGAATTAACTTTCCCTAATTAGGAAATCGTACACTAGTTTAGATTTAACCGGAGACCTTGCCATTTAATTTAGTTTGCTAGCTTTTAAATAGAGCGACACCTTTCTGCCGTTTCGTCCTATTCCTTCAGAGATATTAAGATCCACGCTATTGGAGCTGCATAAGCTGTTTGATATATATACAATGATATATAGGGAGCTTTAGTATGGAGGCGGAATTAAGATTGCTGCCATTATGGGTAGCTATCTGTTGGTAGCACTTCGGTAGCTACGGTATAGCAATTGCTTGATTAGTTGTGTTATTGGTGTTTAGAGGGAGAAGAGGTCTATTTTACATATTAGTGGTAACTCTTATGGAGCGCGTATACGCTAATCCCAAAATGGGAAAGAGTAAATGAGATAGGTCTAAATACTGGCAACTCTCTATATGATTGGCCCAATAACCCGTACATGTGATATACCGCACATAATATTAAAATCCAACTCCAGTCTCTGCATTCTACGTTTACTTAATTTCTCACCAACCACTTAACCTCTTTCCACCCATTCCTTTGTATTCAAGTTAATTGTATTTATGTTAATAAGGTTTCTTAATGTGTTACAAGCGTTTGCTTTTGTCATTACATCTATAGGGTTTAAGTTGCCGTTAATCCATTTAATCTCCGTAATTATATATCTCTTATATAATTGGCGCAAGCATATTAAGTTAACCATTAATCTCTTCTCCTAAGTACTTCCTAACTTAACAAGGTATTTATATAGTAACTTAGAATCTGTATAGAGTATAAGCGGGAGCTCTACCTGCAAGATCTTCTCTATTATAGACTTCAAGACCACGCCGTGATTAAATTCATAAGCCATTGTGTATAGTTTAGAGGCTAGAACTAAGTAAGTAACTCTCTTACACTTAATAGAGGACTAATAAACAATATTTATACTGCCACTGTTGTCAGCAATTGCAATTATAAAGCTAATTTGCAAGGTGTTGTCAGCGTTATTGGCAAAAGAGGTATCTGTAAATACTACAATCTTAGGTAATTAGAGGTCTAAAGGTATGAATTATAGGCCTCTTGACTTATTATCAATTTGCCATTATAAACGCTTATTTAGCTTCTTTGCGTTACCTTCTTTTAGGTTAGTAACTTAAGCCGTAAAGGAAAGATTAAATAAAGACTCTGGTTGGTATATAGAGGCAATATACGCTCCTCTTGCGCGTTAAGTAATATATTAATCTTTTAGGGTGACCGCAACTCTCTTAGTGCCTCTTAAACTCATAAGATCGGTAGTCTTAAGGTTAACAAGGTTTAAGTTCTTATACTGGCGTATTTAGTTAAATGTAATAGAGTTATTATTATTAAGAGTAATTTAACCGCTATTAAACTTAATTAGAGTACTTATTGTGAGTTTCTTACGTTCCTTTGCTATAAACTTAGCGTTTATAAGATTGATTTCCTTATTTTATACAAACTCTTTATTTCTAATAAATAGAGTATTGTTGGTCTGGAGGCCAATAATTCCTACTCTGGCTTTATGTGTGTAAAGGAGGTAAGGGTTATAGGTAGACTCCTTTATCTTAAGCTTCTCTGTGTAGTAAAGGTGGTATATTAAGAACTAATGGTTGCTAGCCTTAGGGATACTGTATAGAGGCTTAATTACCTTTATAATAGTATTATTGCTAAGTTATAAGATATCTAAGAGTTCTAGAGGTGGGCGAACATAGAAATCGCGATTTAAAAGAGTAGTAGATTGTATATACGCTTATAAGATGTTATAGAGGTATAGGGAGGCGCCTTCCTTAAGAAGAGAAGGTGTGAGTGCGAGTATAATTCGTTAACTTAATTGTTAAATGGTAGGTGACTGTATTAACACCAATTCCTTCTCCTAATTATTGTAGGCTTGTATAACTAATTATAACTTCTTAAACACTTAATTGGTGCCCTTGTTCTTAATATTATTAATAAATTAGGAGTTAAATATATAGGTGCCTTCTAGTACTGTAGAAGTATTAGCAATTTAAAATACGCCCTTCTTAAGTAGGCCGTTAATCTCCTTCATACGGGAGTCAGTATATAATGGAATTGCTATATAGACAGTAACGTCAGGTCTATGAAATCGTTTAGGTCACTGGCGGTTGCATTGTGGTTGCCAAATTGGTACCTCTTACTCCTTTTCTCCTTTGTTGACTTGCTCTCTGTTAGATTAATCTTCCTTAAAGTCTCTAACTATACTCTTTTTATAATACAGCTTAATATAAGTTAATTGGAAATTAGTAACTCTAGATAAGAGTTTAACCTTATAAGTCTCGCCGGTAATTTTAATTAATGGGAAGGGGCCTTTCCAGCCTCCTTTCTCTCTGTATATAAGCACTAGGGAATTAGGTAGTAGGTCATATAAAGCTTCTATATTAGGACCGTTTTAAGTGTTAAGTGCGTTGTTAACCATTCTCTTAGCTCTCTTCTTTGTAATCTCTTCTATTGCTTTATATATGGCGACAGCATATTGTTAAATTAATAGTGCCAGTACGTCACTGTCTAACATTTATAGGAAAGCACTAAATACTAGTAGAGTTGGTACCAAGCTATTAGGGCCCGTAGAATTATTTAACGCCTTAACAGCTATCTATAAATATACCTCCTTTAAGATATCTAAACCTATCTCTTCTTAAATAATCTTATAGGCGTAAAAAAGGGTTATATAACCTTATTTAACCTTTCCAATGCTCTAATAAGCCTTAACAGGCATGTACTTAGTCTTCGTTACAACTATAGAGGCGTTTTAACAAAACTCATAGCTATTAAAGTTGGTGCCGGTGTTGTGTATAACTAAATTAGGGGGACTAAGATAAGTATCAAGCCAATAAGTATAAAGAGCCTCCTAGGTGGTTTTTATAGATATATCTTTTAAAAATTAGGCGGCGGTAAATCCTATAGCCTTATTAATAACGTGGAGTACTAGCTTGCCGTTAATATAAAAGATATTAACAAATACCGTATAATTAAAGTCCAAATTATTAGGAAGCTTAAACTTGAATCTATATAGGGATTTGCTATGCTTTTAATAATGGCAACAGTACTTAGTTAGCTTCTCAATTATCTCTTTATTAATATTATAACCTAAATGCTTAAGTAGAGCATATAACTTCCCAACTAAAGGATGGCCAAAATGACGGTGCAATTGTGACAACTCTGTTGCCGTCAAGTAGCATGCTGTTAATATAATTAATATAGTAACGAATTGCTATAGAGTCTTTCCCTATAGTAGGAAGGGGTGACCAAACTATCATGCCACTGGCACTGTTAATGTAGAAGTTACTACCTTATTAGTGAGGTTATTGTAGTAGTAACCCAGAGAGTCAAGATCTCGTAGGCTTATAAGAAATAGGGTATTAGCGCGTATAATATAAAACACAATCTCTTCTACTGGTGATTACACTTTAAGAGAACCTACTAATAATATTAAGCTAATTCCGAACTTAACCTTAATGGCGCCGGCGTTAGAAGTATTAAGTATAGCTATTAAGTCAACGGTCTTCTTATATATAAGATATTGGCCGAATCTAGTAGTTAATGCTCTTGCTGCTCCCGTGTCAATTATAATACCGTACTATTTATTAGAGTTGTATTAAGAGGTCTCTTTAGAGGTGGTTAAATATATAAAAGGGAAAGTAGACTTATTAGGAACTACTCCTATAAGTACGTGTTAAGTTATAAGGTTGCTTAACTTCTCAACTATTAACGATATAAAGTGTTTAGCGTGTTTAGTATCTTCTTTAAAATTAAGTATAAAGGTCTGAAAGTTATTAAGATTATCGTCGTCTTTGGTGCCTTTGTATTTAGTAATCTATTAGGCAGTATTCCAATTAAAGGTACGGCCGTATTTACGTCTATACTTCTCTTTCTAATCTTCTTGCTCTTCTTTTAAGTGTTTAGTAGACTAATAGCCTTATTTCTTGCAAACAAAGCATCTCTTGACTTATAAGTTATAAGGGTTGCAGAATTAAGGATTTCAGTCTTAAGGGTATTGTTCTTAAAGGTATCAAGTGTTGCGATTCTGAGGGTATTGTGGGAAGCATTAAAATTGCGAGGTACCGCGATTATTGTAATCATTGTTATTACGAATATATTGGCGGTCTATATAGTACGCTTCTTCCTCTTTATCTTTTCCTGTAATATAGGCAGCTATAGCCAGTAGGTGACTTCTCTTGTAGGTAATAATTGAGCTTTAAAGAGAGTTAATTAAGGCTAGTAATGTATTAGGTGGTTAAAAGCATACGTAACTGCAAGCCAAGTTGTCTTAATATGCAATAATTAAGCGCTATTGCAAAGCGGCGTCACCCTTTATAGTCTTGTCGGCGCCGTTCTGTGCTTTTTAGAGGTCTTTAACTAAGATATTAAGGCATTCCTTCTTCTATTTAGCCGTATTCTCTGGTTAAGATATAACTTCCTTTAGTATAAGGCTGTTAAATAACTGAAGTTAAGAGCGGCGGTGGTTATCGTTCTTAAAATAGGCTCGTGTTGCACCGCAAAGTTAAGTAAAAGTAGGTATACTTTCTCTATACAATGCTTAATTTGCAAAGAAGTAGTTAAGAGCATTATCCTTTAGTATGTTGGAATATGCCTTTGCCTTTATTGCGTCATTAGTAATATTGAGTTGCTTATAGTAATTCTTAAAGATATTAAGTTTAATGTTAAAGTTATTATTTTAACCGCTGTATTTGTTGTCTACTATGATTAACTTTATAAGGGAAATGATATCTCTGGCAGTACGGTCTGCTAGTAAGAGTAGAGGAGGTAAGTTTTAGTATTGTATAGGTTGTTATTCAACGTCGTTAAGGTTGCTAACTCGTACTTTAACTCCGCCTGTCTTTAGCATATATGCTATAAGGTTTAACTTGAATTCTCTATCCTTTAGTATTGTTTATTAAATCTCTAGTATTGTTTAAGCAGTTAGCTCTTCCTCCTAAAGGCATTTATATAGTACGTCATTCAGCTTAGAAGGGCGATTTAACTTATATACCCAAACTCTATACTTATGCAGAGCACTTTGTAAATTGCGTAAGTATATCTTATTAACTTCATTAAATAGCTGTGCCGTCTATTTATTGAAGTCTTCTTTAAATTGCTCCTAGAGATCACTATCTTACAACTATAATTAGTTATAGACCTAGCATTTATATCTTATAAAAGCATCTCTCTTATCTTTCTCCTTATTTATGGGATTAAAGCCGTTAGGCTACTAATCCTTATTCTCTAGCTTTGCTAACCAGTCTGCCATGGCTTATATTTATTATATGGGAGGAGGTAAGAAGGGAGGCAGAATCGGTTACTGTGGGGTTTTTGGAGGTATAGAGGGAGGGAAAGTTGTTAGTATAGAGGCCGTATTGAGTTCGTAGGTTGTAATAAACAGTAAGATGCGCAGGTGCCGCAAATGCGTAATAGATGCGATACAGAAAGACGAGTATAGGCAGGCCTCTAAATCTTTAAATGTAAATTAAGTCGTAGAAACACGAGCATAGGTAGGCGTCTACTTCTTAATGCGTATTCCCTAGCAAATCTTATATGAGGGTTCTCTGCATAGGCAGGTGGGCCTTTTGTGGTTAATTTCTCTTTAAAATAGTACTGTCTTCTGATCTGTGATTACTGATTAGTGTTAGTAGCACTTCGGTAGCTACGGTATAGTAATTGCTTAATTGGTTGTGTTATTAGTGTCTAGAGGGAGAAGAGGTCTATTCTATATATTGGTGGTAACTCTTATGGAGCGCGTATGCGCTAATCCCAAAATGGGAAAGAGTGAATGAGATGGGTCCAAATACTATTAATTTTCGCAATTCTTTTTAAAGGCCTATATAATCACCTAAATTACGGTTACATGACTTGCGGATATTGCGGATATAGGAAACTAGTGCCTTGGGGGCCTTTAGAGACTTCTCGTTAAATAGCCCTAATGATATTCTTCTCTTTAGCTTATATAGGCTACTAATATACTTGGTTCTATTGTCTAAGCCTTTACAAAATCTATATATAAATAAGGCTTCAAGCTTGGATAGGGTTTTCGTCGGCACCCTAATGATCCGCATGTTATAGATATAAAGCTTATAAGAGCTCTGCGGAATAAGGCTTATCTGCACGAAGCTCTGCGGAGGCTCTGCACGAAGCTCTGTGTACGGAGGCTCTGCACCAAGTTCTGTACCAAGCTCTGCGTACGGAGGCTCTGCGCGAAGCTCTGCGGAGGCTCTGCATAAAGCTCTGCACAAAGCTCTACACGAAGCTCTACACAAAGCTTTTATATAGAGCCTCCGTAGTAGAGCCGTCGTACGCAGAACCGTCATACGCAGAGCCGTTGTGCAGAGCCTCCGTATACAGAGCTTCGTGCAGAGCCTCCGTACGCAGAGCCTCGTGCAGAGCTTCGTGCAGAGCCTCGTGCAGAGCCTCGTGCAGAGCCTCGTGCAGAGCCTCGTGCAGAGCTTCGTGCAGAGCTTCGTGCAGAGCCCCGTGCAGGGCTTTATGCAGAGCCTCCGCAGAGCTTGGTGTAGAGCTTGGTGCAGAGCCTCCGTACGCAGAGCTTCGTGCAGAGCTTCCTGTAGAGCCTTAGCAAATACCTTTGGCTTTTCTACTAATTAGATATCTCCTTTCTAACTTTTTATTTATACTTCTCTTTATATAAAATACTATAAAATAAAATAAAATAAAAATATTATAAAAGAGAGGAGACCTAGCAGTTTAAATATTCTAAGAGTAGTTAGTTATATAGGTATTATACAGAGAGGAGAGTTTACTTATAGTATAGTAATATTACTAGATAATCTCTTATATAGTAGGACAAGAAGTATACTAGATAATTATATTCCCTAATCCCTAATAAAGGACAACGTTAGTAGAATTTAAACTTATCCCTTGCTACGGTAATGTCTAATATAAAAGTAGCCTATACGCGAATACCAAAAAATATTAGAACTAAGGGAAGATTTAGCTGATTTAATTGGTATAATTTTATTAATAACGTTGGACCCAAACTACTGTAGCAAGGGATAATCTATTATATTTATTTATAGCGTCGTGCAATAGGGGGTAAAGGTTTAGTTTATCCCTTCCCCTAGTAACACGAGAGTTAGAATATGCGCGAACACCAGAATTAAAAGTACTTGTATAGTTATAGAGCCTTTCCTATTAATTCTATTGGTTAGCCCTTATTAATAATAGTAGGACGAAATGCACCAGGGAAGGGATAGTTAAAAATTTGCGGATATCCAGATATTATCCGGATATTATCCGATATCCGGGCTATCCTCGGATAGGATTATTATCTGCCCGACCGGATAGGATGATTTATCCTCCGCAGGTCTGTAGAGCTCTATCGAAGCTCCGCACGGAGCTCTACTAAAGGCTTTACTCGAAGCTCTGCATAAAGCTCTGCACGAAGCTCTGCACGAAGCTCTGCTTAAGGCTCTCTGCGAAGCTCCCTTAAAGCTTTATACGAAGCTCTGCTAGGACTCCGCATAGAGCTCTACCAAAGCTCCGCACGGAGCTCTACCAAAGGCTTTGCCCAAAGCTCTGCTCAAAGGCTCTGCTCAAAACTCCTCAAAGGCTCTACTCAAAGCTCTGCTCAAAGCTCTGCTTGAAGCTCTACTTGAAGCTCTGCTCGAAGCTCTGTACGAAGCTCTACTCGAAGCTCTACTCGAAGCTCTGCTTAAGGCCCTCTGCGAAGCTCCCTTGAAGCTTTGTACGAAGCTCTGCTAAGACTCCGTATAGAGCTTTACCGAAGCTCCGCGTAGAGCTCTACTAAGGCTCTACGCGGGGCTCTATATAGGCTCTGCACGGAGCTCTATCAAAGCTCTATACGGGGCTCTACTAAAGCTATACGCGGAGCTCCGTATAGAGCTCTACTAAAGCTATATATGGAGCTCCGTATAGACCTCTATTAAAGCACCACCAAAGCTCTATATCCACTATAATATCTACCATAATACTTTTCCCTTCCTCTTTTTTTTATTATCTAACTAGGTCTTTAGGTATTACCTAATAGGGGTTAATTATTTATAGATATATACCTTTTTATATGCTTATTTAGTAACTAGGTAGAAAGTAAGGTAGTATTACCTATATCTACTTAACCTATTATAGGCCTTAAGGGTAGTAGTAGTTAGTCCTATATAGGAAACTAAAAAGTACTTTATTATCTAAA
>Ga0307507_10005415_pt1 | contig 21009 bp, 27 predicted proteins | sample 7_EM_MG_FD_207223 | JGI IMG/M metagenome (GOLD analysis project Ga0307507, IMG submission 207223) | Populus trichocarpa ectomycorrhiza microbial communities from riparian zone in the Pacific Northwest, United States - 7_EM | ecosystem: Host-associated > Plants > Roots > Unclassified | place... | reverse complement strand
GTCAGTAGCACCACCGAGTGCCTGAAGAAATTTGAAAAACCTGCAAGCGCAGACCTTGTCACTGCTCGAGCAGCTTCCCAAGAGCCTGCTGAGAGTCAAAGGTGCATAACACTTCACATACTGCGCAGATTTTGTTGTATTGATATATTTTGCGATTGAAGTCGTTTTTGTTGAGCTCCTTCACATTGAAGGCTTTGTCTGTGCCTCCCATTCAAATGCCTTACTTGCGCATGCAGATACGTAATGTTAAGAACATTGGTTTCAGAAGAGGACTTGACGTTAAGTTGAATGACATCCGTCTCAAAGCTTCAGACTCGTGGTAAGCTGGATCATTTGATTCATTTTCACCCTGGAGTACCTTGACACCTTAAGAAGAAATAGTGAGAATTCACTCCGTCTATCCATTACATGAATGATGGAAAGGCATTTGAGCTTAACATCATGACGCTTGCCAAAGCGTCTGCCTCAAAGACTCTCGACTTATCACCCAGGTCTCAGGTCTTTCGCAATGCGACCGCAATCCGAACTCTGAGAACAAGTTGCCCCATTTTTTTTGGATTTGTTTCGGTACTATTTCTAATTCAGTCCCGAGATAACGTCATGAAGGTAGGTGAAAGAAGCTAAATTTTGCAAGACCAATGACGCTTGGGCTAGTGAGTGTTTGCAGAGGCGGTTTTGGATGAAGGCCGTCTGTGGACAAAACTGTTTTTTTTTTTGAGGAACCCAATTTCAGAGGAATATTGCTGACAAAAGTCAAAGATTGTCAAAGATTGTTGACAATCTTTGACAATCTTCAGCTTTTGTCAAAGATTTTCAACGATTTTGAACAATTGTCAACTTAGTTATGTTTTTTTTTTGTAACAAATGTTGACAATCTATAACTATCTTTGAACTTCAACAATGTCCAAGTTTCTTCCATTTTCTTGCATAAAATTGACAAATGTCAACAATCTTTGCTTTCTCTTACTTTTTCTGACTTTCTCTAACTTTCTCTAACTTTCTCTTACTTTCTCCCACTTTCTCTGACTTTTTTTGATTTCTTTGGAACTTACGTTGGCAAAGGAATAACGAATGATCTTCAACAATCTGCGATATTTTATCTGACAGATTTCTACATTTTCTGTATTCTCTCTCCAGATATTGTCAACAATTGTTGAATAACTTTACTTCAGTGCCTGCCCAGTACCAGAACCCATCAGCTGACAGCAATATCCAATTCTCCTCGCCACATGATCAGGGCCACCCAGTCCCTGACTCTTTTAGGTTGTGCATGTGATCACTCTGATGTCCAGTGACATAAAGCTACGGGCAAGTCCTTGAATGTTCCACCCACAAATTACAGCTCGATGCAAAACTCTAGACATCTCTGCGAAATTTCTGAAATCTGCCTTGCTTTGTACAAACAACCACCTTTGGGGCGATTCTGTATCATTATAACCTCGATTGGACAGTGGAGCACTCCATTACATTCCATATACCCTGAGTTGGTGGAGGACTTGCATCATTCATGCCCGCTTCCTTCCTCAAATGGTTGTTTGTACAAAGCAAGGTGGAGTCAAGAAATTTCGCAGAGGTGTCTAGGGTTTTGCATCAAGCTGAAGACCACCAGTAAATTTCAGCACACATATACGACTTCCATTGACAAACTTGTGCAGAATCTGTATCTAGCATTTTGCTGATTTTCTAGAGATCCGTCCGGTTTGTATCTAGCCTAGCACCCTCATTTCCAAATTTTCTGTCTGAATTGGTATCCAACATTTTGCAGGACTTTCGGGGGTCCTCATGACAGGCATTATATTCACCAAGAAAAAAAAAGAATCTTGAGTCTCTTTCAATTCCCCCTCATTCTGACTGTCAATATCAATCATTTCTCCATAATTTTCTAGTCTCATTTTCCACTATGAGCACCCTTCCACCACGTCGCTCATGCATCTTCTGCCCATGTGCAGAGTTTTTTGCCACCAGTGTCGACCCAGTAACACAGGCATTCATACCGAGAGCGGTAAGATGGCTATCTCACAACTCCTGTTGGAGTTGCTAACCAGCGACACTTTTTAGATCCCAAACAACAAAGATGAGCAGTGCGCAGGTTGTCAGCATCCTTGGCTCAGCCACAGAAATTTCCCCATGGCGGATAGCCATCCACTCTTCCCTTATCGCAAAGGCGAGTATCCCACATCCAACTGTGGGGGATTTTTTATGGTAGGAAGTCTCCCTTACTGAATATTTATGATATACTCACCACCCACGTCTCTAAGGTCATTGGTCACTGGAGCCCAGCCACCATCTGTATCTGCGGTGAGAGATGGAGCTATCATCAAGCATACAAGTAAGCGTACTATCATCTTGATGATCACAAAAGTAAAATTTTGTCTCTGTAGCGCAATTCCCCCTTCTGGTGAGCCAGCCAATCCAACGGCCATTTCAACATCTGCACAAATCCCTGCTCCTCTGTCTGTTACAATGACTCTTCGGGCACAGATGCCCCCCCCCCATTTCCTTATTTACTGGAATGACTCCTCCTGCTTCTGGAAGTGCCCTTGCGAACCGTGAAAGTAGCCGACTGCGTAACCTCCCCCAAAACCAACTACCTGGTTCATCTCGGATCCATGCTTATCCATCTTCAACTACTTGTACATTAAAACCATGCACGATATCAGTACTTTTCTGGCCTAACGTTGTATGTTCAATCTACTGTTTTGAAGTTCTTACTCTGCGCATAACTAATCTTTTGATTCTAGACCTCAGGGATGTATGAGCCTCTTGACACACCGACCTATGACTTCAAAGTTACAGGTGGCCAATTCATGGAAACTCTTCAAACCCTTAAGCGTCATCACCTCTTCTTCAATGTTGTTCTTCCTGGAAAGGCCGATGAGCCACTGGACGGTCCGCTCACCTCTCAAATCCTTGCCCACTTCACTTCCCACAATCTTGTTCTTCCCTCTGATCCTAATCCAGGATCGGGTGATATTCATTTCCACCAGCAGCCCTGGGTTTTAATGCAGCCAAAACTAAGAAAGGCGACTTTGATTTGGAGCATTGAGCCACATCCTAATATGAACGCCAATACCTTTACCCATACCAACCTCGTAAGAATGACGTCAAAATTCAAAAACCCTGAACGTGGAAGCAAGACAATGATGGTTATTCTTGGTATATTTTATCATTTATTTTCCTTTTTAAGGCTTGCTAACCGGTTATCTTCAGCTCCACGTTACAGTCATGTATCAGGCATCCTACAGCCATCATGGATTGGAGAAGGTGGCTCTGCGAGTGCCCTCGATCAACACCACCCATGCTTTGCCCAGCGAATTACGGCAGGGATACCTCATTCAGGAAGGTCTCAACACTCACCTGCGTGCCTTACAAATTTATGCCCTGGGGCTGAGGCCGTTGATACGCCCACAAATGAGGTATGAAAACATCTACCTTTGTAGATGACTGTATTTGATGGTCTGGTTTCCAGGTCACCTTTCCATCACATCGACCTGGACAACAACCCGAACAGTCATCATCCTCTGTGGTTGCTTCTGTTCACCCTCATGAAGTTATTGTAATATCTGTCAGTTGAACTTGCTTTCTAGCCAAATTATTCAACTCACTTACTGTCAGGATGATGAAGCTCCCTCTCGAAACTCTCTTGTTCGCCATTTTCGATGTAGGTGATATGTTATTCTCATCATTGCAGTCACCAACTGACATTTTAATCCAGGATAGCCATTCTCCTCCACGTTCGAGAATCCGCATCAACCCACCATCTAGAATGCCAGTTTTACAGCAGCAGCAGTCTCTCATGCAGCCATCTAGAATGCCAGGTCCATCACGATCTCATGTGCAACCATCAACAGTGACATGGGTTGATGTCCTCTCATCTGATGAAGACTTACCCACTGCTATCTTACTGCAGAATGGAAGCAGATCATCCACCAATGTGCCAAGGCTCGCATCCCCCTCGGAAGTCCAAAAATGGCAGGCCGAGGTCATGAAGCTTGTCGAGGCCCCACAGAATGAGCGTCAACAAGTTCAAATTCATGGTCGAACAATCCACTCAATGTCAGTTGCCCTGATCGACCTCCTCATTCACATTCAGCGATCTTCAAGCGACATCATTACCTCTACATTCTCAGCAGGCCCAGATATCTTCACCTGTAACGCTGAGGCCCCCCTTGTTGCATTTCTTGCTAGATCTGCGTTCCGAGTATACAAAGTGTATGTTCCTCTCTCTTTGTATGAATCATCAAGGTATCATGATGACGTGTTGTTTCAGAGGCGTGACAATGGTTCGCCGTAATGGAATGCATGTTGCAGTGGCCCTTGGTCCTGGCCCCGAACATGCTACAGTTCGTGAGGCGTTGCACTTGATCAGTCAAGATTCGGCATTCTGGACACTGTATGAACACTCTGAATATGTCGTCCCATGCCTTTCCCCAGGCTCATCAGCTATTCGTGATCGTGTAGCTCGCTACAAGGCGCACACCTTCTTGCTGGCTCTTCACTGTCTATACTATGGACAAGGTACCGTTGTGAGCTTCTGGGTTGTGTTAGCACTCGTTATGGGCCTGTCAAGCATGCTTCAGACTCCAGAGTCAATGAATCTCATGGACCCTGTTGCCGCCACTAAACTCAAGCCTTGGTTTGACTTGTCCCCAACTGATCCTCTTCCAACTGATCTGCATCATCCCGTGAATCAACTTATCATTGACGTGTTGGATATTCAGGTTCATGTCCTAAGCTTTTGTAACCCACATACTCACCACTTATTGCTTGTAGCCCAACATGTTATCAAATCGGCAAACCCCCCAAGACGTGATTATTGGACGAAGATGCTTTTCTCTAAATTGTTGCTTGGTCATCCTGATCCCTGGAACCATCCCGAGTTTCTTGCACTGAAGGATGGTTTCAATCTTGTGCTCAAACTGAACCCTACCACATGCAAATTATTTGATGTATGTACCATTCTTAGTGTTCAATATCTTTCTAACCCTCATTGGTAGCTGTTCAAACCTGGCAAATTTTCCGCATTTCAAATATATGGTTGCATGTACAACTGTAAGATTCGGAGTGTTGCTGATGTCCTTGATCATATCCACTTTCATATCTTCGGTGATGCTGCTGAGTCAGAAACGCTGCAACTTCTCGCTGGTATCTTTGAGATCTGTGTACGAAAATATTTACAAGGAGTTGGACATCCCGAAGTTCTTTGCGGAGACATTGTCTCTCATGACGAGTATGCTCAGGAGTTGAACAATCCCCTGAAGCGTGTACAGGCCTTAATGGTTGCTTCCTCCGACTCTCTTCTTCTCCCGATTGCTGAGGATTGGGCAATCTCAGTATGTTTCACTCTGCTGTTGACCCATCTCAAGCTTATGCCATTACCAGTTCCGCTTCTACAAGGAAGATGCCATGGCTCAAACACAAGAGGTAAGTTATTCTTAATGACTTGAGCTGCTGCTCATCAATGTTATAGAGCTCAGCCCTCAAATTCCACACATGCACCATGGAGATCGACGTCTTCTTCAATGATCATCTTGAGTCACTACTCCTTGCAGAAGTTGATAGTACTGGTTCATCTCCAGACTTCGAATGATGGTTCCATGCCCAACTTATTAATACTGATCAAAGTTATACCATTGTTTAGTGGTAGAGTGTGGATATCTTGTAAATTCTTAATCACATCTTTCAATACTACCATCTGTTCTGGTTCCTGGGCCCAGGCCCCATACCTGGGAGTACTTAAATTTTGGAAGGTATATTATGTCGCAACAAAGAAAAGTGTGCCTGCCCCATCTTTTCTTCCTCTCCATGCCTTGTGACAAAAGAGCTGGAGATTGTTCAACAGCTACAGTAGCTCAACGTCGGGGGCGACCAAGGTGTGTGAAAGGCGAGCACCTCCTTGAGCAGATGAACTAGTGACCTATGTTATCAATGCGACACGAAGAATCTCAGGCCAGCCTGAGAGCGGTGCAAACAGCTCTCACCAGACGACAGCTATTGATGATGTGGGGGGACCTGGTGAGGTTGAAGCAGCTAGAGTCATGGGTGAGTAGCACATTTCAAAGTTCATTTCGCCGTTATTAAACAGGATTATAGAGGACACAGAGTGTCGGGTGGAATCAGGCAATAGAGACAATGTTGGAGGTAAGTAATAATATTGTTTAACTGATTATTTATGCAATAACAAGTGTGACTGCCTGAATGTTAGGCCACCCTCTTGAGGCAAATCTTGCAGCTACTACAGGGTCTCAAGGTAACATTCGGTTCCACCATTATGTTAATCCTTTCTGCTCATACATTCCAGTTTCTCACCAAACAGATCTCTCGAATGATCCTGCTGCAGGACTAATATGCTGACTTATCAACCTGAGGCGTGCAGCTGCAAGAGAAGATAACTTGGCAGAGCCTGTGGTCTCTGACTTGCAACCCATCCTTCAGCCTGACCTTGAGATGAGGGGTACTCCTACTTTAGGCGCCAGTGTGGAGCAGCCTCCCCATATGATTTTATTCGTTTTATGTTTGACAGAGTACTTGGAGCTGATCTATTTCATACCCCAGTCATCATTGATTCTGTTGTGTTGTCTAGTCCTGAGTCTACAGTGGCTGAGTTACCGCTTTCACAAGGTATCTTACCATCCCTCTTTTCTCTTATTCAGTTTCTGAAGTAGTTGTTCAGCGTCAGAAGCTGGGACCCCAAGCCACCTCTACTTTATTGGCATTCGGGCAGCTACACAGCAGACCACTCTCTGTGAGAGAGGAAACGGGGGACACGCCAACAGACCTCAACCAGGCACTGTTATTCAAACTCTCCTTGATGGCAATGGTCCAGCTGGATGGACTATTGATGCTCTCTTGCCAGCAAATCAATACTACGTAGGCTCTGCCGATCATCCAATTGACTCTTCAGAAGATTTCATGAACTATCGCCATAACTTTGTTGAACTTGGTCGACTCGATGCGATACTCCTTCCATTCACCATAACTTCCTGCCTCAGGTGTTTATCTCCTTCAGATGCCAGAACTGCACTTTTGTCTTGCCTCTGACTCAACGATGATGTCAAAGTTTATGTTTTATACTTCTATCATGAGGTATAGTATTGTTGATACTTTCATGTTAGATTCTCTTCAACTAACTGCTTTAGTGCCAAAATCGCTTGGTAGCTGGCGGATCACCCATTAGTGACCAACAGCCTGACTTGACCCCTACTACTGCATCGGCATTGGCGTCAGTTTCTCTGGAAACATACCTTGAACAACGATTTGGGACACATTCTCAACAGCTTGCCTCATGGCTGTCAAATCCTATCTATCATACTGCATATCGACACTGCTTAATTGAGAGGCAGGTCACTGCAATCTTCCAGTTGCTCGGTATTCTTTTCGAAGGTAGCCGCATCACCCAAGCTACCGTTCTGCATGATGGGCACACGATTACTGTTCATCCGGATCAAGTTGTGACCTGGTTAGGACTTGTTCCAGCCACCATCAACAGCATTCGAACCCAGTTTAAGAAGACGCAGGATGCCCATCATCTTCTTCGACAACAGCAATTCCGTGAGCATGAAGGACATCCGGGTCCGAATCCTCTGCAAGCTAGGCACCTCAACCTTCTGAGCATGCTCAACGTCATGCTGGCACCTAAGGTCATTGCTGTTGGTGATGATGAGTATCTTCAAGGCGGACGGGAAGAAGGAGTCTATAATGCCTTGACCAAGAAAATCGGCCCATTCATGAAGGAGATTCAAGAGGTTTTGGAGACGTGGTCTTTGTAACTTGTAAGTCCAAGGTTACATTGTAGACAAACTACAGTATGCAGTATGCAATGTTACATGGCATGAATAATCGATAAATTGATAAATGAAATCAAATGCGGGGGTTGGTAGGTTTCATGGTCGGACGAAGTGGGCATAGATGATTGTGAGTTGAGCATCCCTACGTTCATGAAAGCCTGCTTCCCCATCCCATCCTTCTTAGCATCCTCAATCATTAACCAAAACATAAGCGCGAGCATACCCTGCTTCTTCAAGTTCGTCTCATGGATACACGCGAACGAGGGGACGATAATAGCAAGGCCACCGAGGTAGCACGGTTTGAGGGCAACATGTTTGCAGGAGGAGCCTTCACCATAGTTGTAGTCGCCGATGACGACCCATTTTATGCATTTGTCGCAGTAGTATGCGGCTGTTTCGGGGATGCCTTCATATTCGCCTGTGATTTGGTTTTTGGCCTTGTAAGCCTCATTGTTCTCAGCGTTGATAGCGCCAATGAGGCAGTTTTCTGGATGCAGTCAGTATTCGATTTGAGGGGGGGGACATACCGTCATCGAAGAAGGGCGCCCACGTAGCTGAAACGTATGTGCTTTTAGACTAGGATTTTTGAGGAATGGTGTTGAGACTTACAACGCTACGGAATAAAAAGAAATTGATTAGAATCGAGGGAAGGGCAAGGGGGTTTAAGGAAAGAAGGGAGAGAAGGAAGAGAAGGTAAGGAAGTGGAAGGGTAAGGGCAACAAAGGAAGAGAGCGACGAACAAAGAAAAAAAAAACCAACCTGACTCCGACATTCAGAACACGGAGGTCGATTCGATAATCAAGACTTACCTCCTCTCCAAGACTCCAAGGCACCCTTCATACCCAAAACACGTGTGGCACAACACCTCTGCCTCTCCCTCCACCACGTCCACTCCTTCCACCACGTCCACTCCTTCCACCATGTCCACTCCTTCCACCAAGTCCACTCCTTCCACCACGTCCACTCCTTCCACCACGTCCACTCCTTCCACCTCAACCACCCAAGCCAAAGCTCACGCCTCTCCACCCATGTCCATTCATCCTTGGTTGGGGAGCGTCGTCAGTGTATTTTGCATACTCAACATTGATGTAGTTTGTATACTCAACGTTGGCGTAGTCTGCACACTCGTCGTAATCCATCCACTAGAATGTGAAGGCAAAGAAGGCAACACCCAGACTAGGGTCGGTGAGAGGGTTATAAAGCTTGGATGAGGCAATTGAGTTATGTTGATGGGGACGATGGGATGGCGAAGAAGATATATTGAGCCATCGTAAGAAGTCTTTGTGGTCAGCATCTACAGGCGGGTGAGAAACGACGACATGAGGGGATGGTGTCGGCGAGATAAAAACAGGAATGTTGAGATGCAGAGGGTGCAGGGGCTTTGGAGAACATTCTGTTTTGATAACTGTAGATGATGATGGCACCGAATGTTGGGTGGGTTGTATCCGCTCATGGTCTGATCTGTCTCGTAGAATAAAAATGGTGGTCAGTTATGAGGTAGGAAAAGATGGAAAGGGATGTATGCGGCCGTTCTTCGAATCAAAGCAGTCAATTTCTCATCAAGGTCAGTGGGCTGGAGTTACATGTCCAATGGTTCCTGGATGCTGTAGTTAGATTCCTACGTGTAAGCAATGAACGCATAGCCAGCTGCGGACCATAAATACTTGATCACGTAGTCTTCTGTCCACTCGTATGCGATCCGGATCTATGTGAGCAGGCAGTAAGTAGGTGTAGAAAGGAAGGAAATATAAAGAAAGAGAAGAAAGAGGGAGCGGAGGGAATCCGAACCTTGTATATCGAATTAACATGCTTAATAAGCCTCAAATACGCCTTGGTCAATATATCCCTCTCTCTCGAACCACCATCGTAGAACCTAAGCATGGATCATGGATAAATCAGCACTGGGCCCAATCAATCAATTAGAAAAAAACACTCACACAACCTCCTCGGCCTCCCTCCCTACCCTTCCCATCCGCCTCCGATACTCACCCTCCAACCTTGCTTCCACAGCTGCCAACCGACCAAACGCAGGCGTAACAGCGCGCAGGATGGCCACTGTCGCATAATAGTTGGCGAAGAGCAGGATGGTGCCCCTCACACCTAGAGAGTGTGAAAGTTGAGAAGTGAAGAGGAGTCGGAGGTCAAGTGTTGGTTTGAGGAGGTTTCCGCTGATAACCGAGAGTTTTCTTGGTTAGTTGATGGGATGAGGAGGAAATGGACGTACTATAACCCTGCGAGAGCCTTTGACCAGGCTTCTACATCTGCAGTTATGAATTGCTCAACGTCTTCAAGGCCTGCTGATGTTGAGGTTTTCTTGCCGTCATCGTTTGTGTTGTTATTTGAGCCCATGACATGGTAGTACTGTAGGTCGGGGAAGGCAGAGTGGTAGAGGTTGTGGACGTAGCATGTAAGATGCATATGAAGGGTTAACGCGAGAGATGACTGGAGGTGACGGATATGAGTGACGAATTAGATACGCGTTTGGGAGATGGATAATGAACACGGGGTGGGAAGAAGAGTTCAGTCTGGTAGGTGACCCAAACTAAGATTAAACGTTGCGTCAGGAGTAGGCTATGCTCGGATGAAATGTGCGGAGCGAACTCTGTTGGCGTTCGTTGGTGTGTCTATTTGTTGGCAGGCATCGCGGGGCGCACCCATCATAGCTCACTGGAAGGAAGGGGGTGCTTATATCCTTGAAGGAAACGACAGCGAATTGGTGATATGGTATTTTCCCACCTTTGAGGACCAAAATCCAGTCCATTTGGACACCGAATGGACCGGATTTTGGTCCTTGAAGGTGGGAAACATGACATCATCTCTTCTGCAACGCGGTTTCAACATTCCCGGCATCAAGACAGAGCTCTCTTGTTTACACTCACACTAAACTTCAGATCCCAAATGAATGGTACATAAATCTTGTTGATATTGGACTCTCACCAGAATTTATTGACAAATTTTAATTGTTTCTGCAAATTCAACAACCTCAGATGTTTTTAACCTGTGCGAAGTCGGCCTGTTTTTCCAAGAGAATCTTGGAAAAGTTGAGCTCGAAAAAATCCCTGATCCCCGTCAAGTTGGTGAGTGGCTTCCCTCTGGCCAAGCAGCACACACTTTTATGATTTATTTTTCAACGCCAGCACAAGAAGTATCGGAGCAGAAATTTTTTGGGAAGGCGCCCATTAACATCCTTCCTATCAAACCATCGGATGATGAGTGCACTTATGAAATTGATAAATCATTTACTAAGCCTATCTTGGACGTTCTTCAGCCGCCTGATGCAGCTACCCCAGCTGAGAGAGGGACATATTTTCCACAGTCACGCATTTGGAGGTCACGTGAAGATCCACGCTGGAGCCGTGGATGGACCTACTGTGCTAATTACATGTTGGATGATCTCCGAATGGATGAAAACCGGATGGCTGCAATTGTAACGCCACCCAATGCGGAGTCCACGAGATGTCTTGATGGTCGATGTCTCCTCCCCTATTCCAGGAATGGTCAAAATGGTACCAGGAGTGCCATTCATATACTTTCTCAACGGTGATACCTCTCGTCCCTACACGCTCTCCTGTGTACACACTCTAGCATCACTTCGCACATATACAGACTACGCTGAGATTCTCGATGCATCAGTTCATCTAGCAAAGCTCACCTGGGGTTGCGACTCTAATGACCCTCCAATTCACCCTCTTGGACATTTAGAAGGCTTGAAACGCAACGATCACTCTAAATCTGCATCTGATCTTCCACCTGGTTTGCATGATGGCTCTTACTCTTTGGCAACAATGGTCTTGAAGGGCACTGGCCAAGGTACCGTAATCCCTGCTACGCAAGCAAATACGGAGGAAGGAGGTCCACAGATCACTGCAGTTCTCAAAACACTCAACGAACTTCACAAACGTATAATGCCCAAGTGCATTTCAAGATTTGAATACGAGGTGGCCAAGTTCCACTCTGAGGATATGAATGTTGTAGGCTTCGGTGGGCTTGAGCCAAATGGGACCGGATGTCAATTCAATTTATCATCTCTTTGCGCTCATCTGTCTAAAAGACTGGGTCGAACGGGGTCTTGGCATCCCGATAGCAAGGATGACCATACACGGTACATGCTCTTCGTTTTATTACTAAAAATTGGTCCCAGTAAGCTCTGTTTCCATCAGTTATTTTGAGCTCACTGATCTCATGCCGACAATTATTCAGAGGGTGATCCTGGCGCTTTTTTGCCTTTCCCGAGGCGGTGTTTATGTCCGTGAGCAGGATGCATGGATCATCTTTATTGTCTTTAAAGGCAACGACCTACACTCTGGTTTCGCACCCCGGGAAGATCCCGCTGCACATCAGGAATGGGTTGACAGCATCAAGGAACCCCCCTTCAACCTCAAAGGAGATGAAGTGCATGGGGGTTTTGTTATTTATTACAGCGCTGCTGCTACCCAGCATACTGCGGCCATGAGCATGATGCCTTCCCAAACTTTTGGAAACTTCGGCGCAGCACAACCTCAGAAATTGAAGCAACTGGATTTTGCCACTCATGGGGAGGCGACGCTTGGTGGCAAGGATGCAGCTGCCAACCGACTTGGTAGAGAGGCCGTCATGCTCTTGCTTAATTCACTTAGTCTTTCCAACCTCACCTTGGACCTTGATATCGATGATATCTTGCAGAAAATTCAATATAAAGGAGAAGACGGCAAGAAAGTTTCGCTTGGCAAGCTCCCTTACAACCCCATTAAGGATGCTGCAAAGGTGGAGCGCTGGCATGGGCTATATGAGTGGCACAGACAACTCTGCACCATGATGCTTATTCGGTTGGAGAAGAGCGATTACAAGGGCAGACACAGGAAGATGGTTGAGGATGATGTTGAGCGCTCCCGCCGTGAAGCCTTTTGGATTTCAGAGAAGCGACCTTTCCTTTCCACAAATCTACTCAAATCTGACAACAACTTGGATCGCTGCGAGAATGTGAACGTTGAAATAACAGAAGTCATTAAGCGGCGACAGGACACAAAGTCAACCAAGGTGAGATCTGTCCTAGATTCACAGAGCTTATGATTGCTGAGTGACCATTATCAGGCAATCTTTGAGGTTTGGCTGAAGGATGATAAACGAACTGTAGAGATGGAGGAAGATCTGTGAGTACTCCTGTTGTTGCGCAAACTTTTTTCTCAAACTTCAGGTTAGCATGAAAGGCAACCCTTTGGTACTTGCATACCTCAGGCAAAATGCACCGTCGAAACTAAAACAACATATTTCTGTGATCACCATGCCAACAATTGCTGCAGCTTCTGTCCAAACGGCAGAATCTGCCAATATTGACATGCCTTCCAGCCCTCCCCCAACTGCTACTACTAGGCTTCCAGACAACAGTCACATCAGGGCACTGCAGCCAAATTCTGTGGATGAACCTGGTGCTCTGGCTAACGTGATTTCAGAGGTCCGGCCTGAGGATTCTCAGAAACAAAACAGCCCTTCCAAATCTTCTGGAACTCATGTTGATGTGTCTGATAGCACTCCAGATTCCCTGGACGATACTCAAGCTGCTCAGAATATCGTTCATTCTGACGATCCACACAGCTCTTCTCCTACACCAGCTTCTCGTGCCCAACAAAAACGTTCAAGCAAGTCCAGGAATAGTGATGGTCCAGATACATCTCAGAAAAATGCCAATAGCCTTGCAGCAACTCGAGGAAGGAGGAAACGACCACATCAAGAAGTTGAGGAGGACAACATTTATGAAGTAGAAGCAATAGTGGGCAATAGTGGGATTTGCTTATGGCGATGATGTGAGTCCCATTACTTGTTAGACATTTAAGAGGGATTGTAATTTGACTGGATCACAGAGCATTCCACAATGGGAAATTCGCTGGAAGGGATACGATGAAACAACTTGGGAAACCTTTGACAATCTACAGTGAGTATCTTACGTGTTATAGCAAAAAATCAAAATTTGACCAGAGAACTTGAAAGGGGATGCGTTGACATCTTCTCCCAGTACAATGAAAAACAAAGAATTCTCCCAATGGACTATGAACACGCTCTGCCATCTTTCCAAGTCGTGGTACCAAACGAACCTTATCCCAAAAGGCGCAAGATTGAACTGGGTCTCCTCTCTAGGAATATTGCTAAGCTTGAGGGCATTCTAGATGGGAAAATTCTTGCTGATGAGCTTGAGTGTCTGGTCAACGAGAATGGTAAAATGACAAATCGCCTTGCATTCACATCCTCAGAAACTGGGAATATGGTCTCGCTCTTGATTGAGCAAAATGATGTCCAAAACTTCTTTGAAACCTATCTGCATGTTGCTCCAGATGGAGATTCACTTTCCTGTCTCTCTGGAGGTATTCTATTTCAACGCTTGATTCACTCGACAAAAGCTCTTCCTCTGCTTGTTGCCGAAATGCAAAAAGTCAAAATTCTTCACCGTGCGCTGCAATGGGAAATGTGCCGATCCCTAATTGTTGTATTTGATTGGTACACCTCTACTGGCCCAGAGCTTTCTCAGTGGCTTCTGCAAATTCATCGACATGGTGGCTATGAGGATTTAAAAATGCAATCGCCGCCATTCGCAGATCTTGTTGACCATGTAATCCAGTACGTCCAGGAAGGGCAGAACAAAGTGTGAGAGGGGAAGCGAACATCCAGGCAGAAAGCAAAAAGTGCTAAACATACAGACACCACAGGTAAACCTGCAAGAAAGCCGCCTACAATGCTTGAGATGCAGAGGGCAAAAATAGGGCCAGTACGGCAACAGCTTTTTCTGGTTCCTTACGATCTTTATGGATTATGGAATGGGCAAAGGAAAATGATCCATCTTCCAAAGCTGGAACCATACCAAGTAAAGCCTGGGTTCGACATACTCTATGCTTCTAGCAGCTATATTCTTCAGGAGCTCTGGTCACGGGAGCTTCTGGTGCCGCACCTGGCTTGTTTGTATTGACAAAAAATTCAGCACCTCCCGCCGCTCTGTTGATGAAGCTAAAATCATTGACCGAAGCATTGTGAGAGGTGCAATCCTCCAATGCATAGCAGAGGCGTATGGAACTGATGCTGTTTTTGCATTGTTATCCCTTGAGGCATTTCTGGCAACCCCTACTCTTGTCTTCACTGATCATCTTCGAAAGGATGATAAGTTTTCAAAGCAAGTGTTGAAAGCAACTCAGAAGACTCTAACACCTCTCTTCGATTGGATCAAGACCCGTGTTAAAGGAAATGCACAACTAGCTATCGATGCATGCCAGCTTGGGCAAGAGGTTCAACATCGCCTCTTGGAATTGCACCATGGGCGTCCGCTATCTTCAGATGAACTTTTGAACTTAAACAAGGTCAATGAAGGAGATATTGCTGAAAAGGTTGCATCCAAGAAAAAGCCTCGACCACAAGCTCAAAAACCAAAGCGAGCATTTTCAAATGTATCTCTTGGGGTGCTTCTGCCCAATAGCACAAGTCCAAAGTTTGGAATCCTGGGTTTCATACTCAGAGAAGCGCTGAATGAAAGGCGTCGTTTGGGAGCTGGCCATGATATTCTGCGGAGGGTGCTAGAGGGACGGCATGCATCCCAGAACAGCAAGAGAGAATACAACCAAGATCAGACAGATCCTGTCAGACAACACTCACGTACTGCTCTTCTAGTCCAGAAACATTTACCTGGCTACAAACTTACGGCCCCAGAAGGTCTCTCCAACTTACTCTCATGGATGGGGACCGGACAAGGAAACGGCACAAAAACATTTTTGGACATGGTGTCAGCTTTGGGTGGATTTTTCCAGAAGGACCTTAACGGAATGCTGGCTTTGTTTCAGCCAGTGCACAAAGACAACATGGTGGATATATCCGTCCATGGTCCTGCATTTGGTGGTGATAAGAGAGGAAAAGTTCCTATTTATGATGACAAAATCTGGGGCCAGCCAAGCAACTTTCTTAACATCATGCCAACAAATGCGGCTTGTGTAACTTGCATGCTTGAGGAAAAGTTTGGGCCTTATTTTGCAGGGGAAGTGCAGACAACTTGGGTTACGTGGCTGGGTGATCTTGTCAACAAGGATCCTGCCACGCACAAAGGCGATCTCAACTCTTGGTCAAGCGCCATGGATATGATGAATTCTCTCAGCCTGCTTGGATTCAAAACTGGGCTTACAGTGTTCCAACTGGTAAACAGTCTAGTATTTCTGGGGTTGGCAAAGATGCCGTCACCTGTAGAGGTCGCAGACTGGATTTTTGATCATGGAAAGCTGGGGGCATACAGAGGTCTTCAACAACTGGGTTTTTCCTGCCCTGACCTTGGATCTGTTTGGTCTGCATACATGATTGTTTACAACCACCTTGATCAATTCCTTACAGAGGACGACAAGAAAATTCTTGGATTCAGTCCCATTTTTGTCGAGCATCTTCTCTGCAAAGTGGTACAGTGGGAGTCACGCCTTGTAGAAGGGAAAGTATCTAGCCTGGATAAAATGGCAGCATCAATTGACCTACCACATGAACATTGGATCTCGGGGGAGAACAAGACAAATCAAGCAGCTTTTCCTTTTCCTTTTTCATCAGATCCCAAGGAGTTGAAGAAGACCATCACAACAATTATGGTACGCGTTTAATTTTACAATTCCAACAGTAGCCAATTGACAACTCAATACAGAAAATTCAGTAGAGTCTTTCTTCCAATCAGCACTATTTCTATGGTTAGTGTAGTTATGCTTATGGGGATATGATGATTTTTTGGGTTTGATATGTTGGAATATCAAGTGGATCACGTTCGTGAAACGCTCCATAGTTATTCCTTAGTTGTTCCATAGGTACATGTGATGGCTTTTATTTCAAATTAGACTACGTATTTAGGTAGCTAATTACAATGTACAGGCCTCGCGCGTTTGCGAGGGTTTACTGTCCCCACCCAAGTGAACGAAAGTGACACATTCATTTTAACACAAACATGCATTATACCCTTGCCGCTTATCTCACTACCCTGTTTCCTACTTGACACACTTGCCCTTGTGCCGTTGTCCAAGTTATTGCCCCATAGGTTGCAGAACCTACATATCTGCAGAAGATGGTCGCAGCCTGATATCACTGCAGAAGAATTGAAGATTTCGAAGAAGATTTTTTGAAGGATCCACTCACCCTTCTTTTCCCTTGCCATGATAATCCCCAATCCCCATTATGACCAACACCACCGTTCGTTTCCCAAACCTTAACGACTCCAACTGCGCTTAATGGTCTGTTCAGATGGAAGCCATCCTCGTCCAGCGGGGCCTATGGTCTATGGTCAAAATTCCGATTTCAAGGGTAGACACAGATGGGGGGGTCAAAGCGATATCGATGATTGTGGCCAAGTTGGAGAGTGCCATGAAGAGACGAGATGCTGCAAAAATGGATGAAGCTCGCATGGAAATGATTTTGCATGTTGATGATGGTCAGTTGTCGCATATGTGCTCCCAAGACCCACTCGAGATCTGGGAGACCCTGGAGCACATCCACCGTGCGGTTGGCTTTGCAACAAGTTTGGCCCTTCGATGACGCTTCTTAACTGCAAAGAAAGGAGCTGAACAATCAATGCAGGCCTGGATCAGTCATATCCAGGGCCTCGTGTTTCGCATGGAACAGTCTGGAGTTGAAGTTAGTGACCAAGACAAGATTCTCGCACTCACCATGGGACTTCCCCCCTTGTATGACCCCATCATCATCAACTTCGATGCAATGCCTTCCGAGTTGCTCACCCTGAACAATGTTATCGCACGCCTTCTGAATGAGGAAGTATGCCAATCTGGTGACTCAAAGGTTGCGAAGGACCCAGAGGATGAAGCAATGGCGGTCACAGGTGGCAGCAGGGGTGGTCGTGGAGTGCGGAATACAGGATCTGATGTCACGTGTTTTTTCTGCGATGGAAAGGGGCACTTCAAGTCTGAGTGCCCAGAGAAGCGAGCCTGGGAGAAGTTGAAGAAGAAATTGAAGAACAAGGTGGACACAGCGGTGGCAGTTTTTTGTGATTCAGATTTTGAGGATGATGTCATGTTTTGAAGACAGGTGCAGCGGCTTTAGTGATGAGCAAGGGCAAGGGTTTGGAAACCCATGTGGGTACACGGGTAAGGGTACTGTGGGTACGGGTAGAGGTAAGAATCTTTGGACCCTTGCTGAACCCTTACCCACAGCACCGATGTGACTATGTAATCAATCACGAGCTCGACTGGTCGAGCTCGTGATTAATTTCCCACATGAAAAATCAACAACACTGCTTCCACTTCCATTCCCCACCCACCACATTGATGGGATACAACAATGACGGTGATGATGTCGCGTGTTGTCACCGTCCAGCGTTTGTGCCAGCCCAGGTAAGCTGCAGTCCTCCTGCTCCCTCAACTGACCATCAAACTAGATGAACAACTGATATTCTCGTTCGTTGTCATTGGACACAACACCACAACGGACAATTGACAAAACGATGGACGACACGACGACAGCATGGCGATGTCACAGGACAACGATAGGACAGCCTGTTGCTTGCAAGGTACGCACGCCGCTCACCACCCTCCTCTGTCTGATATTGAACCCAGGTGCCACGTCGCTGTCAGCGACGTGGCAACCATTCGACAAACAATCGATTTCCACCCCTGTAGCTTGCACGGTACACACACCGCTCACCCCCAACCTCCTCCCCTTGCATCCAGGTTCCATGTTGCCATTGGCGACATGGCAACCAAACATCGAATGACCAATGTCGTCGTTCTTCGTTGTCCATGGGACAGGGACGGGATGAGGTCACAGCGACGACTCACGACACTGCACTACTATTGTTGATAGATATACAAGTAGTACCTGTAGTATAGAAACTTGCAAACACTATTGACCCATGCCTCTACCCCCGACAGGTTACTGACCCTTGCAACCCCAGATACACCCGTACCCGTACCCACGAATTACCCTGACCCTCATGGAGGGTACGGGTTTTGGTAGGGTACAGGTATAGGTCATCGTGATGACACCCCAGGGTTACCCATGCCAATCACTAAGCGGCTTTGCGGGGGTGTCGTTTTGTTGAGTTTCCAGGGGTGTGTTTCTTCCCTCTGTTTGTTTCCACTCCGTGTTGCGCTTGCAGGGGTGTGTTGGAATATCAAGCAGATCACATTCGTGAAACACTCTGTAGTTTTTCCTTAGTTGTTCCGTAGGTACATGTGATGGCTTTTATTTCAAATTAGACTATGTATTTAGGTAGCTAATTACAATGTACAGGCCTCGCGCATTTGCGAGGGTCCCTGTCCCCACCCGAGTGAACGAAAGCAACACGTTCATTTTAACATGATACAATCTTGTCAGCAGGCTGGATAGAAGGGACAATTTAAATTAACATCTTGCTCTACAAAAGAATTTATAAATAAAAGTGGCCGAGGACATTCTTAGTGGTATCAGGCAGTAGGTAAGAGAAGTTGTTCTACATGAGAGAGCAAATGTCTACATATGTTGGCCGCCTCAAGCCAAACAAGGCGTCATATCTCCATACTTCTTGAGTGAATATTTACCCGTGTTGCTAGGGTAGTGTCAAATGTGTTCACCTGGTCTGGAGAAAGAGGACAGTTGGGTGATTCACATGGAACATGCGAGAAAGTTGGTGGACCGGTACTCGCCATGAAGGGATTCTCCTCAACCCAGTCTTGTGGATTTTCCGTCAATAAATGATTCATCAGGGTGGGATCGTCAGCAACCTCCCAGTCAATGCCATACATTGAGGGATCCTCAATATCCTCCTCCAGGGATTCCGGAAGTGGTACATTTCCACGGGGACCGTCTTGTATCATACTGAAGAGAAACATGTCTCGGGGACTGCGTTCACGCTCCCCTCTGATTTGGAGCTTGTGTGAATTCCAAGCCTGAGTCCACTCATCCACATCTTCTTGAATACAGTGAAGAAAGAGGTGATGGAGAAGCCACCTGTCATCAGATGACTGTGGGTTGAGCCCGTGGTTGACTTCAAGATCTAAGAAAAAGTTCTTCCACTTCATCCCAAAGCCGTGGGTGATGTCATACCACATGCGCTCTATGCGAGTGTTGTGCACGCTCCTGTCAAATTTATCAGGTGGCTCCAATAAGACTTTCAATAGATAACTCACCTGCCCCAGATATAGGAGCCCCACCCAGGTCCTCTGTTCTCCTCCATCCACTCAGCAACTTTTATATTCTCTGTCCCATGGTCACCGCGCACACGGCTAGGCATCCCATGCTGGCCTCGGGCTTCATGAAATGTTATAAGGACAGTTTCACCTCGATTGTTGTTGTTGATACGAAGGCGAGCAACAAGACGTGATTTTCCATCAACAAAGGCATGCTTGACTATACCAAATCGGATAATACCTAGAAATGAACATCAGCAGAGAGTTGCAAATCTTAACATGTTCTGAGACTGACCATGCTGACCATCATGATGCCAGAGTGAATTGGCACCTGCCACTTTATAAACCTTACGATGAATTGTGCACTGACCAAACACTCCAGGTGTTCCATGTACCCGAAGAAATGATTCTGTGATGCACTCTTGAGGGACATGGTGACCACTAGCCTTGAGATGACCCGCAATCATCCGTTGGCCAAAGGTTGGAAAGATCTCCAGAATGCTGGACAAAAGTGCATCAAGCTCATCATTGGTGAGAGCTGAGATCCCACGAGTTGACCTTGATCGTATGGCACTAGCTCCACCTCCACCATCAGGCTGCATCTGTGAAACAAAAACAGGAGTTCCTGGAGTAGCAATACCATATTCAAGTGCCCTCCGTCATACTGTCTGGGCATCACAACTGAAAATTGGCTTGAGACCTGAGGGCCCACGGAGCGCCAATGCTTCCCTCAAAATGGTGGGATCTATCTCCACACGAGGACGACCTGGTCGCCCACCACTCTTCCGAGTAACTACAACAAGCTCTGGCCCATCTGGTGGGTCAGCTGATTCGTGGCGAGCTTGATCCAATGAGTTGACTATAGCTGCAATACTTTGTTGGAGTATGTCAAATTCAGCAGGGGGGAAATGGTTCTGAAGCTGGTATCACAAGGGTGTTAGGCCACATATGTTAGTCACCCCATGCCTTACCCAATGGAGTAACCGGATGTGACAGCCCACCATGTCACATGGGCCCAGCCGGCCCGGCCGGATTTCTAAACTGTGCCTTAAGTAATGGTCCGGCCTGATCCTTACAATCACCCATCAGCTCGACGCAGCCGTCCCTCCCAGCGGGGACATGCAGAGGAT
>Ga0307507_10005414_pt1 | contig 21010 bp, 7 predicted proteins | sample 7_EM_MG_FD_207223 | JGI IMG/M metagenome (GOLD analysis project Ga0307507, IMG submission 207223) | Populus trichocarpa ectomycorrhiza microbial communities from riparian zone in the Pacific Northwest, United States - 7_EM | ecosystem: Host-associated > Plants > Roots > Unclassified | place... | reverse complement strand
CCATCGCTATATTATATTAAATTATCTAAAATAATATTATTTATTTTGCTAGCCTTATAAATAGCTTTAAAGTAGCTTTTATTTATTTAAAATATGTTATTAGTATAAAAGAGGTAAATATAATTATGGTTGCTAAATGCGCAGATTACTAGTAGGTTGCGCGCAGGTTGCGTGTAGGCTGCGCGTAGGCTGCGTGTTAAAAAACACGATATAGGCTAGTCGGTCGAGTTGCTAAATGTCCTTAACTGCGCGCCAATTGCGTTAACCACCAACCATTGAGGCTATTGAAAGGGTACCATATTTTGCCGATATAGGGCCTAAGTTATAACAGTGCAAGTATAGGAGAATTAAATGAGCGACTTTATTGTAAATATATGGAAATTAAGTAAACTAAATACATAAAAGTAGACCCGGAACTCCGTAGTCTATAACTTAATATTTAACCGTACATACACATCGCCTAAAAGTTAAAAGTCACAAACACGCTTAGAACACGTCATTTTTACGCGTCTATACGTCCGAATACACCTTCGAAGCTGCGTACTACCCGCAATGAGCCCGCAGGGGTCTGCTACAAGGTCGCAGGCATCGCAGGGTGCAGTAGTACGCGAGGCACTAGCACCGCAGCCTGTACCTATAGAGCTACCGCAATAAAAGGTGGCGAAGCTGATTTAAAAACTAGATGACCTACTCCTTCTAAATAGCAAAGAACTTGAGCTTTAGGAGGAGCTTAAGGCAGAGGCTAGCAAGCTCTGCTTGCCTCCACAAGTTATAGCCAATAACGATTACATTTAAAAGCTTACGGAAGCCGTTGCGGACTTAATTAAAAAATAAAACCAGCTAGTAAAGCCTCTGGCACCGACAACCTATGCCGCAGCTTTATAGGCAGGCCTCCCTCCCTAGACAGGCCTATAGCCGGTCTATAAAGTCCCCACGCGTCTAACCCGCGAACTCGTTATACGAAACCCAGGCGCGTCCCTATAGGACTATAACCGCCTAATTAGCCAGATCGTAGAAGAGATTAATAAGAGTAGGAGCCCAGAGATTATAGGCAAGGTATTAGTAGAGAGGAAGCTGCTAAGTGGAGACATTATAATAATAGCGGATACTGCCCAGACAAAGGAACAACTAGAGTAGGATAATAGATGGCTCTCCGCTATTAGTTTAACGGTAGAAGTAAACCGCAGGACGTTCCCTATTATAGTCTATAGGATGAGAATTATATTAGTAGACTGCAGTAAATAGGATAAAGCAATCCGCTAGATACTAGGGCAGAACAGACATCTTAACAATAAAATTAAAATCCTCTATATACAGTGGCCGAAGAAGCCCTTACGGCTAAGGAAAACAACTATATACCTTATTATTAATGTAGCGACCCCCAAATAAGCGAACACGCTTATAGACGAAGGGCTCCTTTTTTAGAGTAAGCTAAAGGATTGCGAATTTTATTATAGGGACTGCTGGGTTACTTAGTGCTATAACTATTAAAAGTATAGCCATATAGCCCGATTCTGCAGCAGCTAAAAGAAATGCGGACTTTGTATAGCGCTAGGACATAATAATAAATCCTATAGCTTCTGTAATAACCCTATAAAACACTAATGCGCGAACTGTAACCTAAGCCACCTGGCTTAGTTGAGTAGATATAAAGTATAGAGTGAGTAGGTAGATAGGGCCCGCCTAGTATATATAATAAGACTAAAACGGTACGTAAGCTCTATAAGCAGTATATCCTCCTACCTGCCACTTAACCGTGCTGGCGGTACCCCTAGTAGTACACTTAGCAGCACTATATAGAGTAGCGCCCTAATAAGCTCCTATGGGTTGGTTTTAATCCTAAGCACATAGGGACCAGAGGAGCAGTTATGTATAGAAGGAATCTAGATAGGGCAGGTTAGGCCTACTAGTATAGTTACTAGAAAGCGCGGCCGCAGCGTCTCTATAAGGGGTTTAAGAAATCCAATAGGTAGACCGCTAAATAGGCCGTGGGCCGCCTAGAATAATTAGGACATTGTAGTATACCTTATACAGAATAATAAAGAACTATAAATATACTCCAAGTTATATAGTATAACATGCAGAAAAGCAAAGATAAGGTAATAATGCCGTTTATTACGGAAGTAATGCGGTAGGGGTACGAAATTCTAGTAATATAAGAACCGTGGCAGAACTAATAAGTAAACGCAATATACTGCCTAAGTAGCTGCGGTTACTGGCCAGCCTACCTAAGGTGCTTTAGAAGCCGCGCGTGCTTCTTAGTAAGTAGGCGAATCCTAATATTAAAGTGGTTAGTCTAGTACCCTTGCCTAAATATAGCCTCCCTTATACTATAAACCGGAAACTATATAGTGTATATCTATAACGTCTACTTAGCCGGCTTGGGAGGACTTAGAATAGTAAATTAGGAGTCGCCTATCTACTACCTTTTATAGCTACTTAACGAGCCAGGAGAGTATATAGTTATAGGAGACTTTAACCTGCACTACCCTATCTAGGGTAGACCGCAGTGCCTTAAGTAATATAATATGGCGGACAACCTTATTTATATTACCTATAAAGCACACCTATAGCTTCTTACCTTACTAGGGGTAGAAATATGGGAGGCTAGAGGGGCCGTAAGTACAATTAACCTAGTATTTGGATTAGTAAATATGGCATAGCACCTTATAAGCTGCAAAAAAGACAACCGGCTTAAAAGCGGCTCAGACCACTATCTAATTACAACACTTCTTGCCCTAGAGTCGCCTCCGCAAAGCCAGCAGCAACGGCAGCAGCGCCATAACTGGAAAAAGATGGATCGAGATGGGGTTGCAGCAGGCGCAGAGTACCTCCCGCAACTAGGTGCCCTTGCTATGGCTAAGGAAATTAAAGACTATATAACTAATCTTCTAGAGTTCCTAGAGGGCCTAGTTAAGAGAACAGTACTAGCAGCTAAGGATATAGTAGGCTACTCCTACCCCTAGTAGACGCAGGACGTAGAGGAGGAGGTATAGGCAGCTAGGGTAGCAAGGTGGTAGGGGGTCTTAATAGAAGAGCTATAGATAATTAACCTATGCAAGAAGAATGTAATCCAGAGAGCAAAAACAGCGCAGTTTTAACAAAGCGTCTATAAGGCCGCGACTAAGCCGAATAGCATCTAGAAGCTAGTCTATTAGGCAAAAGAGCGCAGCTATCTACTGCCTAAACCACCTGTAATCCCGTTGCTACGGAAAGTAAGAAATAAAGAAATAATTTAGGTAGTAGATAGAATGTAAGGGAAGGCTAACTTACTCTAGGAAAGGTTTTTCCCCTAAGAACCTAAAGCCAATATAAGCAATATAGAGGGGTACCAGTACCCCCTGCCCGTAGAACAGCTCCTGTATATTAATAAGGATGATATATAGAGGGTAATAAGAGACCGCCTCCTATATAGCGCCCCTAGGGCCGATGGTATCCCAAATGCCTTCCTTAAGGCGTTAGGATAGCCATTTGCTAAAGCGATGGCGGCCCTAATAAAGGCCTATTAGGAGAAGGCGTACTAGCCAAAAAAATTCTGCCGAGCCTATATGGTCGCTATTAGGAAGCAAGGAAAAGATAACTACTTACTACTAAATATCTGGAGACCTATAGCCCTACTAAGTACAGTAGGTAAAGTTATAGAAGCAGTTACGGTAGAATAGATACGTTATATAGCGGAAGAGTATAATATACTACTAGCCTACTAGATAGGAGCCTAGGAGAAGTAATTAACAGAGACAGCCCTAGACCTCTTAGTCAACTAAGTATAGACAGTTTAGCAGATAAAAGGCAATATGGCGTTACTACTCTCCCTTAATATTACTAAAGCCTTTAATAGGGTAGTACGAAAGCGCCTATAGCATATACTATAGGTAAAGGGGATCCCAGAGGAGCTAGCTACCTAGGTAGAAACCTTTATAACGGACAGATCTACAACGCTAGTACTCTTAGATTGGGAAATAGAGGAGTTCCTAATATCTGCAGGTATCCTATAGGGGTCTCCCCTCTTACCTATCCTGTTCCTCTTCTATATAGCAGAGCTACTAGACCTCTGTAATAACCTATAAAAGAGACTAAGCGCTAGTGTATTTGTAGATAACACTAACTTACTTACGTACGGTCCGTCTATAGAGGAAAACTGCTAGATCCTAATGCGTGGCCACAACCGCTGCCTTAACTGGGCGCGCCGCTACGGCGCTAGCTTCGCCCTAGAGAAGTATAAGCTTATATATCTATCCTGGAACCTAAAGCAGTTTAATATATAGGCCCCTCTCCCCCTATTAGGGGTAGAGACTAAGCCTAAGGCCTTAATGCGCATTTTAGGTGTCTGGCTTAACCTACGGCTAAACTAGGGGGCATATGTAAAGGAGATATAAAAGAAGATAAAAACGCATATAAACGCCCTACTGCGGACAATAGCCTTAACATGGGGAGCTACCTTTATATAGGCAAGGTAGATCTACAACGCCGTAATCTAGCCCGCTATTACCTACAGAGTAGTAATCTGGCACACGCCTACCCTAATTAAAGGTCCTAAAAGCACTAAACCTGTGGGCCTAGCTGTAAAGCTAGCTAAGATTTAAAATAAGTGCCTAAAAGTAATAGTAGGGGCATATAAGGCAACTCTTACCTTAGTTCTTAAAACTGAAACCTCTATACCCCTGCTAGATCTCTACCTAAATAAAAGACTCGCAAACTTTAGGTTTAGGCATAAAGAAAAGTTAGTTATAGAGGCTTGTGTATAGATATAGGGGAAACTAGCCCAAAGATAAAGATAAAGACGGTGTTAAAACCAAAATGGAAATATATATATAGAGGGAGAGAGACGGACCTAGTGGGTAGAGGAGTAGAGGCAGCAAAAATAAAGGACAGAGATGCCGCTTCTAGTAAGCTAGAAGAGAAGATAGGGAGCTAATTGGCCAAAATGGGGACTTATAGGGGTAGGGCCACCGTTAAAAGAACCGCTAAAGATATATAAGGAGCTTAAGAAAGCAGAAAGCTTAGTTTTAACGCAGATATAGACGGGATGGATAGGGCTAGCGGCCTTTCTAAATAAGGCTAGGGTACCAGACTTTCCCTCCCCTATATGCTAGTGCGGCCAAGCTGAAGAGATGGCGTTATATATTATAGCCTACTGCCCCCGGTTCGCAGAGTAGAGGTAAGGGCTAGCGGTAGGCCGCCTGGAGGTTAAAAAACTAGCTAGTATGGCCAAGGGAGCGAAACGGCTCGCAAGATGGTTCCTATAACTGCGGGTCCTACCGCAGTTCCACTATGCGGAGGAGCTCCTGCGAGAGGAGGAAGAGAAAGAAAGGGGAGTAAGTAGGCTAGCTAGGTGAGAGGCTTGCCAAATAGAAGGAGTAGGCGTCTGCAGACGCCTTTTTAATACTTATAGGCTGCGAAGTAGACGGCAGAGAGTGTATAACAGGCCAAGGAGGGGGTTTTTTGTCCCGTATTGGGTTTTCCTATTATGTAAAATAGGAGTACCGCATAGCCACAGAGCTAAATCGGTGTAAGATTAATAAATAATATTTAACCGTATCCGAGACATATAAGGGTAGAGTCGATCCTGTCTTAGAGCCTCTTAGGCGACAATCTTGTGTCTTAGCGTAGTGCTAGTAAACTGTTATATAAGTTCCCTATGGGGAGCTCCGCTAGCTTTTTACTGACTTTTTTAATCTCTAGTGTAGGTAGCATAATATAGGTAGTCTAGGGGCGGCGTAGTATATAGATCTATTATAGGTTAAGCTATACGTCCTTTTTAAAAGCCTAGTCCCTACGCATAGCATTGGCCTAGTAAATGGTGTTTATCTATAGCCGTATAAGGTTCTCTATTATAATACTAATCTCTTTTATAAAGGAAGGGGTTAGGGGTAAAGTTTTGGGCTAGATAAGCTATCTACTCTATACGTCAAGCTATAAGCCTAAATAGGCTAGCGATTTTCTTTCTAAAATTATATTATGGCTTTCTAGGTCTATAATAAGCAAGGGGATATTAAACTACCTTTATCTGTTAATATGGAGGTAAATCCATAAGATAGTTATAATAGGTGGTCCTACCCGTCTGCTATACCCACGAATAGGAATTAGTTTGGGCAGTTCTTTAATAGATATATTTAAAAAGTTAGCTAGCTTTATAGCATATAGGGTGTCTATTAAGGCAAAGGTATTTACTCCAGAGTTAGCTAAAGCAGAGGTTAAAACTTAATATCTATTACAGAATAAAGTATAAGGGATAGTGCAGCTTCTTCTACTAACTAGCTGACCTAGATTAATATATAATATATTAATCCCTTTTAACCCTAGAGAGGAGTCTTTTTCTAGGGTTCCTCTTTTTCTAACTTTATACTATTGTCCTAGATTAACAGAACCTTGCCCGCTTTTATATTTATTAGGCAATCCTTTATAATATAGCCCTTTTAGCCGCAAGAGAAGCAAGCTCCCTAATCGCTAAGGGCCTATATATAGGGGTTGCTATACATAGGCCGAGCATTTACTAGACCTATAGTAGGGCTAGCTGTATGGCTAGCTACTAAATTAGCGGCGGGCTGTATAGCCGGTGCTATAGGGGTTATAGATCTTACTAGGGCGTTACGGCCTATTCTTATAGTACTTATATTTTGGTTGGTAGAGCTTCTAGTCTTATACTACTTAGCACGTACCTTAATTTAATAAAGGCCCTAGTTAATAGCTAGGTATTAGTCTATAAGTTCCTTTAGCGTCTATACAGTAGTATAAACTGGTAGTATAGCGCGCTATAGGTCTAGGGTAAGCTTATTAAAGAGGTCTAATATTAGATCTTCCTAGGAGATTCGAGCCTATCTAGCTAGGTATAGAAAGCGGGTCTAAAAGGCTGAGAAAGTCTCTATCATTTTTATATTTAGGCTTTTATAATTAAGCCGGGCGTTCTATACTTTAAAGGGGTCCTTATAAATAGAAGATAGGTAGTTAATTATCTCTTCTTTAGAGAGGAAGAGGTCTACTAAGTCCTAGGCATATTACAGACATAGGTATATCTATACGTCACCGCCAGTATAGCCGAAGACGTATACCATTTTAGCTTAGGTATTAGGAAAGTGGTTTATATTAACTTTAAGCTTGTCCTGCAATTAAAGCTTCCAGTTATTAAATATAGGGTCGGCTCTATTAGTAAGTAATAGGGGGTTTACAACCTTTGCGGACCGTAATAATACTAATACTATACATTAGGCTAGGGCCTTAAGGACTATAGCAAGTCTCTAGGTGTCTAATAACCTATTACTAGGTATAGGGGTGTCTCTAATTTTAAGCAGCTCTTAGAGCTGTTTAATTTCGGTATTAGCTGCTACAAGCTCTTCCTAGGGGGTTAAAACAGCAACTGTTTTACTATTAGAGGTATTTGCGGGTCCTACAGCGGCTTTGCCAGCTGCTGTGTTTCTTAGCATAGTAGTAGGGGTATTAGGTAATTTCTAGTTCTTTATTTATTTTCTAGGGGTTCTAGTCCGTACGTGTCCTATTCTTAGGTTTTGTATTCTATTCGTATTCTTAAGGTTTTTAGGGTTCTGTTCTGTTCTTAGGGTCCTATTCTTTGTCCTTATAGATATATTTAAGTTCCTTCTTAGGAAGAAAGAGTGGTAACGAGCTTTGGATAATGTTAGCGACTTAGTTAATTAAGGCACGAGTATAGCAAGAGGGACGCGCAAGCCTGTATAATTAGTAGTCTATAAATAAGGATCCAAAGCTAAAGAAAGAAAGGAGAAGAATAGCAGCGCCGCTTAATATTTTATGCGGTCCTTAAGTCACGTAACTCGCGTCTACTATAATCCACGTCTGCTAAGATCCACCGTTTTCCACCAGCGCCGTAACATAAGTATAGTAGATAATAATATTGCATTAGTATTAGATACGTTATATATATCTACCGCATATATAGTAGAGATACTACTACTACTATTATAAAGTTAAATACCCTAGACTGCGGGTAAGAGGTATAAGTCTTACCTATCTATAAAGGGGCTAGAAAAGGAGGTATATACACTATATATAGAAAATATAGAGCGATAAATTAATAAATTAAAATAAGCTAAAGATATATATAATAAAGCAAAGAAACTAAAAGAGCTTAAGAAGTGGGTATAGGAGTATAGCGGTAGTATATAGGGCGTATATGCATAGTATATACATAGAAAGTATTATATAAAGTTCCATAATAAATAAAGAATTAATTAATATAGGCCTATCGCCCCATGCCCTATATTAGGTATATACCTAGCCTATTTACTAAATAAACCCCACTAAAACTCTAACTATATATAATATATACTACACGCTGCGTATATAGTATACAGGCCTAGTATATACTAGGACTTATAGTTTAACACTCTAGTAAAAAAGGTAGGTTAAGTAGTAGGTTCCGCCCGTGGCTTATATAGAGTATAAGCATAATATATATAATAGAAGGAACTAAACTTACTAGAGCTCTTACCTCTACTATAACGGCCTATTATCTATTTACTTACTAGTACTAAATATTAGCTATATATATATAGGGAATGTGTAAGGTAAGCTTACCCTTTTAGTAGCGGGTAGATGGTAAGGGGGACTCCTTATAGTTACCTAGTAGAGTCGGGCCGCGCTATATATATAGTTAGTATATGCTAAATATATATAGGTAAAATACTAACCCTGCATTTTAAGCTAGTGGAGGGAGTAAATAGGCTAACGTACTATTTCTCTCTTATTAGTATACGCCTAGTATAAGTATATATTAACCTATAGTTAGTAGAAGATATTAGAGGTTTGTATATATAAAGTATATATATATATAAGCTAGTAATATAACTAAGTGGTGGTTTTGGTAATGTATATATAGGGCCTATATAAAGTTAGACTTTACTAGTCTCCTAGATATAGAGATAAGTGTTTATTTCTAAATTGGGCAGTAGTTCTAGTGGTAGCCGTATATATTCCTCCTACACGCTACCTTTAGGCCTATAAGTACCCTTAGGTCTAAAATTAAACTTAGGGGGAATAAGTATATAGATAGATAGATAGATAGATATATTAGGGTATAGCGCGTATATATAGAAGCGAAACTAGTACTCTTACCTCGCGATAAAATTGCCTACCAAATTAGGTGATAAACCCCTAGTCCTAGGCACTATATCTAGTTAGCTTAGGCTAGATATATACTAGGTATAGAGTAAGTATACATAATTAAAGTGCAGGTATTTATATACTTGGAAATTCTTAACCCTAAAGGGCTACAGCTATATATAGTATTAGTACTGCATATATATTGTATATACATAACCTACCCAGGCTTATATAGGTATTTAGTATCTTACTAGCCACTAGAGAGAACAAAACGCTTTAGAGCGCTATATTGCATTAGCGTTATATATACGTAGCATATACTAGGTATATACTTCTCTTTTATAATTAACTCCGCAGCTAATATGTTAGTAATAGGGGGGTTGGTTACTATATATAGTAAGTATATACCTCTAGTAAACTGTATAGTAATATATACGGGCACCGCTGTGCTTATTACGGATATAGTGGTAGTACTATAACTATATTAATAGAGTATAGATGCTATATATATGCGGAATATACGCTTGGCTAGGCCGTAAAGACCCAGCCGTATATCTATATGCCATTTACTATAATATTATAGCTATATTTATTGTCAGTATATACTATATATAAGGTATAGATATATAACCTATACTATAAAGTTAACGGCAGATAGGGCGGAGGCTAGGTTAGGTAGATCTAGTTTGCGCTTAGTATATATATACTCTTTATATAGAGCCTTCCTAATACCTACTTATATTATTTTAAACTATTATAGCTGGGGCTATATAAGGTTAGCATATGCTATGGGTATATAGCTTTAGATTTATATACGCCTTCCACCTACTATTACTACTGCGGCGTGTACTTTGTCTACTATAAGCATATACCTTATATACGCGTTCTCTATAACTAACCTAGTATTACCTAGTTAGGGTTAGAGTTGGGGATCGGGCCTATATACTTCTATTAGTATATGCTTCTTTTAGGTATATATAAAGTATATACTTACTATAGTGGTACCTAAAGGCGCTAGGGTTAGTGGTACTGGCCACCTATATATTATTAAAGTCTGTAATTATAAGGTTACTTATAGTAAGCGTAGGTATAGTATATGCGAGAGTAAAATAAATGTGTTAATATTGCCCTGGCCTAATATTAGTATATATAGCGCTTATATATAGATTATATAGTATATACTTATGGCGTAAGCTATAGCGTTATAGGGAAGTTCTGGTGCAACTACTATTATAGATATGTAACGCGTATGCATAGGCTATATTATAATAACTTAGCTTGCTTATTTTATGCTGTGACTTGTGGAATATATATATAGGGCATATACAGCCTACGCGTTATATAATATTATATATTTACGAAATACTTTAAATTCTAAGAGAAAAATTATTGGTATATGCGCTGTATATGCATAAAGCTCAGCGTGGTTAGAAGTTAAGTGTGGTTAGACAAGTTCTAACCACGTTAAACTTTATAACCACGCCGAGTTTTTCCGTAACCACGCCGAGCTGTAAGCCCATACATGGCTAGGGCTTAAGCCACAGCCCACTTCGACCTGGAAGCTCAAATTTAAAGCTTAACTAAACTTCTCTCCCTTACTAAAAGTCGCGATATCTATTCCAGATTGTAGTGTTTACCCTCACTACCTTCCTTAATATGGCTCTAAATATAGGCGACTAGTAGTACACCTTTATTAAAATCCTTTTTGCAGCTAGCGCCAGTAAGCGTATATACGCCTATTAAGCCGATTGCTCCCCTAAGGCAATTTAACGTATTTAGAGGAAGATAAGGCTATATAGAAAAACAAGGCTTAGTTATGAATATAAGTTAAGGCATATACTAAGTATTAAAATAACTATTACATTACTCTGCCAACTAGATAAGGCTCTAAACTTGTACCTTAATAAGATAATATAGTTTATCTATAACCGGTTTAAGGTTGTTATAAGTAAGCAGATGCTTAGTACAGAACTAAAGGTTACTAGTTAGAGTAAGAAGCTAGTAAGGAAGCCTTAATAGCTATACGTAAGGAAGTTACTAATTATATATAAGGCTTGCCAAGTTACCCACAAGCAAAGCCAAGAGGATTATACCTTGGTTTAGGCTATAGTCTTATAGTTTACCATTAATTAGTTAGTGTTTATAGACAAATCTAGAGCTAATTCAAAAATGGGTATATAAAAAGCGTCTTAGTCACCAGTAGGAGTTATACCAGTTTTATATATACCATACAACTATAGTAAGCTATAAGTTAATATACTACCTACCTATACCGTTAATGGTATACTTATATTATTAGTATATAGTGGCTTAATAAATACGGAGGGTTATAACTACTAGATTAAACACATCCTCCTATATTATTATAATCCTTATCCAGCACCAAGATTAGTAGTTGTTATAGATAACGCAAGCTTCCATTACTTAGTTTATATTTATACTTGTTCGTACTAACTTAATAGCACGAGTAAGTCGTATCCACGGGCACGAGATACGTGTAGTATCGTATGCTTGTTTGGATGGTGACTGTCGATTGTATAAAGCAGACTACGTGGTCTATATACTGATGCGTCCTCCCCCTGATTAGTCAGTGCTTCATAAGTGCACCAGACGCGTAAGCGAGTGGTTGGTGCACCGAACGCGTAAACGCGTACCTGGTGTACCGAACGCGTAGGCACGCGGTTGGTACAATAGGTGCTGTAATTATACACTGGCGATACTTGAAAAATAAAACCACTTATATACAGCCTCCGTAATTGCTTTAATAGAACCATAAAACATAAAAGAAAATACATAGGAAATCTCCCCCAAGGTGCCGTCTAGGCTGCCTTCCAAACGGTGCCCTAAGCTGGCCGTAAGTTCTGCTTACGGTCCGTAGAATAAACCGTACGGCCTTTTAACAGGCAGTAGACGAGCCACAAGTCGGATCGTAAAGGCCGCCAAGGCGCTAATGCTAAGCGAGCCAATGGCGATTTTCCATCCCGGGGATGGAAAATCGTGATTGGTCAATTTAACTACCCTGCAAAATTCAGCGGGTTATGTGAGTCCACCAAGTTCTACTATAGCTTTCCACCGTTTTCCACCTGTACCGTATAACAAGCCGTACGGCCTTCCAACGGGCCGTAGACGTACCGTAGGTGCTCTATTAGTCCCGTTCTACCCATTCTGTGACTTCTAGGTTAAGCTTATTTGTGTTAATTAGGGTTTTAAGAGCTTGACACGGCTTTGCCTTAGTTATAGCGTCTGCTGGGTTGTCTCCGCTGCTAATCCATTTAACCTCCGTAATCTCGCGCCGTTCGTAGGCCTAACGTAAGCACATAAGGTTGACCATAAGCCTCTTCTCTTGTGTTGTACCTAGTTTGACTAGGCAGTTGTAGAGGGACTTTAAATTAGTGCATAGAACCAGGGGTAACTGCTCTAGTTATAGAATCTTCTAGACCGTTAATTTAATTGCGGCTGCTATATTAAAGCTATAGGCTAGTGCATATAGCTCAGAAGCTAGTACACTGCGGGTTACTTATTTGCACTTAATTAAAGACCAGTGCAGTATATTTGCGTTTTAATTGCGGTCCGTAAGTACAATCACAAAGCCGATTTATAATAATAGGTCTTTATTATTAGCAAAGGAGGCGTCCGTAAATGCCATTACACTAAGGAAATTTAGGTCCAGTGGTATAAAAGTAAGTCCTCTTATTGCGTTATTAATTTGCCATTAAATGCGCTTATTAAGCTACTTAATATTTTCTTCTTGCGGATCTACTGCCTAGGCCGCAAAGGACAAGTCGTAGGCAGATTCAGGTTGGCAGACTATAGCTATATAGGCGCCTCTTGCACGCTATGCAGCGTATTGGTCCTTTGTATTTACGGTCTTATAGGTCTTTCCGCGGGAACTGGTAAGGTCCGTAGGCTTTACTATAATGGGCTTTAGGTTTTGAGCTTGGCGTTCCTAAGTTAGCTTAATTAGGTTGCCCTTTTATATAATTAGGCCTCCATTAAACTTAATCAGATTCTGCTCAGTTAGCTACTCTTATGGCTTTGCTAAAAACTTAGCCTTTTATAGTTTAGTTTCTTTAGCGTCCGCAAAGGTCTAGTCTGCTAGGAATAGGGTATTGTCTATTTAGAGTCCAACAATACCAAGGCCGTTTAATAGGCTGTATAGGAGGCAGGGGTCGTAGGTCAACTATTCCATTTTAAGTTTACTAACGTGGTGCTAGTAGTATATCTTAAACCAATGGTTTCCAGCTTTTAGTACTCCGTACAGAGGTTTTATAACCCGTAGGATTATTCCTAGTTATAGGTTAAGCTCGGGGGGTAGCCATATAAAGATGTCCCTACTTAGGTAGGTATTAGACTGCACATAGGCTTACGAGATGTCCCGTAGGTAAAGAGCTACGGGTTTGCTTTGCTGTAGTCCAGGCATAAGTATAAGTATAATCCGTTGGCTAACTCGTTGAATTGTAGGCAATTACGTAAGGACTAAGCCCTTCCCTTAGTCGTTATAGGCTTGTATAACAAGCCTTAATTTTTTAAAAGCTTTATCAGTACCTAGGTGCTTAATTTCGTTAACAAAGCGTGAGTTGAATATATAAACGCCTTGCGGAACATCTTTCTCCGTTATAACCGCAAAGACGCCCTTTTTAAGTAGTCCGTTAATCTCTTTACGTTATAAGTCCGTAAAGGGGGTTTCCTGTACTAGAACTAATATATCCGCAGGCAAAGATTGCCTTACGGATATTCCTGCGGAGGTTAGGTAAGTCTCCGTTATAGTATTCTTAGTTATAGGGTGCTTTTAGGGGCGTCCTTAACCGCGCTTTACAGTAGGTATAGTAGGTTTAGTGGGTTTCCGGAGGACTTCTAGAGTAGGTAAGGGTGCTTCTAGCTTATTTAATTTGGCGGTCGCTTCTAGTTTATCTAGTTCGGCAGTTACTTCTAGTTCGTCTAGCTTGACGTTATAGGTGTCTTTAGGCCGAAAGTAGGGTTTTATGGACGTGCTCCTAAAGTTGGTCGGGCCGCTAGGAAGTTATATACAGCACATCTCATTTTCTACAGCTAGTAAACAGTAGGGTCCAGTCCACTTACCACTTTCACACTATACAAGGACTTTAGAGTTAAGCGGGAGGTCGTATACTAGGGTCGTGTTGGGTCCGTTGCGGTAGTGCAGGGCGTTATTGGCAGCTTATTTGGCCCATAGCTTAACTATCTCAGCCATTGCCTTCCGTATTGCAGCTGCTCATTCTATAATAGACGGGGTAGGAGGATCTAGGTTACTTATCCTTAGGTAGGCTCCGTAGACCAAGAGGGTAGGTACTAGTCCATCTAGGCCAGTAGTGTCGTTAACGGCTTTTACAGCCATTTATAGAGCTAGTTTCTTTTAGATGTCCTTACACTCGTCCATAATAATCTGGTAAGCTCTCCGTAGGGCTAGGTAAGCTTGTTTAATAAGCCCGATAGACTAATACGCCTTAACTGGAACGGCTTTTGTTAATATAGCCATGGCTATAGCATACTGCTAGAATTCCTTGCTAATAAAGTTTCTACCGGCGTTGTGGGTAATATACTCAGGAGGTCTAACGTATGTGTCAATCCAGCAGGTCCATAAAATATCCCAAGTATACTTTACGGATATATTTTGCAACCAACGGGTGGCTTAATAGCGGGTTGCCTTATTAATTATATATAATACTAGGCTGCTGTTAATGTACATAATATCTACGTACACTAAATGGTTGAAGTTAAGATCCTTATAAAGGGTGAACTTAAATTAGCCTAGGGAACGTCCGTATTTCTAGTAGTAGGAGCAGTATTTAGTTAGGTAGTTAATTGCCTTCCTATTGACATTATTATGTCTAGAACGTTTAAGGACTCTATACAGCTTTTCAGCTGATGGGTAGCCGAAACGGCGGTATAGGCGGTGGATTTCCGTTCTGCTAAGGTAGCACGGGTTATAGTTAAAAGATTCCTAAATATAGGTCTATAAAGTCTCTCCCTATATAAGGAACGGGTGTCCAAATCGTCGTATAATTGGTAGGGTGACATACTTACTTTCTAGGACAGTTGCGGGGCCAATTAGGGTGTCCGTAACGTTATTATAGTACACCTGTAACCTATCCATATCCGCAAGGTAGAGTAGGAAAGGGGTATCCGCCTTTACTACGTAGAAGTTAACTAGGTTAATTAGAGTCTTAACTACTACTAATCCAATTAATACAGTTGAGCCAATGCCAAATTGGACGGTTACGGCCCTAGTTTACATAATATTAATGTCCATATTATCATTTGTGGTGGTCCTATATATAAGGTATTGTCCGTAGCCTATAGTAGACTTCTTAGAGGCACCTATATCGATTATAACACCGTAGAATTCCTTGGGGGTATAGCGTTCTATGGTAATATATGCAAATAGGTCCTGCTTATAATCTATAACATCCATAACGGGGGTACTTACGGAATGGTTTTTAGGCGCAACTAAGTGTATAAAGAAACGGTCAGCTAATATAGTCGTAATATTAAAGGCTTGGCTGTCCGTAAAAGGTCTAAAAGTAGTTAGGAATATCTTTAAGGTCTCTTATTCCTAAGCATCTAAGTTAAAGTTAATTATAAGGGCTTCTATTAACTTATTAGGGGGCTTTTCTGCTTCCTTTCCTTCATATTCCAAAATAAACTGGCTAATATAGCTATTAAGTCTCTTTCTAGACTTATTACGTTCTTTCTAGGTATGCCTTATAGACCAACATCCTTCCTTACCGCACACAAAGCACTTCTGGCTGGTTTGTCTGCGGGGGTATGTTTTTATACGGGGGTTACTATAGGGGTTACGGGTAGGACTTGGTCGGTACAGGTGCTGCTAGCAGTAGCGGTAGTCCATAAAGTAGACGTCTAAGTCTATTTGCAGATATTAAATATCCGTAATAAAGGCTTGCGTGCTACCTAGTGGGTTTAAGACTTTGTACGTTATAATAGAGGAGCGTAGGTTATTAATAAGGCCAGCTAAAGTATCTACAGGCTTATAGTAGGTGTACTTATAGGGCTCTACTTTCTGGCAGGCCGTAATAAGTTTATTATGCAGAAAGTCGTCCGTTTAAAGCTTAATATTAAGACCGTGCTATAGATGGCGTAGGTCTTTAATAAGGATTTATAGGCACTCTATAGTCAATTTTTTAGTGTTCTTGTCCATTACGGTCCGTAGCTTGGTTGCATTCCATTAGGTAAGGATATCACACTTATATTCTGGTCCTTTAAAGTAGTTACGTGTAGCTTCGCATAGCTTATTAAAAGGAACACTAAGGGGGTTACTCTTAAGGTTAGTGTAGTAGTGGTTAAGTGCTAGGCCACGCAGTATAGTAGAGTAGGCTTGGCTAAACTCCTATTTAGGAATATCAGCCTTCTAATAGAGGTCCGTAAAGATGGTCAGTTTAAAGTTAAAGTTGTCGTTTTCACCGCTGTACTTAGATTTGTTGGTGTAGAGCTTGGCTAGGTTAGCCAGTTCCTTACTATAGGTCTTTGCTTAGATGGTTTACAGATCTATAACTTAAATAATAGAAGGGGTTTAGTCCGTGTTTTGGTTTACAGGGGTATTACATTCCATAATTTAGGTTACGGGGGTATTGCGGTCCGTAACTTAAGTACTAGGTATACTTTGGCCCGTAAGATTAATTCCAAAACTACTTGGGTTTGTAGGACAAATTTGGTTAAAAGGGTCAGGTATAAGGCCAGCGATTATATTAAGTTTAGAAGAAGTAAAGAGTTCCTTAGTTTCTTGGAACTAGTCTAGGATTTCCTCCTTAGTCCATTCCATTTGGTCCTTTTTATGTATTGTGTTGTATAAGGACTATGCAATAGTAACTCGTTTATTCCTTTTAACCCATACACCTTGGTTACGTAAATGGGTTCGTAGTTTGCGGATAATAGTGGGGTTGTAGGCTTTAAAAATAGCTTCCGTAAAGTCCGCAAAGTCTTCCTAGTATTGCTCCTATAGGTCGTCGTTTATAAGCTTAAAGTATCTGTATTTAAGGATTTTGAAACTAATATAGTCGTTAACGTTGTTTATAGACGTAACGTTAACTCCTTATCTCCACTTCTTTTAACCTTCGCTGACTTGCTTGCTAATATCTGCCATACTATATAGTGTAGTGCGTAGCGGGCGGAAGAGTTCTTGTAAGGGTCCATAAAATCGGTTTACGGGCCGTAAGGGTTTGTAGGAGGGTAAGAGGTCTCCGTAAGGGGTCTTAATAGGTCCGTAATGGTTCGCAGAAGGGTAGGGGGTCTCCGTAAGGGGTCCGAAAGAGGTGTAGTAAGAATGGGGGTTCGAGGTTCAGAGGAGGTTAAGGATAGGGGGTTCCGTAAGGGGTCTAAAAAGACGTCGGAGGTATCGAAGGAGGGTGTAGTAGGAGTAGGGGTTTGAGGTTCAAAGGTAGGTTAAGGGTAGGGGTTTCCGTATAGGTTTGTATTCGCGTCTATAACTTCCGGTAAACCGTACTAAGACTTAAATAAGTATACAGAGTTGGTAATAGTCCATAATCCCCGACTTCTGACCTTCCAGCAGGTCGTACTAGGAGTCTAAACGGGTGGTCGCTGTCGTATATATCGCTCGGTAGGAGGTGTTGAGTGATTGCTAATCTGTGCGCGCTTACTGATCAGTGTTCGTACTAACTTAATAGCACGAGTGAGTCGTATCCACGGGCACGAGATACGTGTAGTATCGTATACTTGTTTGGATGGTGACTGTCGATTGTATGAAGTAGACTACGTGGTCTATATACTAATGCGTCCTCCCCCTAATTAGTCAGTGCTTTATAAGTGCACCAGACGCGTAAGCGAGTGGTTGGTGCACCGAACGCGTAAACGCGTACCTGGCGTACCGAACGCGTAGGCACGCGGTTGGTACGATAGGTGCTGTAATTATACAATACTCTTTTTAAGTAAGCCAGCGTTAAGCTTATATACTTACCTATATACTTACCCAATTTAAATCCAATTAAGGAGTTCTTTAGTAAGCTAAAGGAGTTTATTTAGCAACACTTTATTTTATAAAAAGAGGCGCCAGAGCAATAGGGTAATAGCTTTAATAGCTTTCTAAGTTAGTATATAGAGATTATAGGAAGTAAAAGTAAGAATATAAGAGCTCATTTCCTTTATAGCGGGTATATTAGGGGGAAGGTGTAAGATTCTATAGTATAATAGGGTGTTATTACTATATAGAGGAAAGCGTAGCTATAATTCTAAACCTATAAAATTCAATTTATATAAGAATTACTGCTAAAGCATATATTACAATAGGTGCCTATAAGCAGGCGCATACTTAAGTTAAAAATCTACTACTGGCCGAGCCTAAGGCTCTCTAAATCGCCACTAAGTACGCCTCTTAAGCTCCTCCACTCCTTAATATCTGCTTATAATCTCTTAGCAATTGCCTCTAGAACGCCTTCCTTAATTATTACTTTATTTAGCGTCTTTCCTTACTTATTTAGCTTCTACTCTCTAATTATTTTTAAGTCCCACCGCTTAGTAAAGGCAACTTAATATACGGCTTTAATATCTTACTGCCAGGCCTCTAAGTCCTCTACCGCCTTCTTATGCTACTTAAAATACTCTCTTAAATCTGCAAGCTAATTAACACCTTAAGTACGTAGTAGAGGGGCAATTAGTAACAACTTTAAGTCCAAGAGCAAAGCTGCTAGAGGTATAGATAGGCGCCTATAGCAACTGCTAATTGGGTTAATATAGAATTAATTTATAACGCCTAGAGTACTTAGTGTAGAGGCCTTAGAGGTAAGCTACTCTTTTTTTTTATTACCTATCTTCCTCTTAAAAAGCTTCTAGGCTAAGTTAATTAGAAGATTATTCTTAGTAGTAAGGCCTTTATCAATTACTCTATCCTATTCTCTTATATCTTCCTATATTAGCTTATAGTCAACTTATTAATATACCTAGCACCAGTTACTACCGCAGTTTTTACAACACTACTACCGTTAAGATACTCTTATAAAGCTTATTTTAGGAGCGGTAGAGGAAGTAGTAATATTACCATTTAGAGGCTGTAATATAATTAGTAAAGAGCTTTATAAAGATTCCAAAGCTAATTATAAAGCTAATTATAATACTATAGAGGAATAGGCAGGAGCACAGGCAACTTACTACTTAATTATCTTAATATATTCTAGAGCCAGTTTAACTTTAAGCCGCTTAATTAAGCTATTACCCTAATTGTGATATTATCTTATAATCCTTATAAGTTCACCTTTAGAATTAGCCTAATTAATTATACGGCTTAGGTTAATCTAGAAAGTAGATTTAGTGGAGTTTAATTACCTAGTAAGCTTTACTATAGTATTACACAACTTCCTTTAGAAAGTACCATCGGCAAAATATAGTACCCTTTTAATGGCCTTAATAGTTGGTGGTTGACGCAATTGGCGCGCAGTTGAGGTTATTTAGCAACTCGACCGACTAGCCTATATTGTGTTTTTTTGACACGCAGCCTACGTACAGCCTGTGCGCAACCTATGCGCAACCTACTAGTAATTTACGCATTTGGTAACTATAATTATATTTACCTCTTTTATACTAATAACATATTTTAAATAAATAAAAGCTACTTTAAAGCTATTTATAAGGCTAGCAAAATAAATAATATTATTTTAGATAATTTAATATAATATAGCGATGGTTCTTTTCTACCTATCTACCTATTAACTTACCTACCTGCCTACATCGCCTACCTGTCTGCATTGCCTACCTGTCTGCATCGCCTACCTGTCTGTATTGCCTACCTGTTTGCATCTGCCTACCTGTCTATATCTGCCTACCCGTTAGCATCTACCTACCTGTCTGCATCTGCTTGCCTGTCTGTATCTGCTTACCTGTCTGCATTGCCTACCTATCTGCATCGCCTACCTGTTTGCATCTGCCTACCTGTCTATATCTGCCTACCCGTCAGCATCTGCCTACCTGTCTGCATCTGCTTGCCTGTCTGCATCTGCTTACCTGTCTGTATCTGCCTACCCGTTAGCATCTCCCTATTTGTGCCTACCTGTCTGTGCTACCTTGATTCGATCAATCGATCGAATCGTTTATAGTGCTCGCTGGCTAGTCGTTGTCGTCTAGCTCTGGCGACGGTCGTCTGGTTCTAGCGACGGTCGTCTAGCTCTGGCGACAGTCGTCTAGTTCTGGCGACGGTCATCTGGTTCTGGTAACGGTCGTCTGGTTCTGGCGACGGTCGTCTGGTTCTAGCGACGGTCGTCTGGTTCTGGCGACGGTCGTCTGGCTCTGGCGACGGTCGTCTGGTTCTAGCGACGGTCGTCTAGCTCTGGCGACAGTCGTCTGGTTCTGGCGACGGTCGTCTGGCTCTGGCGACGGTCGTCTGGTTTTGGCGACAGTCGTCTGACTCTGGAGACGGTCGTCTGGTTCTGGCGACGGTCGTCTGGCTCTAGCGACGGTCGTCTGGTTCTGGCGACGGTCGTCTGGTTCTAGCGACAGTTGTCTGGCTCTGGCGATAGTCGTCTGGCTCTGGTGACGGTCGTCTGGTTCTGGCGACGGTCGTCTGGTTCTAGCAATAGTCATCTAGTTCTAGCAACGGTCCTCTGCTGGCTGCCGTTCTAGTGCCTCCCTAGGTAGGGAGGATGTAAGGAAGGAAAGAAGGGTAAAAAATAAGGCGGCTACATAGGCAGAGACACGTGTAGACGCTATTGGGAATATAGCGGGGACCTGGTGCAGAGCTTCGTGTAGAGCCTCCGTACGCAGAGCTTCGCGCAGAGCCTTGTGCAGAGCCTCTGTACGTAGAGCTTTGTATAGAGCTTCGTGTAGAGCTTCGTGTAGAGCCTCCGTATGCAGAGCTTCGCGCAGAGCCTCGTGCAGAGCTTCGTGCAGAGCTTCGTGCAGAGCTTCGTGTAGAGCTTCGTGCAGAGCCTCTGTACGTAGAGCTTCGTGCAGAGCCTCTGTA